>OLKV01000224.1_pt1 | contig 102941 bp, 99 predicted proteins | sample 1604391 | NCBI WGS metagenome assembly OLKV01 (sample SAMEA104055711, study PRJEB20765) | soil metagenome | isolation source: soil | reverse complement strand
GGGATAATACATTCGGGATGATATTTTCGGAGTTTGCTACCTGGAGTATTATTGTTGTTGGCGCTACTGTTTTGCACAATAATGGTATACATGATGTTACAACAGCTGCCGAAGCTGCCAAGGCACTTGAGCCGCTGGTACATAGTTTTCCGCATGCAGGTTTTTTGTCGAAACTGATATTTTCCTTTGGGATTATTTGTTTAGGGCTGCTGGCTATCCCTGTGCTTTCTGGGTCTGCGGCGTATTCATTTGCCGAAGCCTTTAACTGGGATGCGAGCCTGAACCTAAAATTTAAAAAAGCACCCGGTTTTTATGGGGTGATTATTGCCGCAACTTTTATAGGGTTGACATTGAATTTCATAGGCGTTAACCCGGTAAAGGCATTGGTTTATGCCGCTGTATTAAATGGTGTAGCAGCAGTACCCCTTTTGTTCCTGATACTTAAAATTGCGGCCAACCAAAAAATAATGGGCGAATTTAAAAGCGGCTGGCTCTCCACAACCATATTATGGGTTACATTTGCAGCTATGGGTGCGGCGGCAGTGGCTATGTTTTATACTATTTTGCATTGATGTGTTTGGAACAGACTTACGAAGTTTTGAGAACTTCGTAAGTCTTATTCGATTCGCATAACAACCTCGATGCAATAAAACTCTTCTTCCAAACCGGCCAGATATCATCAAGTTGGGATTTTACGAAACTAAAGGTTGTTGCCATGTTCTGTTTTGCAGCTTCAATGGTTTGCCCTTGTTGCATATATTTAAGAAAGTGATATTGGGCACCCCTAATGGTGAATAATCCTAATTTGTAATCGTGCCGGGTAACGGCGCAAAAGCTTTCTTCGGGAAATGGCAGTTCGGGTAATGCTTCCTGTGTAAAGTCGAGGTAATATTTACAAATCGGGAATTGATGGTGAAACAGGTGAAGTACCGGAGCTGGTTTTAGTAGCTCGTCTGGCGTGTTGTCTGTTGCAATGGTATAATTTTCATCGGCTTGCTGATCAAATATTACTGATAGCGCATACTCAAAATCGGCAAGCTCGATCATAAAATCAGGCCAGGTTTCTTTTTGCGGCGACTCTTTATCGGGTCTTGTTTCTTCCAAAAAGGTGGCAAATTTTTCGCCGAGCGTATTTAGGGTATAACTATTAGATGGATAGGTATCTAAATACTGATCGGCAAATAATTCAAACAACTCGTTGCCCAAAGCATAAGCCAACGCGCCAAACTGACTTTGCATACACGAGCGCAATCTGGCAATATAACTGTGCCGGTAAATATCAAGGTGTTTAACAGCACTTAAACGTTTTGATGCATTAACAATATCATCGGCCAAAACGGGTTCTCCGGCATGCTCTCCCGTTACAGGTACATGCCTTATCAGCATGCCCTGCATCCAGTTTTGTAGTTCTGCTAAGGAGAAGTTGTTTTGTTCCATTCTATATTAATAATTGTATAATTCAACAGCAACACTGACCCCAAGTTTTATAAGGTTTCTCCTCGTTCCTCGTTCGAAATGACATAAGGGCTATTTCACCATTTAAAATCGCTCACCAAAAAATCTACCGGGTTTGATACTGCTTCGATGTTTTGATCCGGCTTTTCAGGCTCATCCGCCACAAGCGGCAAACTGCTCATATACTGCTTTGCCTTTAATAACTCGGCTTGGTAAGCTTCAAAATCAGGGATATTACTATCCCACTCAAGCAGGGTGGCTACACCGCCGGTAAGTTGCCAGGCCTGGGCAAATAGTTTCCAAACATCCTGTACTACATTTCTGTCGTGCGTATCGATAATATGGGTACCGCAATGCTGATGCCCGGCAATATGCATTTGTACAATCTTGTCGTGCGGTAATTGATCAATATAATGCACCGGGTCAAAATCATTATTAAAGCCTGATACATATACATTATTAACATCCAGCAGTAATCCACAGCCTGTTTCCTCAGTCATATAACGCAAAAAATCCCATTCGGCTATGGTTGATTGCTTAAAGGTGAGGTAGGTGCTTGGGTTTTCAAATACAACGGGGCGTTCTAAAAAATCCTGTATCTGGTTAATCCGGCTGCATATATGTTTTAATGATTCTTCATTAAGCACCACGGGTAACAAATCGTGCGTGTTAAGGCTGTTCACACCTGTCCAGCATAAATGATCACTTATCCAAAGGGGCTTTACCTCTTCGGCAAGTGATTTTAATTTGGTAAGATATTGCCTATTTAGCGGATCAGTGCTGCCAATTGATAGCGAAACGCCATGCATCACCACAGGATACCTTTCGGCCAGTTGCCTTAATACATGACGCGGCCTGCCGGCCGAATCCATAAAGTTTTCGGAGATCACTTCAAACCAGTCCACAGCCGGATTACGCTCAAGGATGTAACTAAAATGTTTACTCCTTAAACCTAAACCCAAACCGGGGTTGGGCAAATTTTTAACTGCATCACTGTATTCGTCCCTTTTTTCTTTCATTCCAGTGGCTGTAATAAAACAGGCTTAACTATTTATTATGATTCTTTTTTGCCTTCACAAAGTATTTTAGCATGCTCCTCGGGATCATTAAAACCAAACGAACAACGTTTATCGCCGCTGTTGCCGCATGAGCTGTAAGAACCCCGAACGGAGATCAACCAGTTTTGTGGCGGTCCGCATTTAAAAGGCGCATCGCCAACATTTCTGTTTGCTTTTTCCATTCTTTCTTCAAATAATTTGCGGGCACGCAGCCATACGCTTTTTCCCTGGTTTTCGCCAAATGTGCTAAATCGTTCTGCTTGTATAGGTACGGCGCAGCTTCCCTGCCAGGCACATTCGTTGGCACCGGGATGCATTTGCTGATGGGAGTCGCCATAAAGACCGCACCCACCCTGCCCGCGGCAATTGTTAAGCGTTTGGCAATTATGCGTTTCGGCAGTGGCGCAATATCCGGTACCGGCGCAGTTGTTGTTTCCGTTAACATCATGCCCCTTACAGGCGTTTAAACCCATGCAAACATGCAGTTCAACCGGTGCGGGCGGCGTTTTTCCTGTAGCGTCCGAAACCGGGCTAGGTGCCGGCGCATTTCCGCCACAAAGTGATAATGCCGGGTTATAATTTATAATAGCCATAATATGCTGTTTTTAAATATCATTAAGTCAATAAATTAATTAAAAATTACCTTTGGTTTATAATAATGGCACATCGGGCAAGTCAAGCACACGCTGACCTAAATAACTCATTGCCGGCAATACTGCCACAGCTGCGTTATACAGCCCTATCAATTGTGATTTAGGGCTCGATACCAATCCAAACGGATAATCTTCAAAGGTTGGCGCAACCGCATAAACATTTCCATCAGGTGCGGTATAAGTAAGATTTACTATGTCGCTGCAAATAGAATTCAGAATAAAGATCATTGATTTATGGATGCCGAACATAAAGATCTCAAACTGTGTGCTGCCTGATTGTTTATAGCAGTTTTCGGTCATTAAAAATAAATAGGTGTAAATTCCATTTAAAAAGTCAGAAACCGGGGCAATGTTGGCGGGGTAATCAGCAGTTGAAGGATTGGTCGGCAGATTAATAACAAAGTACTTACTGATATCAATAGCACCAATGCCCAGACTGTTAAACTTATTACTTAGGGTGTTGTAATGACAATAAATCTGCGCAAATTTCTCAAAGTGAGATATCTCCTTTTTGTCTTTATCATCAAAATCAGAAGGAACAAACTTTGAGCAGTCTACAGAACCATCGGGACTAAATCCCTGTGCCCCATGAAAACCTTCGCCTTGCTCAACAATACAATGAATGGCGTGTATTGCCGATGCGCGGTCGCGTACATGCAAAAGATCGCCGCTGTCATCGGCATTTGTAAAGTGGGGTTTATGTTTTTTATCGTAGTAAACCGTATCAACAGTATTTTGAGCATAATAACCTTTACCCGGTAGTAATTGTGGCGCATCACCATCATAAACCAGGTCATTTTTTTCGATACAAGCAATTATCATCTGATAAAATAACCCTATCGTTTTATATGGAAGCGGGGCTTTTAATAATTTAGGATCTGTTAAAGGATCGGGGCTTTCTATTTTTAAGAAGGTCATCAATTGATCGAGCGAAAAGACTGCCCTGTTTATAGGAAACTCAGGTTGGTGGCCGGGCAGGCAGGCGGGCCATACACTGGGCGATTTGCCTACCAACTGCGGCAATCCGGCAAGCGCCTGTTTCAGGTTTGATGACAGCGCCATGTGCAGCATCTCCTCAATAGCTACACTCATAATAAGCGCTCCGGCTTTATTAGCATATACCATTATTTCGGCCGAAAGATCAAGTGCTATAGCATCTGCTTCCTTAACAGATACGCCGCTCTTTACCAGAGCCTGCGCAAGCGATCCACTGATAGCGTTTTGATTTGGCGTTCGGTTAATAGAATAATAAGTATATAAATAAACAGGGATGGTAGCTATCTCAATTTCGATAGCTTGCTGGATTGCTTCGCCAAGGTTGGCTGGTGTAACCTCGCTTTCCTTACTAAAAAATAAATTTTGTGACATGGTATTTAGGTTAATAACCGGAATTGCTATCCCGGTAAGTATCTTACGAATTTATAAAATAAAAACGTTTCCCTGTCTATATTAAATTAATATTTATACCCCTTTTCAATGGGCTTTATTAACCTTGTAAAGAGCCCCCAATATTCAAATCAATAAAACACAAATGTTAATTTGGGGTTATTGAGATTATAGTAAAACACTAATCAAAATGACGCTATAGCCCTCAATTAAGTATAAAAATCACTATATGATTGTATTTAAAGGATTTGTAGCTTTGTTATATATTTACTTAAACATCCCTACCTATGAAACAAAATCTACTTATCCTATCGTTTGTATTTATTTCTGTAGCTGGCTTTGCACAGGCACCAACACCAGCTCCTGCCAAACCGGATACTACACGAATATGGACCATTCACGGGCAAAACACTTTGTTAATTAACCAAAGCTCATTTTCAAACTGGGCGGCCGGTGGTGTAAATTCCGCGGCGCTTAACCTTGTTTTAGATTATGACTTTGATTACAAAAAAGGCAAATGGAGCTGGGATAATAAAACCATATTTGGCTATGGGGTAAGCTACCAGGCTGGATTGGGCTGGCGTAAAAATGATGACCGAATCATCCTAAATAGCTTATTGGGATATCAGGCAGCTAAATATTGGTTATATACTTTTTATGGCAACTTTCAAACCCAGGTTACCAAAGGATATAATTATGACGGAAACAATAACAGGACTTTATTATCTGCACCCTTCGCCCCTGCTTACCTAACCTTCGGACCCGGTTTTGCTTATAAAAAATCGGATAATTTTAGGATCAATATTTCACCTGCGGCGGTACGTTACACTTTTGTAACCAATGACTCCCTTTCGTCAATTGGCTCGTATGGGGTAACGCCCGGCCAAAAAAGCCTGATGGAGTTTGGTATGTCGCTTGATGCCTATTACAAATTTGATTTGGCGAAAAACATATCGTTCGAAAATATCCTGAAACTATACTCCAATTATCTGGATAAACCACAAAATGTTTACATGGATTATGCCGCTAACCTATATATGAAAGTAAACAAGCTGGTAACCGTTAACGCCGGCGTCGAACTGATATCAGACCCAAATGCCAAAATACCGGTTATGCGAGATGGAGTCACGGAGTATCACTCCCTTTTGCAGGTAAAGGAAATTTTTGGCGTGGGGTTAACGTATAAATTTTAACCATTCTCTTTGTTATTTTTCTCGATTAAAATCTACATCAGCTCAGGTATTTTCAAATATTTGAGCTGATTTTTTTTGTAACAAACTCTTTATATTCATTACACTCAAAAACAATTTTTCCTGATTTTTATTAATAGGTTTTGTAATAAATTTTGATTTGTTATTGCGTTACGGCGTACAACAGTTAGAAGGTATTAACAAGAATATGCTATTTTTTATTAGGTTAATAATTTGATTATAATGGCCAAAGTTCATAAGAAAAAAGAAAAAACACATTTCAATTACCCGCAGTTACCTAAAACACCAACCGGTATTACCGGGCTTGATGAAATAACACAGGGCGGCATTCCCAAAGGAAGGCCAACACTAATTTGCGGACAAGCAGGATGCGGCAAAACGCTGTTATCGCTTGAATTTATTGTTCGCGGATGCACCGAGTTTAATGAATCTGGCGTTTTTATTGCATTTGAAGAAAAAGCTGCAGAATTGGCCATGAACGTGGCCTCGCTTGGTTTTGATTTAGATAAGCTTCAATCGCAAAAGAAATTAAAAATTGATTACGTACATATTGATCGCAGTGAGATAGAAGAAACCGGAGAATATGACTTGGATGGTTTGTTTATACGGTTAGGCTATGCCATTGACAGTATAGGTGCAAAGCGCGTGGTGTTGGATACCATTGAAAGCCTTTTTTCGGGCCTCAGCAATCAGGGGATATTACGCGCAGAATTGCGAAGGTTATTTACCTGGCTTAAAGAAAAAGGCGTTACCACTATAATTACCGGCGAGAGCGGTGATGGGCATTCATTAACCCGCCAGGGACTGGAAGAGTACGTATCGGATTGTGTAATACTGCTTGACCACCGGGTTATTAACCAGATTTCGACCAGGCGCTTGCGCATTGTTAAATATCGCGGATCGGTACATGGCACTAATGAATATCCTTTTTTAATTGATGAAGATGGTATTTCCGTATTACCCGTAACATCACTAAAGCTGGAAAAAGATGTATCGTCCGAAAGAATATCATCGGGCATCCCCGCTCTTGATAAAATGCTTGGCGGCAAAGGATTTTACAAAGGAAGCAGTGTGCTGGTTTCGGGCACGGCAGGTACCGGCAAAACAAGTATAGGCGCTTGTTTTGCAAATGAAGCGTGCCGCAAAAAAAAGAAGGTACTTTATTTTGCTTTCGAGGAATCGCCAAAGCAGATCATTCGCAATATGACTTCGATTGATATTCATTTGCAACAATATGTGGATAGCGGGCTATTACTGTTTCATGCTTCGCGACCAACCTTGCACGGGCTTGAACAGCACCTTGTAGCCATGCATAAAATGATCAACGAATTTAAGCCCGAGGTAATAATTCTTGATCCGATTACCAACCTTATAACCGTAGGTTTAATAAGTGATGTAAAAGCCATGCTAATAAGGCTGATTGACTTTTTATTGGACCAGCAAATTACGGTTATGTTTACTGCACTTACTTTAAATTCAGTAGTTAATGAACAAACTGATGAAGGAGTGTCATCATTAGTTGATACCTGGCTGCTGGTGCGGGATATTGAATTTAACGGTGAACGTAACAGAGGAATGTATATCATGAAGTCGCGCGGAATGAAACACTCTAACCAGGTAAGGGAATTTATTATAAGTGATAGCGGAATTGATTTGGTTGATGTTTACCTGGGCCCCGAAGGGGTTTTAACGGGATCGGCCAGAAAGGCACAAATATTGCATGAACAAACCGGACTGGCACTTCGCGACAATGCGCTTAGCTGGAAAAACAGGGAGATTGAACGGAAGCGCAGGGTTTTTGAAGCAAAAATCGCGAGCCTGCAAGCCGAATTTGAATCGGCAGAAGAAGATCTGAATAAAATATACACACAGGATGAATTGATAAAAAAAGTTTCAGAAAACACACGTGCGGCAGTGACAAAAATAAGGAGGGGGAATGGTGAAACTGAGAATAATAGAAAAGGAAAATAATAATAATGGAAACCGAAATAGTGCAATATGAGTTAAGATTATATGTAGCAGGCAAAACGGCCAAGTCTGTTACCGCGTTAACCAATTTAAAAAAGTATTGCGAAGAACATTTAAAAGGTCAGTATAAAATTGAAGTAGTAGATTTATTAGTACAGCCACAGTTAGCCGAAGGCGACCAGATTTTTGCTATACCCACGCTGGTACGTAAAGTACCAGAGCCTATACGCAAAATAATAGGCGATCTTTCGAATGAAGAAAAAGTATTGGTAGGATTAAATATACGCCCGGTAAACATACAAGAGTAATGAGTGAAAAACAGCAGGTTCCCGATTTTGACGATACCAATGATGACGAAAATTACGTGTTACGTCTGTTTGTTACAGGTGCGTCGCCAAATTCGTCGCGGGCTATTACCAATTTGAAGAAGATTTGCGAAACGCATTTAAAAGGTAAATATGAACTGGAAATAGTTGATGTTTATCAACAGCCTTTAATAGCCGAAAATGAACAAATCATTGCTTTACCCCTGTTGATAAAAAAATCACCAACACCCGAAAAGAGGTTAATTGGAGACATGTCTGATATTGAAAAAGTTTTAAGAGGGTTGAGTTTATCACTCAAATAGTGTTATGGAACTGTTAAAAGCAACATACGAACAATTGCTGCGCGAAAATGAGCATCTAAAGGATCAATTAGAAGAAGCTACCGATACCATTAACGCCATACGTACCGGGCAGGTTGATGCCCTTATTGTAAACAATGGCGACAGTCACCAGCTGTATACGCTTAAAACTGCCGATCAAACCTACCGTGTTTTTATCGAGAAGATGAACGAGGGCGCGGTTACAGTCAACCCCCAGGGGCTTATTTTATACAGCAACTCAAAGTTTGCAAGCATGGTAAACATGCCGTTAGAAAAAGTTATTGGCCTTGAGTTTAATACTTTTATACCTGCAGAACAACAGGAAAACTTCAACGAATTAATTCATAATGCCTGGGAAGAGGATTGTAAAAAAGATATTGAACTGATTGATCAAAGCGGTGAGCTTGTCCCCTGCCTGCTCTCTTGTAACACACTCGAACTGGATGAAGGTACCGCCTTAAGCCTAATCCTTACAGATCTTACCACACTTAAAAAAACTGAAAAACAGCTTAAAATAAAAAACCTGCAACTGGCTGCTGCACATATAGCTACCGAAAGGCTAAATAACGAACTTGAGGATACTGTAAAAGAAAGAACTAACGAGCTTTTTTTAAGCCGCGAACATTTCAGACATCTTTCAAACAATATCCCGCAAATGACGTGGACCAACTTACCATCGGGTGAGGTAAATTATTATAATCAACAATGGTTTAGTTATACCGGCCTTAGTTTTGACGAAACCATGCAATGGGGCTGGCAAAATGTAGTTCATCCGGATGATCTGCAAAGGACAATGGATACTTATTTGGCGGCTCTAAAATCAGGTGAGACTTTTGAGATGGAGAACCGCTACCGAAGATTTGACGGTGTTTACCGCTGGCATTTAAACCGGGCACTTCCACTTATTGATGAAGATGGAGAAATTGTTTTTTGGGTGGGTACGGCTACAGATATTGAAGACCAGAAAAAAGAATTAGAAAAAAAAGATGAGTTTATCGGTATTGCAAGTCATGAGCTAAAAACTCCATTAACAAGTTTGAAAGGATATTTGCAGCTGGTAATATCATACAAAAAAGAGGAAATACCACCTAAGGTGAAGCAATATATTGAAAAAGCTAATATCGCTTTAAATAAACTGCAGCGTCTTATTAATGACCTTTTAGATGTGAGTAAAATACAGGCCGGGAAACTGGAATACGCTTTTGGGACAGTTAATATAACCCTGCTAATAAAAACCTGTATTGAAAATGCTGACCATATTTATCCCGAAAACAAATTTGTAAATGAGGATGGAAACGATTTTTTAGTAAATGGTAATGCCGAACGTTTAGAACAGGTTTTAATGAACCTGATAAGCAACGCGGTAAAGTATTCGACCCAAAATAAAACAGTTGTTGTAAAAACAGAGCGAATAGATGACCACCTAAGGGTATCCGTTATTGACGAAGGCATTGGCCTGTCTGAAGATCAACAAGAACGCATATTTGAACGTTTTTACCGGGTTGAGGACAAGAAATACATGACCAGCGGTTTGGGCATGGGTCTTTATATATCTGCCGAGATCATCAACAATCACGAGGGCCGAATCGGCGTTGAAAGCACACTTGGCCACGGATCAATATTTTATTTTGAGTTGCCGTTGGTAAAGATATAGCTTCAGGAACCAAGAGGTACGGAAAGTATCTCCGTTACTTTTCAATAATGTTTGATTTGCCCCTCTTGATTCTTGGCTCTCGATTCTTGGTTCCTCCTTAACTAGCTATAAACCACCTCATCCCGCACCTGCGTTGCTGCTCGTTTTTTGCGAATAATCATTTCAGCGACGATCAGGTTAGGCACCCAGGCCAGCCACGATACAATGCGGTATCCGGGAATAAAATTGTTATTAAATACAAACATGGTTAGCAATGGCAAATAAATTCTTAACGTAACTGCTGCAAACGTTAGCGCATAATTACGGATCATCCAGTGTTTATGTTCAGTAATATTTAAAGCCCTTACGCTGGTATAAGCCTTTATTGCGGTGTATAGCCATAGTATAGCTAAATTTCCAAAACCCAGAGTACAAACTATACCGCCCGTAGCGTAATAAGCTATATATAAACCAGCCGTGCCACTAAGCAAAACAGCAATAAGATAGATTTTGCCAACAAGGCGATGTGTGTTAAGGTAACGGGTACGCAGCTTTGTGCTAAATTGGGTCCACCCGGTTAACAGGGCAATTCCGCCAAAACTAATGTGGATATAAAAAAAAGTATGCCAAACATTGTCTCTTAACAATTCTGCAGGTTTACTTCTAAAGATCCCTTTATCATGCATATCTACAAAAAAATAAATCAGGGGATAAAGGCCAATTGCTACGGCAAAAAATGCTACGAGTATCCAGATCAGGTATTTTGTTTTCATATTTTATAATCGTTGTTTTCTGATTAATTTGACTAAGCGGAGCTGGTTATGTTACTATCGATATCTTTATAAAATATTAATTATCAATATTATTTTAACAAAGGTACAGGCAATTGTAATTCCATATAGCATCCAAATATTCCATTGGTCACCAAAATTAGCCCGGTGGTCAAAAAGGTTTCTGTAAAAACCAACGGATTGGTTCTTTTATATAAAAAAGAAAATCATGGAGACCTCACAATGCAAAACCTGCCCGAAATTTGTAATTTAACACTGATGAAAATATTCAAAAAATATATTTTCCCTCCGCTATATGGTCTGATGATTTATTTCACTATCAGGTTATTACATGACACAGAGGCGGACATGAGGTTTTGGCGCAGATCATGGTCGCTAAACTTTATAGAAATGGGGTCTAGTATCCTGGTGGGCTACCTGGCTATTCAGCTTTTTGAGCGATTATTTAAATACTTTGACAAACACTTGCCGGTTGAATTTAGCTACATTGAAGTGATAAAAGAGCTGCTGATATTTGTGGGTGCCAATTTAATACTGATCAACCTGGTGTTAACACCAATGGTTGCCTTAACAGACGACGGGCTTCAGTGGGACGATTTTGCCGATATTAATACCATACCATCGCTTTACGCCATAGTTTATTACGGCATAGCAAGAAGCCGCACTTATATGCAGGCTTATATTAATAATAAAGTGTTGCTGGAGAAAGTAACTAACGATAATTTACAAACTGAGCTTAAGTTTTTAAAATCGCAATACCATCCTCACTTTTTGTTCAATGCGCTTAATACCATTTATTTTCAGATGGATGAAGACGTGCAGGGGGCAAAAACCAGCATCGAAAAATTCTCGGAACTACTGCGCTACCAGTTGTACGACCAGCAACACCAGGTATCTGTGACAAATGAGATCGACTATCTGCAAACTTTTATTGATCTGCAAAAAATTCGCAGCAGTGATAAACTAAAAATGGCCATCAACTTTGATGATAAACTTAACGGCCAGTTAGTTTACCCTTTATTGTTTTTACCGCTTGTTGAAAATGCATTTAAATTTATTGGCGGCAATTATCTGCTTAATATTGAAGCACAATTGGCGGATGATGAGATCATTTTTAAAGTTGAAAACTCCGTGCCGTTGTTTGAACAACCGATAGTGCACAAAGGAGGTATCGGGTTAGAAAATTTGACGCGAAGGCTGGAGCTGCTCTATCCACAAAAACATTCGTTTATTACCATTTTACAAGGCGATACGTTTACCGCCGAATTAAAAGTTAAATATGAATAATATAACCTGCATAATAACTGATGATGAGCCTTTTGCACGCAAGGGCCTACAGGGATATATTGAAAAAATAAGTTTTTTGGATTTAAAAGGCGTTTGCGAAGATGCTATTCAATTAAGCGATATGCTGCAAAAACAACCGGTTGACTTGTTGTTTCTGGACATACAAATGCCGCATATTACCGGTATTGAACTGATAAGGGCACTTCCAAAGCCACCGAAAGTAATATTTACTACCGCCTATGAGCAATATGCCCTGCAAGGTTTTGAATTGGATGTAATTGACTATCTACTTAAACCCATACCCTACGAGCGCTTTTTAAAAGCCGCCTGGAAAGCACGCGACTACTTTTCTCTTCACAGGCAAACTGGCGGCGGTACCGATACGCCTTATATATTCGCCAAGGCAAACGGCAAGCTCGAAAAGATAAATTTTGAAGAGATTTTATTTATCGAGGGAATGGAAAATTACGTGGCTATTTATCTTCAAAATAAAAAGCTTGTAATTCATACCACTATTAAGGCATTGTTTGAAAAACTGCCTGCAGGCAAATTTGTACAAACCCACAAATCATACATCGCAGCCATAAACAAAATTGAAAGTATTGATGGAAACATGCTGAATATTCAAAAGCACCAGGTACCCATCAGCAAATATTTGCGCGAAGCAGTATTAGGGCAGATAGTGAAATAAACACAATAATGATTTTGTGTTAATGATCTTTTGATTGGCCTTTTAACTTAAATTTGAATTTCTAATTATTCATCAAACAAAATTATGCCCACAACCGATAATGGATTTGTAAACCTTGGCATCAGCCAAAATGGTATTGCTACTATTAGCTTTTATCATCCGGCACAAAATTCGTTGCCGGCAGCTTTGCTGGATGAGTTAACTGCAAAAATAACCGAAGCCGGCAATGATCCGCAAACCCGCGTTATCGTGCTAAAAAGCGAGGGCGACCGTACCTTTTGCGCCGGGGCAAGCTTTGATGAGTTATTGCAGATTAAAAACAAACAGGCGGGTGCCGAATTTTTTGCAGGCTTTGCAAGGGTGATAAATGCCTGCCGTAAGTCGCCAAAAATTATAGTGGCCCGTGTACAGGGTAAAGCCGTGGGCGGCGGCGTTGGTCTGGCCTCGGCGGCTGATTATTGCCTGGCTACTGAGGCTGCATCCGTTAAGTTAAGTGAACTTGCAATTGGCATTGGGCCTTTTGTTATTTCACCGGCGGTTATCCGCAAAATTGGATTACCGGCCTTTTCGCAGCTTACTATCAGGGCGGTTGATTTTCAAACTCCTACCTGGGCGATGGAAAAAGGATTGTACAATGAAGTTTATCCCGACATCCCGGCCCTCGACAATGCATTAAACACCCTTACCCAAAAACTGGCAAGCTATCACCCAGAAGCTTTAAACGGCCTTAAAGAAATTTTATGGGAAGGGACAGCCGACTGGGATGAACTGTTAACTCACCGCGCAGCCATTAGCGGCGAATTGGTATTATCTGAGTTTACTCAGCATGCATTGCAAGGTTTTTTGGGCGGTAAAAACTAGTTTTATAAATAATATTATGATTTTATAAATGTTGACTATCTTGCAGATAAGTTAAACGTAAAATGGCTTCTCTTAAAGATACTTTGCAACAAATAGATGATCAAATAAGAAAACTGCAAAGCTTGTTGCCTCTAAAACCTGAAGATCAGCTGAAGCTGGATAAAAAATTTCGCCTTGAATTTAATTATAACTCTAATCACATTGAGGGTAATACGCTTACTTATGGCGAAACAGAGCTATTGATATTGCGCGACGAAACAAAAGGTGATCACGAATTTCGCGAATACGAAGAAATGAAGGGCCATGATGTTGCTTTGAAAATGATCCAACAGGAAGCGAAAGATGTTGAGCGCCCGTTAACAGAACAATTTATACGTCTTTTAAATGAAAAGCTTTTAGTACGTCCCTTTTGGAAGGAAGCTATTACTCAAGATGGACAGCCCACCCGCAAGGAAATTATACCGGGCCAATATAAAACTACGCCCAACTCTGTAAGGCTTCAAAACGGAGAAATATTCCAATATGCTTCACCAGATGATACAAAAATAGAGATGCCTGAATTAGTGGCCTGGTATAATGAAAATAATACCAAAGAACATCCATTATTACTGGCTGCAATGTTACATTACCGTTTCGTAAAAATACATCCATTTGATGACGGCAACGGTCGTATTGCCCGTTTGTTGATGAACTATGTATTATTGAGAAATCATTTACCACTAATAGTAATAAAAAGTGATGAAAAGGATAAAAAAGCTTATCTCTCGTCGTTGAACAGGGCTGATATTGGTGAAATTGACTTTTTTGTAAATTATATTGGCGAACAATTACTTTGGAGTTTGCAGTTAAATATTAAAGCTGCGATGGGCGAAGATTTGGAGGAACCGGATGACCTCGATAAAAAAATCGCCATATTGTCAAGGAAAATAACAAGTGACAAAAAAAACATTCAAAAAAAAACACCAGATATTTTAATTGATCTTTTTGAAGAATCCTTATCTCTATTAATTAATAAAATATATAACAGTGTAGAGAAATTTCTTAAATTTTACGAACATATCACGTGGAGATTTGTTTGGGACCCTGCCCATGACTATGATGAGTTAAAGAACTTCTATGAGGCATTGCATCAATCATTCCTATTTAGGCAGATGTCCTTTCAGAGTATTATAATAGAGTATCATCTAAAAGGCTTTAAGGCTGACGTAACCAAAAACATTGAATTTTTTGAACGGTTTGAAGTAAGGTTTGAAGAGTTCCGTTATTCTATAAAACTGGGGCACAGTTTTGAAAAACATTATCCTTACGATTATAGGTTTACCGATACAGAAATTAATGACATATTACATCTAATTGCAACCCAACTTTACACTGATACGGAGCAAAAAATGGAACAGGGGAAATAGGATGACTAATCCAAATATCAATCTTACTTAGTTTTCCAAACCAACCTTTAACACCCCCTCCCGTATAAAAGGCAGTATCGCTTACAGGCTTAACTATTTTATCATTATTATTGGTTATTTATTGCTTATTGTAAAAGGTTTAAATAGTTTTACGGTGCTTGTTGAGGAGTATTTTTAAAAACCTCCCTTATTTTTATTATATGTTTTATTGGTTAGTCACAATTGCAATACTTGGGTCGGTAGTAGTTCTTTTTTATGTATTTAACTACTATGAAAAAATTAGGGCAACAAATAAAAGTCTCGAGAAAATAAAAGGCAAATGGGGACGTCCCGTTAACGCCAGGCGAAACTTTAAACTGATAGCATCCTATTTAAATGCGCTTGATCATCCGGATAAGTTAACCCAAATAATAACCGAAGATTTGGACCTTAACGGCATTTTTGATTTTATTGACAGGACCAACTCCAAGCCCGGTAAGCAATATTTGTATAAAACATTATTTACGCCTAAAACTTCGTTAGAAGAACTGTTAGCACTTGATAAAAAGATTGACGTAATTAACATCCACCGCCCCGATCTTGAACAAATTGAACTGGAGCTTGCCAAACTTAACAACAACGATGCCTATTACCTTGCCGATTTATTTTTAAAGGAGCATAAACTGCTTATGGTTACGCCAATGAGGCTTTTTGTACGGCTTTCGGGCATTGCAATTATCGGTTTACTTGTATCATTGTTAATAATACCTGCTTTATTAACGGTTTTAATTCTTGCATTGTTAATTGCCGGGAACATCGGTCTTCATTATGGTACAAAAAGTAAAATATCGTCGTACACACAATCCCTGCCGCAGTTACTCATATTGCACAGTGTAGCCAAACATTTGTTAAAGAAAATAAATTTCGAAAATGATAAACAGGTAATTGCCAGCTTAACGCACCTGGCCGGTCTAAACCGTACCTTAAAGTTGGTGAGCTTTGAAAGCAAACTGGCCGACACCCCTGATAATTTAGTTTATTCGCTTTTTAAAATTATAAAAATCATTTTTCTGTTAGAGCCTTTGATGTTTATCACCTCGGTAAAACGGGTTAATAAGTACCGGGGCGATATAGAAACCTTGTTTAATTACGTAGCCGAAATTGACAGCCTTATTGCCATTTTATCGGTACGCATTGGATTGCCCAATTACAGTAAGCCTGCTTTTCATACCGCTACGCAAATTGAGCTGATAGAAATGTATCACCCGTTAATTTATAATTGTGTACCCAATAATATCTATATCCGCGCAGATGAGGGCGTGCTGATCACCGGGTCAAACATGTCTGGCAAAACAACTTTTATCCGCTCGGTAGCTGTAAATGCATTGTTAGCACAAACCATATTTACCACCTGTACTCAGGCTTATAAGGCGCCATTGCTTAAATTACAAACTAGCGTTAAAAAGAACGATAATCTTGACAAGGATAAAAGTTATTTCCAGGCGGAAGCATTATCCATACTTGATATTATCAACCAAAGCTCCGTTGAGGAGCCTGTTAAAAGCCTGATTATTATTGACGAGATATTTAAGGGTACCAATACTATTGAGCGCGTTGCAGCAGCAAAATCAGTACTTACCTACTTAACTGATAATAAGAATTTTGTTTTTGTATCCACTCATGATCTGGAACTGGCCGAGCTACTCAATAATGATTATGCCGTTTACTCTTTTGAAGAAACCGTAAATGATACCCGTTTGGTTTTTGATTATAAGATTAAGAATGGAGTACTTAAAAATAAAAATGGTATTGCCATATTAGAAACTATTGGCTATCCCGAATCGGTAGTAGAAGATGCCTACATTGTAAGTGAGGAATTAAAACACAAATACCAAATGTAGTATCGATCTCAGTTATGCAGCCTGTTTCTGAGCACGCGCAGTTCTTCCTGCATTTGCGCTACACGCTGTAATAAATGAGTAATAGCCTCAATACCGGCAATATTTATCTCAAGTTCGTGATGCATCCGTATCATTTTTTCGAGTTTTTGTAGTTCAGCTTCGGGTATGTAAGCCTTTTTGTCTACAATCTGTAACTCCACCAATCCGGCTTCACTTAATGAACTGATAAAAGTATACTCCACATTATGATGGGTACAAATTTCGGCGGTTGCTATTAAATGTGTCTTTGTCATTTTTATTGGTTTATTGGTTCATTGGTTCATTGGTCATTAGTCATTAGTCATTAGTCATTTTGTTAGAGTCTCTAATCTCCGCCAACTCTTCGAATAATTTTTTCTGTTTATCGGTAAGGTTTGTAGGTACTTGTACATCATAAGTAACGTACAGATCGCCAAATTCGTTTTCCTTTTTATAAACAGGCAGGCCCTTCCCTTTTAGCTTAACCTTTGTTCCGTTTTGGGTTTCGGGTTTTACTTTTATTTTCACTTTTCCGGTTAAAGTATCAACTGTAACTTCGCCACCGAGCACAGCAGTATATAAATTGAGTTTTGTGGCGACAAACAAATCGCTGCCCTGCCGTTTAAAGCGCACGTCATCGGCCACTTTAAAGGTAATATACAGGTCACCGGCCGGGCCGCCGTTTGCGCCCGGGCCACCATGGCCTGCAATTTTTATGATCTGGCCATTTTCAACTCCGGCTGGAATTGAAATACGGATATTTTTTCCGTTAACGGTAAGGGTTTGTTTGTGTGTTTCCGCAACTTCGTTTAGCTGCAGATTGAGTTCGGCATTAAAATCCTGCCCCCTGTATTTTGCCTGCCTTCCGCGCGACTGCCCGCCACCCTGGCTAAACATTGATTGAAAGAAATCTGAGAAATCTTCGCCCCCAAAACCATCAAAACCTTGACTCTGTGCCCCTCCGCGGCTGCTCTGTTGACGATTTTGCTCCTGCTGCCGGGTATATTTTTCATATTCTTCGCCATGCTGCCAGTTTTCGCCATACTGATCGTATTTCTTTCTTTTTTCAGCATCTCCCAATACCTCGTTGGCCTCATTCAGTTCCTGAAATTTTTTGTTGGCCGCAGGGTCATTCGGGTTTAAATCCGGGTGATATTTACGGGCCAGTTTTCGGTAAGCGTTTTTTATATCTTTTTCAGTTGCTTTTTTATCAACACCAAGTACCTTGTAATAATCAATAAATGCCATTTTTTTAGGTTGAATATTATTAAGCTAAACCTTTACCGCTAATTTAAGTTTTATCAACCGATAAAAACATAATTTAAAAGTCAAAGTAAACTTCTTTGGATACAAATTTGACTAGTCGGGCTATATTTACGTCAGCATCAAAAAAAACTCATCGTTTATTAAATAAAAATCTAATGGACCCGTCAATCTTCCACAAATTCGCAGATATCGAAACTAAAGAAATAGCACCCGGCTTTTTCTCAAAATTAATCCATACAGCAAACAATACCATTAATTTTATTGAAGTTAAAGCTGGTTGCTCGGTACCGCGCCATCATCACATTCATGAGCAATGCTCCTTTTCAATAGAAGGTAAATTCGAACTCACTGTTAACGATATTCCTCAAATATTGGAACCGGGGTTGTTTGCTATAATTCCATCGGATGTATGGCATAGTGGCACAGCGATTACAGACTGTAAGCTGATTGATATTTTTAGCCCTGTAAGGGAAGATTATAGAAATCTCTAATCTTTAAATCATAAAAAAGGCAGTCTTCCTATTCGGTAAGACTGCCTTTTCCCCATTATTATTAATAGTGTCTGTAATAATGGTGATGATAATAATGATGGTGATGATAATGATGGTAATAATGTGGCGGCGGTGGACCAACCCTTACCGCAACCTGCGCCATAGCGCTTCCAAAGCTAAATATGGCGATCAACGCTATAAACAGAATTTTTAAAAATTTCATAACATTTGTTTTTTAGTGATTTTATTAAAATGACCTGTCGGGATCATCGTTGTTGTTAATATAAAAACCTTAAAAAAGTAAAATAGTTTGCTTTAACAACACAAATGTTACATATAACGTTTTATTTTATCGATACAGTTAATGTCAATAAAAGTTTGAGCTGAATCTCAAAAAGTTTAGGTTTGTATTTTTATATCAATATCTATGCCGATTACTAAAGCCCTCATCAACGACATTGCCGCCCTTAATAAATTAGTAAACAGCGCTTATCGTGGCGATACTTCAAAAAAAGGCTGGACAACGGAAGCCGATCTGCTGGATGGCTTGCGAATTGATGAAGAAACCCTTCAGAGCTATTTTGACAATCCAAACATCACTTTGCTTAAAAACACAGATGAAACCGGGCAAATAACCGGCTGTGTTTATTTGGAGTTACGTCAACCCAAATTGTATATAGGTATGTTTAGCGTTTCGCCTTTGCAACAGGGCAATGGCATTGGCAAAAAATTATTGCAGGCTGCCGAAGATTATGCCAAACAACTAAACTGCCATACTTTAACCATGACTGTGATTAGCGTGAGGCACGAATTAATTGATTGGTATAAAAGGCGTGGTTATCTGCCAACCGGAGAAATCCAACCATTTCATGTCGAAAAAAAATTCGGCATTGCCAAACAGCATATTGAATTAATAGTGATGGAAAAAAGCGTTTAGCTTTTCTACAAAAAAAAGTCGTTTAGGTGCAACCTTCCTGAAATATTGTCGTCTCATAACTCAAATGATCCGAACACTATTTATTTAGATGGAAGAGATACATCCACAGTTAAAAGAGTTTATTGTTGATTATTGTACAAAGTACAAGATCAGAAAGGTTGATCCCTGTGCCTTAAACCTGGATACAAGTATTGACCTTGATCTGGATATTTTTGACATAGAAATTGACCTGTTTATAGCTGAATTTAGCGAGCAGTTTAGTATCGATCAATCAAAGTTTAGTTGGTATAAATATGGTTACCCAACCGGATCGGCAAGTGTAAATGTTATTAAAGCGGTATTTGGGTATCAATCGCCCTGGGTAAAGCGTTTATCAAACCGGCTATACAAACCCAAATTCAGAGTGAGCAATTTACAGGATGCCGTAAAAACGGGGAAACTATTATAATTTAATCCTGCACCATCCATAAGGTTATTACGGGGTACGCAACAAACGCTGTGCTTAACAAGCAAAAATGTGTGGTCAGCTTGCAACAGTCCGCATTTTTTGAGTTTGCCAGGTACCCCGTTATCAAAAATTGGAATCCTTATTTTCCCTAAAGATCTGTTACTCCTGTATGTGATCGCTTTACATAATTACGGATATCTAATACAATACCGGCGAATATGTAAAATATCAACGGAAAGCCAACCGCCAAAAAAGATGAGTAAATAAAAAACAATCTGATTTTGGCTATAGAAACATTAAATTTCTCGCCAAGGTAGGTACAAACTCCAAATGAATATCTTTCAAAAAATGTAATTATCTGCTGCAACATTTCACGTTATCTTTAGTATCTTATTACCAACGCCGCATTGCAGGCATTTCTTATTATTGCAATAGTTATTTTTTAACTCAAGCAATGCCTGCGATTCAAAAGCTGTATTAATTTTTACTCCTAAATTAGTAAAATCCGTTATAATATTATTGTTTTCGTTTGGTAAATGCTCTAATAATTGCAAACTGCGGTTAATATAATATTGCTGTTGGTTGTGCTTACCATAACTGAATAAAAATAATGCCAATGTATTTAGCAGCAAAACATCAACAGATGCCGGGCCAAGGTTTTTTGCTGATGGTGCTGATTCAGTGTCAAAGCGGTAATGAGTTTCCCAATATGCATTAACTTTGATAGCTGTAAAGAGGTCCCTTAAGCCTTTAACTTCTTTAATATCTAGCACTTTTGAAAACAAATGATTGGAATTTACAACCAGTGCTGCAAACTGTGCCAGCCGTATAGTTGGGAAATTTTGAGGGCGCAAGCGCATAAATTTCCATAAATGATTTTCAATCGGGTTAAGTTTATATTTCTTACTTAAAAAATCATACTCTTTTTTTAGCTTAAGCGGATATTCATCTGTAACGCTATCTGTTAAAAAACCTGCCTGACCAAATAACAAGGCTTCAATTTGCATTGGGTTATTTTTGTGTTTGGCCAGTATATTTTGCGGTAATGATTTTGCCAGCAATTCAAAAGGGACAGCATTGATTTTAAAACCAAAATTTGCAGCCAAAAACTGGTAAAACGTTTCTTCCCAATCGCCGCGGTTAATGTTAAGCGCAGCAATAACTGCTGCCGATTTTTTCTCGAGCCGCTCAACCAATACCCGGGTAAGCCAATTATGCAGGGTTAAGCTATCAACCTGGCCTATGCTGGCCTCGCACGGAATAACGGTTTGAGCGCCAAAAATGAGTTTATGGTAGCGGTTATACAGTTCGTCGGGAATGCGATTTTGCAACTCCAGTGTTGGCACCCGGCGACCAGTGCTTAGTACCAGGGGTTCGTCATCACGATAAACCACATGCAGTATTACATTATTATATGCGTTATCAATGGTGTGGCCATGCTTTTTCCAGTCGGATGAAGAGAGATGCACTTCCACATTCCCTGCCCAAACGGTATCTCCAATCCTGATCCTCGCATTTTGAAAATCAGGTCCCGAATCTGAATTATGCATCCCGGCCGAAAATATCTCCAGTTCCTCACCCTCATTAGTTTGCAGATTAATACGATCAAACAGTCTGAATTTCCAAACGTAATGCAAAAAGTCTTCGGGAAAAAGCATGGTGTGTTAGTGATTGGAGGTTAGGTTATTTTTTAGCTGCTATAAAGGCCTAAGTTGTTAAGGGCAATTTAAACTTTTTTAGGATTTAACACAAGTGTGCTTTTTAACTTGACACAATTATTAAGCATGCTCATAATAACTTTTACATACTACTTAACCAACCATTCAACTCAATCAACTTAATCAACCGCTCAGCCAACCCATCAACCTATCTTCTCCCAATTTCCCGAATTAAGGCTTCTGTAAATGGCATCAACCACTTTCATATCTTTTAATCCTTCTTCGCCGGGTACACGGGTAGGTTGGTTAAGTGTAATACATTGGGCAAAATCATCCATTTGAGCGGCTTGCTGCACAATTTGCGGAAATGGCATTTGTTTACCGTTAACGCTACCGTCAATGCCGCCATAACCGTAGGCCGGGCCCAGTTCAAATTTTCCATGCTCCTCCTCTACTTTGAGGTAACTCCAATCATTATTATAGCTTGATTTACCTGTAGTTTTAAATCCGCCGGGAAATTCCAATTCCCAGTAAACGGTTTCATCTACTTCTTTAAAAAAATCAGGTCTTGTTTTCTCTTGTCGTGCTTTAACAGCCACAGGTTCCTGCCCCAAAGTATAACGACTGCCCTGTATACTGTAAATGCCCATATCCATTAAACCACCGCCGCCAGCTAAGGCCTTTTTCAATCGCCATGCATTAGGGTCGCCACGATAAGTAAAACCATTGCCAGTGTCAATACTGGTTACCTTACCAAAAACCTGTTTCTGCCCAAGGCGCATTACTTCAAGATTGTGTGGCTCAAAATGCAGGCGATAGCCTATAGAAAGCATTTTGCCTGCTTTGTTGCAAGCCGCAATCATATCCCTGCACTCTCCGGCATTTAGCGCCATAGGCTTTTCACAAATTATATGCTTGCCGGCCTTTGCGGCCCTTATGGTAAATTCTTTGTGCATAAAAACGGGCAATACCACATAAACAATATCAATATCTTGGTTATTGGCTATTGTGTCAAAATTTTGATAGTTGTAGATGTTTTTTTGCGGAATGTTATATCGCTTCGCCCAGTCGATAGCCTTTGAGGGTGTTCCGGTTACTATGCCGGCAAGATAACAGTTTTGCGTATGCAGCAACGCAGGGCCCAATTGTCCGGAGCTATAATAACCCAGGCCAACAAGCGCAACGCCAAGTTTCTTTTTAGGCTTTGATAAAATAGCGGCCAGCGAAGAAAATGTTTGGCCTAAAGTTAAGGCCCCTACCCCTACAGATCCCGCGCGAATAAAATCGCGCCGCGAAAACTTATTTAATGCCATACCTCAAATGATTTAAATCAATATAAAAATAAAGATTTTAAACATAGAGACACAATGTTTGGGTTTAAAATAATCGTTGAATAACGGGTATTTCATAGAGACGCAAAATATTGCGTTTCTGCCGTGTGGGTTCTTATAACAATTGCGTCAACTCACCAAAAGTGCTTATTGTTGCAATCTGGCCGGTTTCAACTACGCCAAAGCCGTAATTAGCAAAAATAAATGGCACACCTGCTTTAGTAGCCGAGTCATAATCGCCCATGGTGTCACCTACATAAACAGGAGCAGCAAGCTGATGATCGTTCACAATATCCTTTATATTTTCGGCTTTGGGATTGCCTTTAGTGCCATAGCATTGGTGTCCATTAAAATAATGTTCCATCCCGCTTAGTTTTAAAAACACTTCGATATAGCCGCTTTGGCAGTTACTCACAATATACAGTTTGTATTTGCGGGCAAGATAATCAAGCGTTTCATCCAGCGCCGGATAAAGTTCGCCGCCCCTGGTGTGCAGTATTTCCAGTTCGCTTTTGGCACAAATGCCCATCAGTTCGGTACGTTTTTCAATATCCAAATAAGGGAACAACTTATCAAATATAACGTTGTATGCCATACCGGTTATAGAACGCACCTTTTCGCGAGTCATTTCTTCATCAACATAATCTACCTGTTCAATAGCGCTTTGCCAGGCATGGGCAACATTGCCGGTGCTGTCCCACAGGGTGCCATCCAGATCAAAAATTATACTATCGAATTTATTTTTTAGTGCAGTGCTCATATTGATGTAATTGCGCCAAAAATAAGGGATTTTTATTTATTTAGAAGGTTACTGCCTAAGAAGTTTACCGTTGTGAGGGAAATTGAGGGTGGCATTCTGCAAAAAACAATATCCGCGATGTTCTTTACTCTTAAGATTAACAGTGTTTGTCAGCCATCCCTCATATATAGTTTATAAAAGCGGCGGCACTTTTAAATTTCTTATTTTTACTTATCATTTAAAAAAAGGATACCTATTGAATACCCGCCCGTCAAAAAATACAAGTTCCGAGCCCATAACTTTAAAAGAACGCCTTATCGCATTGCGTAATTTACCTGCCTTCTTTAAACTGGTATGGCAAACCAGCCCCTTAATGACGGTAACTAACTCCCTGCTGCGAATTGCACGCTCGGCCATGCCGGTAGCTTTGCTGTACACCGGCAAATTAATTATTGACCAGGTTATTGTATTGAGCCATAAACATAATGCAGATACATCTCATTTATGGCAATTGGTAGGATTAGAGTTTGCTTTAGCCATTTTAACCGATGGTCTTAGTCGTGCCATAACCCTTATGGACGCCTTGCTGGGCGATCTTTTCAGTAATCACACTTCAGTAAAGATAATGGCGCATGCTGCAACGCTGGATCTGGATCAGTTTGAAGATTCTGTGTTTTACGATAAGCTTGAACGTGCCAGGCAACAAACCATAGGCCGAACAATGTTACTTTCGCAAGTAATGAGCCAGGTACAGGATTTGATCACCATGGCTTTCCTGGCTGCAGGATTAATGGCTTTTAACCCGTGGCTCATAATTTTGTTACTTATCGCTATTATCCCGGCTTTTTTAGGCGAATCATATTTTAACGATCGAAGTTATGCCCTCACGCGTGGGCAAACTCCCGAAAGGCGTGAACTGGACTACATCCGCTACCTTGGCGCAAGCGACGAAACAGCCAAAGAGGTAAAAATATTTGATCTTTCGGGATTTATTATTGACCGTTTCAGACAGTTATCTGATAAGTTTTATGTTGATAATAAATTATTGTCCATAAAACGCTCCTTATGGGGAACATTATTCGCCATGCTGGGCAGCATTGGTTATTATGCCGCATACGTAGTTATTATTATCCGGGCTGTTGACGGAACTGTTTCCATAGGCGAACTGGCATTTCTTGCTGGTTCATTCAGGCAGCTGCGCTCGCTGCTCGAAGGGATTTTGAGCCGGTTTACATCAGTATCACAGGGAGCCATTTATTTACGCGATTTTTTTGAGTTTTTTGAGATTCAACCTAAAATAAAAGTGACATCTCATCCTCTGCCTTTTCCAAAAAGTATACAGTTAGGCTTTACTTTTGAAGATGTAGGGTTCAGATATGCTAACTCTGAACGCTGGGCTAACCGGCATTTGAGTTTTACGCTTCACCCCGGCGAAAAGCTTGCCCTTGTTGGCGAAAACGGCGCAGGTAAAACAACGCTGGTAAAATTACTTGCGCGGCTATATGACCCCACCGAAGGCAGAATATTGCTTGACGGCCACGACTTGCGCGAGTATGATTTGACCGATCTGCGCTTTAATATCGGAATCATTTTTCAGGATTACCTGCGTTACCACATGACCTTTGCGCAAAACATTGCCGTGGGTAATATCAACCAGCAACATAACCGGCCCTTAATTGAGGCATCGGCTAAACAAAGCCTTGCTGATGTGCTCGCTGATAAGTTACCGGATAGTTATGACCAGCAATTAGGTAAGCGCTTTGCCCAAGGTGTTGAATTATCAGGCGGCGAATGGCAAAAAGTAGCCCTTGCCCGCGCCTACATGCGCGATGCACAGCTGCTGATACTTGACGAACCCACATCGGCACTTGATGCCCGGGCCGAATATTCTGTTTTTGAACGTTTTGCTGAATTAACCAAAGGCAAATCGGCTGTATTGATATCCCACCGGTTTAGCACAGTAAGGATGGCCGACAGGATACTGGTTTTGGAAAAAGGCGAACTTATAGAAATTGGAAGCCATGAGGAACTTATTCAAAAAGGTGGCCGTTATGCCGAATTATTTAATTTACAGGCTGCGGGATACCGATAATTTTTTGAAAACAAACCGCTGTGAAATTTGTTCCATCTATAATAAAACAGATATGGTAAATTAAAGTTGCGTAAAAGTACGCAAGCAAAATCAGTAAAAAGCGCTTACATTTGGCTATGTATTTGATCTATCTTCGTTTTACAAACGCCGATTAAGTGATTGTTAATATATACTAAAGGCTTACTATGAAACAACTACTACTGTACTTTACTTTTTTTATAGCCTCATCGTTGATATTAGTACAATGTGCTAAATTATTCCCATCAAAAGACAAAACCACCGGGCTACAAACACCTACCACATTAAAAGTTCAAAAAGTTAAAAATAACCGGGCCGATAAGAAGACTGCAAATAGAACTAACGATGTAAACAGGCTGAGTATATTTCAAAGCAGTACAATAGTCCCTTTTCTTTATAACTCGTATTTGCCCTATAAAATGATCTTGAAGTTTAAAAATAGTCGCAGGCTGTATAATCAATACATTTTTCAGAAACAACGTAGCGTAACAGAGAATTACCCAGAGTTGTTGAGCCGTAACTCCCAGTTACAATAGCTTGTACAATCAAAAATACTTGTAAAAGTAAATTGTATTAGGAGAACCGAATGGTTAACTTTCTGCTGAAAAGAAGCGTTTTTATATGAAATTTCGCATTTGATGGTAACTAATATTTAACAACTAAAATATTAGTTCATAATTGGCGTTTAGCTTAAAAACTAAAAATTAATTATGAAAAAACTATCAATGTTAATCGTTTTGCTTTTACTTTTTGTTAAAGCTGCACATTCGCAAACCCAAAAAGGCGATCAGAGCCTTGGCCTCAGCCTTGCCTTTTACTCAAACAGCGGGAATTACAATTATCAAAATCAAACGCCCATTTCGTATGGCGAAACGAATTCCACATCGTTTGTTACTAACCCCACCTACAGCTATTTTATTGCTGATAAACTGGATATCGGAGCAAGTGTGGGGTTTGGCACCCAAACATCAACCCAAAATGACCAGAGTGTTGATGAGCTTACAAAAAATATTACCAAAAGTTATAATTCATCCATTTACCTGCGTAAATACTTTTTGGTAAACAATAAAATTGGCATTCGCACCGGGCCGTATTTGCTTTATCAGTACACCAACTCAAATGTTACTTATGTACCTGCCAGCAGTAATTTTGCAAATTATGATGTTACCACCCGTAATCTGCAAGCCGGCATTAATGCCGACTTTGTGTATTACCCTTCAAAAAAGGTCGGTTTGGCTGTTAACCTTGGCAGTTTATCTTATAACCACCAGCAGTATGGCACTCCGCCTCAAAACAATACTGATAGTGGTGTTAGTTTACAGTTTTTAACAAGTAACCTAATGCTGTCAGCATTTTATGTATTCGGAAATTAGTATTTTATTGAATGTGCACCAATTCCACATAGCAATAATACTGGTACAGCAAGTATCAAAAATACTCTTGCCATTTGGTTATTGCTTGCATTACCTTCAACAAATACGTTGTACAAATCGGCTTTAAAGTTGTTTAATTTAGTTTCCATGATTGTGAATTTTAATTTATCAAGTAATTTATCAGTAAAATAATTTATCAAATTATGTGGTCTTGTACGGGCTGTAAATACCGAAGGTTACATTATTTATTAAAAAATATTTAAGAGACTAAAAAACCAACTCGATTTAGAGCCATGATACGATGATAATATTCATCATATCATGGCTTTTATATTAATAATAGTATTATTATAAATTCACAAAAAGGGCTTTCCGCTGCTTTAAAAGGGTTATTTTGGCATTTAGAAGCGTTTTTTATTTATGCAGACCCGGCTCTAATGAGGCTGCACAATTCCGGAAGAGATTTTCTTATTGATTTACGTGAAATTTCTTTTGCCGCGGCTTAAAAAGCAGCAAACAATTTATTTACAACGCAAAAAAGGATTGTTCTATAGCTATATTTTTGCAGGCGGCAAGGCATTCTTTGCGAATGCTGAAGGGAAGTTCGTCTTCATTTTTAAACTTAAACATTACAACGCCACCTTCAAAATGATAGTGAATATAATATTTCAACCTATCATGACGGGTAAACCTATTTTTAACGCTTCTTACTGCAAACCATTTTTTGTAGCCCTTTTCAATTTCTAAAAGCCGAGCGTTAAACTTTTCAAGTACATTGATGCAGACTTTTGGCTCATCGCCTATATATAGTATATTATTAAAAGGTATTGCGGTATTAAACGTTGCACTTTCCATACTTCAACAATTTATTAAATTGAAGTTACTCCTTCAAAATGAAATTGTAATGAAATAACTATTAAAAATAAACTTGTTACAATCGCTATACAAACCAACACCTGAAGAAAAAAACGGTAAAGTAGCTAACGTTTTAACTAAACGCTAATCTTAAACCTCTAAACTCCCGGGTATATCATTACTTAATTGGGGTTGGTAGTGTAAACCCGGTGTAAGCCAATGCAACAGCGTAACCCGTGAGTACCTGAAATTAAAAGGTGAAAGAACAACACCTACCGCAAATATAATAGTCACATATACCCAGGGATTAATGCTACCGGTTAAAGTATAAATGGCAACTGCCAGTGTTATCATTTCGGCAACAAACATGGCGTAGCTCACCAGCATTGCCACGTAAAAATATCCGGGTTCACGTTCAAACTCCATTCCGCAATGCGGGCAGGTTTTATTCATCACCTGCAATTTAAAGCCGTACATCGGCGTTGCAAACATATCCCCTCTGCGGCAACGGGGGCATTTGGCGTGTACTAAGGCCGGCCATGCCGGTAATCTGGTTTCCTGGTTATTCATTGTTGCTCTTTTTGAGTATGTTTTTCCTAAAGTCTTCGGGCGTTACATCCTCAAGCTTTTTAAAAAATTTGGTAAAATATGAATTATCACTAAAATTAAGTTCGAAGGCAATTTCCGTAATGTTTAATGCTGGGTTAGTGAGTAATCGTTTCGCCTCCAAAAGCGTCCTGTTCCTAATCATCTCGCCGGCCTGCATCCCTAACAGATCTTTACAAATAGCATTTAAATGATTAGGCGTAATGTAAAGCAAATCTGCATATTCCTTAGGTAACTTTAAGTGGACATAGTGTTCTTCTATAAGCTTTTGAAAGTTTTTAAGCAAAATTTGATTGTACGATGCGGGCCCCTTTTTACTTTCTGTATCGTTTAAACGAGTAATTACAATAAACAGCTGCAAAGTCAAAATCCTTATCATATCAATTGATCGTGGCATCGCAGTTTCCCATTCGCCTATTATTTCTTCAAAAAGACCAGTGATTTGTTGATGAACTTTGTGCGGTAAATCAATTACTGCATTTTTTACATCGCTGCTAAAAAAAGGGAAACTCTCGGGATAAGATGCATTAAGCAGGAAAGTTTGAAAAAATGCGGCCGAAAAATTAATGATATACCCATCAGTTAAGCCTTCAAAATTCCAGGAATGCACCTGCCCTGGAATCATAAAATATATTTGAAAAGGCCTTACGGTAAATTGTTCAAAATCAATGGTATGATTTCCGGCACCTTTTGTAAATAACACCAGGTGATAAAAAGAATGCCTGTGAGCAGCGCTTAAATTTTTGTGATGGTTTAAATATGGCGCAAACCTGCTTACAATAATGTCGTCCTGTTTAAAATCAGACAGTGTGCAAATATCGAATACCGGTGTGCTTTGTAACATGGTACAATATTAACCACTTTACTACCAGTACAATGGTACTTTTTAATTATTTTGTGGTACTTTTCAACTATTTAGTTGAGTTTGCTTTACAACTAAGGGTTTGCCTGATGGTGCCCATTTATGGATCACATTTTCCAGGCGCTCAATAGTAAATGGCTTGCTTATAAAATCTTTCATACCCGCTTCTCTGCATCTAACCTCATCTTCGCTAAGCACATTAGCCGTCATGGCGATAATTGGCGGAACGCTTTCTCCATATTTTTCCAGAATCCGTTGTGCGGCCTGCAATCCATCCATTTCGGGCATTTGGATGTCCATAAAAATCAAATCGTAGTGCATCCGGTCCAGCATTTCAATGGCAATTTTACCATTGTCGGCAATATCAATGTCGTAGCCAATTTTCTTAAAGGTTTTACCGGCTATCAATTGATTCATTTTATTGTCTTCGGCCAATAAGATCCGCAATGGCCTGTACTTATATATATTGCTGCTAAACGCCTGTTCTTTTTCGATTTTATCAACAGAGGTTTTCTGCAAAGGCAGGGTAAAGCTAAAAACAGAACCTTCCGCTTCTTTGCTTTCGGCCCATATTTTACCGTCCATCATTTCAACAAGCTTTTTACAAATAGATAGGCCCAAACCTGTACCGCCGTATTTGCGCAGAGCCGACGTATTAACCTGGGTAAAAGGTTTAAATAATTGCGAAAGCGCCTCTTCGCTGATACCAATGCCTGTATCTGTAACGCTAAACGTTACCTGCTGAATATTGCCTTTAGCATTGGTGGCCGATATATGAAGCGACACCGACCCCTCATCGGTGAATTTTATGGCATTACTGATTAAATTCACCAATATCTGCTGAATACGGCTCTCGTCCATTTTCAAATATTCGGCGAGGTTATCATCAATAGTATAATTAAGCACAATGTTTTTGCCCGGTACCGAAATCCCTGGCCTGCTTATTTCAAATACCGTTTTAATGCAATTCCTGATGTTTACCGACGATGGATGCAAGGCGAGCATATCGGCCTCAATTTTTGAGAGATCGAGAATATCGCTTATAATATTAATCAACAGGTTGCTGCTTGATTGCAGGGTTTTAAGCAATTCGCGTTGCTCGGCCGATAGATCAGAAAGTGCCAGAAGCTGTGCTGTGCCGATAATTCCATTTAACGGTGTGCGGATTTCGTGACTCATATTAGCCAAAAAATTTGATTTGGCTATAGTTGCATCTTCTGCCTGATCTTTTGCGCTGGATAGCGCAACCTGCGATGATTGCAATTGCTCGCTTTTTTTTATCAGTTCGTTTTTGTCTTTCTCGTGGCTTCGTTTTAAGAAGCTTATCAGCACACCTGCCACAAAAATATTTAGCAATGCTGATGAAATAAGATCCGTTTCTTTTTGGTATTTATTTTTAGCTGGAGTTACCAAACCGGGGAAGTGTTTTTCGAGCATAAAACACCCAAAAACTACCCCCATTAATAATGCAATATAAAAAAAATGATACTTTCGCTTTAGCAATATCATCACCAGCGCTATAATGAATATACCGATATTGGTTGATGAGCCTTCGATACCGCCATTTAAAAACCACCCTGGAATATATAACAAAATCCCTGTTGTAATAAATACAATGGCCATTCGCTCGTTGTAGCCAACGTATCTGCTAACATAAAAAGTGCCGAAACACAGGGCCAGCACCACCATTTCAACCAGTATAAGCTGAAAAGGAAAACCCAATATCAGGTTATTGATAGTCCCGTATATTGTTGTAAAGGCTATGAATAAACACATCGCGTTAAAAAGCTTGTTTTCTAACGTCAGCGTAGGATCATCAATCCCAACAAATAATTTTATTCTTTTGGCTAAAGTCATTCAATCAATAACAAAAACTATAATTTTATCTGGCATTATTTACCTCTATCCAATTACCATCAGGATCCTGAAAATATATTTGTGACACCCCATCAGGCCTTAATTGTATTTTTTTAGGCTCGCCCTGCCAGTTACCATATTTTACATTTAAATCGTCCAGATGTTTCATAAAAACCTCAAGTGATGGCACGCTAAAACAAAGATGAATACTTATATCCTGAACTGTTGAGCGGCAATTACCCTGAATAATATGCAGCGTCTGGCCCTCGCCTATTTTAAACCAAACATGCAAGGTATCATTAAATGGATGCTGTACTTTTTGAAATAGCAATACCGTACTGTAAAAATCAGCCGTCTTTTTTAAATTATGAGCACACAGGGCGGCGTGATTAAATACGGGCCGATTGGCGTTAGCTGTACCTTGCGCAGCACAAAATACAGGGGAAATAAATGCGAGAATTAAAATTGAGTGTCTTATATAAGTGGGTTTACACAAAAAGCCCTTACCTGGTTTAATCATATAGGCAATATACGGTATAAAAAAATGTCTCTATAAAAAATCACGAAAACTGTATTCTTTCATCAAATCAGGAAAAATATACAGTTAGATTAAAAGATCACCAGGCAATCATCGGGCTAACATTCATATCGTTTTGTGATGATGTTTTTATGGTATTATGAAGATTCCAGTCTTCAATATCTATCAGACCCGGCATAGTTTGATAATGACTATTGTCTTTAGGACATTTAACAACATAGCCAATATCTTCTACCGGAGCAATTACAGGGCGCGAACCGCACTCTTTGCACAGCTTGCAATAGATAGATCCCGGAATGTTAATATAACCCCTCATATAGCACTAATACGACACAATAAAAAAAGAAGTTGCCGAAAAACGAATTTTACAGCAATATTTAATTAAATATACCAGGCAAAAGAATGATCAAACAATTAAAAAAGAAGCTTATCGTTGGGCTGAAGCTGTAGATTAAATGGAAATAATATTGATTATAACGCTTCTCTCCCACCCAACATTTAGTTAGGCTATTGCTTCTTTTGGCATTCGCAATATTTAACTATTGATTTCTTTTTATTTAGTATTAAACAAATTTAATGTAAATATTAATTATAAAACAATTTATCTCAAAATTGTGACATAACCAGCCAAAGGCTTTTTTCCGTTTTTAAGGTCAATAATGTAATAATAAGTGCCCACCGGCAAAGGACTACCATTGTAAGTTCCATCCCATGATTTTGGATAACCCACGGAATTGTAAATCAAACTTCCGTAACGGTTGTAAATATTTACGGTACACGAAGGATAGTATCGTAATGAGGAGATATTCCAAATATCGTTTATACCATCGCCGTTGGGAGTAATTGCATTTGGGATAATTATTGCACAAACATCTGCAGGGTTTAGCGCAATTTTGATGGCATTTGAAGTTACATCTGGATTTAAAAGGCATTTTGCTGCTGTGTTTAAAATGCACATTACTACATCACCATCGGCTAAATTATTGGTGGTAAAAACAGGACCGTTGGTACCCTCGTCCTTCCCATTAACCTGCCATTGATAAACTGAATTATTGTTTATAATAGATGCAGCCGCTGTAAACGTAACTGATGTACCCGCGCAAAACGGTCCGGTTGCGGATGATGTAATTGTTAAAGTAGCAGTTAAGGAAGGATAAATATTAAAAACTGAAACATTGGAGGTTGCTGTTGGAGTGGTTAAACACACAGCATTACTTGTTAATATACAGATTATTTTATCGTTGTTACTTAAATTACTGCTGGTAAACACAGCACTGTTAGCACCGCTGTTTTGCCCGTTAACCTGCCATTGATACACTGGATTAGCGCCTCCATTTACTGCCGTAGCCGTATAAACAACCGCATTACCCTGGCAAGTATCAATCGCAACCGGTGATATAGTAATGGATGGCACCAATGCAGCACTTACGGTTAAGGTTTCAACAGTCTGTTCGGTACCATTTGATGCTGTAATAACCGATATACCCGGCCCCGTGATATGCACCAAACCAGCTATAATTGTTGCTACCGATGTATTGCTGCTGGTATAGGTAATTGTACCGATGCCGGTTGCGCCGGAATCAAAATCTACATCACAAACCGTTTTGGCGGGTAAGGGTTGGAAAATTAAGGATATATCAACTACAGCAATATTTAACGTAGTGGAGCTACTGCCGTCCGCGTTATATGCGGTAATAGTATAATTAGTGGATGGCGATACAGCCGTTGGTGTGCCACTGATGGTACCTGTTTTAGTATCAAAAGTTAAACCGGGTGGTAAGGGTTTATCAATAGTATAGCCTGTTAGCCCTACCTTTCTTATCAAAAAAGCACTCAGGTCGCCAACATAAAGATTCCCCATATCATCGGCTACTACCGATCCGGGATAACTAAAACCGGCGCTTTTGCCAACCCCGTCAACAGAGCCGCCCGTGCCGTTGCCAGCAATGGTTGACACAAGGCCGCCCGGCGTTATTTTCCTAATCAGGTTATTTTTTTCGTCTGCCACATATACAAATCCATCTTTATCAACCGTAATGCCGTAAGGCTGATTAAAACTGGCAGCAGCACCTAAGCCGTCTGATGAACCCACCGCACCGCTGCCCGCCAGCGTGGTTACCACTCCCAAAGGCGTTATTTTTCGTATATTCTCGTTTCCCAGGTCGGCTACGTATACATTACCTGCGGCATCAACAGCCAGGCTTTGTGGTTTATTAAAACTAGCCGACATCCCCGTTCCGTCAGCAGCGCCGGGTGCACCGCTACCCGCCAACGTACTTACAACCCCCATCGGAGTAATTTCTCTGATGAGGTTATTATTATAATCGGCCACATAAACATTGCCCGCATTATCAACAGCTATACCCGTTGGCGAATTAAAAGTTGCATTTAGCCCGGGCCCGTTAATGGCCCCGCTTGCTCCATTCACACCCGCAAAGGTGCTAACAGCTCCGGCAGGCGTGATCTTTCTGATCAGGTTATTATAGGAGTCGGCCACATAAACATTTCCGTTTTTATCAACCGCCACTCCGGCAGGCTCGGCAAAGGTAGCGCCTGCTCCTATGCCATTGGCAGAGCCGTGAACGCCCGGATTACCGGCGAGCGTGGTAACTAGCCCTGCCGGGGTAATTTTCCGGATGGTATTGTTATTAAAGTCAGCCACATAAATATCGCCGTTTGCATCAATAGCCATTGATATGGGTGCCGAAAAACTGGCTGCTGTGCCTGTGCCATCCAATGAGCCCGTTATACCGCTGCCGGCAAAAGTTGCTACCTGCGCATAACTATTTGCCGGAACTGCTCCGCCTGTATTAGTTGGCGACAAATTGATAATCGGTGCATTGATTTTATACGTTTGAGGGGTTTGGTAACTAATATCAGGAGCCTGCGCCATCAACCCGCTTAACCTGCAAATAACAAGGCTAAATATTAAAGATACCATTAACGCCCTGGTGCGACTCATAGCTTCAGTTAATAATTAAAAATGCAGCGATTAAAAAATTATAACAAAGAGGCTGGCAGGTTTTTAGTTATAAGCCAATAAAATTTCTAATAATAAACTGAAAATAAAAGACTTACAACAACACTAAATTATGTTTTTTATGGATGATATTTAAATGTAATGTTTTTCAGTAACTTTAGTTAAGCCTACAATAATTATGAAAAATACCAGCATCACAACAATCCGGACAAATTATAAACTAAAACTTGCCTATGGAGCGCTTATAGCAATTGTAGTATGGTTTGCGCTGATACTTCAATTTTCTATTTCGATACCTGCATTTAAGCGCGAGGGATACAGCACAGGCGGAGCCATAGTTGAGTTTATAAGTTTTTTCACCATCCTTACTAACGTATTTATTGTTAAATGCTTAACGATATCGCTTGTAGCGCCGCGATCATACTGGGGCAAATTTTTTTCAAAAGAGTCGGTTTTAACAAGTATCACAATGTACATTACAGTTGTTGGCCTTGTTTATTGGCTGGTGTTAAAATCCTTATGGCATCCGCAGGGCCTGTTTAAATTGGCCGACGACTTATTGCATACCGTTAACCCGATATTATTTATTATTTACTGGGCTGTTTTTGTACCTAAAAACGGGGTGGAATGGAAAAAGGTTCTGTTATGGCTGTGGTATCCTTTTATTTATCTCGTCTATATACTTATCCGTGGAGCCATCTGCGGTCTTTACCCTTACCCCTTTATGGATGTTACCAAAATAGGCTATTTAAATGTGTTGATTAGTTCCTTTGTACTTCTGCTGGTATTTTTGGGATTTGGGGCGCTTTATGTTTGGATAGGGCGGATAACAAGTAAAAGTTCGCAAACAAAAACGGCCGAATAACCGCAATTTATATCTAAAGTGTTTTATTAAAACTTTTTAAGGTTTTGGCTGTCTTTATAAGTACATCTATCTAAAAATTAAATTGTTATGAAAAAGCACATTTTAAGGTTAATAGCCTTATTTATACTTTCGTCGGCAGTATTTTCAAGCTGCTCTGTAGAATACCGTGAACACCACGGACACGCTGATCATGATCATGACCATGATCACGAGCATTACCGTAATTATTAAAAGTAATTGTTCATCAACAAAAAAGTCCCGGAGAAACCGGGACTTTTTTGTTGATATTACACCGCCTAAATCAGTTTTATTTTTTAGTTACCAAAACCCAATCAACCAATACTTTGGCCTGTTCAGCTTTTATTTTATCTACCGAGGCCTGGGATAAGCCGTAGTAAGGTGCTTTTATTTTATTAACTCCTGCAGGATATCCCCCACCGATTGCGAAATTAAGGATGATAAACTTCGCATTATCAAATGCCCAGCGGCCATAATGTTCAACCATTGCGCGGGTTACGGTGTAAGTAACATTGCCGTCTACCTTAAAAATAATACTATCAGCTGTCCAATCAACAGAATATACGTGCCATTGGGTAACATCGATACCCTTTGGAAAAAATGCCCTGTAAGCCAAAGGCGTATTGCCAAAATAACCGGGGCCATGCAATGCATTACTTATCCAGCTCGAATCGCCAACGGTCTCCATCACATCAATTTCGCCGCAATCGGGCCATTTTCCTCCGCCTAAGGCCCAAAATGCAGGCCAGAGACCGGCACCTGCGGCCATCTTCATACGGGCCGAAGCAGTACCATAAGTAAACTCCATTTTATGCTCCGTATTTATGCGCCCGGATATGAAGTCTTTCTTTTTCTTTTGCATATCCACGTAGCCCGGTTTATAAAGCGCCTTAATTACAAGCGCTCCGTTTTTTGCGCCTTCTGCATCAGCGCCTTTAGCCAGGTAAAGCGTTGCAGCCGAATCGACGTACGCTTGCTGCTCATTATTTACCGTGTACCAGCTAAGCTCCACGTTCCACTTGGATCTGTCGAGCGATTTTTCATTAAAATCTTCAAAAAAAACGGTATCTGTTTTGGGTTGAGCTTGCTGTGCTTTTACTGATGTAATGAGCGCAAGGGTGGCAATAGATGCAATACTTAGGATTTTCATTCGTAGCTATAATTGATATTATAAAAATAGAGTTTATTGACGTATTTCTCAATCCAATTATTTCAACCCCCATTTTCCAAATAGTTTCACAGCTTCAAAATGGGGAATTGTTTTGCCTCTATTAGCTTCTGCCAAGCCTTCCAAAACATCTTTTTGTTGTTCAAAGTTTAACCCATCAAATAAAAGTTTGGATTGCTTACTTTCGTAAAACAATGAAATATCCAGCTTTTTATCAAACAGTTCAGCTTTTCTGTCTTTTAACAAATTATGAAGATTTAACCATTGGTCTTTATTGTCGTCCCAAAAACCTGTCCTTACTTTCAAAACATTTTGCAAAAGATCGCCCTCAAAAAAATCTCCTTCAGCAAACAAATCAGAGGTTAAGACCTCCAGCGCTAATGGAACTAAATAATTCAGGCCGGTTTGTTGACCTATCATCAACCTTAAATCTTCGGTAGTAAACTCGTTTAACACCTTTCGTCTTAAGTCACAAGCCCGTTTAACAAGCGTACTATTAAATGCAGTACTCAACAATTCGTCTTTTTCAAGATTTTCAAGAGTTTTATGTTTCCAGTTATTTTCAGGTTTCATATCTTATCTACATAAACGACAAAGAATTTCCACAAGGAATATGCGTTGATCTGATACCCGGCACCTTTTCTTTAAGCCAGTTGAGCATAAAAGCCGACCCGGCTTCTTCGCTGGCAATGTGTCCCAGTACAATCAATGATATTTTATTGCCTTTAGCACGTGCATCCCTAACATATTCGGCTGTTTCCCATTCTGATATTTCGCCAACTATCAATACATCCGGCTTGTATTTTTCTATCGCTTCTATCTGTACCCGGCCACCGGCCGCTCCCGGGATAAACAATACATGTTTTACTACTTCAGCAGGGTCGCCAACGTATCGTACTCTTTCAATATTCAGCTTTTCCTTTACATTATGAATCACTTCTTTTAAATAAGATGGCTGTAAAGTAAGCAGGTTTGGGGTTTTATGGTCGGCATATTTTTGCCATTCCAATTGGGCCAGCACAGCGCTGGTAACGCCGTCAGGAATTAAGTGATGGATATAATCATGGTTGCGCCAAACGGCAATATTATTATCTTTCAGCAGTTTTGCTTTATATTGATAAACATCATCATCCTGTAGCCAGGTTGTATCATCAGTATGATTATAAAACGCAGGCTCATGAGCTATAATAAAGTTGCAGCCCAGCCCGATAGCATTACGGATAACAGAAATAGTAGCAAACATAGAAGTTACTATTCCGGTAACTTTCATATCAGGGCTACCAGCCTTTAAGGTGTCAACGGTATCTTTTAAAGCACCACCGGGAACCTCTTTTATAAACAGATCCATAATCTGCTTCACCGTATAGTCTCCATCAACCTTAATAAAATTTGATGCGTTTGTTACCAGAGGAGATGATAATACCAGCCCGGCTCCTACTGCGGCAGACATATTAATAAATTTTCGACGGGTAAATTCGTTTTGGCCTGCTGTCAGATCTTTTTCGGGTATCATTTCGGATTTGGAATAATAGATTTAATCAATAGCAATTTTCAATCACAAGATTATTGATTTTTATTCCAAATGCCAAGGTCTAAGTTGGATTAGGTGAGTAGTTGATTAAGTTGTATTAGGTTAGATTAAGTTGATTGAGTTAATTGGACATGGCAACAGGTAGTAATTACCTAAAATTCTGAAAATTCTATAATCCTGTAAATTCTGATTCAGACAACTTAATCAACTCTCTCGATCACTTAACATACTTCTTCACCATTGCAACAAGTGCCTGCATGTCAAATGGCTTTTTGAGGTACGAGTCGGCCAGTCCTTCTTCGGCAATTTCTTTAATGTTACTTACTGCCGATATAATAATTACAGGGATATGGCTTGTTGCGGGGTTTGTTTTTAACTGTTTACTCAGTTGCTGCCCGTTGGCATCGCTTTTCCACTCGGTTAGCCAGTTATCCATTAAGATAAGATCGGGCTTTACTTCGTTTATATGCTTCAGGATTTTGGAATCGCCGGATGAAACCACCTCGTATTTTTCCTCCTCAAGTATGTAAGCAATCGTATCCCTTATGTCTTTATCATCCTCAATAACCAGTATTTTTTTGGCCATAACCTTTAAAAGCTGTTTTACCTATAACAACTAAGCGTATGGGTTTTGTTTGCGTAAAACGGGATATTTTTTAGTTTGCCGCTAATGTTACAAAGCAGACACTATGTTAACAAGTGGTTATTCGAAGGTCTCGTGATAACAAATACGGCAGCGTGGCTCGTAGCTTTCCATTTCGCCGAGTAAAATTTTACTTTCATCGGGCACAAGGCGGTAGCTGTATAAAGCAGGATTACCACACCTTACACAAACGGCGTGCAGCTTGGTTACCGACTCGGCCATTGCCATAATGGCCGGCATAGGGCCAAACGGACGGCCTTTGAAATCCATATCCAAACCGGCAACAATTACCCTAACTCCCTTATTGGCCAGAACGTTGCATACATCGGGCAATTCATCATCAAAAAATTGAGCTTCGTCAATGCCTATTACATGTACGTCGCTGCCTAACAACAAAATGGATGATGCATTTTCTACCGGGGTTGATGGAATGGAATTTGAATTATGCGAAACCAACGCATTTTCCGCAAAACGGGTATCAGCTTTGGGGCTAAATATTTCAACCTTTAGTTTGGCTATCCGGGCCCGGTTTAACCTACGGATCAACTCCTCCGTTTTCCCCGAAAACATGGAACCACACACTACTTCAATGCTGCCACCCAGCTCACTTCTTCTTTTAAAAACTTCTTCGTTGAAAATCAAACCGTTGATTTTTATGTGATTTATTGATTGCGTTGATTAAGATTATTTTAATTGCGATTGGAATGTGAGTGTTAAAAATGATTCAATTCTGAGGCCTTTCAAACTTAATCTCTTAACCCCAACCTCTAATCTCTTACCCTTAACCTCTAATCTCAATCGGCAAATATCAGAATTTAATCTTATTTTTGGATGGCATTTTCCAACATTGAAACATGAAGCAGAAGGAAGTTTTTAAAAAGATAGGTGGTATTATACGAGAGCTGAATGACCAATACGAATACCTTAAAACCACGGAAGACAGCCTAAATGACCTGGAGCTTGAACTTTTTGTATCAAACGCCCATTTTCTTACCGATCATATAGAAATACTGTGCAAGTTAAATTTACAAAACCACAAAATTAACCTGCCGCCTATTATTGACAAACCAGCAAAAGAAGCAAAACAAGAAAAGGAAAAGAAGGACGAGAAACAGGGGAGCCCTTACGAACAGAAATATTTTGAGCCCGTTGTTCAGCAAATGAAACCGGCCGTCGGTCCAACAAATATAAAGCCATTAACCAATCATGAAAAACCGGCTAAAATTGAGCTGGTTAAACCACATGATAACGACCCTGTACCATATATCGATCTGGAATCAAATGCAGCTGGGGATACTTATTCGTTTATCCGCGAAGAGCCGGAAACGATAAGGCATGAATTGATTCTTGATGAGGCTGACAACTTTGAGGAGGAAGAAATCTTACAGGAAAACGACATCCCTGAAACTGAGCCAGAGACGCCGATATTTGAAGAACCTGTAAAGATACCCACCGTTGCCACAAACGTATCTCATGCTGACGTTAAGGTTGAAACGTCTTTTAAGGCTCATTCGGAAAGCGATGATATTGTTACTATCAATCAGAAAATATCGGCGCAAATGGGTGATAAAGCTAATTCAGTAACTGAACAATCGAGCGTTAAACCAATAAGCGATATTAAACAGGCAATAACTTTAAATGATAAGTTGCTGTATGTAAAAGATCTTTTTAACGGCTACAACCTTGCCTACAGCGAAGCAGTTGAAATACTTAACCGTTTTAACACTTTTGAGGAAGCATCGCGGTTTTTGAAAACTAATTACGTAACCAAAAACAATTGGGAAAGCAAGCCATCAACTACCGAGAAGTTTTATGCGCTGCTGAGAAGAAGGTATGTTGATTAGTTAGTCCATTTGCAGTAAGCAGTTACCGGTTTGCAGTTTAGTACGGTGAATTGAACTCAGTTTGCAGATTACAGATATTACTGTTACTGCAAACTGCCCTAAACAATCCCCATCCGGTTTGAATCGAGCTTAAGGAGTACAAACAATAATATTGTAAAGCTAAGTAATGACGAACCGCCATAGCTGATGAATGGCAGCGGGATACCTATTACAGGCACCAGTCCTATCGTCATGCCCACATTAATCATCATGTGGAAAAATATAACGGAGGCTACGCCATAAGCATAAATGCGTGTAAACGGGGATCGCTGTCGTTCGGCAATCATAATAATTCTGAGCACCAAAAATAAATAAAGCCCTATTACCACAACGGAGCCCGCAAAGCCCCACTCCTCGCCCACGGTGCAAAAAATAAAATCGGTGCTTTGTTCGGGCACAAAAGCATATTTAGTTTGTGTGCCATGCAAATAGCCTTTACCCCACAACTTACCCGAGCCTATTGCGATTTTTGATTGGTTTACGTTGTATCCCTTACCACGCAAATCGCTTTTTATGCCCAGCATAATATCAATACGTACCTTTTGGTGAGGCTGTAAAACGTGGTTATAAATAAATTTAACGCTAAATACAAATACAACACATATAGCCAAACCCGCAAGTATGGTAACCACAAGGCGTTTATTTCTTTTAAACAGATATATAAAAAGCAACGCAATAGCTACAATTACAGCTATAACATATAACGGATTAAATAAAATTGCTGTTATAAAAAGGACGATAAACAAGAATCCAATCACCAAAAAATATGGCGAAAGCCCCTCGCGGTACAAAACAAACACCAGTGAGAAAAAAACAAGTGTCGACCCCATGTCAGGCTGTAGCATGATTAAAAACATGGGGACACCTAAAATGGCTAAAGCAATGGCAAATGACCGTAATTCGGTAACCTTTACGTTAACACCGCTTAAGTAGCGGGCAAGTAGCAAACAAGTAGTAAACTTTGCAAACTCCGAGGGTTGCAGCCTGAAGCCGCCTCCCAATGAGATCCAGGCCTGGTTACCGCCTACGTTTCTACCAACAACCAATACCAACGCCAGCAACAATAAAGTAATGCCATAAAAGGCAGGAGCCAATGCGCTGATAAAGCGGCTCTCGAGCAGTAAAATTACGGTTCCAACTAACATCGAGACCAGGATAAACATAAATTGCTTACCGTAATTGGTTCCAAAATCAATTATGCTGGGATGGCGCTCATCAAAAACGGCAGAGTGGATATTAAACCATCCGATAACACATAAGGACAGGTAAATAAATACGCTTACCCAATCAACATTAAAAAAGAAACTGCGCTGATTATTGTTCATCTTCCTTTTTCCAAAATTGAGCCACTAAATACTTTGTTTGATTACCTTTTTTGCCTTTGTGCAAAGCAGTTTTCACTCCTCTTGATTTTCCGGTTGAATCATTCTTCTGGTTTTTAGATGTATCAGCAGGTATTACTTTTTTTATTTTAGGTGTATAATTTTCGATATCAGGAAGCCTGTTGGCGTTCATAAAATATTCGGGTGTTATTCCTGATTCACGCTGCGAAATGCTTCCTTTTAAATATTGTTCAACAATAAAACTTGCAATGGGTGCAGCCCAGTGCGCACCTTCGCCCGAGTTTTCAACCACCACGGCGATAGCAATTTTAGGATGATCCCGTGGGGCAAAAGCAACAAATACCGAGTGTGCTTCGCCATGCGAGTTTTGGGCCGTGCCGGTTTTACCGCACATTACAATACCCGGAATCTTTGAGTGATTGGCAGTGCCATTGTCGACAACAGCCTGCATCCCATTGATAACAGGTTCAAAATATTGCGAATCAATACCAACATAATTCCGTTCGGTATATTCTTTTTTTATGATGTCTCGCGCGCCGATAGATTTAATTAAATGCGGCTTGTAATAATACCCATGATTGGCAATAGTGCATTCAAGGTTGGCCATTTGCAACGGTGTTGCCTCCAGTTCACCCTGGCCAATTGCAAGCGAAATAATTGTACTTGAGCGCCATCCTCCGGCTTTATAAATATTATTATAATACATTGGCGTAGGCAAGTTGCCCCTCACTTCGCCGGGCATATCAAGCCCCAGTTTGCTTCCTAAGCCAAACTTGTTAACATTGGCACGCCAGTTGGCAAACTCAACCTCAGCTTGTTTTGGCCCGTCCCGATCGAGTATTTTTTGAAAAACCATCATAAAATACCCATTACATGATTTTGCTACCGCGCTGCTTAAGTTCACCAATCCGTGTGCCTCGCCATTATTACATTTTATCCTGCGGTTACCTGCTATGTAGTAACCCGGACAATAATAGGAGGTGGATGGATTAATAATATTTTCCTGTAATGCGATGAGTGCACTTAAAGGTTTAAATGATGAGCCTGGTGGGTATTTTGCCTGTATAGGCCTAACGAAAAATGGATTATATGGATCAGCATACAACTTTGCGGCATTATTACCACGCTCGCGCCCTACCATTAAATTTGGATCATAAGTTGGGCTGCTTACGTAGCATAAGATCTCGCCGGTTGAGGGTTCAATGGCTACAATACTGCCCACTTTATTTTGCATCAGTTTTTCGCCAAGCTTTTGAATGGTGATATCAAGCGATGAAGTTAAACGCTGCCCGGCTACGGCCGAGGTATCGTACAAACCGTTAGCATAGTGCCCCTTAGGCTTATTGCGCGAATCGACCATTAAGTTTTCAACCCCTCTTTGGCCCCGCAATGCTGCTTCATAAGATCGTTCAACGCCGGTAACACCCACGTAATCGCCAGGGTGGTAGTAGCCATTTGAGCGTTTTATATCATGGTCAGTTACCTCACCAATATAACCCAAAAATTGTGCAGCCACCGAATCGGGATAGGTGCGCAAATAACGGGTTGACGAGTAAAAGCCCGGAAATTCCGATAATCTCTCCTGAAGAGATGCATAAGTGGTAACCGAAAGCTGTTTTTCAAAAATTGATGATAAATAAGGCGAATATTTCATGGCCTTATTCCATTGTTTATCAAAATCAGCTCTATCAATACCTAATAACCGGCAAAGCTCCACTGTGTCAAATGGTTTAACCTGTTTTGGGATAACCATAATATCATAGAAAGGTACATTTTGAACAAGTATTTTACCGTTTCTATCTAATATTGGGCCACGCGCAGCATTATGTATAATTTGCCTGCGCACGTTGTTATTGGCATAAATAGCATAACGGTTATCAACTATCTGAATATAAAACAGCCTCGCCAGCAGAATAACGACTATCGCAATAAAAATACCCGCTATAACGTAGCGCCGCTCAAAAAAACTATTCATTTACGTTCTTTCTTTCTGAAAAATAACAAACCTGAAATTAACATTAAAAATACTGTAAATATTGAACTCAATAAAAAGCGGCTTAGTGTGTACTGGAACTGAGAAAGGCTAAAAGCCCCAAGATTGAAAAGGAAAAAGTGATGAAAAAGGGTTAAGGTTACTGCATAAGTAAAAAACCACCTGAATCCCATGATGCTTAGCGTTGGCTCGGGCTCATTGTCGAACCCGTCTTTTTGCACAGTTAAATTTATAAATACAATTCGCACAAATGCCAGCAACACACAGGCGGCGGCATGCAAACCTGGCGAATCATAAAAAGCATCAATAGTTATTCCAATTATAAATGCCAACAAAAACAACAATAAGTTCGGTGTTTCAAACGGAAGTAATAAAATAAACAGGATATAAAAATATGGTGTAGACAGATCATACACAGCAATATTTTTAAGCAAAAAAACCTGTATAAAAACCAGTAATATAAACCTTATTAGGTTAACTATAATAATTTTACTCATCCTTTTTCTGCTGCGCCTCCACTCCCGCCTGCTCGTGCGCAAATTTATTATCCACAACTTCTACGTATTGTAGCTTGCTAAAATCAACAGATAACGCCACTTCCATATTTAATGAATAGCCTCCACCTTTTGTATGCAGGTTACTGATTTTGCCAATGGCTATGCCTTCGGGGAACAGCGAATATCCCGAAGTAACCACCAGTTCGCCTACCTTCGGCAAAGCATTATTTGATACATCTTTTAATATTCCTTTATGAGGATCCATATCATCGCTCCACTCAATATAACCTATTTCTTTGTTTTTGGCCAACATGGCGCTAAACTGAGAGTCTTTATGTAATAACGATTGAATTACAGAAAAATGGTCGGAAACAAATACTACTTTTCCAACAATTCCAGAGCTGCAAATTACACCCATACCTTTTGCTATGCCCTGTTTGCTGCCACGGTTAATGGTGAGATAATTATTGGCGCGGTTGGTTGAGCTATTGATTACTTTGGCAACAATGTATTCATACTGCTGTTTATAAATGGTATCCGTTACTTTATGCTTGCTAATGGTATCTACATAAAATGACGATTTAAGCTGGTTACGCAGGCGTGCGTTTTCATGCGCAAGGCTGTCATTAGCTTCTTTTAGCGAAAGATATCCGTAAAACCCATTTATCCTCTCGTAAAGGCCGCCGGTAACCTCATTAGCTGAGTTAATAAAGGCTGCTTTTTGGAACGAATTATATTTAATATAAATTATAAGAGAGGTAACCTCAAAAATAAGGAATAAAAAAAATGCGTTGTACTTACTGACAAATATCCAGAGGTTACGCATGGAATCAGAGATTAGTTAATTAGAGGTTAGAGATCAGTTATCGGGGATTATTATTTGTAGTATTATTATAATTTTTTATAACGCTAAAAATACTAATCTCTAACCACTAAGCTCTAATCTCTAAAAAATTATTGCATTAAAAATTTAAAGTTACCGATATTTTTGAGCGCTGTACCAGTACCGCGTACTACGGCGCGTAGCGGATCTTCGGCTACGTGAACAGGGAGTTTGGTTTTAGCAGCTATACGTTTATCAAGGCCACGCAATAAAGCGCCACCGCCGGTTAAGTAAATACCTGTTTGATAAATATCGGCAGATAACTCGGGCGGGGTAATTTCCAAAGCTTTCAGAATCGCTTCTTCTATTTTTGAAATAGATTTATCCAAACAATGTGCAATTTCGGAGTACGAAACCATAATTTGCTTTGGCACACCTGTCATCAGGTCACGGCCTTGTACGGCAAAATCGGTTGGCGGGTCTGCAAGTTCAGGCAATGCTGCTCCTACTTCAATTTTAATTTTTTCGGCTGTACGGTCACCGATCATAATATTGTGCTGACGACGGATATATTGAACAATGTCAGAGTCGAAGTTATCACCGGCCACACGGATAGATTGATCGCAAACGATACCTGATAAAGCGATAACCGCAATTTCAGTTGTACCACCACCAATATCAATAATCATGTTGCCCATAGGTTCTTCCACGTCAATACCGATACCTACTGCTGCAGCCATCGGTTCGTGGATAAGATATACTTCTTTAGCACCGGCAATCTCGGCCGAGTCGCGCACGGCACGTTTCTCAACTTCGGTGATACCCGATGGAATACAGATAACCATACGTAACGATGGGAAAAACCATCCTTTACCCTGGTTAATCATTTTTATCATACCACGGATCATGTGCTCGGCAGCATTAAAGTCGGCAATTACGCCATCTTTTAGCGGGCGAACCGTACGAATATTATCATGCGTTTTGCCCTCCATTTGCATGGCCTGCCTGCCTATTGCAATTACTTTATTGGTTGATCTGTCAAAAGCTACTATTGATGGTTCATCAACAACAACTTTATCATTATGTATGATGAGGGTATTTGCGGTACCTAAATCGATGGCGATTTCTTGTGTAAAAAAATTAAATAGACCCATTTGGAATTATTTCAAAAATATGCTGCAAAAATAGCTATAAGCAGACGGATTTGACGAATGTAAACTAAACGATTTAATTAACATAGGTTTCACGAATTTTATTGTGAACATTTTTACGAATAAATGTAAACTATGTTGTATGTATGTTTAAATAATTGTTTTGAGTTAATGTTTTTAACTCTCCATTCGCATAATCCAGGTTTTTATGGTGCAAATATTAATGTTTAAAGTGGCGTACACCGGTGGTAACCATCGAAATATTTTTCTGATCGCACATTTCAACAGAAAGCTTATCGTTTATTGACCCCCCCGGTTGCAATACTGCTAAAATACCTGCCTCAGCGGCTAATTCAACACAGTCAGGAAAAGGAAAGAATGCGTCTGATGCCATAACTGCACCTTTCAAATCAAACCCAAAACTTTCGGCTTTTATAACTGCCTGTTTTAATGAGTCAACCCTCGAGGTTTGTCCAACTCCACTTGCAATTAACCGGTTGTTTTTAGCAAATACAATAGTATTTGATTTGGTATGTTTTACAACCTTGTTTGCAAAATACAGATCTTTTAACTCCTGGTCTGTAGGCTGTCTTTTGGTAACAGCAGTCATTTGCTCAGGGCCTTCAATAATTGCATCTTTATCCTGCTCAATTACGCCATTAAGCAAGGTTTTAAATTGCTTGGCCGGTAATTCAACCGGTTGACGGATCAATATAATACGGTTCTTTTTCTCTTTTAGTATAGCCACGGCTTCATCAGTAAAGGCTGGGGCTATTAATACCTCGTAAAATATTTTACTGATCTCGGTGGCAGTTGCGGCATCTACTTCATCATTTGCAATGATTACACCACCAAAAGCCGACACAGGATCACATGCAAGTGCATCAACCCAGGCTTCTTTGATAAAATTGCGCGAGGCAATTCCGCAGGCGTTTGTATGTTTTAAAATAGCAACGGTAGGTTCGGTAAATTCATCAATTAAAGCTACAGCGGCATCAACGTCAACCAGGTTGTTGTATGAAAGTTCTTTGCCATGTAATTTGGTAAACATCCTGTCAAGGTCGCCATAAAACGTGCCTTTTTGATGCGGGTTTTCGCCATAGCGTAAAACCTGGCTGGTTTGTATGCTTTCTTTAAATACCGGAAGCGGTTGCTCCTGGTTAAAATATTGAAATATAGCCGTATCGTAGTGCGATGAAATATTGAATGCTTTGTGAGCAAATGAGCGGCGCTGATCAATTGTGGTAGCTCCGTTTTGTGTTTTCAGAATCTCTTCAAGTGTAGAGTAATCGGCTTTTGAAGCAACGATCACCACATCTTTAAAATTTTTGGCAGCAGCGCGGATAAGAGAAATACCACCGATGTCAATTTTCTCGATGATCTCATCTTCTTCGGCATTTGATCTTACCGTTTCTTCAAACGGATACAGGTCAACAATAACCAGATCAATTTCGGGAATGTCGTATTGAGCCAATTGCTGTTCATCGCTTTCAAACTTACGACGGGCCAAAATACCACCAAACACTTTAGGGTGCAACGTTTTAACACGACCACCCAATATTGAAGGATAAGAAGTGAGGTCTTCAACAGCAATAACATCAACTCCTAAGTCGCGAATAAATGTTTCTGTACCACCAGTTGAATATATTTTTACGCCGAGACGATTTAACTCGCGGATGATGGGCTCTAAATTATCTTTGTAATAGACTGATATTAAAGCGTTTTTAATTTGAACAGATTGGCTCATTGACAGCAAAATTTTGAGCCGCAAAGGTAGTAATTAGTGATTAGAGATTTAAGGTTATAAGTTAGTTTTTTTTGTTATGTATTTTAAGGTTAAATTAACGCAATAAGTCGGGGCAATTTTGAGTATATAAATAAAATATTACTAACTTAGTAAATATGACTACGTTGATAATAAAATCAGATTCAGACAAAAAAACTGGTTTGCTAAAGCAATTTGCAGAAGAGTTAGGGTTATCGGCTGAAACATGGGATTTTGAAGAACTGGGTATTAATGCAATGGTTAAAGGGATAGGCAGAAAAGCGACTGATGAAGAATTAATTGACTATCTATCTAAAGAAAGTGATGTTACACCGGTCAGTTTAGAAACTGCATTTTCTAAATATCTTGACAAAAAGTAATCCTCACCTTTTAAATGTTAAAATTACCCCTAAAGCGGGTAATTGATGCCATTGCCGATTTTGTAGAATCAAAAAACACAAGCGGTAGCCGAGCCAGGTATGCACTTAAATTCAAAGCCGCCATTGAGAAATTAGCCTTCCCTGGATTTCAATATTCACTTTGCAATCATCCGGTTTTAGCAGCTTGTAAATATTCGTGCAGCCACTTTAACGATTGGGTAATCGCGTTCAAAATCAACGATGGCGAACTAACAGTTTATGAAATTATTCACGGCTCATTGCTATCTTAAAGCACTTCTAACCTCTAATCACCAACCCTAACTTTTCATCTTCTTCAACAAACTCTCAATCACTCTTGGGAAATGCTGATGCTCTAATTGCTGGCCTTTAAATTTGATAACTTCCAGGTTGTCGCCGGATTCAATTTTAAACCTTGATTGATGGATGATTTCGCCTTCGTCAAATTTCTCGCTGGCAAAGTGAATGGTTATGCCTGATTCTTCGTCGTGGGCAGCCAGAACGGCTTTGTGTACATGATCGCCATACATGCCTTTTCCGCCGTGTTTTGGCAATAAAGCGGGATGAAGATTTATAATTTTATTGGGGAATGCATTTAATAGTGCTACAGGTACCAGCCATAAAAACCCGGCAAGTACAATTAAATCTACCTGCAGGTTTTTAAGCAACCTTATCACGTCATCTGAATCGTAAAATTCGGTACGGGTAAAAATGTGCGACGGTACCTCAAAATTATCAGCCCTTTGTAAAACGTAAGCCTGTGGGTTATTGGTAAGTATCAACACAACTTCCGCCTCGGCATTGCGTTTAAAATGCTCCATTATTTTTTGAGCATTTGATCCTGATCCTGAAGCAAAAATGGCTATTCTTTTTTTCATTAAAACCTTGTGATTTTTAATGGTAATTGAGCTATCCCGTTACAGAGAAATAAAATAGCGAAAACTACCAACAACTATTTACTATCGTTTCAAATATAAAAGTTTTCGGCACAATAGCTTGGCCTTAAGTGCAAATAAAACCCAATTTTGCTTTTTTTTTGTCTTTTGGTTAATCCGCTTTATTATACAGCAAATTCCCTATAATTTTTGGCGTATAAAACCGTACTGAATAATTCGTCTTTTTTTTGTTAGCGAATAATTGGGCTGAATATCACCCGTTTGCAGAATCATTGAATATTGGCCCAGATTATAGATAAAAGCAGTTGAAAATGGCTTGGAGGTACCAACTGCCGTAGTGTCTTTACAAACGATACTGCAGTTTAAATGAAGCTGATCACTCTCAAGTGACCATTGTCCTGCCGGTGGCGATTGTGGTAAACAATCAAAATTAGTATAGGTACAGGTATTATCGGCGCTAAATGTAAAAAACTGGGTTAAATGGCAGCTGTCATTTAGCGTTATAGTAGTATCGAGCGTATTACCGGTGTAGTTAAAGGCCTGCACCGATGCAAGCTGCCAGGTACCACCAATAAAGAGCGTATGTATAGCGCTTTGATTATCCTTTTTGCACGAATTAATAACCAATGCAGTAATTAAGCCTGTTATTAGCAGTAGTAAGCGTTTATTATTCATAATATATCCGCAAAAATAAAAATTCCGGTGGTTAATTAGTGCAAGCGGTAATATAACTGTTTTAAATGGTGAATATTATTGACCGTTGATTCAAAATAATTTTGGGTTTTCGTTGATGCCTTTTTGGTGCACTTTTATTTTGATCTGTCTTGAAAAACTCATAAACCACCTTAATGCCTGTTCCGATTAATATTCTATCGCAATTCGCCTATATTTGTTGCAACATTATTAAACTATAAAAGCATTATGATAGTAGCAAAAGGCTATGCCGCACCAAAAGCGAAGGTTCCTTTGGAACCGTTTAAATTTGAACGCCGCGAAGTTGGACCAAACGACGTGCAAATTGAGATATTATACTGTGGTGTTTGCCATTCGGATATTCACCAGGTTAGGGATGAATGGGGCGGATCAATTTTCCCGATGGTTCCGGGGCATGAGATTGTTGGTAAAGTTACAAAAGTTGGCAGCCAGGTAACCAGTTTCAAAGTGGGCGAAACAGCAGGTGTAGGTTGTTTTGTTGATTCGTGCCGCCATTGTCCGAGCTGCCTTGCCGGGTTGGAGCAGTACTGTGATACCGGTATGATAGGCACCTATAACGGGCGCGATAAAGAAGGCAATCCTACTTATGGCGGATACTCAAACCAGATTGTGGTTGATGAAAAATATACACTCCACATTTCTGATAAGCTGCCTTTAGCAGGTGTTGCTCCGTTATTGTGCGCAGGCATCACCACCTACTCGCCTTTAAAACAGTGGAAAATAGGTAAAGGCCACAAACTTGGTGTTGTTGGCTTAGGCGGTTTAGGCCACATGGCTGTTAAACTGGGCGCAGCCATGGGCGCCGAGGTTACTGTGTTGAGTACATCAGCCTCCAAAAAAGCAGATGCCGAAAAATTGGGCGCACATCACTTTGTAGTCACAAGCGATCCTGAACAGGTAAAAGAAGTTGCAGGCACGCTTGATTTTATTATCAATACCGTATCCGCACAACACGAATATGATTTCTTTTTGCAACTGCTGAAACTCGATGGTACCATGATACTGGTTGGCGTACCACCAGACGCACCAAAAGTAAATGCCTTTAACCTGATTATGAAACGCAGGCGACTGGCTGGCTCACTTATTGGCGGCATAAAAGAAACACAAGAGATGCTTGATTACTGCGCCGAACATGGCATAACATCAGACGTTGAAGTAATTAATATTGATTATGTTAATGAAGCCTACGAACGCATGATAAAAGGCGATGTACGCTATCGCTTTGTAATTGATATGGCAAGTTTGTAGTTAGTCTTGAGTCTTAAGCCCTTAGTCTAAAGTCGTATTTTGTTAAAAAGATGGATTTTTGACCAAGGGCTTTTATCGAAAACTGCTCATTTATATTTTTTGACTTCCGACTAAGGACTAAAGACTTCAGACTAACAAAATGCTCATCCCTTTTGAAAAACTACAAGCCGAATTTAAACGGGTATTGTTGTCGCTTAATTTTAGCGAGGACAATGCTCAACTATGTGCCACCATTTTTGCAGAGAACAGTCGCGATGGTGTGTATACGCACGGTTTAAATCGTTTCCCCAAGTTTGTTGAATTTGTAAAAAACGGCTTGGTAAAACCCGACGCCGAGCCGACAAAAGAAGGGGCATTTGGCGCTATGGAACAATGGAACGGCAATTTGGGTGTTGGCATATTAAATGCCCGCTTTTGCATGAACCGCGCCATTGAGCTGGCCAAAACAAATGGAATTAGCTGCATTGCCCTTAAAAACACCAACCACTGGATGCGTGCCGGCGCTTATGGCTGGCAGGCCGCCGAAGCCGGGATGATAGGCATTTGCTTTACCAATACCATTGCCAACCTGCCACCATGGGGAGGTTTAGACCCGCGTTTGGGTAATAATCCGTTGGTTATTGCCATACCGCGAAATGACGGGCATGTGGTGCTTGATATGGCTATTTCCCAATACTCGGTTGGAAAACTCAATCAATATAAAAACAATAATGAGGCATTGCCCCTACCGGGTGGCTATGATAATAGCGGTAATTTAAGCACTGATGCTGCTGAAATACTGAAATCAAAAAGGCTATTGCCTATTGGATTTTGGAAAGGTTCGGGCCTTTCGTTAGTGCTTGATCTGCTGGCTACCGTATTGAGCCAGGGCAACTCTACCGCACGCATCACTCAAAATGAAGAAGAGAGTTCAATATCACAGGTTTTTATTTGTATAAAGCCCGACGGCAGCGAACGCACCGCCAGTTTAATTGAAGAGATTATTAGTTACACCAAAACCAGCCGGCCAGAGCGGGAAGGCACATCAATTTCCTATCCCGGCGAAAACACACTAAGAACAAGGGAGAAAAGCCTAAGAGACGGAGTTTTAGTGGATGAGGGGATTTGGCAGAGGGTTTGCGGTTTGTGATTGAATAATTGCAATGATAAGTTTTGTATATTTGTGTAAAACAAAAGAATCTGGAACAATTACCTAATTTACGATCATGCATTCAGAAGCAAAAAAACTTCATATCATAGAGGAAGTACTCAAAATAACGAATGATGACGCGCTGTCTGCATTAGAAAGCTTTATAAAGAAAGCTCAAAAAGCTGAAAGTACAAAAAGTGAAGGTAATTTCAAAGATTTTTCTGGTATTTGGACAAAAGACGAGGCTGAAGAAATAGAGCGGATCATAGCAGAATCATGCGAAAGTATACATCCTGATGACTGGAAATAACATTCTGCTTGACACTAATATTGTAATAGAATTGTTCAAAGGAAACTCTGCTGTTACTTTATCTTTTGAGACTCAACAATCTGCTAACATCCCTTTTGCAGTGTTAGGCGAGTTATATCTTGGAGCCTATAGATCGTCCAACCCTATAAAACACATAAAACAAGTAAACGATTTTTTAAAGAAATGTGATGTTCTGATAGCAGATAATGAAACTGCTAATAGCTATGCTTTGATTAAAACCAAGCTGCTTAATAAGGGCAAACCAATACCTGAAAACGATATCTGGATTGCCGCCATAGCCCAACAATACAAGCTAAGGTTAATTACCAGGGACAAACATTTTAACGAAATTGACGGAATAACCGTTGAAAATTGGTAATCTCGGTTTATAAACTCACAATCTACTCCTCCATCATTCCCTCAAACTTTTCCCAAAAGCCATCCTTCGGTACAGGCGCTACAATAAGTATTGGCTCTTTTTTTATGGGATGTATAAACTGGAGTTTGCGGGCATGCAGACTGATGCTTTTGCGCAAACTGCCGCGTGGATAGCCATATTTATTGTCGCCTACAATTGGGCAGCCTAACGTTGATAGCTGTACCCTAATTTGATGAGGTCTGCCGGTTATCGGGTCAACCTCAATTAAATAATACCCGTTTAGCTCACCTACCAGTTTATAATTCAATTCGGACCGAAGGCTGCCAACAACTTCACGATCATGTGCTTTGGTAACATTTTTTTGTGGGTTTTTTATCAGCCAATGTACTAGGTTACCAGCTTCGGGCTGTGGCCTATTCCGTACTACCGCGTAATAGGTTTTGTGCATTTCGCGACCTTTAAACATGGCATTTATGCGCTCAAGGGCTTTGCTGGTTTTGGCAAAAAGAATTACGCCGCTTACCGGTCTATCCAACCGGTGTACAACACCTAAAAATGCACCGTTAGGTTTGTTATATTTTTGGGCGATGTATTTCTTAACCTTGTCCTCCATCGATTCATCACCGGTATCATCCACCTGTACAATATCCCCGGCACGTTTATTTACCGCTATCAGATGGTTATCCTCATAAAGAATATCGCTATCCGTTATCTCGTGGTTGATGTATTTTAAATTGACTTTGGACATGGGAATTAGTTGATTGTTGATGGTTCATAGTTCATGGTCGAAGTTCTGATTGATGATTAATAGTAAAACATATAGTACTATATAGCCTCTACTACTATGAACCATCAACTATGAACCATGAACCAACTTAATACTGTTCCTTCTCGTTGGGAAAGCTTTTCGACTTAACATCGCCAACGTAATTTTTAATAGCGCTGTTCATTATGCTGTTTAAATCGGCGTACTGGCGCAAAAAACGGGGCTTAAATTCTTTGTTAATGCCAAGCATATCATGTATTACCAGTACCTGTCCGTCGCAATGCTGACCGGCGCCGATACCAATAGTGGGGATGCTTAAACTTTCGCTTACTTGTTTAGCCAATGCCGCCGGAATTTTCTCGAGCACAATTCCAAAGCAGCCTAATTCTTGCAGTTTTAAAGCATCTTCGCGCAGTTTTTGTGCTTCGGCTTCGTGCTTTGCTCTTACCGTATAGGTGCCAAATTTATAGATAGATTGCGGCGTTAAACCCAAATGGCCCATTACCGGGATACCCGCAGTAAGAATACGGCTAACAGACTCAGCAATTTCAACGCCGCCCTCCATTTTTACGCAATGCGCTCCCGACTCTTTCATGATACGGATAGCCGTATTTAAGGCTTCCTTTGAATTACCCTGGTATGACCCGAAAGGCAAATCGACAACTACCAATGACCTTTTTGCAGCACGTACTACTGACGAGGCATGATAGATCATCTGATCCAATGTTATAGGCAAGGTAGTTTCGTGCCCGGCCATAACGTTTGATGCAGAATCACCAACCAATATAATATCAACCCCCGCCTCATCAACAATGGCAGCCATTGAATAATCATAAGCAGTAAGCATGGCGATTTTTTCGCCACGGTTTTTCATTTCCTGTAAAATATGGGTGGTAATTCTTTTAACCTCTTTATGTGTTGACATGGGTTATAGTTTTGAAGGCACAAAGGTAAAGTAATTTCGGATTTCGGAATTACGATTTCGGATTTAAGTAATCGATATTTGATTTCGGATTTTGGAATTGTGATTTCGGATTTAATTTACCAAATACAATAATATAGTAAGCCAAAAATCCGCCAATTCTGCCTTATTAAAAAAATCCGAAATCGAACATTCAAAATCCGAAATAAACCCCTATCTTTGCGGCGTGAATCCGGAGGTAGCTTACTTCAATATTTCAGTCTGTTTTCACGGGGCGACATACCACGCAAACCCGCTTTTTAACCATTCAATTTTTTTGATCAATGACTTATTTCACCACTTTACCCGCGGTATTACTGCTGGCTGACGGAACAGTTTTTTATGGCAAAGCAGCCGGAAAAATGGGAACTACCACCGGCGAGATCTGTTTTAATACAGGCATGACGGGATATCAGGAGGTTTTTACTGACCCCTCTTACTTCGGACAAATAATGGTTACCACCAATGCGCATATTGGTAATTATGGTATCGCTAAAAATGAAGTGGAATCGGGCCAGATACAAATTGCGGGTTTGGTTTGTAAAAATTACAATATCGCTTACAGTCGTAAACAAGCCGACGAATCAATACAAGATTATTTTCAACAGCAAAATATAGTAGGTATATCAGATATTGATACCCGCCAACTGGTTCGCCATATCCGCGATAAAGGTGCCATGAATGCTATTATTTCATCGGAGATCTTAGATTTGGCTGAGTTAAAAAGCAAATTGGACAAAGTACCATCAATGGATGGTCTTGAGCTTTCATCAAAAGTATCAACTACCGAAAGCTACTCGTTTGGTGATGAGAATGCAACCTACCGCGTAGCGGTGCTTGATTTGGGTGTAAAGAAAAACATCCTGCGCAACTTTAACGACCGTGATATTTATGCCAAAGTTTTCCCGGCAAAAACTTCGTTTAAAGAAATGGAAAACTTTGCGCCAAACGGATACTTTATATCAAACGGTCCCGGCGATCCATCGGCTATGCCTTATGCTGTTGAAACGGTAAAAAGTATTTTAGCATCTGATAAACCGATGTTCGGTATTTGCCTGGGTCACCAGTTGTTGGCGTTGGCCAATGATATCCCAACAAAAAAAATGTTTAATGGTCACCGCGGTTTAAATCACCCGGTAAAAAATATAATTATTAACCATTGCGAGGTTACCTCACAAAACCACGGTTTTGGTGTGGTGCCCGAAGCAGTGCGCGCATCTGACAAGGTAGAGATCACCCACGTTAACCTTAACGATCAATCGATAGAAGGCATCAGGGTTAAAGGCAAAAAAGCATTCTCGGTTCAATATCACCCAGAATCATCTCCGGGCCCGCATGATAGCAGGTATTTGTTTGATGATTTTATTAATTTGATGAAGAACTAAAATCAAGTTTTAAGGATACCAAAAGGCAAGATTTTTCTTGCCTTTTTTGTTTCTGCCTTTTGCCAAAATATTATGAATCAATTTGCCCCGTTAATTCAATTGATTACATTTATAGCAACCTTATAATAGTTTTTAAAATGAAAATCCGTATAACCTTGCTCCTTTTTATCTCATTATTATCAATAAGTTGCGTTAGATCGCAAGAATGTACTGAAGATATAAATAAGTTACCAATGTATGGTAAGGTCAAAAAATGCAAAGAGCAGTTAGAAGATGATAGATTGTTTCTTGCAGATTGTGATAAAACATTCAAAAACAGAAAAGAAGCGGCGGCACACATGATAATGAGGGGCTGGCAGTATTTTTATAATGGAAAACTTGATACATCGATGATGCGGTTCAATCAGGCATGGCTACTCGACAGTTTAAACTCTGAAATATATTGGGGTTTCGGTAACATTTTAGGTCAGCAACGAAAGTTTAAGGAGTCTATCCCATTTTTTGAAAAATCTTTAAAAATAAATTCAGATAATTCTAAAGCGTGGACAGATCTATCAACCAGCTACGGGAATTTATTCTTTGAAACGAAAGAGAAACAATTTCTAAACTCATCTATTTATGCACTCAAGGAAGCGATTAAGCTCGACCCTCATAATCCTCAATTATTTGGACAGCTAACAGCTGCTTACTGCTATTTCGTTCAAAAAGACAGTGCGATGAAATATTTAAAAATCACAGAACAAATTGACCCTTCAGCAGTAAATCCGGAAGTGAAAAAAATTCTTAATCAAAAATAATTATTCCTTAGAAAGCACAAATCGGTGAAATTCGAAATAAGTTAAACAATCGGCAGTTTCCCACATTTCACCGATAATTTCCCGGTCTTCACCTAAAACCCGTAGGCAAAATGTGGCGTTGTATGCATTTTTGGGGCATAAATCACAATAAAAAATGAAAACGCTACTCGCAATACAGTTCATCCACCTGGTTATCCACACTGCGGCTCATCTACAAGCTCTTATACATTCGCTTGGGCATTTGATTAAATAATTACTTCTGATAGTCCCCCCGGTTGATACTTTTGGGGGACTATAATATTAATGTCTTTATCGTAAAAAATACAGAAAATATCAATTTTGTAAACGACTTTTGCAGCATGGCGAAACAACCTATTATTACAGTAAAAAACCTGGTGAAAAACTACGGCGATTTTAATGCCGTTAAAGGAATAAGTTTTGATGTTTATGATGGCGAGATCTTTGGATTGCTTGGCCCCAACGGCGCCGGCAAAACTACCACGCTCGAGATCATTGAAACCCTGCGGGATAAAACATCAGGCGAAGTTACTGTTGATGGCCTCTCAATAGATACCGATGCCGACAGCATTAAACAACGCATCGGCGTTCAGTTGCAGTCGGCAGGGTATTACCCCAATTTAAATCTTACTGAATTAATAAAGCTTTTTTGCGGCCTGTATGGTATCGACAAAACGCCAACAGAAATGCTGGAAAAAGTTGCCCTTACCGATAAAGCTAAATCAAAATATAAGGATCTTTCGGGCGGACAAAAACAACGGTTCTCGATAGCCACAACGCTGATAAACAATCCAAAAATAATTTTCCTGGATGAACCTACAACCGGACTCGACCCGCAGGCACGCCGTAACCTATGGGAACTGATCCGCGAGATCCGTGCTGCCGGGACAACCGTGGTTATTACCACCCACTACATGGACGAAGCTGAAGAGCTTTGCGACCGCGTAGCCTTTGTTGATGGCGGCCATATTATAGGCATTGACACCCCCGATCATTTTATCGATCAACTGGTAGCAACAGGTTTTGAACGTAAAAAAGAAGTTAAACTGGCCAACCTGGAAGATGTATTTATTAACCTTACCGGGAAGGAATGGCGGGAGGGGTAAATCAGTGGGTAGTTTGCAGTTGTTAGTTTGCAGTTTGCAAAAAAACTAATCAACCAGCAAAGCACCAATGAACTAATGAGCCAGTGAACTAATGAACCAACAATTGAACCAACAAAATGAAAAAATATAGTAATACCCGTGCAACCCTTGCCATAGCTGTAGCCAGCTTCCGTTCTATTATCCGCAGCCCTTCGGCGGTGGTGTTTAGTTTGGCGTTCCCGTTAATATTTATTGTTGTTTTTGCCAGTATTGGTGGCAGTGCAGTGACTGTTGATGTTGGCGTGGCTAAAACTTGTGATACAGTTGGCCCGGTTTATCAGGCATTAAAACGTACCGGCATAGTACATTTAATAAAAGATCAATCGGCCGATGAGATGGCTAAAAACCTGTCGAAGGGTAGCAATATGGATGCTATTATTGATATCCAAAAAAATAATGGTCGCCCGGCATACATATTAAATATACAGTATACTAAAGCATCAGGGCAAAAAGACGACATCCTGAAATCATTGCTGAACAGCATTTTTTACCAGATAAATACCTACGGAAGCGTTGCACCACAACCCGTAGCCGAAATAAGAGCAACCACCGTTAGCGGCCGCGAATATAAATATATCGACTTTTTATTACCCGGAATGCTGGGCTTTTCGTTATTGAGCAGTGGTGTTTTTGGTACTGCATTTGTGTTTTTAAGTCTGCGTTTAACATTGGTTATCAAACGTTTTTTTGCAACTCCTGTAAAAAAATACAGCATTGTTTTGGGCGAGGCCCTGGCACGTTTGGTGTTTTCGTGGATAGGTGCTGTGTTTATCATATTGGTAGGGCACTACTTCTTCGGGTTCACGCTGGTACACGGCGTTACAACGGTACTAAATATGCTGATTCTTGCAGCAATCGGCCTCATTATTTTTATGGGGTTTGGATTCATCATATCAGGCATTGCCAAAAACGAGAGCACGGTACCGCCCCTATCTAACATTATCACCCTGCCTCAATTTTTATTATCAGGAACCTTTTTTGCTACTACCGCTTTCCCAACATGGTTACAAAGTGTGAGTAACATACTGCCATTAACCTATTTAAACCAGGCCATGCGCAAGGTTGCTTTTGAAGGCGCCGGCATTGGCGATGTAACACACCAGCTATTAATTTTAGGCATCTGGTTTATTGTGGTTTACGCAATAGCGGTTAAAACGTTTAAGTGGGAGTAGGTTGATTGCGGACTTCGGATGTTCGATTTCGGAATTATTTTATCTGAACCTGGATTGAGGGGATTTTATGGATTATTGGGATTTCTTCAAATCCGACCAAATCTGTTTAATCCCGGTCCAGACAATCAACGAAATCCCCAAATCAAATAAATCAACTGTTCAGACCATTATCCACTAAATCAGCTTAAAATAAGTGGAATCACAGATATTCAAAGTTAAATTAACGTTAATAATCGGTGAAATCACAAAACAATCTGTGAAATCTTTACACTTATTTGATGGAAATTGTATATTTGAAAACTATATTAAATTAGTGTACCATTTACACTAAGTAAGTTTTAATTCACAAACTCCATATCAAATGAGCCTAATTATTGATATCCATGCCCGCCAGATACTTGATTCGCGCGGTAATCCTACCATCGAAGTAGATGTTTTAACTGAAAATGGCGCTTTCGGCCGTGCTGCTGTTCCGTCTGGAGCATCAACCGGAATTCATGAAGCCGTTGAGCTTCGCGATGATGATAAATCAAAATATATGGGTAAAGGCGTACTTAAAGCCGTTGCCAATGTAAATGATATTATTGCCAAAGAATTACAGGGTATTGATGTTTTTGAACAAAACACCGTTGATCAGCTGATGATTGAGCTTGATGGTACCGAAAACAAAGGCAAATTAGGTGCTAATGCTATATTGGGCGTTTCTTTAGCTGTTGCTAAGGCTGCTGCACAAGAAAGTCGTCAGCCGTTATACCGTTACATAGGTGGTGTTAATGCTAACACTTTACCTATCCCAATGATGAACATCGTTAACGGTGGCTCTCACTCTGATGCTCCTATTGCATTCCAGGAATTTATGATTATGCCGGTTGGTGCTTCTTCTTTTTCAGAAGCATTAAGATGGGGAACTGAAGTATTCCATAACTTAAAAAAGATATTACACGACAGAGGCCTTTCAACCGCTGTTGGTGACGAAGGTGGTTTTGCGCCAACTTTTGAAGGTACCGAAGATGGTGTTGAAACCATTTTGAAAGCGATTGAAAAAGCAGGTTACAAACCAGGTGTTGACATTTGTTTAGCATTTGACTGTGCTGCTTCTGAGTTTTACAAAGACGGCAAATACGACTATACCAAGTTTGAAGGCGAAAAAGGTGCTATCCGTACCAGCGCTGAACAAGCAGAATATTTGGCTCAATTAGCAGAAAAATATCCTGTTATTTCAATTGAAGACGGTATGGCTGAGGATGATTGGGAAGGCTGGAAATTATTAACCGACAGAATTGGCAAAAAAGTTCAGTTAGTTGGTGATGATTTATTTGTAACCAATGTAAAACGTTTACAAAGAGGTATCAACGAAGATACTGCTAACTCTATCCTTGTAAAAGTTAACCAAATAGGTACTTTAACAGAGACTATTAACGCTGTAACTTTAGCACAAACTAACGGTTACACCTCTGTAATGAGCCACCGTTCTGGCGAAACTGAAGATTCAACCATTGCTGATTTGGCAGTAGCATTAAATTGCGGTCAGATTAAAACCGGTTCAGCTTCACGTTCAGACAGGATCGCTAAATACAACCAACTGTTACGTATTGAAGAAGAATTAGGCGAGAACGCTAAATTTATCGGTAAAAACTTTAAGTTTTTTAAGAAATAATATAAACACTGATTTGCCTGAATCAGGGTAAATTGTATAATCTATTGAAAGCCGGCTCTTTTGGGTCGGCTTTTTATTTTTGTCTGAACCGGGATTAATGGATTTCATGGATTTTCAGGATGCTAAACCGAACACTTATTTATCTTGTAAATCTGTAAAATCCATTAATCCCGGTTCAGACAATTATATTTGCACCATGAAAACAAAAGGTTTTTTAAGGATAATAATCATTCTGTTGGTACTTGGACTAAACATTGGCTGCGACCAGGTTTCAAAATCTATCGTTCGCCGTAAAATGTATTATTATACTCAAATTGGGTTTCTTCATAACCACATTACCCTAAGCAAGGTGGAGAATACCGGTGCGTTCCTTAGTTTGGGTGATACGTTTTCGAGGCCTGTAAAAATGGTATTGTTTAATATTCTGCCTTTACTGGCTGTTGCTATTGGCCTGGGTTTTATGCTGATAAAAACAGATCTCGATAGGGTGACGCTACTCTGTATGATTCTGATTGTTGGCGGGGGCTTTGGTAATATTTTCGACAGGATAACGCGTGGCTCCGTTACCGATTTTATGCACATCAATTTCGGCATATTTCAAACAGGAATATTTAATGTTGCTGATGTATCCATTACTACCGGAACACTAATTTTAGTTGTGTATGCCTATTTTAAGAAACCGGAGGCGGTGGAGGAAAGCGAGACTGCATAAGAGCGAAATAGGAAATAGGGTGTCATCCTGAGCTCCGTCGAAGGGTGAGCGCAGAGGCCTTTGCCCGCACGTGGTTCGACAAGCTCACCATGACAACCCAAGAGCGTCAGCATTACACCTTTCTTAATAGACAATCTCACATTTTTTCCCTAAAATCTACTTCCCAATAAAAAACTGTATCTTTGCAAATAATTACCCGTACGCTTTACGGTTTTGATCATCGACACTCTTCAGATCCGCTTATGCTTCGCGTTAGCAAAAATATTACAGATAATACATGTCATTCGAAAATTTAAAATTGATTGAGCCTATTTTAAGGGCTCTAAAAACAGAAGGTTATACAACCCCAACCCCTATTCAGGAGCAATCCATCCCTATTATATTACAAAATAAAGATCTATTAGGTTGTGCGCAAACCGGTACCGGTAAAACCGCCGCCTTTGCCATCCCTATTTTACAGTTATTATATCAGGATAGGTTACAACATAAAGAACAAAAAACAATAAAAGCCCTTATTTTAACGCCAACCCGCGAGCTGGCCATCCAAATTGCCGAAAGCTTTGCAGCCTATGGTAAACATACCGGATTAAAACACCTTGTTGTATTTGGTGGGGTATCGCAAAATCCACAGGTTGATGCTTTAAGAAGAGGTGTTGATATTTTAGTGGCTACTCCTGGTCGCCTGCTTGATTTAATGAACCAGCGCTTTGTTCATCTTGACCACATTAAAATGCTGGTATTGGATGAAGCCGACCGTATGTTAGATATGGGCTTTGTGCATGATGTTAAAAAGATCATTGCTAAAGTGCCTCAAAAAAGGCAAACATTGTTCTTTTCGGCTACTATGCCAAAAGAAATTCAGCAACTGGCAGATACCATATTAAACCGTCCGGAAAAGGTAGAAGTTACACCGGTATCTTCAACTGCCGATACTATACAGCAACAGCTTTATTATGTAGAAAAGAATGATAAAAGATTATTGCTTGCTCATATCCTAAAAGACAAAGAGATTAAAACTGCATTGGTATTTACCCGCACCAAGCACGGTGCCGATAAGGTAGTGAAAGATCTGATTAAAATTGGCATCACTGCCGAGGCTATCCACGGTAATAAATCACAAAATGCACGTCAGCGTGCTTTGAGCAACTTTAAAAACCGCACCACGCGGGTATTGATAGCAACTGATATTGCTGCACGTGGTATTGATATTGATGAGCTGACACACGTTATTAACTATGAGTTGCCTAACATACCCGAAACTTATGTTCACCGTATTGGCCGTACAGGCCGTGCAGGGGCAAGCGGTATAGCGCTTTCATTTTGCGATGAGGAAGAAATTGAATTTTTAAGAGATATTCATAAGCTTATTGCTAAAGAGATTCCGGTTGAAGAGGGCCATCCTTACCCTATGAGTCCGCAGAGCATTGTTGCAAAACATGCCGAAGGCAAGAAAAAAGGCGGCTCGGGCCATGGTGGAGGTGCACCTAAAAGAGGTCGCGCCTTTGGAAGAAGTGATCGTGCAAGAGGAGCCAAAGGTACCGGCAATAGTGGTAGCAGCGGAAGTGGAAGTGGAATGAGCGGCAGAAGCGGCGGCGGTAATCGCGATAGAAGAAGAGATTAAGTTTTTGAGTTGATTGGGTGAGTTGTTGATTGGGTTGATTAGGTTTTATAAAACTCAATCAACTTAGTCAACTCAACCAACTTAATCAACCCAACAAACCAACCAATGTTGAAAAGTGCATAACCACATTTGCATTAAACAAGCTTTTTAAATAGTTTTAGATAAAATTTTTAATTTTGCTGTGATGAAACGCCTGATCGATCTTTTTAAAAACAAATATTTTTTGGTTACACTGGCTTTTGTGGTGTGGATGATATTTTTTGATAAAAACGATCTGTTTTCCCAATACCAATATCACCAACAGGTAAGCGCCTTAAAGCAGGAACGCGATTTTTACCAAAAAGAAACTGCAAAAGTTAATAAGGATCTTGATGAGCTAACTTCGAACCCCCAAATGCTCGAAAAATTTGCCCGCGAAAAATATCTGATGAAGAAAGACAATGAGGATGTCTTTGTTATCGTGCAGCCGAAGAAAGAGCAGTAGTTTTTTGGAGGTTAGAGGTCGATGATTAGAGATTAGAGGTTGGTGATTAGAGGTTAGAAAAAGTCCAGTCACCACTTTATTTGTCTTCTAATAAAGATTTGCTCGGCTCAAAGCTCCTTGAAATAACAGTTTCTTTAATATTGCGTTTCTTCAATATTTTATCCCTAATCCTTAGGGTTGGCTTTTCAACAACATATCGCAATACAAGCGCGCCTGCCACGCTTGCTATAATACAAATCAACATCGTCAAATTACTATTTTTATCTATTCCTACCTTTTCGAGCAGGTTTTGCGTTGTATGGATCACTATTTTATGTGAAAGATATATGGAATAAGACAGCGTTGCAATTTGCGCGGTAAGCCATGAGTTAGCACTAAACAGGATATTTGACGGACATACCATAGCAGCTAAAATAATTCCATAACCTATTGAAATGAGTGGAAATCCGAAGAGGCAGGTGTAAAACGTATCCTGCGGTGTGCTGATAAAGTATGCTACTAATAAAACTGCAAGACCAAATAGCAAGACGATGTTACTGCGTTTATTTACCCACTCCTTAGTTTTGGGGTAAAAAGTAAATAACCCGGCAATGCTAACGCCTATAAGCAGACCGTCTAACCGGTTATAGGTGGGATAATAGATGTATTTGTTCCATGTAGGGCCCAGATTGTCGGTTGATAATATTGGTTCCATAAAATGGTACCATCCCCATAAACGTAAAATAAAACCGGTTATAAATAGTGCTATAATTAAATAAACGGCTTTTTTACCTGCCTTTAAATAACTAAACAACCAAAAAATCAGAGGAAGGACCAGATAAAATTGCTCTTCTACGCATAACGACCAATCGTGACTGAAGGTTCCGTATTTTCTTGGGTCGAGGCCAAAGTTTAAGGTGAACGTTAAATATCGCCATAACGGCGATGGGTGTCCCCATTCCCGTAAAGAAGGGAAAGCAAAATAGAGCGTAAGTACCACCAAAAAAGGCGGCAATATCCTGAAAAAACGTTTGATGAAAAACTCACTCATCGAAATGGTTTTCCCCTGGGCAATCGTGTTAAAAAGTTGTCCGGCTATTAAAAATCCGCTTAAAACAAAAAACAGGTCAACACCTGTCCAACCAAAACCAGCGACGTTTTTTTCCCAGGCGGGATGCCCAAAAAATTGATAATGAAAAAGAAAAACCGAAATAATTGCGACAGCCCGCAGGTGATCAAGTCCTAATAATTTATGTTTATCAGAAATGTTTGAGGTTACGGGTTGCTGCATTGATTATGACTTGGAATTTACCCGTAAGATATTACAAATAAAACAACCGTGATTTACCTATTCATAATTTTACACTTCCCCTTCGCGTTTTCTTAAAAACCATTCCAGGCTTAGTAGTCCAAGTATCAGTACAAACACCCACTTCACATCAATAATATCGCTATAGTGTTTGTCTTCATAAACCACTGTTTTAATATTTTCGTTTTTGCGGATCAGGGCGGCAAGTCGGTTAACTGCTGATGGATACAGCATTACACCACCGCTTTGTTGGGCAATAGTATTTAATAACTGATGATTAGCCGCACTCTGTCGCGATTCAAGATTCAGGGGCGTTACCGTTAGCTGGCCTGTGGCACTAAATTGCTTATCGCCATTTTTGGTTGTGGCTGAATAAATATACTCACCAACAGGCAGAGCACCCGCATCAAGCTGATAACTTTGATTGCTGCGGGTAAACAAAAAGCTATAGTTTTTGCCGGTTGCACTTTTCAGGTCTATTTTTACATCGGGCGTATTAATCAGCTCAAGGGCATCGTTATATAACTCAGCATTGAGGATCACATTTTCACCCTCGTCAAAAACATGCTTTGCGGGGTAAACTATAAACCGCTGTTTGTTTGCATTGGCGGTTAGGTATTGCACACCCTGGCCAAATAATTCTTCAAGGGTATGGTGATTTGCATAGGCCTGATATTCGGCCAGTTGCCAGCGCCATAAACCTTCGCCGGTTAAAACCCCTACCCGTTCGCCGCCTTCATCGCCAAAGGCCAACAAGGGATAAGTGGTTTGTACATTGCCAATACGCTGCTTTAATAAAACACTGCCTGCGGGCGGCGAAGTATAACTACCATAAGCTGCAAGCAAAGGCGGAAAAGCGGCTATCTTTTTCCTGGCCGAATCGGACAAGGTGAACGCAGTAAAATCAGTTTCGGGCTGGGCAAATACTTCCTGCATATCAGGCTTACCGGCGCTCACCTGTACCATTTTTTGCTCTATATTAAAAGCAGGCAAATCTGTTTGCGCACCGATAATGTACCATACCGGTACTTTTGCCTTCAAAATATTCTGGATAATACTGTTGCTGTTAGCCGCAACCTGGTAAAGAATAATCAGGCTGTAATCACCCGGCTTAACTACAGACAGATCAGCCATCAAACTCGCCTTTACCTCGTAGTTTTTATTATTTTCGATAGACTGCTTTATTACGCTGATATCCGGATGAGGGCCGTTGTATAAAAGTAAAACCTTCTCTTTGGCATCAAGCACATCTACATAAATAGTTTCGGTATTGTTTTGGGTTGATATTTCGTTTTTAACCGGGGCAATGCTAATAGTAAACCTCCGCGCACCTTTTTTATCGGCATTTAGCTTAACAGGAACTACCTGATGAAAGTTATTGGAGTTTACTGTGATATTTTGCGCGGCTACCGGCCTGCCATCCTCAGTAACGATTAAGTGCATGGTTTCGCCGTTGCTTTGGTATGCTTCAGCTAAAACTTCAATCTCAAAATCGTTCCCTAAGAAAGCGGTTTTATTGTAGTTGATGTTGCCGATTAGTAAATCGCGTTTGGCAATAGTGTCGCCCAAAGCGATGGTATAAATGGCGGTTTTAAAGTTTTTGGCCTCATACTGCGGATCATTACCCTGGTTATACAAGCCATCGGTAGCCAAAACCAATGCGCCGATGTTGCGGTTTACAAAACGATCATTTAGTTGGTGAAGGGCGTTTGCAATGTTGGTTTGTTTACCATTAAAGTTTTTGGTTAAACCGTCTGCCAGATCACTGTTGAAATGAAATTCCTGCACATCATAATCGTTCCCTAATTCTTTTTTTAGGGTTGATAAGTCATCAACAAAAGTATCAGCCCCTCCCAAACTCTCACCGGAAGGAGGAGCTTTTTTGAACATTGCTATAGATTGGGAATTATCCTGCAAAACTAAAACCAAGGGCTTTTGCGGACTATAGCTTACCGATTTAACCAATGGCGATAGCAATACCAAAGCGATGATAGTAACCACTATTGTTCTTGCCGCAAAAAGTATGTATCTGAATTTTTTGCCGAGACTCACCGGCTGGCGATATAACAGCCATGCATACAATATACCCAATGCCAGGCAGGCAGGCGCCCACCATCCCGAAACCGTTCCCCAGGTAATTGAAAATAAAAACAACATATCTGTAAGCCAAATATGCTGTTTTTATTTGATGATATTAATTTGTCTGAATCAGAATTTTCAGAATTATAGAATTTTCAAAATGCTGCGGTTAAAATTCTGCTAATTTTTAAATTCTGTAAATTCTGATTCAGACGAAAAATTCCGAAATCTAAATTTCGAAATCCGAAATCGCTCTACAACATTCCTCCGTCAACAGGAATTACCTGTCCGGTGATGTATGATGCCATGTCTGATGCAAGGAAAACGCAGGCATTGGCCACGTCTTCTGTTTCGCCGCCGCGCTTAAGCGGGATGCCTTGTGCCCAACCTTCAACCACTTTAGGGTCCAGTACTTCGGTCATTTCGGTTTTGATAAAGCCCGGCGCAACTACGTTAGCACGGATATTACGTGAGCCTAATTCTTTTGCAATTGATTTTGAGAAACCGATGATTCCAGCTTTTGATGCTGCATAATTGGCTTGTCCGGCATTGCCTTGTACACCAACTACCGAGCTCATATTGATAAACACACCGTTACGGTTTTTCATCATTATTTTTGATGCCGCTTTGGTAACGTTAAAAATCGATTTAAGATTTACGTTCAGCACTTCGTCCCAGTTCTCTTCTGTCATGCGCATTAGTAGGCCGTCTTTGGTAATACCGGCATTATTAACTACAATGTGCAGGGTGCCAAAATCGGCAACTATATCATTAATCAGCTTTTCTGCCTCGTCAAATTTCGAAGCATCAGAGCGATATCCTTTTACTTTTGTTCCAAAACTTTGTAGCTCCTGCTCCAAAGCCAGCCCTTTTTCAACCGACGATAAATAGGTAAAAGCTACATTAGCGCCATGTTCTGCAAACTTCTCTGCAATTTTGCGGCCTATCCCTTTTGACGCGCCTGTAATGAGCGCGGTTTTTCCTTCTAATAATTTCATAAAGTGTTAGCGTGCGTTTCGGGTGGCGAAGATACTTATTTAGTATGAAAGTTGGAAAAGAGAGGTGAGTCGGGAAAGTCCGAAAGTCACTAAAGTCCGAAAGTCGTGTTTGGCCTCACCTAAATCCTCTCCAAGGGAGAGGACTTCGACTTACAATTTATATTTTCTATTAATTTTTTTGCCCTTCTCCTTTGGAGAAGGGTTGGGATGAGGCAACAATAGCCTGTCGTGAATTTACATCAATAAAGCCTGTGTGATAATAAGAAACTGCCATCTTCTCTCTTTAGTTTCAGACGCCCAGTCTTTCGGACTTTTCCGACTTTACTGACTCCCCATCTAATTTCAAATAGTCAATATCGTATTATAGTTGAATAGCGAAACGCTTTAATTTTAAAGCCATATTAATCTCCGTCTCCCGGCATCATTATGAAAAAGAGTAAACCAATTAATAACCGCTTTAAATTAATAATATGTTTTTGTTTGATACTGCTTACCAAAGCAACATTCGGGCAGTATAAATATCCATTTCAAAATCCTGACTTACCTACGGAAGACCGGATCACAAATTTGCTTTCGTTAATGACGCTTGACGAAAAAGTGAATTGTCTGAGTACCAACCCAACCGTAGCACGGCTGGAAGTAAAAGGAACCGGGCACGTAGAGGGGCTGCATGGCCTGGCAATGGGCGTGGTGGGTAATTGGGGGCGTAAAACGCCGGTGCCTACAACTATCTTCCCGCAATCAATAGGCATGGCCGAAACCTGGGACCCCGAACTTTTGCAACAAGCCGCCGCTATTGAAGCTTATGAAACGCGCTATATGTTTCAAAGCGAAAAATATCACAAAGGCGGCTTGGTTGTACGTGCCCCAAATGCCGACATAGGCCGCGACCCGCGATGGGGCCGCACCGAGGAATGTTATGGCGAAGACGCCTTTTTTAACGGCACTATGGCTGTTGCCTATATAAAAGGCATGCAAGGAAACGACCCAAAATACTGGACGACTGCCGCACTGATGAAACATTTTTTAGCCAACAGCAATGAGGATAGCCGCGACAGCAGTTCGTCTGATTTTGATGAACGGCTTTTTAGGGAGTATTATTCGGCACCGTTCCGTATGGGGGTTGAGTTGGGTGGCTCAAGGGCTTATATGGCATCGTACAACAAGGTGAACGGGATACCGCAGGCAGTTAGTCCGATGTTAAAAAACATCACCGTGGCCGAATGGGGCGAAAACGGCATCATCTGCACCGATGGTGGCGCCTACCGCATGTTGGTAAACGCACATCACTACTATCCTACTCTTGCAGAGGCTGCTGCCGGGTGTATAAAAGCGGGCATCAATCAGTTTTTGGATACCTATAAGCCCGGAACCATGGAGGCATTACAGAAGAAACTGATCACTGAGGCTGATATTGATGCCGATCTTCGGGGTGTTTTTAGGGTGATGATTAAACTGGGGCAGCTTGATCCGCCGCAAATTGTGCCGTACAGTACTATTGGTTCAGGTCCTGAGCCCTGGTTGTCGCAAAAGAACCGTGATTTTGTGAGGCTGATCACTCAAAAATCTATCGTATTACTAAAGAACAGCAATAACATGTTACCGCTTGATAAAACTAAACTAAAATCAATTGCCGTAGTTGGCCCGCGCAGTGCCGAGGTTTTGCAGGATTGGTACAGTGGCAGTCCGGCATATAGTGTGAGTATAGTAGATGGCATAAAAAACAAACTCGGCCCTAATGCGACAGTGAGCCATACTACTAATGATAATTTGGCTATCAGCATGGCTAAAAGCGCCGAAGTTGTTGTGGTTTGCCTGGGCAATAACCCCAGCGGCAATTTAGGCTGGAAAAAAGTGGACGGCCCGAGCGAGGGTCGAGAGGCGGTAGATCGCAAAAGCATCTCCTTAGATAGCGCACAGGAAGCGCTGATTAAAAACCTGTATAAGGTAAACCCCAATATTGTTTTGGTGATGGTAAGCAACTTTCCGTATGCTATTAACTGGGAACAACAAAACATCCCGGCAATTATACATATTACCCATTGTACACAAGAGCAAGGCAATGCACTCGCTGATGCTTTATTTGGCGATATAAACCCAGGTGGCAAATTAACACAAACCTGGCCCGACTCGCTGGCCCAGCTGCCACCAATGATGGACTATAACATCAGGCATGGCCGCACCTATATGTACTTTAAAGGTAAACCCCTTTATCCGTTTGGCTTTGGCTTAAGTTATACCACGTTTCAATACGGCAACTTAAAAACCAGCACCGATAAGGTGGACAAAAATGGCGAAATAACCATCAGTCTCGACGTAAAAAACACCGGCGCCCGTGCAGGCGATGAAGTGGTGCAACTCTATGTAAAACACCTTAAATCAAAAGTTGAAAGGCCGCAGGAAGAGCTGAAAGGCTTTAAACGCATCACCCTAAATCCCGGCGAAACAGAAACTGTGAATATTAAACTACCGGCATCGTCCCTTGCTTACTGGGATACTGGTAAAAAGGGCTTTGTTGTTGAAAAAGAGCCTGTGCAGTTGATGATAGGCAGTTCATCGGCGGATATTAAGTTGGAGAAGGATGTTGAGGTGAGGTAGTTGAGGGTTCGGAAAGTCGGGAAGATTGTGGCTGCGCCTATGTTGAGGATCTCCTCGCCCATGTTGGAGTTGTCTCCAACATGACCCAAAATGCTGTAATTTAGATTAATCACTGCTATGGATTTGAATTTCACCGTGCCCTTGTTGAAGTGGCATTACAGTTTGTTGGAGACAACTCCAACAAAGGCGAAGAAATTACAAATTATTGTTAATTTTATGATATTGATAGAAACTCTCCTTTAAGTTTCCAAACAAAAACTGTTACTATTCAACCGTTTAATGATTGGCAATTTGAAGTTAAGATTGACGGATTAATCGCTGAATAAATTATTACACTTAATTATGATTAGGGTATACGTGTAAAAGGGCATCCGTTTACAAATAATGATGAAGATTTTTAATAAACATGGCTAAATCTCTTATTGGAAAAGAAAAATCACAGCAGGAAGCATCAAACATATTTCATAGCATAATGAAAGCCTTTGTAACGCCTAAAAAGTTCGATGCTGAAACTTGCCCTAAGTGTGACTTACTTGCCGACTTCGTGCCACCAATGGCTAAGGATGGCAAAAATTTGATAGTTCAATTCAAATGCCCTAATGGGCACGAATTTTCAAAATACGTCTTATTAAAATAAACTGAATAATGCGATACATAGGCATATTCTTAATATCAATAGCTATAATTTGGGGATTAATAGTTCTTATGGTATATTCCGATAGTTTGATGAGTGGAGATAAAGCGATGTGGTATTATTTCGGTTGTTTGTTCTTTATTGGAGTTGGGATATTCTGCATCATTCTTGCTAAAAAGAAAAAATTAAATTAAAAAACACGTTAATTTAATTTCTATTGTCTAACAGGTATATAGTCTCCAGACAACTCCAACATGAACCAAATGCAGTAATTGGGATTAACTACCGCTATGGATTTGAATTTCACCGTGCCCTTATTGAAGTGGCATTACGGTTTGTTGGAGACAACTCCAACAAAAGCGAGCAGACGAGTTTTTAAAAAAAAAGAACTATTAGATAGTGGTGCTATAACTGAAGATGAATATAATATTCAAAAATCGAGGATTTTAAATCATTGATTTACACCCTTTACCTATGATATTGTCAAAATCAATTCAAATTGATAAATTCAAACTGAGACATTACAAGCTTATTGTAATTATCATGTCCGCTGTTCTTTTAGTTGGTTGTGACCACGCAAATCAACTAAGAGCACAGCATTTGAAGGATACACTCGAAATCTTAAAAAAAGAATCTGACTTTAAGCCTTTAAATTCGGCTGATGCATATAAATTCATCAATCAATATTATTTGCCGCGATTGGACACATTGCCAACCAAACGCAAAATATTTATATATGCTTTAAATGGAATTGATTTCAAAAAGATTTTCAAACGTGATAAAGCCAAACTTGAGAAGCAATATTCAGGTAATGCAGAGAACAATACTTTCGATTTGGATTCTAACCCACCACTACCGCCGCCTATTTTTTATAATAAAAGCTTCAGATGGAATGACAAAAGACTTTTAAATACAAAAGTCATTGCAGATACCACTATGTCAGCAAACAATTATGCAGAACTAAGAAACATTACCAGTTGGCGCTCAAAATACGGTGCGGGCTATATCTGGTTATCATGTCCGCAATACAATACCTATACTAGACGCCTGGTAATTAGGGAATGGGTAGATGATGGCGACTTTTTTTGCGGAACTGGAAAATTAAAACTTTTTTGGTTTACCAGAATAGACGGTGGCTGGAAATTTACTGGTTATTCTTATTTATGAACTCAAGTTATATGAATGAATTAAAAATCCCTGATGCTGCCATAGAAGATAAAGAATCTTTTGAATTACTTAGGCTATGGGCGGCTTTTAACCAACAACATGTGACAATCCACTCAGGTTTGAATGGAAATGCAAAGGACTTTGGGTATCTATTAGTTGAACTGGCGCTGCATGGATCAAAATTATATGCAGAAAGATTTGATGCTAATGAATTTGATATGCTCAAAGAAATTCTTGATGGCTTCAATCAAGAGATTATTGATGAATCAGGTGATCCGACCGGCGGCATAGAAAAATAATCATCGTATTAGCAAGACTTCCCGACTTTACTGACTTTCCATACTTTTCCGACTCCGCCCATGTTGGAGTTGTCTCCAACATAAACCAAATGTTGTAATTGGGATTAACTACCGCTATGGATTTGAATTTCACCGTGCCCTTATTTAAGGGGCATTACGGTTTGTTGGAGACAACTCCAACAAAGGCGAGGAAACACAAAACAAAACATCCCGACCTTCACTCCCTTTTCCGACTTACAGACTTATTACCTATATTTACCGCAGTTCTTTACTTTAATTTTCAACAGTGAGGTTTCCGGGTTTTTTATCCGGAATGAAAAAGGAACCGTGTGTAAATCACGGGCTGTCGCGCAACTGTAAGTAACACAAAAGGTTATTGCCTTAAAAATCCATTGTCCCTTCCAAAACGGGGCGAGAAGGATGGCAACAATTGTTACAAGCCAGGATACTTGCCCTCTGTTTAAGACAATGCTTTCGCGTTTTGAAGCAGTAGTCAGAGTTTAAAGTTGCAGGCAGTTTTGTTGTGCGCTTTATCTTTTATTACCATTTACTCCGAAAGCATACCGAAAACCGTAAGGAGCATTAATTCAAATTAATGTTTAACCAAAAAAGTTTTATGCGTATGCTCAAAAACAATCTCAGCTACCCACGTGTGGGCGCCCATCGTGAACTTAAAAAGGCCAGTGAGCTATACTGGTCGGGTAAAATTAACCGCGACGAGTTATTTGCCGTAGCCCGCACCATCCGCCAGCAAAACTGGAAACTACAGCAGGATGCGGGTATCGATCTGATCCCATGTAATGATTTCAGCTTTTATGACCAGGTGCTGGATACCTCGTTAATGCTGGGTGTTATCCCTGCACGTTACAGCGATGTACTGATCAAAAACGAAAAAAATACAGAGATTGATCTTTATTTTGCCATGGCACGCGGTTACCAAAAAGACGGGCTGGACATCACCGCCATGGAGATGACCAAATGGTTTGATACCAATTACCATTACATCGTTCCTGAATTTACCAAAGACCAACAGTTTAAGGTATTTTCGGAAAAGGTTTTCGAAGAATTCAACTTAGCCAAACACCTTACGGGCATCACCCCGAAACCCGTATTAATTGGCCCGGTATCGTACCTGTTGCTGGGTAAAGAAAAAGAGGCTGGGTTCGAAAAGATCGACCTGATAAAAAAAATCGTTCCGGTTTATATCGAGATATTAAAAAGATTAAACGCCGCTGGTGCTGTTTGGGTACAGATTGATGAGCCATTTTTAACGATGGACCTTTCGCAGAAAGAGAAAGATGCTTATACATACGCGTACAAAGAAATTAAAAAAGAGTGCCCCGAGATAAAGACCCTGCTTACTACCTACTTCGAAAATCTAAAAGAAAACACCTCACTTGCTGTTAGCCTGCCCGTTAGCGCCTTGCATATTGACCTGGTTAGAGCACCAAAACAATTAGACAAGGTACTAACTGAGATGCCGGAGACGCTCAGCTTATCCCTGGGCGTAATAGATGGCCGCAACATCTGGAAAACTGATTATATCCGCGCTTTGGCACATATTAAAAAAGCTACTGTCGTTATCGGAAAAGACCGGATGATGGTAGCGCCAAGTTGTTCACTGTTACATACTCCTTTTGATCTGGATCTGGAAACCAGCATCGACCCGGGAATAAAAAACTGGATGGCCTTTGCCAAACAAAAACTGAATGAGGTAAATGAGCTCCACGAAATTGTTGAAGGTAATAATGAGTTCCTACTGGATAATTTAAAAGCCATAACCAGCAGGAGCTTGTCAAAACTGATTCATAAACAGGAAATAAAAAGCCGTGTATCGGCTATTACTGATGCGGACGCTACCCGTACCAATGAATTTACGGTACGACAAAAAATACAACAGCAAAACTTCGGTTTGCCTTTGTTCCCTACTACAACTATCGGTTCGTTCCCGCAAACAGGTGATATCCGTCAGTTAAGGGCACGCCTAAAGAAAGGCGAACTTACAATTGAACAATACGATACCGAAATTGAAAAAGCTACCATAGCCGCCATACGTTGGCAGGAAGAAATAGGGATAGATGTTTTGGTACACGGCGAGTTTGAGCGGAACGACATGGTTGAATACTTTGGCGAGCAGTTGGATGGCTTTTTATTTACCAAAAATGGTTGGGTACAAAGCTATGGCAGCCGTTGCGTTAAACCGCCTGTTATTTATGGCGATGTAAGCAGGCCGAAAGACATGACAGTTAGGTGGAGCAGCTTTGCACAGGCCAACACGCAAAAGCTGATGAAAGGCATGTTAACCGGTCCGGTGACTATTCTGCAATGGTCGTTTGTGCGGGATGATCAGCCGCGATCAGAAACTGCTAACCAGATTGCTTTAGCTATCCGCGATGAAGTAGTGGCTTTGGAACAGGCTGGTATAAAAGTAATTCAGATTGATGAGCCAGCCATACGCGAAGGCTTGCCTTTACGCAAAGCCGACAGAGCAGAATATCTTGACTGGGCGGTAAAAGCGTTCCGCATTTCGGCAAGTGGCGTGCGCGACGAAACGCAGATCCATACGCACATGTGCTACAGCGAGTTTAATGATATTATTAAACACATTGCTGATATGGACGCCGATGTGATCACCATTGAAACCTCACGCTCGCAAATGGAGCTGCTGGAAGCTTTTGCTGATTTTAAATATCCTGCGGAGATAGGTCCGGGTGTGTATGATATTCACTCACCCCGCATCCCTACGGTTGATGAAATGGTTAGTCTGCTGGAAAAAGCAACTGCTTTGCTGCCTGCCGAAAATATCTGGGTTAACCCGGATTGCGGACTAAAAACCCGCAAATGGCCCGAAACAGAAGCGGCACTTCAAAATATGGTTAGTGCAGCCAAAGCAGCAAGAGAAATATTTAGCAAACATCCTGTTAATTAATATTTACCTTTACCTGGAAGCCGTATGGAGAAATCTGTACGGCTTTTTTACTATTATAAAATGGATATAGACGAAAGAATACAAAGATCAGAAACGAGGATATTTAAAGCGGTATTCCCCAATACCACCAACCATTACGACACTTTGTTTGGCGGAACCGCCATGCATTTGATGGATGAAGTAGCTTTTATTACCGCTACCCGTTTTACCCGCAAAACAATGGTTACCGTATCATCAGACAGGATAGATTTTAACCGCGCCATCCCGGCGGGAACAATTATTGAACTGGTAGGTAAAATAGCACACATCGGTAATACCAGCTTAAAAGTTCTGGTTGAAATTTATGTAGAAGAAATGTACTCTTTTGAAAGGGAAAAGGCTATTACCGGCACATTTACTTTTGTCGCGATAGATAAGGATAAGAAGCCGGTTAAGGTGATTGATTGATGGTAAACTGCTTGCAAAAAGCGAGTATAGCGTATAAGTTTTCTCCTCATTCCTCGTCGAAATGACACGGTGGGTGCGTATAGCGTCGGCGGCGTTATTTATTTATTCCCATCATCGCTCTGTACTCTTCCTGCAAGGCTAACAGGCACGATGCGCACATACAGCCTTCATAATTTTCAGCAATGTATTGCACTTCGTTCAAATTAAGCTGCACAACGCTGCACTGGCATTTGGTGAAGGAGTTTGCCTTACACTCAATGGCGGCACCGCAGCGTTCACATGGTATAATCTCGTGTTTTGTGTTCATAACAACAGGCCTAAAATAAGTAGAGACGCAATATTTTGCGTCTCTACATTGTAATTATCTCTTTTTGAGACGCAAAATATTGCGTCTCTACGTGGGTTACGCTGAACAGGTTACACAACCTTCTTCCATTGAGCAACTTGGGCCGGCAGGCATATCATTTTGCATTTCGGCTACTACCTCAGGTATTACAGCCTCCATGTTTTTACCGCCCTGGTTTTCAACCGTAAATTTAACTGCCTGTGATGCTGCTTGTGTGCGCAGGTAATACATACCTGTTTTAAGGCCTTTTTTCCATGCGTAAAAGTGCATTGAAGTAAGCTTAGAAGCATTTGGCTGGTTAATAAACAAGTTTAATGATTGCGACTGGCAGATATAAGCGCCCCTGTCGGCAGCCATATCAATAATGGTACGCATCTTTATTTCCCAAACTGTTTTGTACAGTTCTTTAAGGTCTGCAGGAACTTCTGCTATATCTTGTACCGAACCATTTGCAGTAATAATTTTATCCTTCATGGTGTTATCCCATAATCCAAGATTTACCAAATCGCGCAGCAAATGTTTATTTACGATAACAAACTCACCGCTTAATACACGGCGGGTGTAAATGTTTGAGGTATATGGCTCAAAGCACTCATTATTACCTAAAATTTGTGAGGTTGACGCTGTAGGCATTGGTGCAACTAACAATGAGTTACGTACGCCGTGGTTCATTACATCTAATCTTAAGTTTTCCCAATCCCAACGACCACTTTCCGGCGATACATTCCACAAATCAAACTGGAATTTACCTTTTGATAACGGTGAACCTTTAAAGGTTTCGTAAGCGCCATCTTTAATAGCCAGATCTTTTGAAGCAGTCATGGAGGCAAAGTAGATTGTTTCAAAGATCTCTTTGTTCAACTTCTTAGCACCCTCGCTTTCAAATGGCAAACGCAATTGAATAAAGGCATCAGCCAAACCCTGTACACCTAAACCAATAGGGCGGTGACGCAAGTTTGAGTATTCAGCCTCTTTAACCGGGTAGTAGTTACCATCAATTATTTTGTTAAGGTTTAAAGTTGCCTGATAGGTTACTTCGTATAACTTAACGTGATCAAAAATACCTTCTCTTACAAAACGTGGCAGTGCAAGGGATGCCAAATTACAAACAGCTATTTCATCAGCCGATGTATATTCCATAATTTCGGTACATAAGTTTGAACTTTTTATAGTACCTAAATTTTGCTGATTTGATTTACTGTTAGCGGCATCTTTGTATAACAGGTAAGGTGTACCTGTTTCAACCTGGGCATCCAATATTGCAAACCAAAGCTCCTGTGCCTTAATTACTTTACGGGCACGGCCTTCTCTTTCGTAACGGGTATACAACTCTTCAAATTCTTTACCAAAGCAATCGGCCATGCCGGGTGCTTCGTGCGGGCAAAAAAGGCTCCAGTCTTCATTTGCTTCAACACGCTGCATAAACAGGTCAGATACCCACAGGGCGTAGAACAAATCGCGCGCACGCATTTCTTCTTTACCGTGGTTTTTACGAAGATCTAAAAACTCAAAAACATCTGCATGCCATGGCTCAAGGTAGATAGCAAAAGCGCCTTTACGCTTGCCGCCACCCTGATCAACATAACGGGCAGTATCGTTAAAGACGCGCAGCATTGGAATAATACCATTGCTTGTACCATTGGTACCGCTGATGTATGAACCTGTAGCCCTTACATTGTGTATGCTAAGGCCTATACCGCCTGCGCTTTGTGATATTTTAGCAGTTTGTTTTAATGTATCGTAAATACCATCAATGCTATCATCCTTCATGGTTAATAAAAAGCATGATGACATTTGAGGTTTTGGTGTACCGGCGTTAAACAATGTTGGGGTTGCATGTGTAAACCAGCGTTCGCTCATTAAATGGTATGTTTTGATAGCGCTTTCCACATCTTCTTTGTGGATACCGATAGACACACGCATAAATAAATGCTGCGGGCGTTCAGCTATCTTTCCATCTAACTTTAACAGGTACGATTTTTCGAGGGTTTTAAAACCGAAGTAGTCGAAACCAAAATCGCGGTCGTATATAATAGTGCTGTCTAATAGTTCAGCATTTTTTTCAATTACTTCCCATACATCATCAGCCAAAAGTGAAGCGTTTTTTCCGTTTTTAGGGTCAACATAAACATGCAGCTTGCGCATAGTTTCGGAAAACGACTTGATGGTGTTTTTATGCAGGTTTGATACAGCAATGCGCGAGGCAAGCAAAGCGTAATCGGGGTGTTTGGTAGTTAAGGATGCAGCCGTTTCAGCAGCCAGATTGTCGAGCTCTGATGTGGTTACCCCATCAAACAGGCCTTCAATAACCTTTTTAGCTACATCAATCGGATCGACCAATTGAAATCCATAGCACAGTTTCTCAATTCGTGCCGTAATCTTGTCAAATTTTACCGATTCTTTTTTTCCGTCTCTTTTTACTACAAACATGTTGACCCCCTAATTCTCCGCCTCACGGCGGAAGTGATTGTTAATGATTATTATTATTTTTCTTGATAGCTTGATAATTCTGACCGCTGATTTTTTTGATTGAGAGATTTCGCTAATTTTTGGTTAGTAATGCTATCTAACCTCCGATCACTAATCCCTTATCTCCAATCTAAAAATCTTCGTCCAGTGAGAAAGACTTGCTTTCCTGAGAGTTTAATACCCCGCTTTTTTGATAATCTCCTACCCTTTTTTCGAAGAAGTTGGTTTTGCCCTGCAGCGAAATCATCTCCATAAAATCAAAAGGATTGGTAGCATTATACACTTTGTCATAACCTAACTCGCCCAACCATCTGTCAGCCACAAATTCAATGTACTGGCTCATTAGTTTGGCGTTCATTCCTATCAGGTTAACCGGCAGTGCTTCGGTTATAAATTCTTTTTCTATTTCTACAGCATCGGTAATAATGGCCGTTGCTGCTTCTTTTGTTAATTTATTATCCAGCATTTTGTATAACAAACAGGCAAACTCGCAGTGCATGCCTTCATCGCGCGAGATCAGCTCATTACTGAAGGTTAATCCCGGCATTAAGCCGCGTTTTTTTAGCCAGAATATAGAGCAAAAGCTGCCCGAAAAAAAGATGCCTTCAACCGCAGCAAAAGCGATCAAGCGCTCGGCAAATGAGCCGTTATTGATCCAGCGCAATGCCCACTCGGCTTTTTTACCTACACAAGGCACAGTATCAATAGCATGGAACAAACGATCTTTCTCGGCCGGATCTTTTATATAAGTATCTATCAGCAGCGCATAAGTTTCGGAATGGATATTCTCCATCATGATCTGAAAACCGTAGAAACAACGCGCCTCGGGCAATTGCACTTCGCTCATAAAGTTTACGGCTAGGTTTTCGTTAACAATGCCATCACTTGCCGCAAAAAATGCCAGTACATGTGATACAAAATGACGCTCGCCCTGACTCATGCTTTCCCAATGTTTCATGTCGTCGCTCAGGTCAATTTCCTCAGCTGTCCAAAAACTTGCTTCGCATTTTTTGTACATTTCCCAGATAGCTGGATACTTAATAGGCAGTATCACAAAGCGGTCTTTGTTCTCCCTTAATAGTAATTCTGTTTCTTGTTCCATGTACTGCTTTGTTTATTTTAAAGTCCCTTATAAGTTCTCTTTTCACCTTTTTACCCACATGACGTAAGCCGATAGCTGTAGCATAGCGTTAGTTTTATTAATAAGTGAAAAATGAATTCATCACCTCCTAACTACTTAAATATCACCCCCACAAATCGCTGCCAAACTAGTCTAAATTATGTGCGCCCCGCCCCATGATGTTGATCATGGTTTCCTGTTTTACCGGCAAGGGTACCGGTAAATTTCTTCGTCCTTTTTGAACTTCTATCCAAAGATAGGATATGTGCTTTTACGATGTTGCTTTAAGTTTTAAACATCACCTGTAAGTTATACACAAAAAACTTTTAAAGGTTAGCACTGAATGAATTACGCCGCATGAAGTATATGTAATCTGAGTGTTAAGAAAATCTTACAGAGCGATGATTTTCATCCGAAAAAAGATATTAAGCACCCATAGGAATAAACTTCATAGAGACAGAATTAACGCAATGGCGAACGTTTTTTGGAGTGAGATATTCACCCTCGAACACGTGGCCCAGGTGTGCGCCACAGTTAGCACATACAATTTCCATACGACGTCCATCGGCATCGGGCACGCGTTTTACGGCACCGGGAATTTCATCGTCAAAGCTTGGCCAGCCGCAGTGCGATTCGAATTTTGAATCGGATGTATAAAGCGGTGTATCGCACCTTTTGCATACATATAAGCCCTGTGCTTTATTATCTAACAATGCGCCGGTAAATGGCCTTTCTGTTCCTTTATGTAGTATTACCCGTTCTTCGTCAAGGGTTAATTTGTTGTATTCCATAATTTCACTGATTTTAAAAGATTTCACCGATAGCTTCCTTTTCGGCTTATATAAATATACGACAAATAGCCCGCTTAATTTGTTTGGAAAGGTGGAATTGACGTTGGGTTGACGAAGGAAAAACCAGTACTTTATAAAGAGGCTTTTTAGAATTTATAAGGGCGAAATGGTTTATTAATTTTCAAACTCCCGAAGTCCCTTTATCTCGTCAATATTTTGTTTAATATATTCAAAACTCCGTTCAAAATACTTTTTCATTGGCCGGTTGAAGTGTTGTTTCCACTCAATATCTTCATTGCGATAATGTGCAAGCCAGGCCATAGCATAGGCAATAACCTGTTCAGGCAGGTAACCTGTTCTCCGCATATTCCACCCTTGGTGCGTAGTGCCCGTCCACTGAGAAAATTTGAAATACGAATTACCCATAAATATTCCAAAGCCAAACGCAACCGCTGTTAAATCAGCTAAAAACACATCCTTCTTCTCTATTTTGTACTCATAAAGTAATTTAAGATTCGCCAATTCATGTGCCAGCGTTGCAATTAAACTTGAAGGATCTTTAATTTGACCCAATTCTATCCAGATTTCCTTATGGCCAAAGCCGTTATCTACGTACTTTCCTGTCGGGCTGTCCCAACTGCCTTTTATTTCTTTTGATGGTGTTGCAACGATGCCTTCAGAAAATTCCGTAGGCCTGTTTGAGAAAAACATTAATTGAATTTCCCATAAATCAATCCGCATGATTGAGGTTAATCTTTCAAGGATAAATTGAGCATCCTCTTCCGAGCCTGTAAAGTGCCTGTCGAAATCTAAATTATCCGGGGCAATGGTTGTTAATGCTTTAAAATAAACGGGGTCAAACAACTCCGCCAGCCATAGTAAATTGGCCTCTACCCATACTTTATCGTTTTCAGTGATTGGCAGCCTGGTTCTGTTTTTCCAAAACCAATTTATTTTTGAGCCTTGTTTGTCACTTTTTAATATTTCTTCATGCTCATACCAATCTAAATGCAGGCTGATTTCACCGCAGCCCCCTTTTCGCTTGATACATTGGGTTTCTTCATAAACTTTACCACAAGCCGGGCAACACCCTTTTGTTATAAATGTATTCCATCTGGTATTACAAACAGTACACATCCAAATACAACTATCATCTGGCTCCCATTCACACTTTGGACATCTAATACGAACTTCTGACATTTTTAATATTATGAAGTTTAGTTCACTAAAATAAAAAATCCCGGCCATTTTGACCAGGATTTAATTATTTGTAAGTAAAAGACCTTTCGCCCTTTACCTTTCAGCTTTCGCCTCTTATTTCAACTTTTTCAGCTCTTCTGCTAATGCAGCGCCAATTTCGGCAGGTGATTCTACAACGCGGATACCGCATTCAGCCATAATTTTCATTTTTGCTGCTGCAGTATCATCGGCACCGCCAACAATTGCACCTGCGTGGCCCATACGGCGTCCCGGAGGCGCTGTTTGGCCGGCTATAAAGCCTACAACAGGCTTGGTGCCATTTGCTTTTATCCAGTGGGCTGCTTCGGCTTCCATGCCGCCACCAATTTCGCCAATCATGATGATGCCATGTGTTTCTGGATCATTCATTAAAAGCTCAACCGCTTCTTTAGTTGTTGTACCAATAATCGGGTCGCCACCAATGCCTATGGCAGTGGTGATACCTAATCCCGCTTTAACAACCTGGTCAACCGCTTCGTAAGTAAGGGTACCCGATTTTGAAACGATGCCTACATTACCTTTTCTGAAGATAAAGCCCGGCATGATACCAATTTTTGCTTCATCAGCCGTGATAATACCCGGACAGTTTGGCCCGATAAGACGCGAATCTCTGCCTTTTAAATATTCTTTCACCATAATCATATCCTTTGTAGGGATACCTTCGGTGATACATACAATAACTTTTATACCGGCTTCGGCCGCTTCCATAATAGCATCCGCTGCAAAAGCAGGAGGTACAAATATGATAGATACATTGGCGCCGGTTTGTTGAACCGCGTCGGCAACGGTATTAAATACCGGCCTGTCAAGATGTTGCTGACCTCCTTTGCCCGGAGTAACACCGCCAACAACCTGGGTACCATACTCAATCATCTGTGCAGCATGATAAGTACCTTCGTTACCTGTAAAACCCTGAACTATAACCTTGGAATCTTTATTTACGAGTACACTCATTGGATTTTTTAATTTGTAGCGCAAATCTAAAAAAAAAACGCCCCCTTACCCCTTAATGGATGAATATTTTTACAATACGTTTATGCATATAAATTCAGTCGCAGGTAACGGGTTAAAATTGCAAATTGTATTTGGGCCTGGATGTTTAAAAACACCTTTCAAATAAGCTCTTGTGTAAACAAAACAAGCTTCTCCCGGTATGCCGGAAAAAGCTTGTCTTTATTTATGCTATTATAGCTTTATTAGCTCACAATTCCTGTTTGCAGGTTTACCGTATAAGCCGTACCATTAATGGTTACTACAGCTATATGATTTCCTTTAAATACAATGGTTCCTGAATAGTTCCAGGTACCATTGCCTCCCGAGCCTGTAGTGGTGAAGGTTGCAGAACCGCTCACGATATCGGCTTCGGCGGTAGGATCAATAATTAACGAAGTAAGCTTATAGTTATATGCTGCACTGCCGTTTTTACTGGTAGTTGATTTGTATTTTAAACTGCTGGATGCACCTACTGTTCCGTTAATAGAAAACGTTGAATTATCGTCCTGAGGGTTTAAGGCAAGTACGGTAAAGTTTTCGGCAACCACAGCCGAAGCGGTTAATACCGGTGTTGTTAACGTCACATTCATATTATCGGAAGTGGTAAAACCTGTTACAATATTATTAACGCAATTAAAGGTAAAACCAATACTTCCGGAAACGGTAGCAGACGTATCACCCTGTGTAAATGAATAAGCCAAAGCAGTATCGATAACCAACCCACAGCCCGGGCTGTTTAAATCATTAACAATTTTACCTTTGGTATGCACCGCAAAATTTGAAGGTGCGCTAAGTCCACCCGATACATCAAATGCGCCTGAGCCTCCAAATAATGTTTGGGTAAGGTTAAGTGCTATCTGGCTAGTAACGGTTTTAGGCGTAACCACGTTTGACGGCAAAGAGCTTGATTTTTCGCAGGCCGTATAGGTAATACATACCGGTAATAACAGCACCCAAAGATTTTTTAATTTAATTTTCATGATAAGATTTATTGTACGTTAACAAATATATTACAATTATTTAGGTTAATTAATTCCGGTCAAGGAATTTTGTTCGTGCCGGTTAGTCCCCTTATACGGCAAAATTCAATCTAAAGGTTCAGAGATATTAAGCGTTTTTTTTAACAATTATATTTTAAGCGTCCTTGTTATCCGGCGGTTTGGGAAGGGTGAAACTCGCCTTCGCTTTTTGCGATAACGATGGTAGCAATACCGTTACCAATCATATTGGTAATAGCACGCGCTTCGGACATAAACCTATCAACCCCCAACAAAATAGCAACACCTTCGGCCGGGATAATTTTTATAGCGGCAAGGGTTGATGTTAAAATAATAAAGCCGCTGCCCGTTACTCCCGCCGCACCTTTGGATGTAATCATCAGGATGCCGATAATGGTTAATTGCTGCATCAGCGTAAGCGGAATATTAAATACCTGCGCCAAAAAGATTACAGACATGGACAAATAAATGGTAGTACCATCCAGGTTAAAAGAATAACCCGCCGGAATCACCAGGCCTACAACAGATTTGGAACATCCGAATTTTTCCATCTTCTCCATCATCAGTGGCAATACCGATTCGGACGATGAGGTGCCGAATACAATAAGGATCTCTTCCCTTATAAATTTCAAATATTGCCATAAACTAAATTTATACAAGCGGCAAATGATGTTTAATACCACGAATATGAAAAACAGCGTGGTTAGGTAAACCGAACCCATTAACCAGGCCAGCGGCTGCAATGTTTTTATGCCGTAGGTGCTGATGGTATACGCCATGCCGCCAAAAGCGCCGATAGGAGCCAGTCGCATCACTATACGCATAATATTGAAGAACACTTTGGATATTTTATCAAACAAAACAATAACGGGTTTCCCCTCTTCGCCCATGCGGCTTAACCCAAAACCGAAAAGGATAGCAAAAAACAGGATCTGTAAAATATCGCCTTTGGTAAAAGCGTCAAACACGTTGGAGGGTATAATGTGCTCAATAAAATCGCCCCAGTGCATATCGGCGGCGGCCTTTTGGTAAGCGGCCAGTTTGGAGCTATCCACATTTATATTATGCGGAAAACCTGCCCCCGGCTTTAAAACATTAGCCACAACCACCCCTATGATAAGCGCCAAAGTACTTACGATCTCGAAATACAGCAGCGCCTTGCCTCCTACCCGGCCTACCTTTTTCATATCGCTCATGCCGGCAATGCCCAATACAATGGTAAAAAAGATAATAAAGGGTATCAGTAAGGTAATAAGCTTAATAAACGTTTGACTAATTTCTTTTGCCGTTGGCCCGAAAGATTTAAAGAAAAAGCCAACACCAACACCCAGCAGGATGCCCACAATTACCTGGAAGTTTAAATTGAACAGGAGTTTTTTCATGCAAAACAAGTATACAATTATCTGCCAAATAAATAACAGGTTATAATTGATTATTTATTTAAAGGGCACCTCAAAAAAAAGCCCCACACATTTTAAAGTGCAGAGCTTTGTTGTTCAAATATGTTCAACCTAACACTTCCTTACTTAAAAGGAGGGGCGGGAGTAGGTGTTGGTGCAGGTGTCGGACTCGGTGTTGGAGCCGGATTTGGCATGGGCGCAGGCGCCGGACTTGGTGTTGGCATCGGGTTTGGATTAGGATTTGGCGATGGTACAGGCACCGGTGTTGGTGGTACCGGCGTTGGCGACGGCACAGGTGGCGGTGTTGGTGGTACAGGTGTTGGCACCGGTGGCGGTGTCGGCGATTTTGGTAGTGGTACCGTATCCGTCATTCTGTTTGCTGCATTATCATTTTGACTATATGCAGTAGTTTTGTTGTTGTTTATATGATCATGGCTTGCGAGGGCAAATTCAAATGTCCCGGCAACGGCAAGTGCTATTGCCATTGTGCTTAACTTTTTCATATCGGTAGTTTATTAAATGATTAATAAGTCAATTAAATATTCAACAAGCCCTATTTTGATATGTTTCAATTAATTTTATTTCGATTTGCTTAAAAGGCAAAACACCCGTGTTTTCACGCCAAAAAATGGGTTAAAACACGGGGTAAAAATATTTCGCGGGTAACTTATCTTTATAATTAATTAAATTGTTTAATTTAGTTAACCTAACCACCTTATCCGCTTATGAAACAACATTTCTTTAAAAACCGGGCGTTTCGTTTTGTGATTTGCCTGGCGTTTTTATTCGCCGCTTTTGTGATACATAGCTGTAAAAAAGATATGGCAAACCAGCAACAGAACACCATAACAGATCCTGCTGTAAACACGGCAAAAAGCTGGTACCAAAGCACCTATCCTGTTGCGGCCTCAACAGGTAGCTTAGTCATCCAGAGCACTAACAACACCCCCGGTACTTTTGATTTTAGCCAGCATATTACGCCCGACTGGAGCCATGCCTCGGTTTATACCCGCCTGGGCGCCAATGTAACTGAGCTACCTATTGATGTATCGGCTAAGTTTAGTGCGGCGTTGCAAAATATCACCCTCAATAAAATTATTTATAAAAAGGAGTATAGTAAAAGCTCATTTTTATTGTTGAACGATGGCACCGGCTATTCGGCTTATATTATGGTTATTGTTGCCGATTCCTCTTATCTAAAAAATAATTTGAGCAAACTCTCCCATAACTCATACAGTAAAAGAGATACCGATTTTAGCGGAATGGCCCTTTATTTTACCCCAAAAGGAAGTTTTGTAAGCGGCTGGCTTTATAAAAACGGCGTACTGATGCCTGCTGAAAATAGCAACGCTACACCGGCAACCACCAAACAGGTACAAAGTACAGGCAATACCAAACTTGCACCGCAATATATTGAACCGGTATGTTATGATTACACCCTGATTTTTTATTCAAACGGCGTAGCAACCGCGAGCGAGTATCTTTTTACCGATTGTGAAGGCGGTGATGAGAATGGCGGTGGCAGTGGTAGTAGCGGTGGTGGTAGTAGTAGTGGCAGTAGTGGTAGTGGGGGTGGTGTTGGCGGCAGTGGCAGCGGTAATGGCAGCAGTAGTGCACCTTCTTCATCGCAGTACCCGCCTTGCCCGGGAACACAAGCCCCTAATGCAACCGGCAAATTAGTAATAAACAACGTCCCCGCTGCACCGCCTTCAGGGTCTGGGTTTCCGCCGCCTACGAGTGGCCCCCAATGCACAACACCAACAAATACAGTAGTTCCAGCCGTCAATACAATAACTAATAATGTTACAAACCCTTGTTTAGCCGCATTAATAAATCAGTTGATAAATGATCAGGCATTACAAACAAATGTAACAAGCATACTAAGAAATACCTTTGAAGTAAGTGATCAAGTAAATTTAACATTTGCACAAGGTGATTTAACCAACACCGACGTAGGTACAGGCGCAGCCGGCACAGATGGCCCTCAAAAAGATAATTTTGTAATAACTTTTAATACGCCTATTATAGCTAATGCTTCAAAAGAATATTTAATGGAAACAACAATACACGAAATATTTCATGCCTATTTGTACGCGAATCCCTTAGTCAAAGGAACCTTTACGCAGCACCAATACATGATTCAAAATTATATTAATACAGAGGTTCAGGCATTACAACTTGTATTTCCTAACTTATCAATTCATGATGCCGAATGTTTAGTTTTAGGTGGTTACGGGGACCTTGATACAGCAACACTCAATGCGACTATTGCAACTTATAACCTATCACTCAATGACGTGGTAACGACAAATAATAATTATAAAACAGGAACCGTCGGCACGAAATGTTAAATTTATATTATGAAAAACAATTTAATAAAGACATTAATTTTAGCCATAACCTTTTTAAGCTATAATGCTTATGGGCAATCAAATGTGCAGGAAGCACAATATAAATATGGCGCTATTGCCCTGGACAAATTTTTAAATAAAAAGTGCGGGGAAGCAGTAAAAAAAGAAAATATTGAGGTTTGTTTAATATCGGTAACTTTTGCAAAATTCACCATTGATACGTTAGGAAATATTAAAAATTTAACTTTTTCGGAAGCCAAAGGTACTCCCGTTGTTTTTAGGAACATATTAATATCCGTAATTAATGCTACCAATGGCTCTTGGCTTCCCCGTAAAATAAATGGCAAAGCCGTGGAAAGTAAACCCTTTATTCTTCCGATTGTTTACGAAATGGAGGCTGGATGCGAGAGCAGAAAAATCCGGGTAAACAACGGAACATCAACTGCTGTTTTAGGAATTTTAGACTTCGAAAACGGCACAACGGGCATCACTCAACTTGATTGTATCTTTTTAAGCCCATTATATATTTCTTCACAAACATAGCAACATAGGTAGGCTTATCATATCATGAAAAATTTATTCATTCTATTTATGTTGACAACAGCATGCAGCGCATCAGCTCAATCTGTTAAGGAAGTATATGACCTGGAGGCAGGATGTGGGATTGCGGGCAGTGATGGAAAAATTATCTATAAGCCATTGCCAAACAATACAGCTAAAGTTTTACGCTATATGTTAAGCTTTGAAAATGATGCTGGCGGTGATAATAATCAGCTTGATTGCATTTTACTTCAACCCATTGATATATTTTCAGCTAATTAAAATTGCAGATGATTTGCCCATTTTTGATTCAATTCTGATGAAGCTAAAGCACAAGCTGCATTACAAACCTTTTTTGAGAACGTGCATTTTAAGGAGTAACAGTAATGAAGATGGGTATTTTAATAGCAAGCATTATATGTTGTTTTTCATGTTTCTCAGTTGTCAGCACCAACCACAAACAGACTGGCTACAAATTGTGAAAGTGAATAATTATGTAATATTATGAAAACAAAATTGTTAATAATATTCATTTTAACCCTTAAACTAAATGCTTTTGGGCAAAATAAACAGTATATTATTTTTGAAGAACACGCTCCTTTTGATACTGTCAATATATCCCCATTCAAATTGCTCTATAATCATGTTGTTATAAGCGGCAAAAATGGGAACGGTCCTTCTCTTAATATTTTCAACTTGTATTTTAGTAAATACAACTTTCAAATCGGGGGATTGGATTCAAAAGCCTTTGTTAAAAGCACTGCTGATTATCGAAAAATTGGCAATGACGTATTGATAACCTTTATCCCACTTACAGATTCTTTAAAACAAAAAATGGTTAGGCTTACATCCGCCGAGGTAAGTAATTTAACCATTTTAAAACCGGAGGAAATTTTACAAAGTGCTATTAAAAATCTTTACAGGAGTTTTACCGAAAACTCTATTACAAAAGATGATATACCAGGAATTATAAAAACTATGAGGTATAAATTGTTAATAAAAAAAGGCAATTCTTATTATGGTATAGACAGCGATATATTGACGGAATTTTATTTAATTGACAGGGAGAGCTATCTTTTCCCCTATCAGTATCATGGGGGAGAAATCAATATAGCAGCCCCTGGAGAAACCCAATATTTTAATGGTGGAGCTATCAGCAACATACTAAAGAAATTTCCATCGAACAACTTAAACAACTATTATTCGATAAAAGCAGTATCAAACAGGACGTTTCCGGATTCCGTTGAGGCTTCCGATATTTTTAGTGTTTACACCTATTGGAATAATCCCATACATTCAAATAGACTTTCAGGGATAGAACGATTTCAATTTATAGAAGGAATAGGCATTATCAACGGGGCCTTTGGATTATATTTCGGTAAACATTTTTTAATGACACCGGAAAATGACGACAAAATGAAAGACTTTAACGGGGAATTCCGAATGACATTAAGTACCATAAATGGTGTCGGCTTAAAAAAATATGGGGAGGAGATAAAAAAACGAAGAAAGCCGGGGCAAATAATAGAGATTGAATAACGAGATCTGTCTAAAAGAGTTGTTTTTTTTAACACATAGAACCAAAATCAAATTCCTTTAAGAAAGAAGTTTACCAAATCACGATCAATCAAAATGAAAAACATACTCTTTGTTATCTTTTTTTTCAGCGCCATTAACACGTTTGCACAAAACGATGACTACGTATTTCAACGAGACTTTATGAAGGTTTTTAAATATCCCGAATTTTACAGAAACTCGTGTAATCCAACATTTGCTAACTTGTTAATAGAAGTTTCCGAAAAAGGAACAATCAGTGATATTTTAATATCGGATAGCGCCCCCGGTTTTTTTAAAGAGGAATTTAATAAAATAAAAGGTTCAATAAATAAAGCTCCTCTTGATTCTATAATAGTCGAAAAGAAACTCAAAGGTTGTGATATTATCATTCCGGTATTTTACGTGTATCAATCCGATTGGTGTGTAAACTCATTTAATGAATTTATTCCAAACAATTATTTGCTGTTTAACGGAAAGGAAATTGACGTTTTGGCATATAACTTAAAGCCAATATTTTTAAATATGTATAAACCTGTCAGATAACAACCCGGCTTAAATCTGATATAACAAAAACGACCGAAATATCCGCGGGATTATTCAATTCAAAAAACCGGATGAAGATAAAGCGCAGTCCGTATTGAAAACTTTTTTAGAGAGTGTGCATTTTAAGGATTGGTCTAACACCATCTTTTTCAAAAAAAATGGCCCGCCGAAGCGGACCAAATTTTCGGTCAGTATAAAAAATTTATGTTAAGTTTTATTTTTGGGCGCTTGCAGATTTAAGCGGTTGCTGTTGTGCAGTACCGCCGCCTGCTGGCTGTGTGCCCTGGTTTAATGGCACGCCGCTATCATCGGGGTTATCCTGGTCCTGCTGTTGTTGGTCATTGTTTTTGTCCTTCTTACGTTTTTGCGGAATTCCGTTGTTACCAAAGCGGTACGACAGGGTAACTACACCAGTACGGGTATTAAAACGACGGTCTGACACCTGTGTCGACGTAAAATATGGCGAACTGTAATTGATATCGGATACATATTTACGGGTGTTAAAAATGTCCCGCACGTTGGCACTAAGGTTAAGTTTTGGGGTTAAATCGTACCTCACTCCACCATCAACCCCGTAAATGGCCTTCATGGTTCCCTGCGGTATTACCTGTGGGCCCTGATAATCGGCCCGTATCTGGATGCCCAGTTTCTTTAGCGGTTTAACGTTTGCGGTGATATTTCCGTTCCACGCATATCCCGATGTAGTTTGCAGGTTAAGCGCAGGGTCGCCGGCAATGTATTTGTAATAGATATTTACATTAGCTGTAAGATCTACCATCTGTAACGGGCTTATTTTGGCAATCAGCTCATAGCCCGCATTGGTGGCACTTTTTATGTTCTGAAACTGGGTTAATGTAGTATCCAGGTTACCCGGAGTAAGCGGCGTGGTTATCTGCTGTATATTATCAAGTGTTAGCCTGTAATATAATGATGATGTGAGAGTAACCGTTTTCCAATAATTAATATAGCTTAACTCAAACGAGTGGGTATCCTGAGGTAACAAATTGGGATTACCTTGTGTATAGCTTAAACGGTTACTTTCATCAACAAAAGGCGACAACTCCCGGCTATTGGGGCGCGTAACACGCCTGCTGTAGCTTAATTGCAATGTTTGGTTCTCTGATAATTTATCTGTCAAAAATAAGCTGGGATATACCCTAAAATAGTCTTGCTTGTTTTTGGTGACCATGCTGTCCGTTAGCTGGGTATTGATGTTGGCGTCTTCCAGCCTTAAACCACCCTGGATGCTGAATTTGCCAAAATCGTGCTGATAATTGGTATAAACTGCATTTATGTTTTCCTTATAAATAAAATCGTTTGATAAAAATGGGTTGTAATCATAGTTGCCGCTTACGTTATTCAGCGTATCCGAAATATAATTGGTGTTGTTATTATTGATGGTGCTTCTGAAACCGGCTTCCAGTTTTCCGTTTCTGAATGGCAAAGTAAAGTCAGACTGGACTATAAAATTATGCTGCCTGCCAATAGTTGTATTATGCTGTACCGAATTAAAATTATCAGGCACGGTATAATAATCGTAATCGCTGTTTAAATTATCAAAGTTGTTGTTCTTATCAAGCGAGTACCCAATGTTAGCGGTTAGCTCCTCCCCTTTTTTCTTATACTTATGATCCAGGTCTACATTAAAATCAAGGTTGGTACCTTTTCCTGTCGAAATATTGTTTTGGTTGATGCTTTGCAACAGTGTATCATTCCTGCTGATAAGCGTGCTTCCGTATTGATTACGGTCACGATCGCGGATATTGATGTTATTGCTGAAGCTTAAAGTTGTTTTAGGCGTTAAGTTAATATCAATACCCGTACGGATGTTTTGCCCGGTGAAGGTAAAGTTTTGATTTGCCTCCTGATCCTGTAACTGCTGCGGTGCTCCGTCGGTTGGATCTGTAACTTTATCCACCGACCCATTACCAACACGTTCGCCTTTGCGGTAGCTATAGTTGGTGTACACGTTTATTTTACTGTTTTGATAGGCAAGACTTGCAGTACCATTATAGGTATGTTGCGTACCAGCCGCTGCGGATGCAGAACCGGTAAAACCTTTTTGCACGTTTTTCTTAAGGATGATGTTAATGATACCAGAGTCGCCTTCAGCATCGTATTTAGATGAAGGGTTGGTAATTACTTCGATGCTTTCGATAGCGCTTGCGGGGATAGATTGCAGGATATCGGTAATATTGCCACCAGTTAAGGCCGATGGTTTACCATTGATTAAAACCCTTACATTGGTTGATCCACGCAGACTGATATTACCATCAACATCAACCTGTACTGATGGCACGTTGGTTAACAGATCAGTTGCCGATCCACCCTGGCTCACCAGGCTTTGATCAACGTTAAATGATTTTTTATCAAGGCCAAGCTGCATCTGGCTTTTTTGAGCCGTTACCGTTACCTCTTTTAACAAACCCTTTGCCTGGCGCAGTTTAATGCTGCCCAAATTGATCTCTCTTTTTGCAGGAGTAACGGCAATACTATCTTTAATAAAAGTTAAATAGCTAACATAAGTTGCGTGTAGCGTGTACAAGCCATTGTCTATGCCGGTAAGTTTAAATTTACCGTTAAGGTCGGTTTGGATACTTGCTACCGGATGTTTATCAGATCTCCTAACTAATGAAACGGTTGCCAGTTCCAGCGGCTGCCCGATTGCTCCATCAACCAATGTGCCCGAAATTGAACCCTCCCCGGCATTCTGTTGCGCCTTAACGGTAAAAAAACAAAATAATATAAGCGAAAAAAAGAATGCTCTTAAAAACGTAAAATTCATGCCGCAAAAATCACTTTTTTTGATTTTATACGGCTATGATGCTTGTAACTTTGTTGATAAAGAAAGCTTGCTTTTGGTAAATTTTATATTACGAAAGCTTTTAAATTAAAGCTTTTGCGCGGCGGCAGCCACCTCATCGGCAGTAGGTGCTTTATCAAAAAACTTAACCAGCTTATGGTTTTTATTGTATAAAGCAACATAAGGCGTGGTGCGTACCTGGTAAAATTTTTGAACGGTATAGGTATATCCTTCGGTACCAACCGTAAAGTTTGGATACTTTTTAAGGTCAAAATCGCGGTAAAAAACCTGGATAGCTTTTAACTGCTGCACAAAAGTTACCATAACAACCTGTACATTTTTAAAGGCTTGCATTTTGGGTTTCAACTCATACATCAAATGCTGACAGTGGCTACAATCCGGAGAAAAATAAATGATCATCACCGCCTTATCGTTTTTTAAATTGGCAGGGGTTACGTAAACACTATCGGTTGTTAAAATGTGATACGGCGGAATGTATGACGGTGGCGTAAATGTTGTTTGGGCATTGGTGCAACCTGCCGCTATAATAAGACAGAAAAAAAAGAATAGTTTCTTCATGATTTTTAGTTGTATGTTGAGCTTATGCATAGTTACAATATTTTTAAGATTGGAGCAATTCCATTTGCCAGGCTATATGTTCTTCGGTTACGGGATATAACGCATTATTGCGTATAGTATGATAAACATCATCAAATAAGCCGTTGTAATCGCCTTTTGGTGCTTTTATAAATTCAACGCTGCGTTTGTTATCAACCCCCATTAAAACCAACTTGCCTTCGCTGCCTTCGGGTTCAATGCCGTAACCGGCATCGGCGGGCAGCATCCCGGCATCCAACTGGGCTTCCTGCACATCGCACCTTTCTTTTACAAAACTGCCTTCGGTGCCATAAACCGCAAAACCCGGTAAAACTTCGGCCATTAACAAGCCTGATGTTAAAAACACATTGAGTTGATTGGGATATTTAAGATGATAATAAAAATAATCATCCACTTCTGAGTCTTCGCGGTATATGCCTGTTGTTTTTGTAAAACTCAATGGTCTGCCAAACAGGCTGATAATGTTATCAATTAAATGCGGCCCAAGGTCATAAACCAGTCCGCTGGCCGGGGTTGATGCAGTTTCTTTAAAGCGTTTGGCATTAAGCGCCCGCTTAAACCTATCAAACCTGAAATGAATTTCAATCAGCTGGCCTAATCTTCCGCTTTCAATTATTTCTTTAACCAGCAAAAAGCCGCTATCCCAACGGCGGTTTTGATAAACAATAAGGTGGCGGTTTACTTTCTTTGCCAGGTCATATAGTGTTTTAACTTCGTCGCTGTTTGTTGCGGCCGGCTTTTCGAGCAATACGTGCTTGCCGGCATTCAGCGCTTTTACTGCAAAATCAAAATGGGTATTGTTGGGCGTATTTACAATGATCAGCTCAAGTTCATCATCATTAATTAACTCGTCAATTGAGTTATAGCTAATTACACCGGGATAGCGCAGGGCCGCTTTTTTCTCGTGACGTTCAACCACAGCTTTAAAAGTAAAACCCGGATTAGCTGTTAAAAACGGCGAATGAAAGATCCTGCCCGACATTCCGTACGACATTAACCCTGTTATAATTGGTGTTGACATAATTTTTGTTGATTATTTGACTCTAAAATGGTACATCCAAACCCGGATTTTTTTTGCAGATGCCCTATTGCAATATTCAGCCTAAAATATTACTTTTAATTATTATATGCCAATTAAATGGCAACCTTATTAAAAGTTCCCCTTTTTAGTATAGACTTTTGTAACAACGTTTGATACATTATAATTATTCTTAAAAACTATAAACCTTTTAAAGGCCCTTTCGTATAAAGCATATCCTAATCTATATATATGAATTTTAATAGCAGGCCCGTGAGTATTCTGTTGGTTGATGATGATGAGATAAACAACTTCATTTCCATTAAGTTAATAAAGAAAGCTTTATTGAATACCGAGATCGCGGCCTGTTTAAACGGAAAATTTGCAATAGATCAACTATCCGAAATTCATAAAAACGACCCTGAGAAGCTTCCCGACTATATTTTACTGGATATAAACATGCCGATTATGAATGGCTGGGAGTTTTTAGACGAGTTTAAACGTTTAAATATCACCACTCAGGATAAATGCAAAATCTATATCATTTCGTCTTCTGTTTTTAGCAATGATATCAATAAAGCCAGGTCATATCCATTGGTAAGGGATTTTGTTTCAAAACCCCTTAACGTTGAAAAAATAGTAGAACTTTTTAAGGTTGAAGACGCTGTTTAAGCAGGATCAACCTTAAAATGATCATCCTGATAACTTACTTTTCCTATTGTTGTTGATTTTGCGTGATAAAACAAGCACGTATAACCTTCGGTTGCCGCTATTTTACCGTATTCTTCACGTAACTGCATCGCTTTGCGGCCGTCAAAATCATACTTGGCTATAAATTTACGGATCAGTTGCTCAGGTTCGGGCAGTTCATCGCCGCCAAAAAAACATTTATCGCCTTCCATTTCAAACCAAAAAACCTGGTGAAAAGGCGCATGCCCGCCCGATAGCTCGTATCTGATACCCGGCTGCAACTGGCCCGATCCTTCAACAAAATTGATGTCAACGGAACCTTGCAACGCTTCAAAAATTTCTTTGTGGTATGATGATGATTTGCCGCTTATGGCTGTTTCCCACTCCCCTTTTTGTATTACGTGCTTTGCATCTGGGAAACTGGGTACCAGTTTGCCATTACGTTCAACTACCAACCCGCCCGAGTGGTCGTAATGCAGATGGGACATCAGCACCAGGCTTACATCTTCGGGTTCAAAACCTGCATTGCGGATATGCTGATGAATAAATAATTCGTCGCGTGTGTCTTTATAGCCCAGCCCGGTATCCAGTACGATCAGGTCGTTATCCGTTTTTATCAGGAATGGATTTACATGAATAAACAACGAGGCAGGCCTTTCGCGGAAATTGTCAATCTCAGGGTTAAAGGGGATAAATTTTTTGGTAGCATCAACGGAATATGATCCCTCGCCTAAAGCAAAAATCTTCATTAATATTAAGTTCTTGTTTTAAAGAAATTTGTAAACGTATTGATAACGAAATTTAGAGAAGTGAATACCCTTCACATAACGACAGGTTTAAAATTAGGAGTGTTCGAAAGATTTATAAAAAGCAATGGCGCGTGCGATTCCCTCCTCGGGGAGGGTAGGGAGGGGTTTTGCCACTTGCCTTTCAAGCGTATAAACCCCTCCCTGCCTTCGCACATCCTGTCGCACCCCTCCCAAGGGAGGGAATTTAGCTGCAATTCTATCTTTCGAACACTCAAGGTTTAAAACCTATCGTTATGTAAAGGGTTATTTTTAACGCGCATCCTTCACTATTTAAATTTCAATTATCTTTACTTTTTTATTAAACAAAGATATGAATAAACGGTGGTCTATAAGGGACAAGGCTGATGAAGATAAACTAACCACACTGGCTGCAGCCCTTAATATTGATGCCGTTTTAAGCAGTTTACTGATACACAGGGGCATTAAGACTTATGATGATGCCCGTCTTTTTTTCAGGCCCGAAGAGCGGCACCTGCACGATCCTTTCCTGATGCAGGATATGGAGAAAGCTATTTTACGTATTGAAGCCGCCATTAATGCCGGTGAAAAGATTTTAATTTACGGCGATTATGATGTAGATGGTACTACAGCTGTATCGGTAGTGTATGGTTTTTTTAGTAATTATTACGATAACCTTGAATATTACATCCCCGATAGGTATAGCGAAGGGTATGGCATATCAACCCAAAGCATTGATTATGCTGCAGAAAATAATTTCAAATTGATTATAGCGCTGGATTGCGGTATAAAATCGGTTGATAAAGTTGCTTATGCCAATACCAAGGGCATTGATTACATCATTTGTGACCACCACTTACCCGGTGCCGAGCTACCCGCTGCTATTGCCGTGCTTGACCCTAAACGTGATGATTGTGAATATCCCTACAAAGAACTTTCGGGCTGCGGTATCGGTTTTAAGTTGATACAGGCTTATGCCGAGAAAAATGACATTCCTTTTGAGAAAGTTAGCTGTTATTTAGATTTGGTAGCCATTAGCATAGCTTGCGATATTGTACATATCACCGGCGAAAACAGGGGGCTGGCACATCTGGGGCTTCAAAAAATTAACAGCGATCCATGCATCGGCGTTAAAACCTTAATGGAAGTTGCAGGCAGAGGGAACTTTTATACCATATCTGATGTGGTTTTTTTGCTCGGCCCACGCATTAATGCCGCCGGGCGTATTGATGATGCCAAACATTCCGTTGCGTTGTTGATAGCTGATAATGAAAATACAGCCAAAGAAAAAAGCCTGCTTATCAACATAAAAAATACGGAGCGCAAAGGACATGATCTGTCTATAACCGACGAGGCATTAAGCATTATTGATAATGACGAAGTGTTGATTGGCCGAAATTCAACTGTAGTATTTAATGAGCACTGGCATAAAGGAGTTATAGGGATTGTGGCATCACGACTAACCGAAAAATACTACCGCCCCACCATTGTGCTTACCCGCTCAAACGGGCATGTGGCGGGCTCGGCACGGTCTGTTTTAGGCTTTGATTTGTACGAGGCCTTATGCGAGTGTAGTGATTTGCTGATACAGTTTGGCGGGCATAAATATGCCGCTGGCCTTACCATGCATCCCGAAAATGTGGAAGCATTTGTCAATCGTTTTGAAGAAGTGGTAAGCGCAACCATAAAACCCGAACAGTTGATACAGCAGATATTGATTGACGCCGAATTACATTTAAGCCAGATAGACCCTAAATTTTTCAGGGTTTTAAATCAGTTTGCACCGTTTGGGCCCGAGAATATGGCGCCTGTTTTCCTGAGTAAAAATGTGTATGTTAGCGGAAATGCAGGCATGGTTGGCGCCAATCATATAAAAATGACAGTGATACAAGAGGGCTCGCCGGGCTTTGATTCTATCGGGTTTAACCTGGGCGAACACCTGCCAAATCTAAAAAAAGATGTACCTTTTGATATTTGTTATTCCATTGAGGAAAATATTTGGCGAGAAAAACGTTCTATACAGTTGAATGTAAAAGGGATTCGGTTTGCGAAATAGTGGGCAGTTGGCAGTAGCAGTATGCAGTTGACACTATGATATAAGATGAATTGTGGTTCAGACGAATAATAAGAATAATTAAAAAATCAGTGAAATCCGCAAATCAAAAAAATCAGCGGTTCAGACGATATGAATTTAAGAGCAGATAATTTATTAAAGAAATATAAACAGCGTACCGTTGTTAACGATGTATCATTTAATGTTTCGCAGGGCGAAATTGTAGGGTTGCTGGGGCCAAATGGTGCGGGTAAAACCACTTCGTTTTATATGATAGTGGGCCTAATAAAACCTAACGAGGGCAAGATATTTTTAGATGATGAAGATATTACCGGTGATCCAATGTACCGTCGCGCCCAAAAAGGGATAGGTTATTTGGCCCAGGAAGCTTCGATTTTCAGGAAGTTATCTGTTGAAGACAACATTAAAGCAGTGCTCGAAATGGGTAAAATGCCAAAAGACAAGCAGCAGGAGAAACTGGAAGAACTGATTGATGAGTTTAGTTTACACAAGGTACGCCGTAACCGCGGCGACCTGCTATCTGGCGGTGAACGCCGTAGAACTGAAATTGCAAGAGCGCTGGCGGCCGAACCTAATTTTATTTTGCTTGATGAGCCTTTTGCCGGGGTTGACCCCATTGCGGTTGAAGAGATACAATTTATGGTGGCTAAATTAAGAACCCGCAACATCGGGATCTTGATAACCGACCATAATGTGCAGGAAACCTTATCTATTACAGACAGAGCGTACCTGCTTTTTGAAGGAAAAATATTAGAATCGGGCGTACCGGAAGTGCTGGCGGCTAATGAAATGGTGAGGAAGGTTTACCTGGGAACAAACTTTGTATTAAAAAGAAAGACCTTTGCTCAATTCAACAAATAGCCAATGACCATTTTTAACTCTGTTTTTACCTGGTTCATGAAAAAGCGTATCCACCAGATAGAGCTTTTTATGAAATACCCGAACGAGGTGCAGGAGGAGTGGTTTGAACAACTGATATCCGGTGCCGAGAAAACAGAGTGGGGCAAAAAATATGGTTATAAAAGCATTGTTAACCTGCACGAATTTAAGGAGCGTGTACCTATACAAACCTACGACACGCTAAAACCCTACATTGAGCGGATGCTATTGGGCGAGCAAAATGTACTTTGGCCCTCGGAGATCCGTTGGTTTGCAAAATCATCAGGCACCACCAGCGACAGGAGCAAGTTTATCCCCGTTAGTGAGGAAGCGCTTGAGGAATGCCATTTTAAAGGTGGTAAAGATCTGCTAACCATTTACTTTAACAACAACCCCAATGCCCGCATGTTTACGGGTAAAATATTAACCCTGGGCGGCAGCCACCAGGTAAGCCAGCTAAGTCCGGATACATCATTTGGCGATCTTTCTGCTGTTTTGATGAAGAACCTGCCCTTTTGGGCCGAGTTCCATCGTACCCCGCATCTTGATATTGCCCTACTGGACGATTTTGAGGAAAAGATTGAGAAAATGGCCCATATCACCAAGGATGTTAATGTTACCAGCCTAAGCGGTGTGCCTACATGGAATATCCTGTTGTTTAAACGTATCCTTGAAATCACCGGCAAAAAAAACCTGCTGGAGGTGTGGCCAAACCTGGAGCTTTATTTTCATGGTGCGGTAAACTTTACCCCATACCGCGAGCAGTTTAAAAAGCTGATCCCTAAGGATGACATGTATTACCTCGAAAACTACAATGCATCTGAAGGATTTTTTGGGATACAGGATACCCGTGAACCGGGCGAAATGCTGCTGATGCTGGATTATGGCATTTTTTATGAGTTTTTACCCGTTGAAGACCTGTTTAAGGAAAACCCTGAAACCCTTACCCTTGACGAGGTGGAGTTGGACAAAAATTATGCGCTTATTATTAGTACTAATGCTGGTTTATGGCGGTATATGATAGGTGATACGGTAAGATTTACCTCGCTTTCGCCATTCCGCATACAAGTTACCGGGCGTACAAAACATTTTATTAATGCTTTTGGCGAAGAGTTAATTATTGACAATGCCGAACGTGCACTTGAAGAAGCCTGCCAACAAACAGGTGCCATTATACAGGAATATACCGCCGCACCTGTATATTTTAACGGCGACGAATGTGGCGCGCACGAGTGGATAATTGAATTTGAAAAACGCCCCGCAGAGTTTGAACGATTTATTGACATTTTAGACGAAACACTGCGTCGCATTAATTCTGATTACGATGCCAAACGGTTTAAAGATATGGCCCTCCGCAGGCCTGTTATTAAAGTTGCCCCACGCGGAACTTTCTTTAACTGGATGAAAGAAAAAGGCAAACTCGGCGGCCAACATAAAGTACCCCGCCTGGCCAATGACAGGCAATATGTGGATAGCATTTTAAAAATGATGGAGTTGGTTGGGTAATATTTTCCGCCTAAAAACTCCACATCTATCTCCAATCCGCAGCAAATACTTGAACTACTACGTATCACCGTAAATAAATTATTTACACACCGTTAAAACACGGTACAAAAAGGGGCATTTTAACCCTTGTTTTAAGCTGCTGAATTTTTGAACTTTATACAGCATAAACAAGTGTAAGTTTTCGACGCTGCACTTTAGGATAAGTAAGTTAAAGCCCCAGACAGCGAGTGTGAGGGGCTTTATTGTTTTCAAAAATCCGTGAAAAGGTTTTATGCTTGAGCTATTGCTTTAATTTTCCGGTTATGATCAACCCAAAATGCAAGCAGCACCAAAACCCACATTATTTGTGCCGACCAGGCCATTGCCATAACATCTGTAGCCGGAGGAGTAAATTGATCAGAAAACTGGATCAGCAGCAGGAAAAGCACCAAAACCCATAACCCGATTTTGCCGATTGCATTTTTGGCTGCGGTTGTTCGTATGTACAATAGTAAGCCAATAAAAAAGATTGCTAATTCGATCACAGGCTCAATGTATGGATAGTTCCATAGCCCAAAACCAAACTTTGGCGAATTGCCGGGATATAAAGGCAAATCAGGACGATGGACAAAAAGATCAAGCACCCAGTGGCTTACTACACATAAACCAAGGATTACAGCGTCTCTAACATTTTTCCTGATCAGCCATAAAATACCCCCGAACAATAGCCCCCATACTATCGCCATTAACAGGCTGTGCGAAATGGGATAATCTGTAAAATCAAATGGTGCCATTTTAGTGATGCCAGGCACAATGGCTACATGTTCAACATGCAATAATAACAGGTTTGGCCATAGCAAATCCAAAAATTGTACAGCTATAAACAATAGTCCTAATGATAGTGCCGGAGTTGCTTTTTTTGTGCCAAAAGCTACCCCAAAGTGTCCGATAAACATAAAGTGATAAGGGTTAAAGTGTTAATAATCTATTTAGTTTTTGTTGATTAGACAATACCGTGACACTTTTATTACACGGACACGAAATAAAAGATCACCTCTATTTTGGTGTTCGAAATAAGCTTCGCCATTGTTGAAGTTGTCTCAACAGGTGTTCGGAAGATTAAAATTGCAGCTAAAATCCCTCCCATGGGAGGGGTGCGATTGATTGTGAAGCGGCAGGGAGGGGTTTCATCGCCAATGCATAGCGATCGTAATTCTCATTTCTACTTCAAAAAGCAGAGAACAGTTCAATAAACCTCTTCCTACACCTTCCCCAATGTCATTAAGTTAAGGAAAAACAAAACTTTAATTCTTCCCAAAAGCACTGTTGCCCCACCCAACCCTCCCCGGAAGGG
>OLKV01000060.1_pt1 | contig 103114 bp, 94 predicted proteins | sample 1604391 | NCBI WGS metagenome assembly OLKV01 (sample SAMEA104055711, study PRJEB20765) | soil metagenome | isolation source: soil | reverse complement strand
CTTGATTTTGCGGCGGTTATGGCACAGGCAAGCCGTATTTTTAGAAGCTTCCCGAAGGAGCTGCCCGGATTAGCTGATTCCTGTCTTAGTCAGGCCAATAAAGCCTGGGATTGGGCAGCAAAAAACCCCGATGTTGTCTATAATCAGGATGCAATGAATAAAAAGTTTAGTCCGCCGATAACAACCGGTGCCTATGGCGATCGTTATTTTGGCGACGAATTTATTTGGGCTGCATCGGAGTTGTTTGTTACAACAAATGACGCCCGATACTTACAAACGATCAATTTGATACCTGATAATACTATGCCATTACCTACATGGGGACAAGTTAGGTTGTTGGGATATTATAGCTTGATAAAACATAGCTCATCATTTGGCGTTAATGCACCCAAAGAAATACCGGAACTTAAAAGCCGTTTAATTGCTTTTGCAGATGATATGATAAACGGAGCAAACGAAACGGCTTATCAAACGGTAATTGACAAATCAACCCACAATTTTGGTTGGGGAAGTAATTCTGTTGCAGGTAATCAAGGTGTTGCGCTTATACAAGCCTGGCAGATTTCGCATAAACCCGAATATCTGCGCTATGCGCTGGCTAATCTCGATTATATTTTAGGCAGAAATGGTACCGGTTATTCATTTGTAACCGGGTACGGAAGTAAACCGCCTATGCATCCGCACCACCGTCCCTCAGCGGCCGATGGTGTTGTTGATCCCATCCCCGGACTATTGGTAGGCGGCCCCAACCCAGGTATGCAAGATGGTATCAAAGTGCCTTCAACCGTACCCGATGAAGCCTACGTTGATGATGAGCGTGCTTATGCAGTAAATGAAATTGCAATTAACTGGAATGCCCCGCTGGCTTATCTGTCAAACGCAATAGAAGCGCTTCAGAATGAATTACGTAAAACCGAGTTAAAGAGCCGTTAAAAAAGCCATAGTATCCACGCCATCTGCATAATCCCATAAAGCGGGCTGTTGGCTCATACCGAAGCTAACTACCTGGTTTTTTATATCTAAGGGAACTGAAGTAACTATACACTGTATATTATCGCTTTCTTGCTGCAACAATGTTTGCGCAGATTGCAGATCATCATAATATTCATAATATAAAACCGCAAGGGGAGAAGTCAGTTTTTTATCTTCTTTTAACAGCAAAAAGCCATTGTCGAAATGCTTATCGCTGTTTACAAGGTAAATTGATTTATTATAATCATAATTGTTATTGTATTTATGATGATTGATGATGAGGTTATATTCCTCAATTGACTCAAAAAAGAAATTGAAAATATAGCCTTTAGGCACCAGTACTTTAGATACATTACGGCAGCCTAATCCGTAATAGTCAAAAATATCATAACCAAGTTTAAATAATTGTTCTTTTGTTTCTTCTCCGGTTAATAGTGCAACACTGCTGCGATTTTTGCGGATGATGTTTGGTACTTTGCCAAAATAATATTCAAAATAGCGCGAGGTATTGTTGCTACCGGTAGCTATTACGGCGTCAAACTTTTCCAACCTGTCAACAATACTATAATTGTTTTTTAAAGTTGGTTCAATATCAACCAGCATTTGTAAAACGTATTTAATAAGCCTTGCATCCTGTGAAGATGATTTTATAAGGGCAAAATTACCGGTAACCAACACAGATAGCACATCATGAAACCCAACCAGTGGAATATTACCTGCCAAGATGAGGCCAATTCTTTTACTTTCCTCTTTCTGAGGCAGTTCGTAACGATTCAACCAACTCATCAGATCATCGGATTTTAGCATGCTGCCTATCGCTTTTACGGCCCCTAAAACACTTTCGGGTGTAAACCAGGCATTATATTGCTTTTCATCATTAATTATCGCCAATAATTGTTCGTCAGGCTGAGTTAGTTGACTTCCAAGCGTTGAAAAGATGCTGATTAATTGAGTTTTGCTAAATTTTGACATATATATGGTAAGGTTTTGAAACCCTTAATTGCTTTTTTATTATATTTGCGTTCTTGATAATTCAAGGCAAAGTTAATTGAGATATATAATATATAAAGAAATATGGCGATTAAAATCACCGATGAATGTATAAACTGCGGAGCTTGCGAACCTGAGTGCCCCAATAATGCTATTTATGATGCCGGAGCCGCATGGCGCTTTTCGGATGGTACAGGTTTAAAAGGGCTTATTGATTTTGGCGATGGTAATACACTAAATGCTGAAGAAACACAAGCTGCCTTGTCTGATGATATTTATTATATAGTTCCGGATAAGTGTACAGAGTGCGTTGGTTTTCATGACGAACCGCAATGTGCAGCTGTTTGCCCCGTTGATTGCTGTGTTGATGATGAAGACATCAGAGAAACTAAAGAAGAGCTTTTAGCCAAGAAAGAATGGCTCCATGTTGAAGGATAATAAAACAATTAAAATATAAAAAAAAGGGAAAGAATTAAAATGCTTTCCCTTTTTTTATCGTAAAAATTTAAGTCGCAGTTTAGTATATTGCATTAGTTTTTATGGAATACGGCATTTGTAATCTTTCAATCGTCCCGCTAAGGGCTGAAGCTAACGACAGGAGCGAGCAGGTATCGCAGGTATTGTTTGGTGAAGTATTTGAAATTTTGGAGTGGAAAGAAAACTGGGTGAAAATAATCACCTCGTTTGATGACTATACCGGATGGATAGGCAGGTTGCAGTTTATTATGCTGGGTCATCTGGCTCATAAAAGATTTCAACAAACACCGCCACCGCTAACCTACAGGGCAATTACGCAGGCCTGGAAGATTGCCAATAACAGTATTCTTTATTTGCCTATAGGCAGCTCACTGGCTTTTTTACAAGGCACAACCTGCCATTTGGGTAGTGATCAATTTGAAATAATTGGTGAAATTGGCGAAACAGAAAATTTTGCTGTTACTGCATCTTCGTTTCTAAACACACCATATTTATGGGGAGGTCGTACCCATTTTGGAATTGATTGCTCTGGCTTTACCCAGGCTGTTTATAAATTACAGGGGATGAATTTACTACGCGATGCAAGTATGCAGGCAGAACAAGGCTATGCTGTTGATTCGTTAAACGACACCAAATTAGGTGATCTGGCTTTTTTTGATAACGCCGAAGGCAAAGTTGTACATGTTGGCATTATGCTGAATCATGAGAAAATTATTCATGCTTCTGGCAAGGTAAAAATTGATAGTATAGACGAGAAAGGGATTTATTCGGAAGAATTAAAACGATATACACATAAACTCACCTCTATTAAAAGGACGTTTTAATCGTTAAATTTAATATCCCATAAAATAATTCTTTTGTCGTCGCTTGCTGAAATAAGCTGATCGCCATTCCATACAATTTTGTTGATAGATAAAGCGTGACTTTCATATCCTTTTTCTCGGCTAATAATTTTATATAGTTTAAAATCGTCGACTCCCCATATTTTAATGCTTTTGTCCATGCTGGCAGTAGCAAAATAAAGCAGTGAGGGGTGAAAGGCGATGGCGTTAACTGCAAATAAATGTGCCGGGATATTGTGCAAAAGATCAAAAGACTTTGCGTCCCATATTTTTACCTGTGCATCACGACCACCAGAAACAAGATAATCACCTCCAGGAGCATATTGAATAGAAAAAACGGGCATGGTATGACCATGCATTATTTTCACAAGGGTATAATCTTCCAGATCATAAATCTTAATCTGATTATTCCGACAACCAAAAGCAACTTGTTTTTCATCCGGCGAAATGCTTATACAACGTATAGTATCATCCGATACTTTAATCGTATGCAGCAATTCAAACGTTTTAAGGCTCCAAATAGATACGGTACCATCTTCAGACGCAACAAGTACTTCGTGCTTTTGGCTAACCGTTTTAATGTCAAAAACCGGCTTTGTATGAAATTTAAGAGAGGGTAGTAGCTGTTGTTTTATAAAATCGAAAACCAATACATCGCCGTTTCTTAAACCGGAAAATAAAAGCGGATAACCGACCGGACAATGAATGGCATAAATAGAGGCTGCTACAGGGAACATCACTTTTATAAATGAATTGTTTTTCAAACTCCACTCAACTAATCCCTTATCATTGCCGCCGGTAAATAATATTCCGGCTTTCTGCGATAACTCAAGCGTAAATATAGGATTGCCGTGTCCGGTTAACTCAGCTGTTTTTTCTACCTTCATTCAGTTTGGAATTATTGATCGACAGTTTAGAGCACTCCATTATTAAAACAACGGCTAACTGTGAACTGCCTACTGCAAACCTTTTATTTGTGTCTTTCCTCTAAATTCTTAGCTATGGTTTCCAGTTTAAGCCCCTTTTCGCGCAACAATACTAAAAGGTGAAAAACCAAGTCAGACGATTCATTGATTAAATCGGCCTCGGTTTCATTTAATGCAGCAATTACGGTTTCAACGGCTTCTTCGCCTACTTTTTGGGCTATTTTGTTTAAACCTTTGCTCCGTAATTTATTAACATACGAACCTTCTTTGGGGTTTTCGTACCTGTCGGCGATAATTCCTTCCAACTGTAATACAAAATTTTGATTGTAAGCCGTTTTAAAGCAGCTTCGTTCACCTGTATGACAGGTAGGTCCATCAGCGTTAACTTTTACTAACAGTGTATCGTTATCGCAATCTATATGGATATTTTTAACATGCAGGTAGTTGCCGCTGGTTTCGCCTTTTGTCCATAAACGATTTTTAGAGCGCGAAAAGAAAGTAACTATATTTTCCTGAACGGTTTTATCATAAGCCTCCTGATTCATGTAGCCCAGCATCAGCACTTCAAGCGTTTGTTCGTCCTGTATGATAACCGGAACAAGTCCATCTGTTTTGTTAAAATCTATATTCATTTTTATTACTTTGAAAGTTGTTTGTGATGACACAAACAATGGTATATTTAAACAAAGGAAATTTTATATTTCCCTAACCTCGATATTGTGTTGCTTTAACACCTTTTTCAAATCGGGTATCATAATTTCGCCATAGTGAAACACCGAAGCTGCTAAAGCTGCATCGACATTTGTTTTTTCAAAAACATCAACAAAGTGCTGTATCGAACCTGCTCCGCCAGATGCTATAACTGGGATATTTACACTATCGTTTACTAATTTTAAAAAAGTATTATCAAATCCGGCTTTTGTTCCATCGTGATCCATCGAGGTGAGTAATATTTCGCCAGCACCACGGCTTTCAGCTTCCAATATCCAGTTTAATGTTTCCTTTTCTGTTGGTAAACGGCCGCCGTTTAAGTGTACTATATTTTTAGCAGCAATAACCCTGGTGTCTACTGCTATTACAACAAACTGAACGCCAAAAGCTTTGGCTAGTTCATCAATAAGAGCAGGATTACGCACTGCTGCCGAATTAATGGATATTTTATCGGCTCCGGCATTTAGTAAGGCATCCGCATCGGCTATTTCATTAATGCCTCCACCAATGGTGAAAGGAATATTTATTTGCCTGGCCACTGATTTTACCAATTCAACCATCGTTTTACGACGTTCAACAGTAGCAGTTATATCCAAAAACACTAATTCATCCGCTCCCTGGCGCGAATAATTCCACGCTAATTCAACTGGATCCCCAGCATCACGCAAATCAACAAAATTTACGCCTTTTACGGTTCGCCCGTCTTTAACGTCTAAACAAGGAATTATTCTTTTAGCAAGCATGATGTCGGTAGTCGTCCCACTATTGCACAGAAAAAAATAATCTTTGATCTACAGAACAACTCTGTAAGTTGGGGATTGCTTCGTTTCTCGCAATGACGCTTTTACAAGGGTTATATTATATGGATATTAACGATTCTAAATTCCAGTTTTTGATTTCTTCAATAGAGATGCGACTTTCATAAATAGCTTTTCCAACCACGCATGATTCTACCTTAATGTTGCTTAGTTTTTCAATATCATCCATTGAACTTACACCGCCCGAAGCGATAAGTTTAATAAAAGGGGAATGGTCCAGCAGTTTTTCATATAGCTCAATTCCCGCGCCGCCAAGTTTTCCATCTTTATTAATATCAGTACACAGAAAACGGAAAAATCCTAAAGCAAGGCATTTGTCAACGTAATCCATAAGTTTGATAGGTGAACTTTCCATCCAGCCTGAGTATTTGATCACTTCATCGAGCACGTCAATCGCAATAACTACCTGGTCTGAACATTTGTCTTTACCACAAATTTCTTCGCCCAGTTCTTTAAGAAATGACGGATTGGTGATTGCTTGTGTACCAACTATTACACGGTGAACGCCGGCATCAATTAACTCCTTTACCTTTTCAATACTACGGATCCCTCCGCCATATTGAACCTGCATGTCTGTTTTTTTGATCACATCAAAAAGATATTGCTGGTTGGAAAAATCGTTTTTAGCGCCGTTAAGGTCAATAATATGAATAAAGTTGGTACCGTTTGATTGGTATCTATGGATCATTTCCTCAAGGGAAACGTCATATTCAGTTACCTGCTTATAGTCGCCCTCGCGTAACCGAACAACTTTTTTGTCTAAAATATCAATTGCAGGAATAATGTACATGTCTTTAAAGTTTTGAGAAGTTTTTTAGTAAGATTTCACCATAAGTACCGGATTTTTCGGGATGGAACTGAACTCCATAAAAATTATCCCGCCAAATTGATGCCGAAAATTGGTTATTATAAGTTGTGGATGATAAAGTATATGCAATATTATACTCAATAAAGTATGAATGTACAAAGTAAAAGTGTGATCCGTTAGGAATATTTTGAAAAAGTGGATTTTCTTTTTCCGGATACACGTTATTCCATCCGGTATGGGGAACTTTATAACCCGTATTGGGCGCAAATCGCAATGTTCGTATCGGGAAAAGATCCAATAATTTCGAATCCCCTTCCTCTGAGTATGCTGTGAGCAATTGCATTCCGACACAAATACCAAGAGTTGGTTTAGTAAGCATTTTGATTTTAGAAACAAGGCCTGTACGCTCAAGTTTACTCATAGCAGCACCTGCATGGCCAACACCGGGTATAATATAACGGTCGTACAGATCAAAATCTTCTTCCTTATTAATCATGCCGTAAGGAATGTCAAGTCGCTCCAAAGCAGCTGTCAGCGAAAAAATATTTCCGGCGCCGTATCGTATTATTCCTATCATCAATTTACTTTATCAATTTGCAGCAGGCGGTTTTAAAAGTCGGCAATTTACTACCAATTACAAAACTACTAACTACAATAATCCTTTAGTGCTTGGTAAAACCATATTGTTAACGTCCCTTTTTACGGCCATTTTTATGGATTTTGCAAAGGCCTTAAATATAGCTTCAATTTTATGATGTTCGTTTTCGCCTTCGGCTTTTATATTTAAGTTACATTTAGCTGCATCAGAGAATGATTTAAAGAAATGAAAGAACATCTCTGTTGGCATTTCGCCTATTTTTTCTCTTTTAAATGCAGCGTCCCAAACTATCCAGTTGCGACCGCCAAAATCAATAGCTACCTGTGCAAGGCAATCATCCATCGGCAAGCAAAAACCATAACGCTCAATACCCTTTTTGTTACCCAAAGCTTCTGCAAAAACCTCGCCTAAAGCAATTCCTGTATCTTCAATGGTATGATGTTCATCAATATGCAGATCACCATTGGCTATAATTTCAAGATCGATATTACCATGGCGTGCAATCTGATCGAGCATGTGATCAAAGAAATGAACACCTGTTGATACTTTAGCTTCTCCTTTACCGTCGAGGTTTATTTTGATATAAATATCTGTTTCTTTGGTTGTACGACGATGTTCAACCACACGCTGGCCAAGTTTCAGAAACTCGTAGATTTTTTGCCAGTCTGTAGTTTCAAGTGCGACTGTATTTTTAACCGTTTCTTCCTCGGCTTTTCCGCTAAATTCATGACTTCCCAAATCTGAATTATCATTCAACCATATTGCTTTTGCACCCAAATTATGAGCAAGCAATACATCGTTCTTACGGTCACCTATAGTATATGATTCTTTTAGGTCATATTTATCGGCATCTAAGTATTGGGTAAGCATTCCAGTCCCCGGTTTGCGTGTTGGCGCGTTTTGGGCCGGGAACGTTCTGTCTACACAGATATTTGAAAAAATAACATTTTCATTTTCCAAAGTCTTCAAAACAAAGTTTTGTACAGGCCAAAATGTATCTTCAGGATAAGAAGCCGTTCCTAAACCATCCTGGTTGGTAACCATTACCAATTCAAAATCTAACTCAGCGGCTATTTTAGGTAGATATTGCAAAGCCGCGGGATAAAATTCCAATTTGGCGAATGAATCAATTTGCTCGTCGACTGTTTCTTTTATAAGGGTGCCGTCACGATCAATAAATAATACTTTCCTGGGATTACTCATTTAAAATTTTGTAATGTTTTGATTAGTAGTTCATTTTCTTCAGGCGTTCCAACGGTCATACGCAAACAGCCTTCACACAATTCAACTTTAGAACGATTACGTACAATAATTCCCTTTTGAACAAGGAAATTATAAATGCCGTTTGCATCAGTTGTTTTTACCAGTATAAAGTTAGCGTCGGAAGGGTATATATCCACTACAAAATCAAAATCTTTTAGTCCTAAAACCAACTTATCCCGTTGTGTGAGTGTCTCTTTTATCCAATCGTTTACCTGATCAATATTGGCCAATGCCTGCAACGCTAATTGCTGCGAAGCTTCATTAACATTGTAAGGTGGCTTCACCTTATTCATCACTTCAATAATTTCCTCACTGGCAAAGGCCATTCCAACACGTAAACCTGCAAGTCCCCAGGCTTTGCTTAGTGTTTGCAGCACCACAAGGTTAGCATACTCTGTAAGTTCCTGTATAAACGTTTTTTGCCTGCTAAAATTGATATAAGCTTCATCAACCACCACAATTCCTTTAAAATTGGTCAGTAATGTTTCCACGTCATCCCGGTTAATTGAATTGCCCGTAGGGTTATTTGGCGAGCAAATGAAAATCAGTTTGGTATGTTCATCAATTGCTTCAGCAATACCTTCTAAATTAAGCTGATATTCTGCTGTTAGTGGCACGTTACGCGTTGCGATATCATTAATATTGGCCGAGACCTGGTACATGCCATAAGTAGGGGGTACCAATATTACATTATCAATTGCCGGATTGCAAAAGCTACGGAAAAGGATATCAATTGCTTCGTCGCTGCCATTACCTAAAAATATATTGCGTACCGGTAACCCTTTAATTTCGCTCAATCGTTTTTTCACCTCGTATTGTAGAGGATCTGGGTAACGGTTAAATTGTTGTTCCAATGGCGACCCAAATGCATTTTCATTGGCGTCCAAAAATACACTCGCCTCTCCCTGATATTCATCACGTGCAGATGAATAGGGGGTTAGGTTTTTAATATTCTCTCTTATTATGCTATTTATACTGAACATTTCTTTTTGTCATTAGGTTAATTCCCGTGTCAATTCGCGGTTTAAGTCATTATTTCATCCGTACGCTAACAGCGTTCTTATGTGCATGCAGGCTTTCCAACTCGGCTAAAATTTCAACTGCCGGCCCTATATTTTTAATACCCTCTGGTGTTATATGCTGAAAAGTAATCTTCTTAACGAACGAATCAACCGACACACCAGAATAGGCCCTTGAGTAAGAACTTGTAGGTAGTGTATGATTGGTTCCTGACGCATAATCGCCTGCGCTTTCGGGAGTTAGGTTACCGAGAAAAACTGAACCAGCATTAATGATTTTAGGCGTTAATTGTTGCCAGTTTACTGTTGCCAGTATCAGGTGTTCTGGCGCATATTCATTGCTGAAATGCATGGCCTCGTCGATGTTATTTGTAACCACGATGTATGAGTTATCCAAAGCTTTGCATACAATTTCGGCCCTTGGCAAAACAGGTGTTTGCTTTTCAACCTCCGCTAAAACGGCTGTCGCAATTTCATCGGATGTGCAAACCAAAATGGCCTGACTGTCTATTCCGTGTTCTGCCTGCGCCAGTAAATCAGCAGCTACATAAACCGGATTAGCTGTTTCATCAGCAATTACCAGTACTTCTGAAGGCCCAGCGGGCATGTCAATAGCCGTTGTGGTAGTTGATTGTATAATGGTTTTAGCTTTGGTAACAAATTGGTTTCCGGGGCCAAAAATCTTATCAACCTTTGTAATACTATGCGTACCATAGGCCATAGCAGCTATTGCCTGTGCGCCACCTGCAAGATATATTTTATCAATACCCAACAGTAAAGCCACGTAGGCAATAAATGCATTAACCTTGCCATTTTTTTGCGGGGGCGAACAAACTACAATTTCGTTACAACCTGAAATGCGAGCGGGGATGCCCAGCATTAAAAATGTACTTGGCAAAACGGCGCTGCCACCGGGAATATATAAACCGACTTTTTCGATCGCCCTTAATTCGCGCCAGCAGGATACACCGGGCATTGTTTCAATCTTACCTTCCGTTTTTAACTGGGCCTCATGAAATTTATAAATGTTGTTATAGGCAGTTTGCAGTGCTGTTTTCTGTTTATCTGATACAGCTTTGGCAATTTCTTCCAGTTCTTCTTTAACAAGGTATAACTTGTTAAGCTCAACCTTATCAAATTTCAGGGCATAATCTAACAAGGCGCTATCACCACGTTCATTAACATTCGCAATAACGTCTTCAACTATGGCACGGATCTCATTCGCTGGGTCAATATTCCGCTGAACCAGCTTTTGGATATCCTGTTTAGTAAGATCTGAATATTTGTATAGTTTCATCTCGGTGCGCAGTTTTTAGTTATTATTCAAAACAACTGCCAACTACAGTATTATCTTCTCAATCGGCATTACAACAATTCCTTGTGCTCCTGCTTGTTTTAGCTGGCTTATCCTGTCCCAGAAATCACGTTCAGGAATTACCGTGTGTACTGCCACCCAGCCTTCTTCGGCCAATGGTACTACAGATGGGCTTTTAACACCGGGTAATAACGCTGTAACTGCTTCTAAATCTTCTTTTTTTACATTCAGCACTACATATTTGGTTTCTTTTGCCCTTAATACTGATTGGATGCGCTGAATTAGCTCTTTTACCAAATCTTCGTTTTCGCTGCCAGAGCGGCCAATTAATACCGCTTCCGACGACATCACATCTGCAAAAGGTTTTAGGCCGTTGCTTTTAAGCGTACCACCGGTTGATACCAAATCACAGATCGCATCGCTTAAGCCAAGACCTGGTGAAATCTCAACCGAACCGGAAATAGTACGGATGTCGGCCTGTATGCCTTTGCTTTTTAAAAACTTACCTAATATGGCAGGGTAGGTGGTAGCTATTGATTTACCATCAAGCTCCGAAAGGTCCTTAATATCGTAGGTATTTGGCACGGCAATTTTAAGTGAACATCTGCCAAAACCAAGGCGTTGCAGATAACTTACTTCAACTTCGGTTTCTTGAATTACGTTTTCGCCAACAATACCAAGATCAGCAATACCGTCCTGAACGTATTCGGGAATATCATCATCACGCAAAAAAAGAATTTCGAGTGGGAAATTTGAAACAGGAGAGATTAGCGAGCTCTTGTAATTTTCAAAATTAAGGCCGCAATTTTTTAATAATTCAACGGATTTTTCGTTGAGCCGACCCGATTTTTGGATCGCTATTTTAAGTGTTTTCACAAATTGATTTTAAGTAACTATAATAAAAAAGAAGAATGAACCGAGGGTTGTTATTTCACGTAGAAACATACATTTATCTAATCACCACATAGTGGTGATGGTGTAGATGAAAATGTAGTTTATAACTGTTCATTTTTTTTGTATAGTAAAACTATAGATTAGTGTCGCAAATATAGACACTTGTTTATTAAATCAAAATAAAATTATAATTATTAAAACAGCTGCCGTGTAAACCCTTAAAGATAATGAACGCTATTTGGCCCCTGATTAAACAATAAATCAATAATGCTAAGGTTTTTAAAAAAGCCTTTCCTGTCTTCAAATACCTGAAAATAGGGTTTCTGATTAAAATTGGCTTCTATTTTAGGATTAATAGTGCTCCTTAAATCATCAAGCAAAGGATAATTAGCTTCATAAGTCTCTGTATATCTTAGTTCAACCTTTAATTTTATTGATTTGAGTATAAACTGTAATAACTGTTCATTATAATCAAAAAGAAAAGGAAACTTTTTTTGGTAAAATACAGCAAACTCGTCTTCATAATATTCAAAATAAGCCGAGTTGCGATAGCAGGCCTGCAGGCTTAGCCAGTGTAAGCGCTGCCACTCAAAATCATAGCTTATCTTAACATCTTTTACTTTGGTATGCGTTTTTGAGCCTTTTACCACCGGAACCGTCAACGCCAATACGCCATCGGGTGAGTATACATTGGCCCGGTTACGGTAGGTTTGTTTCGGAAAATGCTCTTCTCTTTCTATCACTATATCAGGCTTGTAGATATTCATTTTTACAAAATACTCAACAGGCGGAAGATAAAACATTGGCAACACAGCACCTTTTTCAATCATATATTTTATGTTTGTAGCTAAAATTGGACAAAAATAATGATAAAAAAAGTGCTTTCGCGATTAGGTATATTCTTTTTATACCTATTGTCATTATTGCCCTTTTGGTTTTTGTATTTTATATCTGATATTTTATTCGTCATTTTATATCACATAACCCGTTACCGCAGGATAGTTGTACAGGAAAATTTAAAAAATTCTTTCCCCGAAAAATCAAAAGGTGAGCTCGATCTGATCGAGAAAAAGTATTATAAATATCTGGCTGATTTAATAGTTGAAACCGTAAAATCAATCAGTATTTCGGATAAAGAAGTTAAGCGACGAATGACGACAACTAATACCGAAATAATAGAACATTACTTTAGCCAGGGAAAAAGCATAATAGCGGCCACAGCTCATTACGGAAATTGGGAAATGGCCTGTTTAAGGTTAGGTTTTGAGACCGATAAAAAAAGACTGATTGTTTATAAACCGCTATCAAATTCGGTATTTGATGATTTTTTTAACAAAGTCCGATCGCGTTTTGGTTCAATAATGGTTCCGATGAAACAAACGCTTCGTAAGATGATTGAATACAAAAATGAGCCGAAGGTTCTTGTTCTTGCATCAGACCAGACGCCTGCACGGGATGACGCACAACACTTTACAACTTTTCTCAATCAACCAACTGCTGTATTTCTTGGCGCCGAAAAAATAGCACAAGCGATGAATTCGGTGGTTGTATTTTATAAAATTGGTGTGGTAAAAAGAGGTTATTATGAAGCAACAATTATACCTTTGGCCGAAAACCCAAAGCAATGCAAGCCTTTTGAAATTACAGAGCTGCATGTAAAATGCCTGGAAAATATAATAAATGAAAAACCCGAATATTGGCTATGGTCGCACCGGAGATGGAAATATAAGCCGGAGGAAATAAAAAAATGAGTTTTACACCTAAAGTTGCCGTAGTTATTTTAAACTGGAACGGCATAAAATACCTTCGCCGCTTTTTACCCTCGGTATTATCGTCAATTTACCCTAATCTTGAGATCATTGTAGGTGACAATGCCTCTACGGACGGCTCTGTTGCATTTATTCAAGAAGAATACCCTTCGGTAAGGATTATCCAAAATGATAAAAACTATGGGTTTACAGGTGGCTATAACAAGGTTTTAGAACACGTGGATGCCGATTATTTTATCCTGCTAAATTCAGACGTTGAAGTTTCACCAGGATGGATAGCACCGGTTATTACTTTAATGGAAAGCGATGCAAAAATTGCCGTTGCCGCGCCGAAAATTATGGCGTTTGACAGAAAGACTCATTTTGAACATGCAGGTGCCGCCGGAGGATTTATAGATTGCCTTGGCTACCCGTTTTGCCGCGGCAGAATGTTTTACGAGATGGAGGAGGATAAAGGTCAATACCCTCAATCTGGTGAGGTATTTTGGGCTACAGGTGCGGCAATGTTTATAAAAAAACACTGCTGGCAGGAAGCCGGAGGCTTTGATGATCGTTTTTTCGCACACATGGAAGAAATTGACCTATGCTGGAGGCTGAAAAACATGGATTACAAAGTGATGTACTGTGCTGATTCACAGGTATTTCACCTTGGTGGTGGGACCCTTGATACCGAAAATCCATTTAAGACTTATCTTAACTTCCGTAACAATCTTTTACTCCTTCAAAATAATCTTCCGTTTTGGAGGGCGTTATTTACTATAACCGCAAGGATCTGGCTGGATCTTTTAGCTATCTTCCGTTTTTTAGGCGAAGGCAAAAAGAAAGACGCCTGGGCGGTGAGCCGTGCTCATCAAAATTTTGTGCTTGGTCTTTTTACTGGTAAAAGCCGTAAATCAGCCGGCTGGAATAAAAAGGCAGCCGATTCAAATGGAGTAATGCCTGTCAAATTGCACAAACATTACCCCTTAAGCTGCATTTATAAAGGCAGCATTGTATGGGCGTTTTTTATTAAAAAGAAAAAGTACTTTACCGATCTTAATCAGTCGGATTTTCTTTAGTTTTCTTTTTTGATTTTTTTTCCTCTTTATCACTGTCTACTTTTGCTTCGGCATTCAATACCGGAGCTCCATCAGGGAAATGCAGGTAAAAGTCTTTTTGTGCCGAAGGCATTTCAACGCCTTCTTTGTTAAACAGCTGATATATATCGGCCAGGACATGGCTTTTCAGCTCAGATGTATTACTGATATCAGCCGCCCAAAAAAACACTTTAAACTGAACCATACTTTCTGTAACGTTATTAAAAAAAACAGTAGGGCCTGGTTTATCCATAATATCATCACGATTGCATAAAAGATTATTCAAAAGATCCTTAACCTTATTGATGTCAACACCATAGGCAGCAGTAATTAATAAATCAATACGGCGATTATTGTTGCTAAGCGTCCAGTTGGTTACGTGATGTGATATTAGATCGCCGTTAGGAATAATAACTTCTGACCCATCGCCGGTTGAGATTTTGCTCGACCGTATACCGATCTCTTTCATGGTACCAGAATGGCCGTCAACTTCAATAATATCACCTATCTGAATTGGTTTTTCAAAAGCCAGTATTAATCCTGATACAAGGTTATTTACAATGTTTTGCAAGCCAAAACCTATACCCACACCAAATGCACTTATAATAATGGTCAACTTATCGAGCGGGAAGCCTGATGCTGCTATGGCAAGTAAAAATCCGATTGAAAAAACTCCCATTCTTATCAGAAGGGTTGAGGTACGGTTTTTCTTTTTTAATACCGAAAGATCATTAACCCGTTGAGCCGAAACATCAAACAGGTAACTGACAATTTTTGATATCACTGATGAGAGCCAGATCACAAAAATAAAAATAACAAAACCTCCAAAGGTAAAGGATGCCCCTCCGACAAGATGCGGTTGATTTAAAACATTACTGGCGTAATCCAGCGCCCAGTCGTCAATGTTTAAATTTTGCAGTAACACAAACAGCCAAAGCAGAGAAGCACTTAGTAGAAGTGTCTTTTTGAATTTCTTTTGTACCAGGTTGTAGTCTATCCAATTGATGATACTGTCGCCACCCTTTTTTATTTCAAATTGTAAAAACAACGCCTGAATGATTATTTGTATCACAACAAATAGAATAACCAACAACCACATATTGAAAACGGCTGTTACACCAACAATCTTTGCGAGACTGAATCTTCCGGTTATATTAAGGATCACAGATAAAATCTGAAGTGCAATAAATGTTTTAAGTACAATACCACTATAAGGTAAGTGATTATCAGGATCTTTTTTTACCTTCTTATTAAATGAAAAACCAAGTGCTATTGAAATTACGCTTAACAACAAAACGGCGTATCTATCAATATTAGAAATTTCTATAAATACGTTGCTAAGGGCATAAACTAATGAAAGGATAAAGAGTTGTGTAAGAAAATTAAACAACGTTTTTGAATAGTCTTTCTTTATCAGCACAAGTGTGAGAACAATTGAAATTAAGAAAAAGGCTTCCCAAAAAATAGTAGGAGGATTGTTGTAAAAGTATGGAGTGATAGCAGTAACAACAAGTAACGACGAAATAATTGGCTTTTTGTAGATATAATTCGCTTCTTTAAAAATCGTATCAATCTCCTGACCCTGGTTGTATTTTATTACTTTATTACGGTTATAGGTTATCCAACCAAAAATAAGAATGAGGAACAGAAGTGCCATTAAGTGCGTTACTATCGCATTTTTAGCAAAATAATTAAATAACAGTTGGTTAAGTTTAACTGTACTATTTAATGCTGATTTGAAATTATCGTATTGCAGTCCTGTATTCCAAATATAGTCCGACTCGCCAGAAAAAGCTTTTAACGCAAATCCTTTTATTTTAGAATCAATATGGTCGCTTTCGTCGAGTATTTTAGTGTATGATATGGCAATTTTATCCTGTAATAGATTAACTTTTAAAAGGTCGCTGCGGTTAGTTGAATCTGTTTTACGCCATAAAAGCCACGCTACTTTTCGCTGGGCAAAAAATGTTTTTCTAACTACACTGTCAAATGGTACAGTTTTTATTAATAATGAGTCTTTAGAAAATTTAAGCAGGTCGGTTTGGTTTTGTACCAATTTGGTATTAACGGCATCCAAATCAGATTGCCAGCCGTCCAGCTTACCTTGAATACGGTCTAAATTATCATTCAAAACAAATAGATACCGTAACGTGCTTGCTTTATGTGTACTGGCAAGACCGTTAATTTTATCTATCCTTTTTATTACCGCAGGTAATTGCTCACTTACATCAACAGTATCCAGTCCTTCGGACAGGTTATTATTGATCTGGTTAAATGTGGTGGTATATTGTTCAACCCTTTGGAGCAGGCTATTTATTGAAGTATCTGATTTATTAAGCGAACGCATTAGAGAATCGCGCAAGTGCGTTTTCCTTCTTTCTGCTTCACGCTTTGAAAGCTGAACCTTTTTAGCTTTATCCTGCGCAGACGCATAATTAAAACAAAAAAACAAAGCGAATACTATTATAAACTGAGAAATATTGACAATTCTGCGCATTTGGATTTAATTAAATTAACGAAGTTAACATCTTATGTCATCAACATAAATGCAAAAATTATACCTTTTGCAGATCGAAAGTAAGATAAAAGATTCGAGTAGGATAATGATCAGCTTTAAATATTTGTGAAGTTTTCAATCGCTAATCGATATGAATCCATACCAAAACCTGCGATTACGCCCTTGCAACTGGCAGCAAGCATAGAGTTGTGCCTAAATTCTTCGCGTTTATAAACATTTGAAATATGAACTTCAATTACAGGAGTATTCACCGCCGCAATAGCGTCAGCAATAGCGATAGAGGTGTGTGTGTAAGCGCCTGCGTTTATCACTATGCCATCGTAACTAAACCCAATCTCGTGTATTTTATTAATAATTTCGCCTTCAACATTGCTTTGATAATAACTGATTTCAACGCCAGTATAACGTTTGCGTAATTCTTGTAAATAGGTTTCAAAATCAGTATTGCCATATATTGATTTTTCCCTAACGCCCAGCAGGTTTAAATTAGGGCCATTTATTATTTGTATCTTCATCAGTTCAAACTTAAATAAAAACATTAAAAAAATTAACTTGGATTGGCGTTCATCTATAAAAGGTTTTCAAGCTTATTTAAAGTTAGAAAAATCATTATCAAAAAACTCTATTGAGGCTTATAGCAGGGATATAGAAAAATTACATACTTATATTGATAGTCAAGAAGTTAAAATAAATCCAGAAGAAGTAACTTTAAGTGATCTGCGGCAATTTATTGTTTGGGCAGGCGAATTGGGAATGCTGCCATCTTCACAGGCAAGGGTATTATCGGGCATAAAATCTTTTTATAAATACCTTTTGATGGAAGATTTAATAAAAAAAGACCCGTCCGAATTGCTTGAATTGCCCAAAATTCAACGCAAATTACCCGATACCTTAAGCTATCATGATATTAATAAGCTAATAGATGCCATAGATATATCAAAGCCGGAAGGAGTACGTAACAAAGCTATCCTTGAGGTTTTATATGGTTGCGGTTTACGCGTATCTGAATTAACAGAACTCAAATTATCTAATCTCTATCTTGATATTGAATTTATAAAAGTAACCGGCAAAGGCAGCAAAGAACGGTTGGTACCAATAGGCGGCTCAGCAGTCAAAGCTTTAAAAATATGGATCGACACTATCAGGGTGCATATACCAATTAAAAAAGGCGAAGAGGACCTGGTTTTTCTAAACCGCCGAGGATCAAGATTAAGCCGTGTTTATATATTTATGGTTATTAAGCAGTTAGCTGAACTTACCGGAATAAACAAAACGATTAGCCCACATACCTTCAGACATTCGTTTGCCACCCATTTAGTTGAAGGCGGTGCCGATTTACGTGCGGTACAGGAAATGCTGGGTCACGAGAGCATTACCACAACAGAAATATATACCCATTTGGACAGGGAATATTTAAAGGGGACAATTATTCAATACCACCCCCGTAGCTGAACCGTTGATTTTCTTTGATTATGATTATTTCGTTGATAAAAAAATCTCAAATCGCTTTAAAAAATCAACGAAATAATCATAATCAAAGAAAATCAACGGTCCGCTTTCACCATCCTGTCCCTGCCGCTCATATCCTTTCTTAACTCGATGTTTTTAAAGCTTTTATATTCCAATAATTCCACGGTTTGTTTACCATAAGATTCATTTATCTCAAAGAATAATAGTCCCCCGGCTGCAAGATTTTTTCTGGCGAAATCAGCAATAGCTTTATAAAATATTAAAGGATCGTTCTCAGGAACAAACAGCGCCGAATGCGGTTCAAAGTCCGTTACATTTGTGTGCATTTGTGTTTTATCATGCAAAGTAACATAAGGAGGATTGCTGACGATGATTTCGAACCCGGTATGTTCGATTTTGGATTTATAATTTAGTATATCAGCCTCAATAAAATTAACATCAGCTTCATTTAGTTTGGCATTGCCTCTTGCTGTCTCTAAGGCTCCGGGCGAAATATCTATAGCTGATACGTTAAAATTTGGCAAGTTCTTTTTTAAACTGATGGCAATACACCCGCTGCCGGTGCCCATATCTAAAAGACTGCCAACTACTAACCGCTTACTGCCAACGGACGCAATAACCCATTCCACCAACTCTTCTGTTTCCGAACGGGGGATAAGCACCGAAGAATTTACATTAAAGGGTAAACCATAAAATTCTGTATTCCCTAAAATATATTGAATTGGCTCGCCTGTTTTTAGCCGGATTAAGGTATCATCTAATTTTTTTGACTGCTCTTCCGGAATTTCAATTTCAGGAAATGCTTTTGCTTTTGCTCTTGATAAATCACATATTTCACTGACTGACAGTAAAGTTACTGACTCTATCTCACTCAAATCGTACAGTTTATTGAGGCCTTGTTTATAATCTGCAAAAACATCCTTTATTGTTTTCATGCAACAAAGTAACATAAAAGCTACTTTTGCAGCATGGTTCAACATGAAAAATATATGCAACGGTGCCTTGATCTTGCCGAATTGGGCAAAGGGTATGTAAGTCCTAACCCTATGGTCGGCGCCGTTATTGTACATGATGACCAAATAATAGGCGAGGGTTATCATCATAAATATGGTGAACCGCATGCCGAGGTAAATGCCGTAAACCAGGTTATTAATGAATTTAATAATGCGGCTGAACTGTTAAGACAATCAACCATTTACGTTTCGCTGGAGCCATGTGCTCATTATGGCAAAACACCACCTTGTGCCGATCTGATTATTAAACATCAAATGCCGAGAGTAGTTGTTGGTTGTCGCGATCCGTTTGACCAGGTGAATGGAAAAGGGATAGGCAAAATAATAGACTCAGGGATAGAAGTTGTTGTTGGAATTTTAGAAAAAGAATGCCAATGGTTAAACAGAAGGTTTTTTACAAGAGTACAAAAACACCGACCATATATTATCCTTAAATGGGCACAAACTGCTGATGATTTTTTTGCACCCGACGATAACAGTCAGCACTGGATAACCGGACCCGACGCGCGCAAACTGGTACACCAATGGCGAGCCGAAGAAGATGCTGTGCTGGTTGGAAAAAATACTGCTGCTGTTGATAACCCCCAATTAAATGTACGATACGGACAAGGTAAATCACCAAAACGGATAGTTGTTGACCGCAGGCTTGAACTAAATAATAGCTTGCATATATTTGATCAATCTGTTGAAACACTGATTTTTAACGAAATAAAAACCGATTTCGACGGTAAAAATAAATATATTGCACTTGAAGATTTTGAACGGTATGTACCTCAATACATTTTGTTTCAGTTATATCTGCAGGATATACAATCATTAATAATTGAGGGTGGCGCATTTACATTAAATAAATTTATTGAGGCTGGATTGTGGGACGAAGCACGTATTTTTACGGGTGAATCTTACTTAAAAAAAGGAATTAAAGCCCCTGCAATCAATGGTTTACTTACCGGTGAGTTTACTATAGGCGCTGATAAATTGTTGATATATATTAATAGCTGATGATTTTAAATTAAGTTAATTAAGTCTCTTTTTGTTATTTTTATCCGCCGGGACGTCAGTTCACAAATCAACCAAACCCTATAAAACATGCTCTATATTGTACTAAGTATTTGCTGTAGTGTTACTGTTTCTGTTATGCTAAAACTGGCCAAACGTTATCATATTGACGTTTATCAGGCCGTTACATGGAATTACTCCATGGCTGTTTTTTTGAGCTGGTTATTCTTGCACCCAAAGTTGCAAAATCTTAGTCAGGCACCCATATTTACCTATTCTTTATTGGCCCTGTTGCTGCCGGTGCTTTTTGTGATACTGGCTACGTCTGTGAGGCTTTCGGGCATTGTACGTACGGATATTGCACAGCGTTTATCATTGTTTATACCTATTATAGCTGCTTTTTTACTCTTCGACGAGAAAATAAACACATTAAAATTAATTGGAATAATTTTAGGTTTTACAGCCATTATATGCTCCATACCGTGGCAGGAAAAAACAAGGAACAGAAGAACGGGTGGTAGCGCCTGGGTATATCTGCTGATTGTATTTACCGGCATGGGCATTATTGATGTTTTATTTAAACAAATAGCCGCTTTCAAGTCAATTTCCTATAGTACATCTCTTTTTATAATATTTGTACTTGCATTTATATTTGCATTAATTGGCTTGTTATTTCAGGTACTTACTAAAAGAATGCGGTTTTCGTGGCCTCATATATTTATTGGCTGGGTTTTGGGAATAGCCAATTTTGGTAATATCCTCTTTTATTTAAAAGCACTTAACGCATTGTCAAATCATCCTTCTACGGTTTTTTCGGCCATGAATATTGGGGTTATAGTTGTAGGCGCGTTAACCGGATTAATTATATTTAAAGAAAGGCTTAGCCTGCTTAATAAAATTGGCATTGCCATAGCTATAATTGCGGTTATAGTGATAACTAAATCCTGATCTGTTAATGCTTTTTGAAGATACTTATCGTACTATTGAAACACCTGTTGAGGGGATATTTCGTGATCGAGGCAGCAAATTTCTTGCCTTTGCCTACCCACTAAACAGCGAAAATGAATTAAAAGAAATCATTCTTCAGTTAAAAAGCCAGCATCCAAAAGCAAACCATCATTGCTGGGCCATGCGGATGAGTATTGACCGTTCTGTATTCCGGATAAATGATGACGGAGAACCGTCTGGAACAGCGGGCCGACCTATTTTAAACACATTACTTTCCCGCGATTTAACCAATTTAGCAGTTATTGTGGTTCGCTATTTTGGTGGTACACTTTTGGGTGTGCCCGGCTTAATAAATGCCTACAAAGCGGCCACAGAAGAAGCACTTAACCAGGCGGTTGTTATACAAAAAACAGTTAATGATATTTATTCCATTGCATTTGAATACCTGCAAATGAACGATGTAATGAAGATAATTAAAGATGATAATCTTGCTATACTCAATCAGGTATTTGATAATAATTGCAGCGTACAGTTATCCATCAGGAAAACACAGGTAAATCAAACACTTTCAAAGCTCAATAAATTGAACGGAGTAGTTGTTAAGTACGATTACAGTATTTAATTAAGTAGAGGCGCAATTTACCGCGCCTCTACTTAATTACTATAACCACTGATGGAACTTATTGATAAACCAGTTTTTTACCAACTGCGTTAAAAAGCAATAAGCCGCCAGTATAACTATTAACCACGGGAAGAACGTGAACGGCATAGGTTGTAATTTAAATGCCGAAGCCAATGGCGAAAACGGTAGAAATATACCTATAGCCATAATAGCTGTAGTTAATGCAATTACCGGCGCAGTAGCCCAACTTTGTATAAACGGTATTTTACGGGTACGGATCATGTGGATGATCAACGTTTGCGAAAGCAAGCTTTCAATAAACCATCCTGTTTGGAAAAATCCCTGATGCTGTGGTGAATTCGCCTTAAACACAAACCATAACAATGCAAAAGTTGCATAATCAAAAATGGAGCTTATTGGCCCTACATAAAACATAAATTTACCTATGCCGCCTGCATCCCATTTGCGGGGTGTAACAATATAATCGTCGTCCATGGTATCCCAGGGGATAGATATTTGGGAGATGTCGTACAGTAGGTTATTGATTAGAATTTGTATTGGCAGCATCGGCAAAAATGGGAGCAAGGCACTGGCGCCTAACATGCTGAACATGTTTCCAAAATTACTACTGGCCGTCATTTTGATATATTTAATGATATTACCGAATGTACGGCGGCCGTAAATAACCCCTTTACGCAATACCATGAGGTCTTTTTCGAGCAGGATGATATCCGCACTTTCTTTAGCAATATCAACTGCTGTATCAACAGAAATACCAACATCAGCATCCCTAAGGGCGGCAGCGTCATTAATACCATCGCCCATAAAGCCAACCGTATGACCTTTAGCTTGCAATATTTTCACCACCCGCGATTTTTGGATGGGGCTTAGCTTAGCCAAAATACTTACACTGTCAATCTGATTGGTAAGCTCCTCGTCGCTCATTTGCTCTAAGTCACGACCTAACAGAATATTGGTAAACGGGATGCCTACATCTTTACATATCTTTTTGGCAACAATCTCGTTATCGCCGGTAAGTACTTTTACCTCGACCCCTAATTTATGCAAAGCCTGAATAGCAGGACCGGCAGACGGTTTAGCAGGGTCTAAAAAGCCGATAAAGCCTGTTAGTATCATATTACTTTCATCAGCTTTGCTGTAGTTTAGCGGCCGCTCATCATACTCTTTTACTGCTACTAATAAAACTCGCAGACCTTCTTCATTTAGCTGGCGCGATTTTTTTAATACAATTTCTCGCATTTTATCATCCATCGGAATAATATCATCGCTTTCAATTTGCAGGCTGTCATCCTCTCCGGGATCAAATGCATGGCTGCACAGATCAAGTACTTCTTCAACGGCACCTTTACATATTAAAAGGTGTTTATGGTTACGCCCCTCCAGAATAACTGACATCCGGCGGCGTTGAAAATCAAAAGGAATCTCATCAATTTTTTTGTAGGATTCTCCTTCCTTTAAGCAAGCATGAATATCCACATGCTCTAACACGGCAACATCCAGCAAATTTTTAAGCCCGGTTTGATGGAAACTATTCAGATAGGCCCATTTCATTACCTCGTTATCCTCATGCCCATAAACGTTAAGATGACGTTCAAGCACAATTTTATCCATTGTTAGCGTCCCCGTTTTATCAGTACAAAGGATATCCATAGCACCAATATTTTGAATGGCGTTTAAGCGTTTAACCACCACTTTACGTTTTGACATATTCACCGCGCCTTTGGCAAGATTGGCGGTTACAATCATAGGCAGCATTTCGGGAGTTAAACCAACGGCAATAGAGATGCCGAATAGCAACGCCTGCAGCCAGTCGTGCTTGGTAAAACCGTTAATTAAAAAAACCAGCGGAACCATAACCAGCATAAAACGGATAAGCAGCCAGCTTACACTGTTTACACCTTTATCAAAACTTGTTTCGGCACGTTTACCTACTAATGATTTTGACAATGAACCAAAGTATGTTTCTTCGCCTGTGTTAACAACCACCGCCATTGCAGTTCCGCTTACCACGTTGGTTCCCATAAAACAGATATTGTTCAAATCCAATGGCGATTGTTTGGCTGCATCAGTAATAGCATTGCCTGTTTTTTCAACAGGAATTGCCTCACCGGTTAACATGGATTGGCTAACAAATAAATCCTTTGATTGTAGTATGCGCACATCAGCCGGGATCATATCACCAGCAGATAATTGGATAATATCGCCCGGAACGATCTTTTTAATGTCGATCTCCGCTTTTTCCTCGACCCTTACAACGGTTGCTGTAGTTTTAACCATCGACTTTAACTTTTCAGCGGCTTTATTGCTCCTGAATTCCTGTACAAAACGCAGCATGGCGCTTAACATTACCATGGTGGTAATAACAGCTACGGTAGTATAATCTCTATCGGCGGGTAATTGTATAAATACATCGGTAACAAACGAAATAATAACTAAAACAAAGAGAACTGCAATAAAAGGGTTTAAAAAAGCCTGTAAGAACTGCACATACCATTTTGGCGCTTTTTCATGAACTACTTCGTTTAATCCAAAAGTGTTTAAACGGTCACGTATTTCACTTGCCGGTAAGCCTTTAATTTGGGTTTCAAGTAATGTAAGCGTTTTGCTGTTGCCACAAACAGCTATACTTTTAAGTTTGGTAATTGAGGCCGTATCAAACTCATGCACACCATTTCCGTTGCTCCGTTGCAGTGGATTGTATTTTTTTATTTTTTCCTTTATAGTAATCGGCATATCATCCTCTTTTTAATAATTTTGTAGAAAGCGGTGCCATAATGGGGCCGCACTAATATTAAATAACCTTGTGGAGACAAAAGTTGAACACAAAAGATAACTTATATCCAACGAAGGCCTAAATAGCCCAAGTAATTGATATTACAATTGTATCCGCAGTTTGAAAAGGGACATTCAGCCGGGACCGCTTATTGCGCAGTGCTGATGATAATTAAGATGATGGAAATAGAATTGATAAAAAAGAGATTTAATAAAATTTATTGCAAAATCTGCCCAGCCAGCTATTTGAGATTTAGCTGATGTAATTGCAAAACAGCGAATGGTGTTTTTGTACCATAGAAATCTGTTTGCCATTACTGTTAACCAGGTTGGCAGATGGTAGATCATGCTGATAACTATAACTCGGGCCTGCGTCCATTTTAATTGTTTCTTATCTGCACGGCTTAAAAACCGTGTTTTATATTTTCGGCAAAAGTAGGGTTTTATAATTATAAAATAGCACGGAATTTAAAGAATAAACAATTTGATAATATTTATGATTTGAAGATTTTAAAATGCCATCAATAAATTGTCAAATCATTATTTTTTCAAAGTATCCAACAAATAAATATGTATTTTAGTCGGATATGCAATCATTTGAAATAGACAAATCCGATCTTTTGCGTATTGAAACTGCGCTTGCAGGTGAAGACGCTGAATTAGAACTTGTTCTGAAGGAATATCATGCATCAGAGATTGCTTTGTTATTCGAAAAACTTCCGCAGGAAGCAAAGACCAGGATCATTAATATTCTTCCTACTGATATTGCATCAGAGGTAATTTCAGAAATGGATGAGGAACATCGTCCCGGGGAATTACTAATTAATCTTCATCCTGAGAAAAGATCTGAAATTATTGAGGAGCTGGATTATGACGATGCAACGGATATTATTTCGCAACTGGATGAAGATGAGCAGAAGGAGTTATTAGAGGATATTGACCAGGATGATGCCGACAGCATTCGGGCGCTTTTAAAATACCCCGAAGAAACTGCCGGTGGTTTAATGAATTCCCAAATTGTTAAGGTTAATATTAGTCTTGACAAAAAAGATGCTTTGGATGAGATCATTCGTCAATCAGAAGAGTTAGAGGAATTTAACACTATTTATGTGGTTGATGACCACGATATTTTGCAAGGAATTTTATCTATAAAATCCATAATAAGCGCAAAACCTGAGGCACATGTAAAAGAACTGGTAAATACCAATTTTGTGTATGTAAAGGCTGACCTTGACCAGGAAGACGTAGCAGATCTGATCTCTCAATATAACTTAACTGCTATCCCTGTTGTTGATGACAACATGCGATTGTTAGGCAGAATTACGGTTGATGATATTATCGACGTAATGGAACAGGAAAGCACCGAAGACATTTTGAAGATCTCGGGTGTATCTGAAGATGAAGAGTTGAGTGGTAACTGGAAAGAGGCTGTAAAAAGCCGCCTGCCCTGGTTAATTATTAACCTGGGTACTGCATATTTGGCTGCGTCCGTTATCAGGCATTTTGATGCTACTGTTGAAAAGCTACCCATACTTGCGGCTTATATGACCATTATAGCGGGGATGGGAGGCAACGCGGCTACACAGGCCCTTGCTGTAACGGTAAGGCGTATTTCATTAAGCGATTTGACCGACAAACAAGCTTATAATGCCGTATTAAAAGAATTTTTAGTTGGATTGTTAAATGGAGCGGCCAATGGTTTTATCGTTTTTTTAATAGCGTTTTTTTATGATGCTAATCCTAAACTTGGATTGGTTTTATTCCTTGCCATGACAGGTAATTTGGTTGTAGCCGGTTTAACAGGCGCGTCAATACCGTTGGTGTTAAAAAGAGTGGGTATTGACCCCGCCGTAGCATCCTCCATCATTATAACTACGTTTACTGATTGCGCCGGGTTTTTATTGCCCCTGTGGTTTGCCACTAAACTTTTAATGTAGCTATAAATAATGCAATGATTTTTGCTGCATTTAGCACATATTTGCACACACATCCAAAAAGACATAGAATGACCGAAGTAAGATACAACTGGACAAAAGAAGAAATAGCCGAAATTTATAACAGGCCACTATTAGATCTTGTTTATGAGGCGGCCACGGTACACCGCGAAAATAAAGATTACTCAGAAGTACAGATCAGCTCATTGATCTCCATAAAAACAGGCGGTTGCCCTGAGGATTGCGCTTATTGCCCACAAGCTGCCCGTTATAATACCGGAGTTGATGTACATGCCATCATGCCAACAGAAGAGGTAATAGCAGTTGCTCAACGCGCTAAAGATGGCGGAGCTTCCAGGCTATGTATGGGTGCTGCGTGGCGCGAAGTACGCGATAATCGTGATTTTGATAAGGTTATTGATATGGTGAAAGCTGTAAATAACCTTGATATGGAAGTTTGCTGTACCTTGGGAATGCTTACTGAAGCACAGGCGCAACGCCTTGCAGAAGCTGGCCTTTATGCCTACAACCATAACCTTGATACCTCGGAAGAGGACTATAAACGCATTATTACCACCCGTACTTATGACGAACGTTTAAAAACGTTGGAACATGTACGCAAAGCTAAGATAACTGTTTGCAGCGGCGGGATTATTGGATTAGGGGAAACCGTTGCAGATCGTATTTCTATGCTTAAAACGTTATCAAATTTGCCTAAACATCCTGAATCAGTGCCAATTAACGCTTTGGTTCCGGTTAAAGGAACTCCATTAGCCGATCAGCCAAGGGTGTCAGTTTGGGAAATGGTACGGATGGTTGCAACAGCGCGTATTGTTATGCCAAAGTCAGTTGTCCGTCTTTCTGCCGGACGCACAGAAATGAGCGTGGTGGAACAGGCCTTTTGTTTTATGGCCGGTGCAAACTCTATTTTTGCAGGCGAAAAGTTATTGACTACGCCAAATCCTTCGTTTGATGATGATATGGCCATGTTTGAGCTTTTAGGGCTTACGCCAAGAAAAGCTTTTAAGAATGGCAGGCCTGTTGCCGGCGATGTTTTAGAAACACAGCTATAAAAGTATATTTCATAATTGCAGAGCCGCTAATAACGGCTCTGCAATTTCTTACCCCAATAAATTCTGATTTCAATTCCTAGCCTCAATCAAGCAATAGCTCCTTTTATTAAATTATAACCTACAAGACTGTACTTTTTAGCCGTCATTTTTTCGGTAAGAAAGGATTTTTCCTAATAGGAAAGTATACGTCTTATACGCTTGTGTTTTTTTATTTTTTAATTAACTGTAGTCATGCTGTTTATCAATAGTTTACACGCTCTTTTGTAAGATTTAACGTTGTTTAACGCGACCACCTTCAGCCCCTTTTTTAATCCGACTTCTCCTAATGGCATCGATGTTGCCTAATACGGTTGTGTTTTATAATTAAAACACCATCTAATTATCAATCTTATGAAATCAAATTTTAAAAAGGCCTCCCTGCTTTTAACAGGAGTTTTAGTAGGTGGCAGACTATTCGCTCAAACTGCTGATTCATCACATGTATCAACAGATTATGTAAAACCCTTTTCAGGAAGTGATGCTTACCGCACCTGGTCAATAGGCGTAAATGGTGGTATTTTGACACCTTATACCATATTTGGATCAAATAGAAAACAAGACTTTACCCATCCTCAGTCAGAATTGAGTTACGGTGCTTACATTAAAGATCAAATAACATCAGGTGTTGGTATTCAGGCCGCTTTTATGGGTGGTAAACTCGAAGGAAAGGACAGCCAAACAGATGCTTTGGGGAATTCATACAGTAATTTCAGCACCAAGTTGCATTATTCGGCAAGCTTAAGTGCCAACGTAACTGTAGGAAATATTAGCTGGAAGAATAAAAGAAGCGCTATCCAACCATATTTCACCGCTGGTGTGGGTACTATGAATTATACACCGGTTATTACTACCACTGCCGGAGTAACATCAAATTTTAAAACAGATAACAACGGAAGTATAAATGAACTTTTTTTACCTGTGGGCGTTGGCCTCAAGTTTAACGTAGCCGACGGGGTGAGTCTTGACCTTGGTTATCAGGTTAACTTTGTTTACTCAGATAATGTTGACGGCTATAATTATGGCTCAAATAATGATAGATTTTCTTACGCCCATCTTGGGTTAGAATTTGCTTTAGGAAGTCGTTCAAAACCACAATTAGCGGTGCATAACCCAGTTGCATCGATGCGCAAAGAATATATGTGGGAAAACGAGCAAACTAAAAACCAGTTACAAAGTCAAATTGACGCCGAAAAAGCCAAGAACGACAAGTTAAGAAGCGATCTGGATGTCACTAACGCTAATCTCGCCAAATTTACAACTGATAGTGACAACGATGGCGTTCCTGATTTTTATGACAAATGCCCTAATACCCCTGCCGGAGTAAAGGTTGATGGTTCGGGTTGTCCGCTTCCTGTGGCTAAAGATGTAAAGGTTTATATTACACAACAAGACAGGGAAGTGATTAAAGAAGCAATTAAAAATCTTGAATTTGATTTTGGAAAAGCTACTATCCGCGAACATTCATTCCCAAGTTTGGATAGAGTTGCTCAAATGCTGATCGATAAAAAATTCCATTTAAAACTGGCCGGTTATACCGATAATGTCGGTTCAGCAGCATTTAATTTAAACTTATCTAAAAACCGTTCAGAAGCTATTAAAACTTATCTGATAAGTAAAGGAGCCGATGCATCTTTAATAACTGCCGAAGGTTTTGGTAAAGCAAACCCAATTGCTAGTAATAAAACTGCAAGCGGTCGTCAAACAAACCGCAGGGTTGAGTTTAGTTTATATTAACTAGCTCTTCCACCATATTAAAAAGGAAAAGCCGCTCAACTTGAGCGGCTTTTCCTTTTTAATATTTCGACGAATCATTCACCCTCGAAAAAATCAGCCAGAGAACCAAAATACATGCCGTCCCAGCCTTCTACTAAATCGTTATATTCAGTATCCGGAATATTGGTGTGTTTTAATTCAACAGAGGTCCCGTTTTTATCCAGATGCAGCTTAATGGTTACAACCGATGTTTCGGGTTGGCCATCAAAATACCATTGCTGTACTATCTTTTTCCCATCTTCAAACTCCAGGTTTCTACCCACAATACTGCCTTCCCACATTGAAAACTCTGAATCTGGCTCAGTAGACATTTCCGCTGTCTCACCCGTCCAAAGCTGAATAGTAAACGGGTTGGTTAGCGCTATGTAAATCTCCTCAGGAGTAGCCGAAATATGATAGTACTTTTTAAAATCTTTCATTTGTTTAGTCAATTATTCTTTACCGCTGATTTAAATGATTTTTGGATTACGTTGACGACTCTTTGCGTTACATCAGCGCAATCCAAAAATCATAACAAATCAACGGTCCAAAATTACCCTAAAGGCAGCACAGTTTTGCCATAAACTTCATTTAATACATTAGCCATGCCGGCATATATTGCAGCTGCACCACAGAAAATGCCTTCGTAACCAGCAAATTTGCCGATGCTCTCATTTCCGGTAGCATGTTCGGTGGCAAGTAAAAAGAACAGAACTACCAGGGTGCCGAAAACAACTTGCAGTGCTCTGTTGAGCTTTAAAGTGCCAAAAAACATGAATAAGGTAAATACGCCCCAAATGGAAAGGTAGGCACACATGGCACTGTCAGAAGCGGCAGGTGCCCATCCAAATTTCGGGATAACGATTAACCCAACCAATGACAGCCAGAAAAAGCCGTAAGAAGTAAAGGCTGTTAATCCAAAAGTGTTATTCTTTTTTGATTCGATAATACCAGCAATTATTTGTGCCAGGCCGCCATAAAAAATACCCATGGCAAGGATCATTGAATTAAGCTCGAAAAAACCTGCATTATGAAGGTTTAATAAAACGGTTGTCATACCGAAGGCACAAAGACCGAGTGGGGCAGGGTTGGCAATGCCATCCTTTACCTGAACAGGAGTAGTTGGAATCATGATTTTATAAAAGGTTTTTAAATTGGTTTGGTATGCAATTTAATTTATCTGAGTACATTTAACAATTTTTTTTTCAAACCGATGATTAGTTTTATAGTTAATCATATAATTATGCAAAAACTGGTACTGCTGCGCCACGGCGAAAGTATTTACAATAAAGAGAATCGTTTTACGGGTTGGACCGACGTTGATCTTTCCGAAGAAGGATATAATCAAGTGAAACAAGCCGGGGTTTTATTGAAAAAGTATGGGTACAATTTCGACGTTGGATATACTTCCTTATTAAAACGATCAATAAAAACATTACATATTGTACTGGAGGAAGTGGATCATTTATGGATTCCGGTTCAAAAATCGTGGCGGCTTAACGAACGTTTTTACGGTGCCTTGCAGGGCCTTAATAAAGATGAGACCATTGCCAAATTTGGTGAAGAACAAGTACAAAAATGGCGGCGCGACCCGCACGAACTGCCGCCACCTGTAACTAAGGATGACGAACGCTACCCCGGGCACGATATACGCTACAAGGACCTGACGGAAAGAGAACTCCCATTAACTGAAAACTTAAGCGAAACAATGGATCGCGTGTTACCGTTTTGGAATGAGTTTATTGTTCCTACTATCCGTAAAGACCAGAAAGTTATTGTTTGCGCTCATGGCAACAGCCTCAGGGCATTAGTACAATATATCGATCATTTGACGGACGAAGAGGTTATCCAATTAGATATCCCCACCGGGACGCCATTAATTTATGAGCTTGATGAAGGATTGGAAAGGATAAAGCATTTTTATTTGGAGTAATAGTTAGTGACCAGCCACTCAGTTATCATAATCAACTAATATTTGTAGTTTTGCTGCCCTCATACTGGTAAATGCAAAAAAGTAAACTTACGCTTTATATCTTCCTCGCGCTTATTTTAGGTGTTATAGCCGGGTATTTATACAATGTATACGTAATTAACGCTGTCAACATTAAAATCAACTCCGCCGAACTTGCTATCAAAAGCATCAATATAAGCTTAGAAAAAATAAAAGACACCTCATCATCCGTTGATAAAATACTGCACACGCAAAAATTAGCGCAGGCTAATATCCGAAAGGACAATGAAGATGTGCGCGAAGATAAATTGGAAGGATTTACCATTTTAAGTGATATTTTTCTGCGGTTAATAAAAATGATTGTAGCGCCGCTGGTGTTCACTACATTGGTTGTAGGCGTGGCTAAGGTAGGGGATATAAGAGCAGTAGGCCGCATAGGCGGTAAAACTTTATTATGGTTTTTTAGTGCAACATTAGTTTCGCTGTTTTTGGGTATGCTCTTAGTTAATCTGTTTGAACCGGGCCAAACTATGCATTTAACATTGCCTGACAGTCATTTAGGCACCGATATAAAGAAAACGGCTTTGTCCTTAAAAGATTTTGTAGGCCACGTCGTTCCGAAAAGCTTTATTGAGGCTATGGCGAATAATGAGATCTTGCAGATTGTAGTCTTTTCGATATTTTTCGGCATTGGCACCGCCGCCATAGGTGAAAAAGGTGAGATTATTATTAAGGTAATGGATGCCACTGCTCACGTTATTTTAAAAATAACGGGCTATGTAATGAAGACAGCCCCTTTGGCGGTTTTTGGCGCTATAACTGCTATTGTAGCCAAACAGGGACTCGGTATACTCTCTACCTATGCTATTTTTATCGGCGAGTTTTATTTTTCGTTACTAATACTTTGGCTCATTATAGTTATTGCCGGATTTATTGTACTAAACAAACGGGCATTTACCCTGGTGAACAATATAAAAGATGCCATACTTGTAGCTTTTAGTACCTCAACAAGCGAGGCAGCCTATCCGAGAGTAATGGAGGAGTTGGAGAAATTTGGCTGCAATAATAAAATTGTAAGTTTTGTTTTGCCGCTGGGATATTCCTTTAACCTCGACGGCTCGATGATGTATATGACATTTGCATCTTTATTTCTGGCCCAGGCCTATAACATGCATTTATCTTTCGCTCAGCAATTAACCATGCTGCTCGTATTGATGCTTACCAGTAAAGGCGTAGCAGGCGTTCCGCGTGCTTCGTTAGTGGTTATAGCAGGTACATTGTCGTTATTTAATATACCAGAGGCAGGCTTAGCGCTCCTCATCGGTATTGACCCGATAATGGATATGGGCCGTTCAGCAACCAACGTTTTAGGTAACGCCATGGCGACAGCCGTTGTTAGTAAATGGGAAGGGGAGTTGAATAATGAATTTAAAAACCCGACTTTTGACGTCGAAATTGTATAAACTAACCTCTAATAACTGATTTTTAATTAACTATAATTCATGTCTGATAAAGCAAAAAAAATATTTTTAACCTTAACCATTGTTGTTCCATTTTTACTGTACTGCATATATTATTATAGCAGGATGTTAAAAAATGCGCCATATAAGTTTACCGAGTTTAAATCATTTGTAATTAAATACGGTGATGGCGACAGTTTGGTTAACCAATATAACTCATTGACTGGCGAGTATCAATACTTAAACAAACACGATTCGCTTATAAAAACCAATTTATTGCTTACTAAAGATGATCTGCTTTATCTGCACCGCAAAGCGGCTGACCTTGGTTTTTGGGATTTTCCGTCGTATGAGTTAAATAGCGACACTACTAAATTTGCCGGCCATAAACCACCACGTTACTACATTGAATTTGATTATCAACGAAAAAGCAAAAAAGTATTATTTGATGCTTCTTTTGACGGCGATAGCAGGTTAAAGGATGCCAATGTGAACCTGATAAAAGAAATTATGACTGTTTTGGCCGATGCCGAAGACAGGAAGAAAAAATAAAGCACGATATTGTTTATTGAAATATTAATTCCTATATTTGCACCTCGAATTTTAAAACAATAATTAACAAACAATGTACGCAATAGTAAGTATAGCAGGACAGCAATTTAAAGTTGCTAAAGACCAGCAGATCTTTGTACACAGATTACAAGGTGATGAGGGCGCTAGTATTGAATTTGACAACGTATTGTTAGCCGAAAACGAAGGTAAAATTAAATTAGGTTCTGATTTAAAAAGTGCTAGAGTATCTGCTAAAATAGTGTCTCATTTAAAAGGTGATAAAGTAATTATCTTCAAAAAGAAAAGAAGAAAAGGTTACAAAAAGAAAAACGGTCACCGTCAGCAATTTACCAAGATAGAGATCACTGGTATCACATTATAATTAAAGTTTAATCGGGTTTGGTTTACCATCCCATAAAAGATATTAAGAAATGGCACACAAAAAAGGGGCCGGTAGTTCCAGAAACGGCCGCGAGTCACATAGCAAGCGTTTAGGTATTAAGATTTTCGGTGGTCAGCCAGCAATCGCAGGTAACATCATCGTTCGTCAGCGTGGTACTAAACACAATCCAGGCCTTAATGTAGGTATAGGTAGAGATCATACCTTATTTGCATTAACTGAAGGTATTGTAACTTTCAAAAAGAAAGCAGATAACCGTTCATACGTTTATGTATTGCCTTTTGAAACTGAAACCGTTGCTGAAGTTGCCGCACCTGCACCAGCTGTAAAAGCTGAGAAAAAAGCAGTTACCGCAAAAGCACCTGTTGCTGAAGCAGAAGTAGCTACTGAAGAAGCTCCAAAAGCAAAGAAGGCTGCGGCTCCAAAAAAGAAAGCAGCAGATACTGAAGAAGAAAAAGCAGCTGAGTAATCAGTTAAGCTAATTATATTAAAAGGCCTGGATTCGTGATGAATTCAGGCGTTCTTGTTTTTATTATTTAGATAATGAAAAACTTATAGGGATAACATATACTACACGTACAGGGTGTCCATTTTGCATGCCAGGCTTCCATTTAGGTGATAAACTTATAGCCCTTAGAGCCTCTTTATCTAAATCATCTGAAACACTATGAACAACCTTTAAATGACTTAGCGATCCATCCTTTTCAAACGTTACTTGTATTATAACCCTTCCCTGTATATGATTCATACGGGCAGTCGCAGGATATTTGATATTTTGTCCCAAAAATGCAGAAAATTGAGACAAGCCTCCAGGAAATTCAGGCACCTGCTGAACGGAGCTGAATACTGTGGTATCAGCGGTCAACCCTTTTAAAGTATCGCTTTTTTGAGCTTTGGTAAATAAAACAAACAATACACATATTACTGTGAATAAGGTTTTTTTCATAAATGGTTTAGGTTTTGTTTTTATTCTATTGTGATTTTTTTGATATAAAATGCATTATCGTCTATAATGGGAATAGTTTTGCTCACTACCACTAATCCTTTTTCGTCTACTGTTATTCTTTGCGTACCGCTATCAGTGGTAATATCAATCGGCAGTAACATATTCAGGTTTTGCAATTTGATTTGATATTTGTTGTTAGGCATCTCTTTGATATGCACTTCAAGTTTGTTAATGCTCCGCAGATATAAATCAAAAAGAGGTTTTAAATCCCTGCCTGATTCCTCGCTAAAAAACTGCTCCACATCATCAGTATTTACCAAATTGTCATAAGTGTATTTGGGCGACGTAACGAACTTTTTAAGCGCTGGAAAAAACACACTATCGCCCATTATATAACATAAGGTATGCATAAAAAAGGCTCCTTTGCCATAGATGTCGCTGTTGTAGGCGGCTTCTTCGTCGATGTCTTTTCCAACCACAATAGGTATTTTGTTACCAAATGAAAAGGCCGCGTTTTTAAAGAATTTGATATAAGCATTTTCGCCTTCAAATTCTCTGATATACAGGGCATCGCCGTAGGTGCAAATACCTTCGTGGATCCAGTAATCGGCCCAGTCTTTAGCTGTTACCTTGTTTCCCCACCATTCATGGCCGAACTCATGGTGCATCAGGGCATCATAATCTGATCCGCCGACTTTTGTATAGCGAAATTTATTGCCATAAGCATTCATGGTTTGATGCTCCATCCCTAAATGAGGCGTTTCAACAATGCCTATCTTTTCTTTTGCCCAGGGATATTCGCCAAAATATTTTTCCTGCTCGCGGATCGTCTTTTCAAAAATATCCAGATGATGCGCCGCTTTTGCTTCGTGCTCCTTTAAAACATAAAATTGGATGGGTACCGTATTTCCATTAACTGTGGTGTATTTACGATTGACAACGACATAGTCGCCCACATTAAAAATAATACTGTAGTTATTAATTGTATAATTTGTTTTCCAATGAAAAGTAGCGGCAGCGCCATGTTTAGTTACTTTTTGTAACAAGCCCGGTCCAGCGACTACCAAGTCTCTTGGCACGGTAATGAGCATATCCACACCTTCGTTAGGCTCGTCAGACGGGTGATCTTTACATGGAAAATATAGCTTACCCCCAGTTCCTTCGGCAGTAATTGCCATCCACTGGTGCCCCGTTGAATCCCGTGACCAAATAAAGCCATCATCCCATGGAGGACGACGGGCTACATGCGGCTTACCACCGTAAAGCACTTTTACACTGGCTTTACCTGCCAGTAATTCATCCTTAAGATTAATGGTTATCAGATTATCTTTATATATAAATGGTTGCTTTTTGTTATTTACCAATACCTGTTTTACATTAAGCGAATCCAATAAATCAAATAACAAAACATGCGTAGGCTCCGCCATAATTACATCAATGATAGTATAGCCATCAATTGATCTTTGATTAAAATCAACATTTAATGCGATGGTGTAGTGCCTTACATCCATTATGGCCTGCTCGGGTTTTAATTTGCCGCCGGAGGTGAGTTCTTGAGCATGAATGCGGCTAACAAATAATAAAAAAAAGCAAATTACTACTTTTTGCATTTTACTGTTTTTTTAATACAAAAATGATAGGTACTGTATAGTTAACTCTAACCGGCCTTCCGTTTTGCATCCCCGGTTTCCAGCGCGGGGAGTTTTTTATTAATCGTAGCGCTTCTGCATTAATATCAGTTGAAACACTATCAATAATTTTTATATTAGTTAATGATCCATCATAATCTACCATAAAGGAAACGGTAACTTTTCCTTGAACTTTGTTCTTCAAATCATTGATCGGATACCGGAGATTTCTTGCGATATACTTAAAAAAATTATCTGTTCCTCCTGGAAACTCCGGTTGCTGTTCAACCGAGACAAATATAGGTTTTGAAACTTGGGCGGAGTCTGCCTTTTCAAGATCGGAAATATTTGGTGAACTAGTTTGAGCTTTTACCCTCACAGAAAATAACAAGACTATCGATAAATTTATAATGGCAACGATTAGTAATTTTTTCTTCATTTAATAAATATAATTAATTCTCCCTAACTAACAAGCCGTCAGCGAAATCGCGAAGATATTGTTTGTGTTCTTCGGGTAAATTAATGGCATCAAGCGCTTCAAAAGCTTTATCGGCATAAGCCTGCATAGCCTCTTCGGCATATTCGCGAATATTTAAGGAGTTGTAAATATTGGTGACAGCTACAACCTTCTCCCCATTATCAAATTGCTTAAGGGCTATCCAATTATTCAAATTTTTAATTTGCTCGCCTTTCGCAAGTTCAATTGCTTTTATTAACAGGTAGGTTTTTTTGTTGGATATGATATCTCCGCCAACTTGTTTGCCAAATTTTTCGGGATCGCCGTAAACATCCAATATATCATCCTGCAATTGGAACGCTATACCTAAGTTTTCACCAAAACTGCTTAGTAATTCAGCATCTTTAATATCGGCATTGCCAATTAATGCGCCTATTTTTAATGCTCCTCCTAAAACTACTGCCGTTTTTAAACGGATCATGTTCAGGTATTCATCAATACTTACATTATTGCGTTCTTCAAACTCCATGTCAAACTGCTGCCCTTCGCACACGCCAATAGCTGTAGTATTAAATATATCCAGGATGGGCCGCAATAAGTGATCCTTAACCTGCATCATTAATTTATAGCCTTGCACCAGCATTACATCGCCAGAAAGAATTCCAACATTCTGGTTCCAGCGTTCATGTACAGTAGTCTTGCCGCGACGGATAGGGGCGTTATCCATAATATCGTCATGCATTAGCGTGAAGTTGTGAAAAACCTCGATGGCCAATGCGGGAGGTAAGGCGGATTCAATATCGCCGCCAAATAAATCACAAGCCATTAAAAGCAAAGCGGGGCGCATGCGTTTACCGCCCAATGACAGGATATAGCTTATGGGTTCATATAAATCCGCAGGATATTTAGGGAAAGACAGTTCATCAACTGCTTTGCTTATTATCGCCTGCAGGTCTTCAAGTTTCTTCATTTAATGGTTTGTTGGGTTGATTGATTTGATTGGATGAGTAGCTGTGAATTATAAGCAGCATTCATATAGTATACAACTTTTAAAAAAATAACCATTCACTCAATCAACCTAATCAACTACTTAACTAATCTTGTACTAATGAAAAATCAATCTGTTTTTTAGTCAGATCAACATTCTTAACTCTTATTTTAACTTCATCGCCCAGTTGGTAAACTTTCTTTTTACGTTGACCAATGATGGCATAATTTTTTTCGTCTAAAGTATAAAAGTCGTCAGATATATCACGCAAGCGGATCATACCTTCGCACTTATTTTCAATAATTTCAACATACATGCCCCACTCAGTAACACCTGAGATCACACCGCTGAAAATGTTTCCTATCTGATCTCTTAAATACTCGGCTTGTTTGTATTTAACCGAAGCACGCTCAGCATCGGCGGCCTTTTTCTCCATTTGCGAGCTGTGTTGACATAACTTCTCATAATGTTCGGCATTGGCAGATAGCCCTCCATTCAAGTAATGAAACAATAACCGGTGAACCATCACATCCGGATAGCGGCGAATGGGGGAGGTGAAGTGTGTATAATGATCAAAGGCCAATCCATAATGACTGGTACCTTTTGTAGTATAAATAGCCTTGGCCATTGAACGGATAGCCAGCTGGGTTAACACGTTCTGTTCTTTCTTTCCTTCAACATCATCCATTAAGTAATTAAGAGATTTTGCTGTTTCTTTATCAGATTTGGTGTTGATCTTATAACCAAATCTTGCAGCAAATTGCGCAAAGTTAGCCAATGATTCGGGCTTTGGCGAGTCGTGTACACGGTAAACAAAGGTGTATTTGTGCTTGCCTTTGCCCATTCTGCTCACAAATTCGGCAACTTTGCGGTTGGCCAGCAGCATAAAATCTTCAATCAGCTTATGAGCATCTTTGCGCTCTTTTACATAAACGCCAATTGGCTTTCCGCTCTCATCCAGCTTGAACTTCACCTCAGTTGTTTCAAAACTGATAGCACCGTTTTTAAATTTACGCTCACGAAGTTTATACGCCAGCGCATTTAATTTTGCTATTTCAACTTCAAAATCACCTTCTTTATTTTCAATGACTTCTTGTACTTCCTCATAGGTGAAGCGCCTGTTGGAATGAATAACGGTTTTCCCAAACCATTCATTCACAATATTTGCATCTTCATCCAGCTCAAAAACCGCAGCAAAACAAAGTTTGTCTTCGTTTGGACGCAAAGAACAAAGCCCGTTTGATAGACGCTCAGGCAACATGGGTATTACCCTGTCAACAAGATAAACTGATGTACCACGATCTTCGGCCTCTTTATCCAGTGCAGATTCTGGTTTTATATAATGCGCTACATCGGCAATGTGTACACCAACTTCATAATTGCCGTTATCAAGCTTTTTAAATGATAATGCATCATCAAAGTCCTTAGCATCAAAAGGATCAATAGTAAAAGTGGTTACATCTCTAAAGTCGCGTCGTCTGGCAATTTCTTCATTGGTAATTACGTCTGAAATCTCTTCAGCATCATGTTCAACTTCAGCGGTAAACGATAGGGGGAATCCATACTCAGCAAGAATGGCATTCATTTCTGTATCGTTCTCGCCTTGCTTACCGAGAATATGTTTTATACGGCCAATAGGATTTTTGGCATCTGCCGGCCAGTCTGTAATTTCTGCTACTGCTTTTATGCCATTTTTAGCGCCGTTAAGCTCGCTTATAGGGATAAAAATATCGTGCATCATCTTACGGTCGTCCGGAATAAAAAATGCAAAGCGTTCAGATAGCTTTACAATGCCGGTAAACTCCATTTTTGCGCGCTGCAATATTTCTATTACTTCACCCTCTTTGTTTTTGCCCTTACTTTTGGCATAAACGTAAACTTTTACACGGTCGCCGTTAAGCGCATTGCGTAATTTACGGGGCGCCACAAAAATGTCACTTTCAGATTCGTCATCGGTAACAATAAATGCAGATCCGTCATTAGTAAGATCTACTTTACCTTCCACAAAAGTCTTGAGCTCGAGCAATTGAAATTTTCCTGGCAATACTTCTTTTAAAGTGCTTTTGCTTGCTTCATCTTTTAATATATCAAAAATGGTTTCCCGGTCTTCAGGATCGCGGACATTTAGTTTGGCAGATACTTGTTTATAATTTAATGGCGTGTTACCATTCTGTTCAAAGATATCAAGTACCAACTGTGTGAGTACTTTGTTTATTGATGAACTATTTTTCTTTTTAGACATAGGTATGTTATGTGAAGCAAAGATACGTATTAAGTCCAAAGTCTTAAGTTCGAAGTCGAAAGTCTAAAAACTTCTTTTTGTAACGTTTTATGTAGAAATTAAGCGTTTATCCCGGTATTGAAGTGATCAATTTCTTTGTATAATCCTCTTTAGGGTGATAATAAACATCATCTGGATAGCCAACCTCTACTATTTCTCCTTTATTCATCACCATCATCCTGTCCGAGATATGTTTAATCACAGCCAGATCATGCGAGATAAAAATATAGGTTAAATTAAATTCCTGCTGCAATTCGCGGATCAGGTTGAGAACCTGAGCCTGCACCGATACATCAAGAGCCGATACCGATTCATCACAAATAATAAACTTAGGCTGTAGCGCCAATGCGCGGGCAATAACAATGCGCTGTCTTTGCCCGCCCGAAAACTCGTGCGGATAGCGGTTAAAATGTTCGGGCAGTAAATTCACACGCTCCAATAGTTCTAAAACCCTTTTTTTTCGTTTGGTATCATTGGCATAAAATTGATGTACCTGCAAAGGCTCCATTAAAGAGTCGCCAACCGTTAGCCTTGGATTTAATGAAGAGTAAGGGTCCTGGAAAATAATCTGGATATCCTTCCTTATTTCCCTAAGGGCATCTTTTTTAAGGCTTCGCAAGTCGGTATTTTCAAATGTTATGCCACCCGAAGTTGGTTCAATTAACCGAAGGATACTTCTGCCCAACGTGGTTTTTCCGCACCCTGATTCGCCAACCAAACCAAGCGTTTCACCGGGATATACGTCAAAGCTAACTTCATTAACGGCTTTCACCACTGTATTTGATCGGCTAAAAAGGCCGGAGTTTATCGGAAACCATGTATTTAGGTTAGCTATTTTTAATAATGGCGATTGACTATACAATCTCTTTTTCCTTGCTTCGATTTCGTTGGCTTGATATTGATAACTCTCTCTTATTTTATCGATGCTTAGGGTTTTATCAGCGTCTAAAAAATCTGCAATTACAGGCAGCTTTTTTAAATGAAGAGCGGGAGCGGGGCGGCAGGCTAATAACCCTTTGGTGTAGGGATGTTTTTGATGTGCGAACAGTGTTTCAACCGCAGCTTCTTCAACCACCTGGCCCTGATACATTACTAAAACACGATCCGCAATTTCGCTGATCACACCGAGATCGTGCGATATAAATATCAAGCTCATATTGCGTTCAGCTTTTAACTTCATCAATAATTCGATAATAGTTTTCTGTACCGTCACGTCAAGTGCTGTAGTAGGTTCATCAGCTATCAATATTTCTGGATTGCATGATAACGCCATGGCGATCATTACCCTCTGTTTTTGCCCACCTGATATCTGATGTGGATAGCTATCAAAAATAGCTTCGGGGCGTGGCAATTGAACCTCCTTAAACAAATCAATTGTTTTCGCTTTTGCTGCAGTTTTATTTAGACCCAAATGCAGTTGTATGGCCTCCGTAATCTGAAAACCACAGGTTAATACCGGGTTAAGGGAGGTCATTGGTTCCTGGAAGATCATTGCCATTTGATGGCCACGGATCTTTCGCATTTCGTTTTCGGGTAAACTGCATAAACTCGTTCCGTTCAGCAAAACTTTCCCGCTTATTATTGTTTGCTGTTCATTAAGCAAACGCATCAAAGCAAGCGAAGTAACCGATTTACCCGAGCCCGACTCACCTACAATACCTACGGTTTCTCCATTATTTAATTTAAATGAAATGCTCTTAACCGCTTCGAATAAGCCATTTTGTGTTTTAAATTTGATATTCAGCCCGGTTACCTGCAGCATTATCAAACAATTGTTATACTTTCATCAACTATCAATTCTTCGCCTCGATATCGCCTTAATAACTGCGCTGTTGCTACAACGTCTTTTTGGCAGTAGACAGAAATACGTTCCAGTTGATTTTCAACCCAGTATACATGGCCAACCATACTTCCGTCTATATCATCCTTAGGCGTGGGGATATCAAAAATGGCAGTAAGTAAATTTAGCGATGTGTAGTTTTTGTAATCGCCAAACTTCCAGAGTTCCATAGTATCCAAATGATTTATTTCCCAGGGCTTTTTACCGGATATTTCCAGTTGCGAGGGTATTTTCACGCCGTTTACAAGCATGCGGCGGCAGATGTAGGGAAAATCAAACTCCTTACCATTATGAGCGCAAAGGATAAGACTTGGGGGTTGGGTTGCTAATAACGCACCGAACTTTTCCAGCACTTCTTTTTCATCATGACCGGCAAATGATTTTACCCTTAAACCGGTATTTTTGCCATTGATAAAAATTCCCATTGAAATACAAATGATCTTTCCAAACTCTGCCCAGATGCCTGCGCGTTCATAAAACTCTTCGGGAGTTTGATCTTTTCGCTGGGATTGCGTTTTTAGGTCCCACAGTTTTTTAAAATGGTCAGGCAGATCATCAAAGTTGCTGTATTGTGGAACAGTCTCAATATCAATTACCATCAGGTTATGAAGGTCGTATTGCTCAAGCATTTATTTTATTGTTTATTACTTTTATCAGCCAATATAATAATTCAGTTTCAGTTTCCTTTTTTAGTTAGTCATCTTTTGCCAATTAATGCTAAAATTTACATTAAAACCTTATTGGTTGATGTTCTTTTACTCATTCATTTCAAGAAACATTTGTATATTTAATAATATGAGTAAAATTGAAGAAAGCGGACTATCGGAAATATTCAGCAATTATTTATCATCACAAGATATTAGGTTCAGGCAATGTTTAACAGACCTTCGTAACCTTATAAAATCTGTTATTCCTGATGCCGAAGAAACATTTAGCTATCAAGTGCATTGCTTCAAGCATATTTATATGCTTGTTGGCATTGGTGCCAATCAACAGTTTTGCAGTTTTTATACCATGAGCCCTCAATTGGCTAAACAAATAAAAAGCGAGTATTCGGAGCTTAAAGTTTCCGGCGCCACTATACATTTTAAGCCGAACGAGCCGCTACCAGTCGAAATAATCGGACAGATTGTAGCAACCCGTATAAAGGAAAACGAAATATTAGCACTAAGTCGTAAAAAGTAAACCAATTTATCCAAAAGCTTGATTCAGATCAGCTATCAGATCGTCAATATGCTCTAAACCTACCGATACTCTTAAAAGATTAAAAGGCGTTTTCGTGTCAGGCCCTTCTACTGATGCGCGATGCTCAATCAGGCTCTCTACACCGCCTAAACTGGTAGCCTGTGTGAATAAATTAAGACTATTTATTACTCTTTTTGCCTCATCGGGGCCACCTTTAACACAAAAAGACAACATCCCTCCAAAATCAGTCATTTGCGCCTTTGCAATATCATGCTGCGGATGCGATGTTAAACCAGGATACATTACCTGTTCAACTTTAGGGTGTTTTTCTAAAAATTCAGCCAATAATTGTGCATTGTGTATATGGCCACGCATGCGGTAAGGGAGTGTTTTTATACTTCGCGCAAGCATGTAACAGTCAAGCGGAGACGGAATAGCTCCGCCCATTTCTTGTATCTGACGAATTTTTTGCCACCATTCATCTTTTTTAGCAGTAATTAATGCGCCGCCCATTAAATCGCTATGTCCACCAAAGTATTTAGTACATGAGTGCATCACTAAATCGGCGCCCAAGGTAATCGGTTGCTGGCAAATTGGTGTGGCAAATGTATTGTCGCAGGCTACCTTAATACCCTTTTTGTGAGCAATAGTAACAACTTTCTTAATATCGGTTATTTTTAGCAGTGGATTCGACGGTGTCTCTATCCATATTAAACCTGTTTCGGGCTTAATATAGCTTTCTAAAACTGCGGTATCATTAACGTCAATAAAATCAAAAGTTAGTACACCGGCAAATAAGCTTTTAAGCTGATTACGCAGACCGTGATACATATCATCAGGTGCAATGATATGCGTTCCGGGAGGCAAAGATTGAAAAACAGACATACCAGCAGCGTTACCCGATGCAAATGAAGCGGCATCAGCTCCGGCTTCTAATTTTGTTAGTACATTTTCCAGCAAAGTACGGTTAGGATTGCTGGCCCTACTATAAATATGTCCACCAGGGAAGCTGCCGTCTGCTGCACGCTCAAAAGTGGTTGATAGAACAATCGGCTGTATTACGGCTTTCGAGGTATCATCAATGCGATTCCCCGCGTGTATGGCAATAGTTTCAATCCTCATAGAAAAATGATTTGCACAAACTTAAAATTTTGCCGGTAGTTATTATGTCATATATTAGTATAAATAATATTTTGTGATGATCATTTAAACCCTTTATATATGGATAACGTTGTCCTTGAACTCAAACGTGCAATTGATGGTCTTTTAAAACAGGGCCCGCAATCAATTAACTGGAATGAAAAACCAGCGGCAGATAAATGGTCAAAAAAAGAAATTGTCGGTCATTTAATTGATAGCGCCCAAATTAATTTACAACGTTTTGTGCGCTGCACTTACGAAGATAATTTTAAGTTAATTTATGAACAGGTAGAGTGGGTGCATGCACAACATTATCAGGATGCGAAGTTTGATGACTTATTAATTTTGTGGCGTGCATTAAATATGCAAATTATACGGGTATTAGAGAATTACCCCGCCGACAGACTTCTCGCAAAATGTGACAACAGCAAATCAACCGAAGACTTTCATACTGTGGCGTGGCTGGCACAGGATTATGTAGATCATTTAAAACATCATTTAAGGCAGATATATTAGTTGAATAGCGTATGCCAAATATTTCGTCTTCAGGTTATTCAGGTACTCCGCTGGCCAAAAAGCTGGGAATAAAAAGCGGATTTAATATAAAATTGATCAATGCGCCCGATTATTATTTTGATCTTTTTACTGATTTACCTGCTGACCTGGTATTAAATGGAGCTGAAGAAGCAGCAAAAGATTTTATCCATTTTTTTACGAAAGAAGCGGCTGAATATCTAAGTCGGTTACCTTTATTAAAAGAGCAAATCAAAGCTGACGGAATGATCTGGGCATCATGGCCCAAAAAGACGTCAAAAATAAAAACAGATATTGCAGAAGATACCATTCGGAGCTATGCAATAAAAGTAGGTTTAGTGGATATAAAAGTGTGTGCGGTAGATGAAATCTGGTCGGGGTTAAAATTGGTGATCCCGGTGAAAGACAGATAGATTGTCTTTAATTGGTAAGACGCTTTTATTTCTTGTTTAGTTGTAAACTTGCATTATTACATTCAATTTACAAGATTTATAAGCTATTGGATAACTTTTCAATATCCAAATCCTTAACTTAGCATCTTGTTTCAATCCTATGTCTAAAATAGAACTTTCCCGCGTATCCGGTGATTTTGGCTTTGAAGCCAAAGACGAAAATGGTCATGTTGTAAAAATGGACAGCAGTCCCGAAAGTGGCGGCCAAAATTATGGTGTCCGCCCAATGCAGATGTTATTAATGGGTTTAGCAGGTTGCTCGGCTATTGATGTTATTGCCATCCTAAAAAAGCAACGCCAGGAAGTAAAAGACTACAAAATGGTTGTAAACGGTGACCGGGAAGCAGGGAAAGAGCCTTCATTATGGCAAAATATTGATATTGAGTTTCATTTATATGGTGATATTGATGATGATAAAGCTAATAAAGCTGTTGATTTATCATTGAACAAATATTGCTCAGTAGCAGCTACACTTGGCAAAGCCGGGGCGGATATTAAATGGAAAACTATAGTGCATAAAGTCTGAAACGCTATTAGAATCAACTATTTTTTTGAATTAAAACCATCAATAGATTGTTATGTAGATTCTATTACTTAACATAAGATAATTTATTATACTTTTAATGTTAAAACGATAATTGCGTTCTTTTAAGAAACCAGAAAAACTGTTTTCATTTCAGTTTTCCAAAATCCTCAATTGTATCAATATCAATGCTGCCTTGCGGGAGTGGGATGGAGGTCACCACGTCGGCATATTTCGATAAAAGCTTTTTGGCCCCTTCATGGCCTTTAAGTGCAATCAGTTCATCAAAATAAATAACATCAAACAAGGCGGGGACACCGATGGTATCATCATAACTGCAAGCCGCCACTCCAGATTTTGATTTTGCCATAATCAAAAAATTGAGATGATGGGTATCCACGAAAGGCTGATCGCAAAGCATTAGGATAACTGCTGTTACAGAAGGGGCGATTCTTTTTAACTCAATTATTCCCGACCGTATAGATGATGACATTCCTTCTGCCCAATCAGGATTTTGGATGAGGTTTACTGGCAATTCCCTAACTGTAGGTATTATAGATGTTGCGTTTGCACCTAAAACAACAATAACCGGTGCGCAAATAGAGGCCAGCGCTGTTTCGATAGCACGTTGCAACAAGGTTTGCCCACGATAAATTACATTTTGTTTAGGTTGACCAAGCCTGCTTGAAGAACCTGCAGCCAGAATAATTATGCTCGTCATTTGATCAGTCTTGATTTAATTTCAATTGCCGGATGATATAACCTTCGTACAACGTTGTTACTTTTAGCAAATATAAATTAATGTTGTTAATATTATTGGCGGCAAACGTCACAGAATAAAACATAACCTTAATGCTATAATTTATTACAAAAAGTACAATTAAACAACAGTGCACACATTTGTATTAATTACTTTTACAGAAACAAGCAAACCGGCAGACATCCGGCTTGTTATAAACATATAAAATCTTTTATAATTGTTATCAGATAATCACGGACGAAAAATAAATTACCTTAGGTTGGCGGTAACAGACCGCTGCAATCTGCGTTGTTTTTATTGTATGCCCGAAGAGGGCTTAAACTGGTTGTCACGAAAGGAACTGATGACCTACGAAGAGATGATGCAAATTTGCAGGTTATTGGTAAAAATGGGGATCCAAAAAATCCGCATAACCGGCGGCGAGCCTTTTGTACGTAAAGATATTATGCAATTTTTAAGCTCGGTATCTAAACTACATGGGTTAAATGAACTCACTATAACTACTAATGGTGTTTTAACAGCACCTTATGTAAAGGAGTTAAAAAAAATAGGCGTTAAGTCGGTTAACCTAAGTCTGGATACATTGGATGCCAACCGTTTTTTTACCATTACCGGGCGAGATGAATTCAGTAATGTTATGGCTGCGTTGGACGAATTATTAAGGCATGATATTGAAGTAAAAATTAATGCTGTTGTGATGGATGGCAAAAATACAGTTGATATTATTCCCTTAGTTGAGCTCACGAAGGATTTACCTGTGAGTGTTCGTTTTATTGAAGAAATGCCTTTTAATGGCGATGGACATATTTACAACGGGTTGAAATGGGATTATGTTACTATTTTGGAAGAGATAAAAAAAACATATCCCGAGATTAATAAAATCCCTGATCATCCATTTTCAACGGCTTATAACTATCAAATCCCGGGCCATAAGGGAAGTGTTGGAGTAATTGCCGCCTATTCGCGTACCTTTTGCGGAACTTGTAACCGCATTAGAATAACACCGGTGGGCGAATTGAAGACATGTTTATATGATAACAGCGCATTAAATATAAAAGAATTGATAAGGGCGGGGAGCACGGAAGCACAATTGAAAGAAATGCTTTTATATTCATTTAACAACCGGGCAGCGGATGGCTGGGAAGCAGAGCGCTCACGGGGCGAAAATAAAAGCATTCATGAATCAATGGCTACAATTGGTGGCTAAATGAAAATTAAAAAGTAACACGGTATGATAACTGTTGAGGAAGCCGAAAAAATAATACTTGCACAGGCAACAGACTATGGTGCAGAGATCGTTCCTTTTGAGCTGGCATTGGGCCGGGTACTGGCTGAAAACATTAAAGCAGACAGAGACCTTCCGCCGTTTAACCGTGTCACGATGGATGGTATTGCAATAAATTATCAGGCCATTGAAAGTGGGATAAGTACCTTCCGTATAAAAGCTACACAGGCTGCTGGCGATGAACCTGTTGAAATAGAAGAACATACCGAATGTATTGAAATAATGACTGGCGCTACTTTACCTGGTTCAACTGATACTGTTATAAGGTATGAAGACCTGGAATTAAGAGCAGGCCTCGCCACTTTGGTCACCAATGGCATAAAGAAAGGCCAAAACATCCATTATAAGGGTAATGATAAAAGGCAGGATGATCTTGTAGCACACATAGGGCAGTTAGTAAGCCCCGCAACTATCAGCCTATTTGCATCAATAGGAGAAGCAGAACTGAGGGTCAAAAAAATGCCTAAGGTCATCGTTATTTCATCGGGTGATGAATTGGTTGATGTACATCAGGTGCCAACACCTTACCAGATCAGGAGATCAAATAATTATACTGTTAAATCGATCCTCAAACAACATAATTTAGATGCAGAAATGATGCATTTGCCGGACGATCCGGAGATCATCAAAAACAAGCTAAAACACTGCCTCGAGAGCTTTGATGTAATATTATTAAGCGGTGGTATCTCCATGGGTAAGTTTGATTACATCCCCGAGGCGCTAAAAGAGCTAAAAGTAAACCAGCTTTTTCATAAAGTACAGCAACGCCCAGGTAAACCTTTTTGGTTTGGCAAACATGATAGTGGTAAATTGGTATTTGCTTTTCCGGGTAATCCGGTGGCTACATTTATGTGTCTGCACCGGTATTTTTTGCCATGGTTACATGCTTCATTAGGTATTGAGCTTAAAGGGGCTATTAAAGCGGTTTTGGATGATCGGTTGAGTTTTCAATTCCCGCTGCAGTACTTTTTACAGGTTAAGCTTTATTATAACAACTATTGCCAGCTAATGGCTAAACCAATTGAAGGTAATGGCTCAGGTGATTTTGCTAACTTATCTGAAACAGATGCATTTATGGAATTACCAGCCGAAAAAAATGAATTTAAGAAAGGTGAGGTTTTTAAGGTATGGGCATTTTAATTAATCAGCAGCAAAATAAAAAATTGGTGCAATCAAATTCAAAAATAATTATAGCAAATGCTAAGTCATATCGATAATCAGGGTAATCCAACAATGGTAGATGTAACCGAAAAGTCGGTTTCACATCGTACGGCAGTAGCGCGGAGTACCGTTTCGTTGCCCGATGAGGTACTCGATTATTTATTAAACGGCGAGCTGCAAACAAAAAAAGGCCCGGTATTTCAAACTGCTATAATAGCAGGTATTATGGCTGCAAAAAAAACAGGAGACCTTATTCCCCTTTGTCATCCGCTTGGTTTAGATAATTGTACTATTACCATTGTTGTTAACGAAAATAATGATGTTATCATTGATTGTACGGCAACCATTACTGCAAAAACCGGTGTCGAAATGGAAGCGCTGGTAGGTGCCTCTATTGCGGCTTTAACTATATATGACATGTGTAAAGCCATGAGCCACAATATAGTTATAAAAGAAACTAAACTGTTATCAAAAACAGGAGGTAAACGTGATTTCAAAAGAGCATAATACTCCCCAAGGAAATAAACATAAAAAGCATACTGATTTAAAAAGGCCCGTGTTCGGCGTATTTAACCGTAATGAATGGGCTATTTTAGGCGCACCCTGTACTACTATTAAATTATTGGCAGATCAGGTTATAAGCGCCCTTTCATTGAAATATAAGTGTGCTTATGCTGATACTACACTTAATGATGATATTATTCTGCCACCAGGCAGGCTATCAGCCGGAGCCTCACTGGAATACACGAATCAGATAAATTACGGGCAGTTAAATTATAGTACGGAATTTAATCAATTTCAGCTGAGAGACATATTTGCCCAGGTTGACATGGTTTTAGTAAATGGTAATCATCAACCGGCTAAAGCACAGGTTGTGATCATTAATAATAATAAAAAATCATCCCTACAAAAGCGTGTGGAACAGCTAACTAACGTTGAGCTGATTTTACTGGCTGATGATGCTGATGAAGTTTTTGATTTTATAAAAGAAGCCGTTCCAAATTGGCAAAATTTACCCCTTTACCGGTTACATGAAACGGAAAAAATCATCGCTTTTTTTGAAAAGCAACTACAACAGGCAATACCTGTATTAAATGGATTGGTACTTGCCGGCGGTAAAAGCGAACGGATGGGTTTTGATAAAGGTGCAGTTAACTGGTATGGTAAAGAACAGCGTTACCACATGGCCGATATATTAAAAACGCTTTGTAGTGATGTTTTTATTTCTTGCAGGGCAGATCAGCAAAAGGAAATAGACCCGGCATATCCAAGTATCGCTGATACATTTACAGGTTTGGGGCCCTATGGCGCTATACTTTCGGCCTTCCGTGAGAAGCCTGATAATGCATGGCTGGTTGTAGCCTGTGATCTACCATTGATTACCCATCAAACACTAAAGCATTTAATCGATAATCGTGATACCGCAGTAACTGCAACTGTCTACCAAAGTACATTTAACAACTTTCCAGAACCATTAATAACTATCTGGGAACCAAAATGTTATTCAACTTTACTTAAATTCTTAGCTCAAGGTTATTCATGCCCTCGCAAAGTGCTAATTAATAGTGATATTAAATTATTGGACGCGCCCAATACCGATGATTTAACAAACGTTAACACCCCGGAAGAATTAGAGAGAATTAAACGAATACTTCATCAAAAAGTAGCTGCAGAATGATTCCCGATTTTTTAAGATACAGCTGCCAGATTGCCTTGCCCGGTTTTAACAAAAAAGGTCAACAATTATTGCAGCAGGCAAGAGTGCTGATAGTAGGAGCAGGAGGTTTGGGTTGTCCGGCTGCACAATATCTGGCCGCGGCAGGAGTTGGGACTTTAGGCATTGCAGATTATGATACCATATCGATCAGTAATTTGCACAGACAAATATTATACAATCCCGCTGATGTTGGATTAAAAAAAGCTATTGTAGCATGTGAACGTTTACAAAAGCAAAACCCGGAGATTAAAGTAATTCCGCACGATGTTCATGTTACATCAACAAATGTGATGGATCTGATTAGCCAATATGACATTTTGATTGATGGGACAGATAATTTTGAAACCAGATATTTATTAAATGATGCAGCGGTTATTGCCCGAAAACCGATTATTTATGGTGCTATTTACCAATATGAGGGCCAATTGGCGGTTTGGAACATTATAAATGACGACGGGGTGAAAAGCCCTAATTACCGCGATCTATTTCCAAATGTTGATGCCTCACAAATTCCTAACTGTGCAGAAGGAGGGGTGATACCCACATTAGCAGGTATTATTGGTTGTATGCAGGCAAATGAGGCAATCAAATACATCACCCAAACTGGCGAGTTACTGATCGGTAAATTATTAGTTTTCGATGCACAAACAATGCAAAGCCGGGTTATTAAAATCGGCGATGCTACCCACACGCAGATCATCCGGCTGGTTGAAACCGTTATTGTACCAACTATTTCCGTAGCAGAATTGAAAGTCGTTTTATCAGAAAATACTGTTAAGCTTATTGATGTACGTACAGAACAGGAGCGCAATGATTTTAATATCGGCGGCGAACATCTTCCGTTTGAAGAGCTTTATAAACAAATGGAACATCTTGAAACTACCGCCAAAACAGTGTTGTACTGTGCATCCGGTAAAAGGAGCGGGGAAGCGGTAAAGCTAATTAAGAAAAGATACCCCAGTGCTCCATTCTTTTCTCTTGAGGGAGGATTAAAACGATGGTTAGAGAACGAGGACTAACGTAGCGTTTGGTAAGTATTTGCTTATAAGCAACACTTACCAAACGCTCCAATTTTACGGCCCAATTAAAGGAGTCTTTGCGATTGGCTGCATTTATTATAACCTAATTACTTCTTACCCCCTCCAAAAACAGAGAAGCTTACGTAGCGTTTCGGATGAGCTTTCAAATCAATTAAAAGGCTATCAAGACTGGCAGAAGCTGCATTTAGGTTGTTATACATCTTGTTATCATTAATCAATAGCCCTAATGACCCTTTTCCGCTGTTAATCTTGTTAATAGTTTGTTGTAGGTCAGCCATAGCTTTATTAGCGTTATCAAGTGTTTGTTTGATGTTTGCATTAGCCACATCGTTACTAACTTTTTCAAAGTTTTCTGTAATCCCTGTCAAATGATCCGAGCTATTTTTTAAATTAGATGAAACCGTCTCAGCATTCGTTAAAATTCCGTTGATGTGTTCAGTTTGATTGCCAACAAGCGCGTCAATTTTTTTTGTTGTACCCTCAAGCGTTTGCAGTGAATTAGCAATGCTCATAAAGCTTCTATCAATATTTTTCTGAAAATTAGGATTTAAAATCTTGTTTATTGCAGCAAGCGACGAATCTAATTTCCCAATAAGGCTTTCGGCCTTCATCTGAATTGGCTGTAGGCTTTCGGCCAAACTACCTTGAATATCGGCACGCAAGGTGTCACTATCTTCGGCATAAGTATTACTATTTCCATACTCAAACACAATAGCTTTACCACCTAAAAGATCGGTGCTCACCAATTTTGCGAGCGTGTTTGAAGGCACACTATATTGTTTTTCAATCTTAAATTCAACTATCGTATGTCCATCGGGCAGTAGTTTCATTTTAGAGACCCTTCCTATCTGGAACCCATTAACTAATACCGGCTTTGAAACAGATAATCCATCCACACTTTTGTATATGGCATAATATTTATTCGAGCCCGAAAAGATATCGTTGCCCCGTAAAAAGCTGTACCCCAATATAAGTATTGTAATGGCAATGGCTGTTAAAGCCCCAATTTTAGTTTCGTTTGATATTTTCATAGGTGTTGATTGAAATTATAGATATGATATTTTAGATTTGAGATAAAGGTATTTATCCCGATATAAATATGTCTTGTTAGCCTACTTTACTATTTAACTTAATGCGATATAAGATGTTAATATACTTAGACATAATGGCCTCATATCTCACATCTGAGCGCTCAAATCTACTTAAGGAGATACTTGCTCCACCTCAGTTTTATAATTCATTAATGCTCTTACTATTGAGGCAACTATTTCATTTTGTCCGTCTTCTGAGTTCAGGTAAGCCTCATCATCGGGGTTGTTGATATAACCGGTTTCAACCAGCACAGCGGGCATTGCGCTGTGGCATAGCACTAATACGCCCTGTTCTCTTATCCCGTCACTATGTCTTCCGTCAGTATCAACAAATTCGGTATTAAGTAATTCAGCCAGATGAATACTTTGTTTGCGGTATTTGCGCATATAGGTATTCATCAAGATCATTGATTCAGGGTCCGAAGGATCAAGACTCGTGTTCATATCTGAGTCAGCTTCAACCAGGTTTTCCTTGATCGCTTTTTCTTCTTCCTTAGTTCGATGGAAACCATACACCAGCAATAAAACGCCTTTTCCTGAACGATCCGGAACTTCTACGGTCCGATAAACGGGCTTGTTATGTTTATGGCCAACAACCTCATGCACACGCCTGGAGGGCAATGAATTACAATGCAGTGAAATAAAAAGATCACCTTTATTTTCGTTTGCAATGTCCGCCCGTTTTTGCCATGCAATGTCTTCGTCAGTAGATCGCGTTAAAACTACTTTCACCCCTGTTAATTGTTTTTCTATCTCTTTTTGCAATTTAAGTGCAAGGGCAAGCGTTACATCTCTCTCTAAGGAATAAGAACCAGAAGCACCGGGAGAGTAATTTCCCGAGACGCCAGATGGACGGACACCATGTCCGGCGTCAACAATAATGGTTTTAATTTTATAACCAGAACCGGTGATTGTATCCTTTTGTGAAGAACTTAATGCAAACGAAAAAAACGGTATAGATGCCAGTATTATCGATAAACCACAAATCAATCTTTTCAATGCCTTATTTTTCATTATTTTTGAACGCTGTTAACTATATCTGCAAAAATACTATTCATAATCGATTTTGAAATTCATTAGCATTTTTTTTCTTCTTGCAATAATTTTAATGCTGCGTGTAATTGCGGCCACACCTAATCATAACACCTATAGATTTAAACCTTTACTGGATACGATCATAAAAATCGATACAATTAAAGGCCAGAAACTAATTAAAGGTAAAAAATCTAAGGGAACTTCGAAAGCAAAAACTACTGTTGCTAAAAAAGATACCTCAAAAAATGCAAATGGATTACAGGAAGAGGTGACTTCACATGCCGAAGATTCGACGTTTGTTGATAACGAGCATCAAATTACTTATCTGTATGGCAAAGCCAGAGTAACTTATGGCGATTTTGAGTTGGATGCCGATTACATCCGCCTGGATAAGAAAAACCACTTGTTATATGCCAGAGGCAGTACTGATCCATTAACACACCGGTATGTTGGCAGGCCTATCTCCAAACAAGGAAAAGACAAACCAATTTTGTCCGACTCGTTGTTATTTGATTATAAAACAAAAAAAGGCAAGCTTTATAACCCGGCTTCAGACCAGGATGGTAATTTTTTATCGGGTGGGCAAGCTAAAAAGCTGAATGAAACGGAAGTTGCCTATCGAAATGTTCTTTTCAGCACGTGTGACCTGCCATATCCGGATACGCATTTTGGTATAGTAATTACAAAAGGTATTGCCGAAAAAAATCGCATAGTATCGGGCCCGGCGTATCTCGAAATCGAAGGTATTCCGCTTCCTTTGGCTATTCCTTTTGGTTTTTTCCCGAAACCTGATACCCGCACATCGGGCATCATTATACCAACCTTTGGTGAAGACCAAAAACTGGGCTTTTACCTGCGTAATTTTGGCTATTATGTAGGCATAAGTGATTATATGGACCTTACCACCGAAGGTACCATTTATTCAAAAGGTTCGTACGACGTAGGTACTACACTTCACTATCTGAAACGTTATAAATACGGCGGAACGCTTATATTAAGCTATGGTTCACATAATTATGGTCTTGAAGGAGATCCGCCGCAAAAAGACTTTAATATTAACTGGACACATAGTCAGGACCCAACCGCTCACCCTGGTAGTACACTAAGCGCGTCTGTGAATGCGGGTACATCAACATTTTACACAATTCCAGAAAACAGTAATTTTAATATCCAGTCGTTAGTACAAAACAACTTCAGATCAACCATAAACTATAGTAAAACATGGGCCGGAACACCATTTAACCTGAGTGTGGGTGTTTCACACAGTCAGGATCTTACCGCCAAAACAGTTACGCTTGATTTACCGACACTTAGTTTTACAATGGCATCATTAAGTCCGTTCGACTCACCGGATAGGGTAGGCGAACAAAAATGGTTTCAAAAAATAACCATTAGCTATAGCTTAACTGCTAATAACGAAATTAATGCTATTCCCGAGTCGGAGTTATTTAAAGGCAACACGCTTTTAAAAAACATGCAAACCAGCATAATTCATAATATACCGATAAGTTTAAGTTTAAATGTTTTAAAATATTTTCAGTTTAGCAGCAGCGTAAATTATACCGAACACTGGTATTTACAAACTGTAAAAGAAAGTTACGATACATACAATACTTTAAATCCTGGCAGTGCGGTAAAAGATACTGTTAACGGGTTTAAAAGGGCATACTCTTATACACTAAGCACGGGCTTATCAACCAAACTTTACAGCACCATAAAGTTTAAAAACGGAAACCTGGAAGCAATAAGGCACGTAATGACACCAACCTTAAGCTTTAGTTTTAACCCTGATTTTTCTGATCCAACTTATGGGTTTTACAAAACTATTATAAGCAACGCCTCTGTACCGTACCCATATTACAGCCAAACTTATTCTATTTTTCCGGACGGTTTTCCTTCACCGGGCATGCAGGCGGGAATTGGGTTAAGTTTGGATAATACCATAGAAATGAAGTTTAAACCAAAGGCAACTGATACTTCCGGAAAATCAAGGAAGGTATCATTACTTGATGGTTTCACGATTTCAACTTTTTATAATTTCGCGCAGGATTCACTCCGTCTCCAGCCAATTTCGTTTTCGGCACACACAGGAATTTTAAATCAAAAGGTAAACCTGAGTTTCTTTGGATCATTTAATCCTTACGTCACCCAGGTACTCGATTCTATTTCGGGTGGTTCAATTACGAGATATACTCACGAAATAAACCGCTATACCTTCCAGAATGGCAAACTCCCATCGCTTACCTCGTTTAGTTTTTCAATGAGTGGAAGTTTAAATTCCACCTCATTTAAGCCGCACACACCGGTACAACCAGGCAGTACCCTGCAAACTATTAACCCGCAGGAAGCACAAAAATTAGCGTTTATTAACAGCGACCCGAGTGCTTATGTTGATTTTAACGTACCGTGGAACCTTTCATTTAATTACAGTTTTAGTTACAATAACAATTATATTAATACCAATACCACTAATACGGTTATGCTTAGCGGGGATTTTAATCTTACTTCAAAATGGAAGATACAGTATTCTACCAACTATGACCTAAGAGCGCAGCGGCTGGCTGTTTCATCGTTTGGAATATATCGCGATCTGCATTGTTGGGATCTCAATGTACAATGGGTGCCGTTTGGGCTTTATAAATCATACAACGTTACTTTAAAGGTAAAAGCGGCCATTTTACAGGATTTAAAACTGAGCAAAAGGAGCGATTATACCAATAACCAAAACTTTACAGAATAATAATGCTTGCAGAAATTATAACCATAGGCGACGAAATACTTATTGGACAAATAGTTGATACCAATTCGGCATGGATGGCTCATGCACTTAACAATATAGGCATACGCGTTAAACAGATCTCATCGGTATCTGATGACCAACAGCATATTTTAACGGCTTTAAGCGAAGCGAGCAAACGTGCTGATATTGTATTGATAACAGGTGGTTTGGGCCCTACAAAGGATGATATTACAAAAAATACTATCGCCGGATATTTTGGTGTTAAGCTGGTTGAAAATAAAGAAGCGCTGGATAACGTAATTGCTATTTTTTCAAAATATAAAGCACCATTGCTCGAAGTAAACAGGCTGCAAGCGCAAGTACCTGAAAACTGCGAAGTAATATTGAACAAAAATGGCACTGCCCCTGGTATGTGGTTTAACGAGGGCGGGAAAATATACGTATCAATGCCAGGCGTGCCACATGAAATGAAGTACATGATGGAGGAATCTGTGATTCCAAAGCTCAAATCGTCATTAACGCTGCCTGTTATTATTCATAAAACTATTTTAACCGTTGGCGAAGGCGAATCGTTTCTGGCTCAAAGAATAGCTGATATTGAGGATTCACTTCCATCACACATCAAACTGGCTTATCTGCCTAAGCTTGGCCAAGTGCGCCTCAGATTAAGCGGGTATGGGGATGATGAAGCCACTTTGAAAAAAGAAGTGGAGGTATTTGCTGACAAAATTATTGAGCGTGTTACTAATGTTGTAGCGGCAACGGAGGATATACCTGTTGAAAAAGCCATATTAAATTATATGGAAAGTAAGGGCCTTACCTTATCGGTAGCTGAAAGCTGCACCGGCGGATATATATCACATCTTTTCACACAGCATCCCGGGTCGTCAAAGGTATTTTTTGGCGGTGCCATATCTTATTCGTACGAATTAAAGGAGCATATTCTGGGCGTAAAAAGCGAAACTTTAAAAGAATTTGGAGCTGTAAGCGAAGAAACGGTTACCGAAATGGTAAAGGGAGCGTTGTTGAATTTTAAGTCAGATTACGCTCTTGCCGTTACCGGTATTGCAGGCCCCGATGGTGGTACTCCCGAAAAACCTGTTGGTACTGTGTGGATTGCTGTTGCTACAACTAATAAAATCGTTGTAAAGAAATCAACATTTAGTAATAAACGCCTGCAAAACATTGAAAGAAGTGCTATCACTGCATTAAATATGTTGAATACTTTACTGCACGAAAGTGTAAATTGACGATAAAATCTGCTAATTTTGAGCCTTCATGATAATTATTGTCTATGGCTCAATATAAACTTTTACTTCCCAAAATGGGGGAAAGCGTTGCTGAAGCAACTATAATTAAATGGACAAAAAATCCTGGAGATTACATAGAAATTGACGAGACTGTAATGGAAATCGCGACTGATAAAGTTGATTCAGATGTTCCATCACCAGTTGCCGGCAAGCTGATAGAATGCTTATATAAAGATAATGACGTTGTTCAGGTTGGTGCTGTTATAGCAATTATTGAAACATCAGCGCCAGAAGAAACAAAAGAGCCTGAACAGCATAACATACCACAAGAACAAACCGTTGCAGAAACAGTAACAGCTATCTCTGTTGAGAGTGTACAAACGCATGAACCAGAAATTAAACAGCCAGTATTTGAGGAGCAACACCGGGAATTTATACCCGCTGTGCCTTATACTGAAGAGTTAACGCATCAAAATATAGCTTTAGCTGACGACAATCCTGTTAAAAACTCAACACGTTTTTATTCGCCGCTGGTGAAAAACATAGCCGCTCAGGAAGGCATAAACAATGCCGAACTTGATCAGATTCCGGGTACCGGAGCAGAAGGACGTTTAACAAAAGATGATTTGCTGGCTTATATTCAAAATAGGTTTAAATCAGCAACAGTGCAAAATGTTGCTGAGACACCTGTTAGCCAATCTGCTGAACAAACAGTGAGCGTTGAGAAACCTGTTGAAGAGGCTCTATCTCCGGTTGCTGCCAAAGCGCCCGAAACAATAACTACGCAAAGTTCGCCGTCTGTTACTGAAACAAAAGACGAGCCAATAAAACAAGCTTCCGTTGAAAGCAAGCCGGTAAGCACAGGTACTTCATTATCAGGTGGCGACGAAATTATTGAGATGGACAGGATGCGCCGTTTAATTGCCGATCACATGGTAATGAGCAAGCATACTTCACCGCATGTTACTTCGTTTGTTGAAGCTGACGTAACTAATCTTGTTTTATGGCGTGAAGCCATAAAGAACAGCTTTGAAAAACGGGAAGGCGAGAAAATAACCTTTACACCCATTTTTATTGAAGCTGTTGTAAGAGCCATTAAAGATATGCCAATGATCAATATTTCTGTTAATGGGACACAGATCATTAAAAAGAAGGATATTAACATCAGTATGGCTACGGCGTTACCTAATGGTAATTTGATTGTACCCGTAATTAAAAAAGCCGACGAATTAAACTTGGTTGGGCTTACCAAAGCTGTTAATGACCTTGCAAGCCGTGCTCGTAACAACAAACTGAAACCAGATGATGTACAGGGAGGAACGTTTACCATAACCAACGTAGGATCATTTGGAAATGTTATGGGGACCCCTATAATAAACCAACCTCAGGTAGCAATTTTAGCGGTAGGTGCGATAAAGAAAAAACCGGCCGTTATTGAGACATTACAAGGTGATATGATCGGCATCCGCCACATGATGTTCCTGTCGTTATCTTATGACCACCGGGTTGTTGATGGTTCATTAGGTGGTTCATTTGTAAGACGGGTAGCAGACTACCTTGAAAACTGGGACCCGGGAAGAGAGATTTAACCTTAGCTATAGATACATATTTAAAAAGCAGCATTTAATTAAAACAAGTGCTGCTTTTTTATTTTAAGTAATTGGGCGAAAGATTAATCCTTTGCATTTGTTTCAATTTGTATAAACTTGTACAAGGTATGAATTGGCTGAGTGGCAATAACCTCGTAATTTGGATCAATATCAAATTATCACAAATGGAAATTCTAATTAAAATATCACGTATCTCTTATGGCCTTATGGTGGCTGCTCTTGGATTTCAGCAACTTGCATACGCGGATTTTCGGCCGGTAGTAATACCCCCGCTGTGGCTCGCCAACATTCCGGGATATGTCATTTGGGTTTATCTTTTAAGTGTAATTCTTATTACAGCCGGTATTGCTATAATGATTGATAAGAAAACAAGACTTGCATCACTCATATTAGGGGGCATATTTCTTTTATTGCTGATTTTTTGTGAGATTCCGTATGAGATATTTAATGATCCAAATAATGGCCATTTAGGTGTTTGGGGCGATGCGTTGAAAGAGCTGGCTTTTGCCGGAGGCGCTTTTGTTGTAGCCGGATCGTATCCTACCACGGTTGCAGAAGTACCAAAAAATAATTCCCTCACAAACTTATTGGAAAAACTGATCCCACTGGGTAGTGTTTTCTTTTCAATTACCATGGTCTGTTTTGGCATTTGTCATCTCCTGTACGCCGTTTTCATCTCGGCTCTGGTACCTAACTGGATTCCCGGTCATATTTTCTGGACTTATTTTGCAGGTGTTGCGTTGATAGGTTCGGGGCTTGGCATCATTTTTAATATTAAATTAAAATTAAATGCGCTTCTTTTGGCCTTGATGATATTTCTTTGGTTTATTTTTCTCCATATCCCAAGGGGCGTTGCTGACCCTTTTTCAGGCAAAGGCAACGAGATTTCGAGCATATTTGAAGCATTTGGTTTCAGTGGAACGGCGTATCTTATTGCCTGTGGGTATTTTCTACCCAAAGAAACTAACTGACCGCCTGTTGGCTTTGCCTGATGTTTTTATCAAACTTCCTTGTTATTGTTTCATAAATTATCTTCAACCATATTAATACACAAGGCAATGCCTTTAATTTATATGGCACTACATAATGCATTTTTATATATCGCGGGAAGAGATCAGATGGTGAAAGAGTAGTTAAAATCAGCGCAAAAACAAATAAACCAATTTCAAATGAAGTTACCGGACGGTTTAAATTCATGAACCAGATGCCTACGCCGGCGAAAGCAATAATATAAGTTGGCGACTCGGACGAACTACTAAAAATAATTACAAAAATTAAGGTTGATGCCAGCAGTAATAGTTGGTAGGGGATAACCTCATAATATTTTACCCTTACGTACCAAATCATAAACAATATAATTCCCGGTACAATAACCGTGATGTTTGACAATTGCCGATAATTAAAAATATTACGTATTAATCCCATTGCCGAAATATCTTGCAGGCTTGGACCTATATTGTTCATGTTTTTAGCTACAAGATCGCCGTACCAATCATGATAAGTTTGAATAATGTAGGCAGGAGAGGAGATAAGCATCGGCAATACAAACAAAACTACCGACCAAAACAATAAACTTAAAACAAATTTCAGTTTATCTTTTGAAAAGAAAAAGAAGGCCAGTCCGACAATACCATAAAGTTTTATGAAGGTTCCGGCTACAATCATCAATGCTGCCCAAAAATCCTTTTTATCCCGTATAAAAACATAGCTTAAAATAATTAGCGCAGCTATAAAAGGGTTTATCTCCACGTTAGAGGATGAAGTCATTAACTCGTGGGCGCATATCAACAAAATAATTATATATTGATCTTTTTTGATGGGCAACAATTTTATGGCGACATATAAGGCCCAGGCATTAAACATTACCCAAAGTATAACACCCAAACCATCAGGCATTAAAGCAAACGGCGCCATTAAAATGGCAAACGCAGGGCCATAATGATATAGATCATTGTAGTGCTGGGGTTGGGGCCCAAACACCGTTTGTTGGTGTATAGTGTTTAAGAAGCCGTATTTATAAACAAAGTAATTATTGTGGATGTGGTTAAGTATAACACTTTTAGCCACTGCAAAAAAGCTTAAGCCAAAATACAATGTCAAAACAAATGGTTTGTTATTTACAAGTTTAGTAAGTTTTGACATCAGCCATATAAATTAGGTAAGCGTGCAAATATAGCAAACCACTTAATTAACTGCATCCAATTTTTATTAATACAGTAAACAATCAAAGTAAAAAGGCTCCTGGAAGAGAGCCTTTTTTATCTAAATAAACTGTATGAAAAATAGAAAATTTACAATGCTTCAACCGCCTCATTTGCAGTTAAGGCAAGGTTTACACCGGCAAGTTGATCGGCAAATGCTACAAATGCTCCATTGTTCGCTATAAGTTGTTCATTATCGATCAAATTTTGAAGGTTTACTTTTCCGATAATAAACTTATAACTACCCGAATAATAGCGTTCATGGATATGCGAGAAGTTTAAGGCCTCAACAAGCGACTCGTTCTCGTATCGCAGGTAAATATTCAGTTCAATATTATTGGTAAACTTCAGGTCGTTGCTTTCCTTGGCCTTTTTATATTCATACTGGTAGTCATAACGCAATGCTGCAATGTCAGATAGCACTGCAGATCCTGTTGGATGGCCTCCAGCACCTTTGCCAAAAAAGAATTGCTGATCGGCAAAAGCAGCCTGTACAATTACGCCATTATACTCATATTCCACATTGTACAAAAACTCTTTTTCGTTCACAAACTTTGGTAATACAAAAAGTGCAACATGCCGGTCGTCCAATTCCTTTGCAACTGGAACCAGCTTAATTTTTAGATTTTTTTCGCGTGCATATTGCAAATCATGGGCTGCCAGGTTTTGAATGCCGAGGTTAAATACTTTGTCGGGTTTTACAATTACACCATAAGCATGCGCTGCGGCAATTACCAGCTTATATTTGGCATCAAAACCGCCAACATCACTTGTCGGGTCGGTTTCTGCAAAACCCAAATCCTGAGCTTGTTTTAACGCCGTTTCATAATCCATATTCTCATTAAATCCTTTTGACAATATATAATTAGATGAACCATTAAAAATGCCGCTTATAGAATGCAGTAGCTCATTATCATAATATTCCTCCAAATTACGGATAATTGGAATACTGCCGCACACCGAACCTTCATAAAGCAACGAAGTGCCATATTTATGCTGTAATGCAATTAACTCCTCCAGGTGAAGAGCAATCATTTTTTTACTGGCCGATACCACGTTTTTGCCTGAGCTTAAAGCTCTTGATACAATTTCAAAAGCAGCTTCGGTATCGTTTATGAGCTCAACAATCGTGTTTATTTCAGGGTTGTTAAGCAATTCATCCTTTTCGGTAGTAAATAGATGCGCCGGCAACGAACGTTGTTTGTGCGCGTCTTTAATAGCAATCTTAACTATTTCGAGGTTAAGATGTTTGGTTTTAATAATGTCGTATAAGCCCTGGCCAACCACGCCGAAGCCAAATAATCCTATGTTTAATTTTTTACTCATTATGCAGTTTGTTGCAATTCAATAATTTTCCCCCTTACGTCTGTCTTAAAAAAGGAGGTTATGATTTTTGTTAGTTGTTCTGTTTCAATTAAAAATCCATCGTGCCCATAAAAAGAGTCCAATTCGGCAAACGCTGATTTGGAAATATGCCTAAACAAATATTGCTGTTCTTCAATAGGGAACAATACGTCTGATTTAATACCGATAACCAGCGTGCGGGCTTTTACAAGACTCAATGCTTTTTCTACCCCATGCCGGTTACGCCCTGCATTATGCGAATCCATTGTTTTTGATAGATACCAGTAACTGTACGCATTAAACCTATTTACCAGCTTTTCGCCCTGATAATTTTGGTATGATGCCGCCTTATAACCATCAATCAGGCTATCTTTTTCTTCGTGCTGAGTGATGGAATAGGTTTTATAGTTACGGTAGGAGAGCAGTGCAATGCTTCGCGCGGCTTTCAGCCCTTTTTCACCACCATCGGGTGTATTAGCGTAAAAGGTATCATCAGCACTTATCGCTAAGCGTTGCGACTCATTAAATGCAATGCCCCATGGCGAGTGTTTTGCATTACTGGCTATCAGGATAAGGTTCTTTATGCGCTCCGGCTCCATAATTGACCATTCCAATGCCTGCTGACCACCAAGCGAACCACCTATAAGTATTTCAATCTGATTAATTTGAAGATGCTCGGCCAATAGTTGATGCGCCTTCACAATATCCCTAACTGTAATTTGCGGGAACGACAAATAATAAGGCTGGTTGGTAACCGGGTTAACACTTAAAGGATTAGTAGTACCATACGGTGAGCCCAAAATGTTGGCGCACACTATAAAATGTGTAGCGGGATTAAAATAGTTATTTTCACCAAACAAGCCCTTCCACCAATCAAAAACATCGGCATTTGCGGTAAGGGCATGACATACCCAAACCACATTATCCCGGTTTTTATTGAGCGTTCCATAAGTATGAAAACCAATTTCAAGTTCTTTTAGCTGACTGCCAGACTCAAGTTTAAAGGACTTGTTATGTTTATATATTTCTGTATTCATTTATTTATATACTATTCCCGATGGCTGTTATTGCCTATTTGAGCTAGCGCCTGTTCAAAATCTGCTTTTATATCGTCAATGTGTTCAATACCCACCGCTACACGTAATAAATTTGGTAAAACACCAGCCGACAATTGTTCTTCATCAGAAAGCTGTTGATGGGTAGTTGCAGATGGCTGAATAATCAACGTTTTTGCATCACCAAGGTTTGCCAGATGACTAACCAGTTTTAAATTATCAATCAGCTGAGTTGCTTTTTCTTTACCACCTTTAACTTCAAAGCTCAATACCGCGCCGAAACCATTTTTCAGATATTTTTTTGCTAACGCATGATGTGGCGAAGATGGCAAACCGGGGTAATTTACTTTTTCAACCTGAGGGTGCTTTTCCAGCCATTTGGCCAGCTCAAGTGTATTATCTACATGGCGCTGAACACGTAATGACAGTGTTTCAAGGCCCTGGATATTCAGCCACGAATTAAATGGAGATTGTGATGGCCCAAAATCGCGCAATCCCTCTACGCGCGCACGAATAATGAATTGAATATTACCAAAAGGGCCTCCAATGCCAAACACATCTGCAAAAACCAACCCATGATACCCTTCTGAAGGTTCAGTAAACTGAGGGAATTTACCATTACCCCAGTTATAATTTCCACCATCAATTATTACACCGCCTATAGTGGTGCCATGGCCGCCTATCCATTTAGTAGTCGATTCAACAACAATGTTTGCACCATGTTCAAACGGTCGGAATAAATAACCACCCGCGCCAAATGTATTGTCAACTATTAAAGGAAGGTCATGTTTTTTTGCAAGGGCGGCAACTTTATCAAAATCAGCTATATTAAAACCGGGATTGCCTATCGATTCAAGATAAATGGCCTTTGTTTTATCATCAATCAGTTTTTCAAGATTTTCGGCAGTGTCGTCCTTGGCAAAACGAGCCTCAATGCCTAAGCGTTTAAAGGCAACTTTAAACTGGTTATAAGTTCCGCCATATAAAAATGGGGAGGTTACAAAGTTATCACCATGCTGCAAAATATTATTCAATGCAATAAATTGTGCTGCCTGACCCGATGCTGTTGCCAAAGCCGCGACGCCGCCTTCGAGGGCAGCTATGCGTTTTTCAAAAACATCGGTAGTGGGGTTCATTATGCGCGTATAAATATTACCAAATTCTTTAAGAGCAAAAAGATTTGCACCGTGTTCGGCATTTTTAAATACGTAAGAAGTAGTTTGATATAGCGGAACGGCACGTGAGCCGGTAGCATCAACCTCCTGGCCTGCGTGTAATTGTAATGTTTCGAATTTTAAATTTTCAGTAGACATGTTTTTAGGGTTTGAAATTAATTTTAATGAATTTGTTAGCTTTCAGATCACAATCAGATATAGATATCCTTTGTGTAAACACGTATCCCCGGGAAATGGAAATTAAAGCGTGTTTAATGCTTACCAACAGCAACACATGCACATTTCGCTGTTAGCATAGCTATAGCAATAGGCCGGTGTTTGACTCGTTGAGGTCCTAAAAATGGTTCGAAGAATGGAATTAATCAGACTTTTCATGGTTGTTAATTTATATTCCCCGGTGTTATTTGCCGGGACAGGAATTGGCACCTTCTTCAACATTGAAGGGTTGCCAGCGGGTAATTGAGCCTGATCTCTCGCCGCTTCTTTATAAATCATAACCTTTGTGGGGAAATGATCATTGGTATTGCTACCAAATTTTGTTTCAAAGATAAGCTGTTTGAAATGAAAATTCCAAATTAAATTTTCATAAACGGCAAAAACTACTTACTATCGGAGAATAAGGCGAAAAATTTGCAAATTGCCATTCTGCATTTTTAAAGTCGCGGTACACCGGTAAAATACATGCTCAAAATAGCTTATCATCCTATTTATATTCATTCGCTACCTGCCGGGCATCGTTTTCCGATGCTTAAGTACGAGTTGATCCCGGCCCAATTACTTCATGAAGGACTTATCACCGGCGAAAACCTGTTTGCGCCGGATGAATTATCAGAAGATGTTATATTGTTGACGCACGATGAAACCTATTGGCAGCAATTACGCGATTTAACGTTGCCTCAAAAAGAACAACGGCGAACGGGCTTTCCACTATCGGCCGTATTGGTAGAGCGTGAAAGCCGAATTGCTAAAGGTACAATTGACGGCTGTCATTATGCTATTGAGCACGGGGTGGCCTTCAACGTAGCCGGCGGCACCCATCACGCCGGCACCAATTGGGGCGAAGGGTTTTGTTTATTAAACGATCAGGCAATTGCCGCTAATTATTTATTAAACAACAAGTTATGTTCATCTATTTTAATTATTGATTTAGACGTTCACCAGGGAAATGGTACCGCACAGATATTTGAAAACAATCCGGATGTATTTACTTTTTCGATGCATGGCGCAAATAATTTCCCGTTTCGAAAAGAAAAATCGGATGTGGATATAGCGTTGCCCGATGGTACGGGAGATGATGAATACCTAACCCTGCTTAAAACTACCTTGCCACGGTTAATAGATCAGCAGAAACCCGATTTCATATTTTACCTCGCAGGCGTCGATGTCTTAGCTACTGACAAATTGGGAAAAATGGCCCTAAGCAAAACAGCTTGTAAAGCCCGGGATAAGTTTGTATTTGAACAGTGCATCGCCAATAATATACCGGTGCAAGTGAGCATGGGCGGGGGATATTCGCCTGATATAAAAGATATTGTTGAGGCACATTGCAATACTTACCGGATTGCCCATGAATTATATTTTTAATCGTTGGCAATCGTTTTGTCGCGGTATTTTCTGCTGATAAACTGAAAACGAAAGAATAGCAGGATAGAAGAGACCATCAATCCAAGCACTAAACCGTACCAAACACCCTTAACACCTAAATGCAAGGAAATACCCAACACATAACCAACTGGCAAGCCAACTATCCAATAAGCTAAAAAGGTTATAAACGTAGGAATATTAACGTCACCCATGCCTCTTAAAATTCCGAGGCCAACTACCTGGGTACCATCGAATAATTGAAACAATGCTGCCAGTATAAGTAACTGAGCTGCAATAGCTATTACTATTTTATCTGAAGTATAAATCCATGGTAAAACATGATTAAATACGGTAAATAACACTGCGGTGATAAACATGAACACTAATACGATGTGATAACTGGAGATAGCGGAGTGCCGCAATTTAAGATGATCTTTACTTCCAAAATAATTCCCTGATTTTATGGCTGCCGCTGCTGAAAGGCCACTGGCCATCATGTAAGTGATCGAGGCAAGGTTAATGGCAACCTGATGAGCGGCCTGTTCGTGGTAACCAATAGTGCCAATAATAACAGCAGCGGCGCTAAAAGCGCTTATCTCAAAAGTATATTGCAAGGCTACCGGTGCACCGATGCGGAGAATTTGCAAACAACGTGCCCGGCTGATATTGGTAATCGTAAATCCCTTAAGGTATTTCTTAAAATTAGCCGACTTGAAAACGTACGATGACATTACAACGGCCATTAAACAGCGATCAATCAAAGTACTATAACCAACGCCCTTTATACCCATCGGGCTAATGCCAAATAAACCTTTTACAAAAACTATCCCAACACAAATATTCAGTACATTACCCCAAATAGAAATGGCCATGGCCTGTTTAGTGAAACCCAGACCTTCGGCAAATTGTTTAAATGTGTTAAATACCAGCATAGGGATAATTGATAATCCAAGCAATAACAAAAAGGGCTTTGCCTGCTTTACAACAGCGGGTGTTTGATCCAAGTGGTCAAGTAAAAACATCGAACCAAAAAGGGTAACAGCAAAAAGAATAATACCTGTAATTAAATTGATAAACAAACTATTAGAAAGGAGCTGCCCACATTCGGCATAATTTTCGCGTCCATTGTGCTGTGCTATCAGCGGGGTTATTCCATAGGAAACACCAATGCCTATTACTAAAAAAATAATAAAAATACTGTTTGCCAGGGACGCCGCCGCCAGTGAAACCGTGCCTGCAAAATGCCCTACAATAATGGTATCAGAAGTTTGAACCAGCGTGTGCCCCAACTGTGATATCACCACCGGGATTGCCAGATGCAAATTGTCGCGATAATGTTGTTTATATTTTTGATAGGTGGACATAGGTATAGATGTGAGATATTGGATTTCAGTTATGAGACATGATATTATTCAAAACATTTAAGAATTTTGCATATCTTAAATCTCACGTCTCAAATCTAAGAAGTAACCGCCGTATAAAACTCTTCTTTTTCGGTTGTATTTATTTTTATTATTCCTGATAATATCAGATCAACTAACAAACGTTGAGCTCGTTTACGACTTATTTTTAACAGGTTGCAGCATTCCTTTATCGTTATCCGGTTAGCTTTATCCAGGTATTCCAGTAATTCCTTTTCTCTGGATGAATATTCAATTAAAACTCCTTCATTTTGGGCCGATCGTTTTAAAACATCTACTACAATCTTACTTGCTAACACACTTTTATCTTTTACCCTAACATACACCCACCATTTTCCGTCTTCGGCAAGCGAATAGTGTGGCTTTAAATTGCTTTGGGGCGTATCAACAATCAATACTATTTTATCATCAACATACACCTCTTCGAAACTGGGTTCAAGTGCGGGTTTTGCATATAGATGAGCCGCTTTAGTGATCATATAACGCTCTTCGTCTTCTGATTTTACACCCCTTATTGTTCCATCATCAGCAACACCTATTAATAATTTGCCGCCTTTATTATTTGCAAATGATACCATTGTACGAGCTATCTTTTCGCAGCTGGTAATTGTTTTTTTAAAATCGAGATTTACGCCTTCGCCTTCAAAAATCAGCCTTTTTACATTCATGGTTTTTCCTCTTGTTTTTTAGGCGATTGATAAGGTTTAAATATTTCCATCCATCTTTCGGGGCGGGTTATTTGTGTAAATCCAAACTGATTGTAAAGCCCTTGAGCATCGGCTGTTGCTAACGACCATCGTCTTAAACCCTGCAGATCCGGATGTGCAAGAATGGTTTGTAGAAGCCATTTGGACAATCCAAATCCCCTGTGTTCCGGCAAAATAAACACATCACAAATGTAAGCAAAAGTAGCCTCATCGGTAACCACCCGGGCAAAACCGGCCAGTACGTTTTGTTTATAAACGCCAAAACAAATTGAGTTATCGATGGCCTTTTTTAACTTTTCAACTGGAATACCCTGCGACCAATAGGATTCTTTATCCAGATATTGATAAACGGCTTCAAAATCAATCAAACTTTTATCTGTAGATATTTGAAAGCCTTTTTTCAGGAATGCGTCATCATTCATTATTATATGCATTTTAGTTTCTTTATTAACAGGGCTTTATTCCGCTAATGACTCATTCGTTTTATTATCACTAAAACTTAAATTACGGACATATATTTCATTAATGACCGTAACACATAGCTTTTCATTTTTGTCATAAATCTCAATCGAATATGATTTTCGATATTTGCCAGTTGTGTTTAAATAATGTTCACAATCTGCTATATCTGTGTTAGTTATACTTATTTTAAAATATAGATCTGTTTTGCCGGGCTTAATAAACCTTATTGCCGCCGACCGTGACCAGGCTCTTACATCGTAACCCTTCCGGATAAACACCTGGTAAAAAAGCAACGGAAAAAATGGATCAGCGGCCGAAAAAAGCGTACCGCCGAAAATGGAATTATGATAATTTTTGTTTAAAAGGCTTTTATTGATTTTTACATTTACACCTAAAAAGCCCTTATCAAACTTAACAACCCGGATACGTTGAAAAAACAAAGGAGGATATAGATTAATAGCCCATTTCAGTACGCCTTCAGAAACTAACATATAGGCTAAATATCTGAAATTTCCATGTATCTTAATAATTCCAAACGATAAATATTATCTCAATAAATGGTTGAATAAAGTATTTGTTTATTGGTGAACTGTTTTTTTATAATTAAAAGGGGCGAGGTTAGGCAAATATTATATTCCTGTTTGCAAACTCCATTAATATATTCCTGTTTGCAAACTCCATTAAAACAATTTATCATTATGAGCTAATAATCAGATTTTAAGATAAAAATGCAAATAGAATAGAATGGTATAGTATAAACAAGCACAAAAACGCCGGTACGGTAAAATTTGTATTTATTATAAAGGCTCGTAAAAATCAAAGCCTTATGAAAAAGAATATTTAAATTTTGCATTTCTAAAAAAAACGGAGGCGTCGAATACAACTGGAAAAGACACCATTAAAAAAAGGTGCAAGAAGAATTTAATATTACTTTAAAAATGACTGCTAATACCCAGGCGTTTTTCTTTATTGATGTCCGCTTATGTGACTGCGCTTGACATTGCTTTATATATTCATTCTAATCTCACTATAATCCGAATAAAATAGTCTCATAATTAACATTATGTTAAGTAGATATATAAATTAAAAAGGGAGCTACTTAAACTCCCTCTCTTTGTTTTATTTGTTTCCGCCGCTTAACGCATCAATTTGTTTTTTCAAATCGTTTGCTTTTGCGGTATTTTCTGCAGCATGTGCCGGATCAGTTTTCCCGCGGTAATAATTCCTTAAATTAGTTAAAGCATCAACGGATGTTGGTCTCAAATCAACAGCCTTTTGTAAATAAGGTTTAGCCTGGTCAAATTGCGCATTAGCTTTTGCAATTGCAGCATCGTACTCCTTTTGTTTACTGGCCGGCAAAAGCCTCGCAGCATTAAATAAATCTACTGCTGGCCTTATTAATACAGAACCCAAATTCATTTCAGCCTCAAAATATCCCGGATCAATTTCAAGTGCTTTTTTATAGTAATCTGCTGCTTTTGAATAATTGTCTAACGCAGTTTGATAAGTTGACTTCTTTGTTGCATCGTCCTTAGCTTTTCCAGAGGCCACATTAGCGGCCTCGCCAATTTGATAATAAGCCAAACCTGCATAATAATATAAAACTTTATTTTTAGGGTCGTTTGCAATAGCAGCCTGCAGTTTACCTGTAATATCTCCTGTTTTTCCTGTTTGCAATGCAATTTCGATCTCTTCTTTCCTTAAATCACCATTTGAAGGGTATTTTACTAAAGCCGAGTCAATTGAATTTAATGCACCTGTTGTATCCTTAATAGCCAGGTACAAATTTGGAAGATCGTTATAAACCTTACTTTTTTCTGTGTAATTAGATTTTAATAATTCTTTATAACTTATTATAGCTGCAGGATAATTTTTGGCATTTGTTGCAGCAATGGCTGAGTTGAGTATGGTTGTTGTGTCATTTGGCAATAGCTGATGTGCATTATCAAACGATTTGTAGGCATCATCAAACTTTTTGTTTTGAAATTCACCAACCCCTTTATTAATCAGATATTGAGCAATGCGTAAATTAGCATCTTGAATTAATTTAGTATTTTCGTTCTTAACATCAGCTGTCTTAGCTTGTTTTAAGGCATCAGAAGCTGTATTATATTCAACTGCAGCATTTGTAGCTACCGAATCACTCATTGCTATTGAGCCGTAAATGGCTGCCTTTAAAGCATAAGTAAGCGGCAAGGTTGCTGTTTTTGGATTAACTGAAGCTTTATCAATTGATGTTTTCGCATCAGCCAAACTTGCTTTAGCCTTGGTTTGCATTATTGCAACAGTTGTGCTGCTTGATACTTCGTAATCGTTATACGAACTTTGCGCATTATTTAATTCTCCTTTTTGTGCAAACGCTGTTGCCGCAACTAAGCCTAACAGGCCTGTCATCAAAAATTTAATTTTCATGATTTATTGATTGGTTAACTGTTTTAATTTATTATTTATCTTTTCCGTTTGATTTTGATTACCTGTTTCTGCATAGACTAATTGCAGCACTTTAAGGCATTTAATGTCATTGGGGGCTATTTCATTTGCCTTTTCGAGCCACTGCGCTGCACGGTTTGCATTCTGTATATTATCCTTCTCCTGTTTAACCTGGCTCTGCTTAAAATATAATAAACCCAGGTTAAATACCGGATCATAAGCCGAACTATTTAACTCTATTGACCGCAAATATAGAGACTCCGCTTTATTATATTGATTTAAATGATCGTAACAATTTGCTGCTACAAATGCAATATCAGCGCTATTGGTATTAATATCAAGCAATGCAGGCAATAGCGGGGCAAGTTGCTGATAATTTTTGCTGTTATTATAAATATTTGCTTCGTCCAGCAATAATGATTTATCATTAGGTAAAAGTTTCCTCCCTTTTTTTATCATGTCGAGGGCTGTTGCGGTATCACCTAATGATTTGTAAATATTGGATGCTGCTTCAACATATTCAACTTTAGTATCTTCGCCGTTAATAAGATTGGTATAATATTTTGCTGCTACCTGTAAATTGCCAAGCTTGTTGTTTGAGTAAGCAATGTAAGCCGTTAATTGCTTATAATCGGGCGCGTATTTTTGAGCATCAGTAAACAGCTCCAAAGCTGTTATAAAATCAGAAGTGGCTACATATCCAAATGCTTTTCGGATGTATACATTTGTTAAACATCGCTTTACATAGTCCATTTCGGTTTGATACCGGTAAATTTTTCTATTGGTGATCAAATTATCAACCAGCCCGGTAGTTTTTGAAAAAAAAATATCGGGTTGTTTAAGTTTATTCAACGAATCTATATACAGTATGCTTGAATACACAACGGCCCTGTACACATTTTTTTCAACGTCGAGTGAATCAGCATGATTAGTAAACAAACTATCTACTGATTTTTTTGCGCTGGTTAAATATTTGAGATCTTTTTTTTGCTTGTAAAAGGCAAGATTGTTCACTACACTTTTAAGCACTTCTGTTTGGCAAAAGGCAGCTGATGCAGTGAACAATAGTATTAAAAGCGGCAATATTATTTTACGGCCTTGCATTATTTTTATTCGTTAGTTTCACCAGCATCATCTACAGCTGGCTCGGTACCGGTATTTTCGGCATTGTTGTCAATTTCACTCTCATCCTCTTCATCGTGCTCAATTTTTGCAACAGATGCTATTTCGTCATCGCCTTTTAATGTAATTAACCTTACACCCTGAGTTGCTCTTCCCATAGTTCTAAGCTCGCTAATGGCAATTCTGATAATAATACCTGATTTATTAATAATCATCAGGTCTTCTTTATCCGTAACGCCTTTTATGGCAACAAGTTTTCCGGTTTTATCAGTAATGTTTAAAGTTTTAACACCTTTTCCACCACGATTAGTTACCCTGTAATCGTCAATATCAGTACGTTTTCCATATCCTTTTTCTGAAACAACTAAAACGGTTGTTTCAGGGTTATCAATACTGATCATACCAACAACCTCATCATTTTCATTCTCCAGCGTTATGCCGCGTACGCCTGTTGCAGTACGTCCCATTGGTCTTACGGTTGATTCGTTAAAGCGGATAGCACGACCCGATTTTAATGCCATCACTATTTCGCTGTTGCCGCTGGTTAAGCTTGCCTCTAAAAGCGAATCACCTTCGTTAATGTTGATGGCGTTTATGCCATTAGCACGCGGACGGGAATAAGCCTCAAGAGAAGTTTTCTTGATCGTACCTTTGCGGGTACACATAATGATAAAGTTATTTTCAAGGTATTCTTTATCTTTCAGGCTGATAAGCTTAATATATGCTTTAATGTTTTCCTCCTTAGGAATATTAATGATATTCTGGATGGCCCTTCCTTTAGAAGTACGTGTTCCCTCCGGAATTTCAAATACTCTGAGCCAGAAACATTGTCCTGATTCGGTAAAGAAAAGCATATAATTATGATTGGATGCAATCAGTAAGTGCTCAATAAAATCAGCATCGCGACTATTGCTGCCGATAGCCCCTTTACCTCCTCTACCCTGTCTGCGGTACTCCGTTAAAGGTGTACGCTTAATATAACCCTCGCGCGAAATAGTAATTACAACATCTTCATCCTCAATAAAGTCTTCAGTGTTCATTTCCGCTGATGAGTGCACCATTTGGGTTCTACGCTCATCTCCATATTTATCCCTTATCTCGGTCAGTTCATCTCTGATGATCTGCATCCGCAAGCCTTCATCGGCCAAAATAGAATTTAAATATTCTATCAGTTTCATTAAGCCTTCGTACTCATCCTTAATTTTATCACGCTCAAGTCCGGTTAGCCTTCTTAAGGTCATGTCCAAAATAGCACGTGCCTGTATGTCTGTTAATCCAAACTGGGTAATTAAGCCCTCTCTTGCATCATCCGGCGTATTAGAAGCGCGGATTAACCTGATAACTTCATCAAGGTGATCCAGTGCTATCAGTAATCCTTCTAATATATGTGCACGCTTCTGGGCCTCAGCAAGTTCAAATTTAGTACGACGAACAACAACCTCATGCCTGTGCTCAACAAAGTGATGGATCAGATCTTTAAGGTTAAGCAGCATTGGCCGGCCATGCACCAGTGCAATGTTATTGATACTGAAAGATGTTTGAAGCGCGGTGTATTTGTATAAATTATTTAATACAATAGCAGCGTTGGCATCGCGTTTTATTTCATAAACAACACGGATACCCTCACGGTTTGATTCATCCCTTATAGCAGAAATACCTTCTAATTTTTTTTCGTTCACCAGTTCGGCAGTCCGCTCAATCATCAGCGCTTTGTTGATCTGATAAGGAACCTCAGTAACAATTATCCGTTCGCGGTCGTTATTATAAGTTTCTATTTCAGCTCTTGACCTGATCACAATTTTTCCGCGGCCGGTTTCAAATGCTTCGCGGGCACCTTCGTATCCGTAAATAATACCTGCTGTTGGAAAATCCGGACCTTTTATATGGGTCATTAACTCGCTGATCTCTATCTGACGATTATCAATCAATGCTAAAGTAGCGTTAATAACTTCCGTTAAATTATGCGGTGCCATGTTAGTAGCCATACCTACCGCTATCCCAGAAGCTCCGTTTACCAATAAATTGGGGAATTTTGCCGGTAAGACCGTTGGCTCCTGTAAGGAATCGTCAAAATTTAACTGAAAATCAATGGTATCTTTGTTGATATCAGCCAGCATTTCTTCGGCAATTTTTTCAAGTCTTGCCTCTGTATAACGCATCGCTGCCGGGTCATCACCGTCAATTGATCCATAGTTTCCCTGGCCTTCAACCATTGGATAACGTAAGCTCCATTCCTGAGCCATACGTACCATGGCATCATATACCGATTTGTCACCATGCGGGTGATACTTACCCAGCACCTCTCCCACTATACGGGCGGACTTTTTATATGGTTTATTGTTGCTCAAACCCAGATCAAGCATCCCATAAAGCACACGCCTGTGTACTGGTTTTAAGCCGTCGCGAACATCGGGTAGTGCCCTTGATACGATAACCGACATTGAATAATCAATGTACGCCGATCGCATCTCTTCATCAATATTTATCGAAATTATTCTGTCTTCTGGTGGTATGTTTCCGTTTCCTGTTTCGTCGGCCATTTTTATTTCGTTGTAGAATCTTCTCTGTAATTTCCGTTCAAAATCTTTTTAAACGACCTGCGAAGTTAAGAAAAATAATGGTTTTACCATGCCCTTTTTAGTAACATTTGTGGGGAGAAAAAGTCAAAAAAAACAGAAAAGTCAGTACAGTTCAGAAGTCAGAAAAGTCCGAAAGATAAAAAAGCGCTAAACTGGAATTAAAGCACTACGAAGCGATCAAAAATGAAGCAAAGCCATATTTAAATACAACAATAAAGCCATTTCCTTTATCCCAAAACTTCACTTTCGGTCTTTACTGACTTTCCCGACTTTCGGACTTAATCTATTTCAACTTCTTCCAATATTCTTCTACCTGCATCCCAGTCGGTAAAACGCCTTTTAGTGTAAGTGTATCGTTTTTTAAAGAATACAAATAGTGAACGGGTATATTGGTTATTTTTGAAGGCTGGCCACACCATGTTTCGGTGTCTATACAGGTATCACCCGCTAAAACATAGTCGCCCGTTTCATATTTTTGAGGTTTGAAGCCTTTTTCAATGGCAAAAGCTTCATAATGAGTCTCGCTATATTTACGGCGTAAAGCATATTCGGTTGGGGCACCTTCTTTTTTCCCATTATAAACTCCTCCAACAAATACCCAGGTACCTTTAAACGTAGGTGGGCTGTTAAATGAATATAGTGTCAGTAATAAAAAAAGGAAAGATAGTTTTTTCATGGTAAATGCCTTAACGCCCAAAGCTACTTTAGCCAATATTGATGCTTTTAAGCCCAGTTAATTCCCTTTTTTAGTAAGGACAACGTTTTCTCTTCGTCACTACCTGGTTCAGCCTGATAGTTATATACCCACTTAGCTGTTGGCGGAAGGCTCATTAATATGGATTCGATACGTCCGTTAGTTTCGAGACCAAACCGGGTACCTGCGTCATAAACAAGGTTAAATTCGGTATAACGACTGCGACGCTGGTACTGCCATATTTGTTGCAGTTCCGTAAATGGCTTATCGCGGTTCCGCTTAACAAGTTCGGTGTAAATTGGGATAAATGACCGCCCTAAAGCTTTTGAAAATTCAAAAATAGTTTCCCAGCTTAGCTCGTCGTTAGCAGTTAAACGATCATAAAATATACCGCCTATGCCGCGTGTTTCATTACGGTGTTTGATAAAAAAATAATCATCAGCCCACGGCTTAAAGCGGCGATAAAAATCATCGTTAAAACTATCGCAAATTGCTTTGAGCTGTGTATGAAAATGTGCAGCGTCACTCTCAAAAATATAGTGGGGTGTTAGGTCCATTCCACCGCCAAACCATCTTACAGGCTCTTTTCCGGAACCTTCGGGAGCCGCCATTTCAAAATAACGGATATTCATGTGGATGATGGGAACCATCGGGTGACTGGGGTGGATTACGATAGAAACGCCGGTAGCAAAAAAATCATCCTGATCAACCTTCAGTGCTTTTTTAACCGTATCAGGCAATTGGCCTTCAACAGCCGAGAAGTTTACGCCTCCTTTTTCAAAAATATTCCCGTTTTGAATAATACGGGTGCGTCCGCCGCCGCCGCCTTCACGTTCCCATTTTTCTTCTTCAAAATGGGCGTTACCATCCACTAATTCAAGAGCCGCACAAATTTCATCCTGTATTTGCTGGTAATCTGCACTAATCTGTTCCTTCGTTATCATCGCTGTAAAAATAATAATTAAGTTGTTTTTGAGCTGTTGACAATCGCGTACTTCAACCCATAAACAAATTAACTAACCTCTATATAATCAAGATCTTTATGAAATGTTTCATTTAACTGGCTTAAAGAAAATAAGGCTATCACAGTTAAAATAATCATCATGATATAACCACTATTGATCATTCCGTAATGCTTCAATAATTCGGTAAAACCTAAATTAATTAAAATTAACGATCCTCTGACAAAATTTGGAACCGTTGTTGCTACTGTTGAGCGTATGTTTGTGCCAAATTGCTCAGCGGCAATGGTTATAAATATTGTCCAGTAACCAACACATACTCCCATAAAAGAGCAAATCCAAATAAAATGCTGGCTGCTGAGTCCTGTTGAATTTAAGTAAAAAATTACGCTAATAAGCGACAATGTCAAAAAAATAGCCATTGTAAGTTTACGTGATTTGGTAATTTGCGACAATAAACCTGCAATTATACCCCCCACAGCAATACCAATATAGGTAGCCAATATCCCGTTGCCTGCATTCAAAGTTTCAGTAGCACCCAAAGCCTTACCAAACTCTGGTGATAAAGTAACGAGCACACCAACCACATACCACAGAGGCGCTCCTATTAAAATGCAGTATAAATATTTTTTAAAGCGATTCCAATTGGTAAAAAGCATAAAGAAATTCCCCTTTGAAACGTTGGTTTGTTCCATGCTCTTAAACATTCCCGATTCAAAAGTGCCTAAACGAAGTAAGAGCAAAACAACGCCTAAACCGCCACCAACAAAATAAGCGTTCCTCCAGCCATATTTTGCAACAATTACCGCTGCTGCTGCACCAAAAAGGCCAATTGCGGCTACTATCATAGTACCATACCCTCTTTTTTCCTTGCTCATAGTTTCGGTTACAAGCGTAATACCTGCGCCAAGTTCACCAGCCAGACCAATACCAGCAATAAAACGGATTATAGCATAAGTATCTGCATCGTGAACAAATCCATTGGCAAAATTCGCAATGGAATACAACAAAATAGAGCCAAAAAGAACTTTTATACGACCTAATTTGTCGCCAAGTACACCCCATAGTATGCCACCAAGTAGCAAACCAAACATTTGCAGGTTAATAATATGAATACCAGTGGCAAGCACATCAGCGGGCTTCACCCCTATTTCCAGCAAACTAGGCTTTCTTACTATCGAAAAAACTAACAGATCATAGATATCAACAAAATAACCCAAAGAAGCTACAAGTACTAAGAAAATAACGTTCCTGTTGGCTTTGACAGCAGTGGTATCGGTCATAATTGCAATAATTGGTTGTAGTTAGTGTGCTTACGCAATAATTTTGCGTATTCATTATTCGTATTTCAGCGGCGAAAATATTGCCACCCTGCAATTATATGGAAATTATATAAACAAAAAAAACCTCTGTGATGGCAGAGGTCTCCTAATTCTAAAAATTAGAAAAATTATGCTTTTTTTACATTTACTGCCTGTAATCCTTTTCTGCCTTCTTCAACTTCGTATGTAACGCTATCGTTATCTTTAATGGCGTTTACGCCGCCTTGTACATCCTTAAAGTGTACAAAAAGATCTTTACCATCGTCGGTAACAATAAAACCATAACCTTTTTGTGTGTTAAACCATTTTACTTTTCCAGTTTTCATAAATATTATAATTGTTGTATAAAAAATTGTGTTACGACTAAAATACCAAATCAAAACTGAAAAAATAATGCAATTACTTCAGACAGGATATGGAAAAGCCAGTCTGTCAAATATATAAAATTAATTAATAACCAAATAAAATTATTTATTGGGTTGTGGTGTTAACCTTAAATAGGGTTTAACCTGTGTAAAACCTTTTGGAAATTTTGCCGGGATGTCTTCAGTTTTAATTGCAGGCACTACTACTACGTCTTCTCCATCCTTCCAATCGGCAGGGGTTGCAACGCTATAGTTGGCGGTTAATTGTAACGAATCAATAACCCGCAATATCTCCTGGAAGTTTCGTCCTGTTGAGGCCGGATAGGTAATAATTAATTTAATTGTTTTATCAGGCGCAATAACAAATAACGAACGTACGGTAGCCGTTAAGGATGCATTTGGATGGATCATGTCATAAGCTAATGCCACTTCGCGGCCTTCGTCGCCTATAATTGGGAAATTAACCTCCACTCCCTGCGTTTCGTTAATATCGTTGATCCAGCCTTTGTGTGATTCTACCGAATCAACGCTTAGTGCGATTACTTTAACATTACGCTTGTCAAATTCGCTTTTTAACGACGCAGTTTTACCTAATTCTGTTGTACAAACCGGTGTATAATCAGCAGGATGCGAGAATAATACACCCCAGCTATCGCCTAAATATTCATAAAAGTCAATTTCTCCCTCGGATGTATTGGCTTTAAAGTTTGGAGCTTTATCTCCTAATCGTAAACTCATAATTTTAAATTTTACTTGCTTAATAAGGTACTAAGTTAAGTTGATTGTTTTAAGAATCAATGGCCATGTGGAAAAAAATCTATAAATTACATGGATATTATATATTTAATTTAAATCAACATTATTCAAAAAAAATTGTTGCTCCTATTGCTTACTTAAGCTAATTTATGGAACGACATACCTATAACACCGGCATAATCGGCAATTGCGCTTTTTTAGCGCACATCAACAAAAACACAAATATCGACTGGCTCTGCTGGCCGCGCTTTGACAGCACTTTTATTTTTGGCGGATTGCTCGATAAAGAAAAAGGCGGCAAATTTTCCATTTTGCCTACCGGCGACTATACCTCGCATCAGTATTACCTCGAAAATACCAATTTACTGATCACCGAAATAACCACCGATAAAGGCGCTAAATACCGCGTTACAGACTTTGCACCGCGTTTTTTTGAGCACCAGCGCTATTATAAGCCTTTAATGCTGATTCGTAAAGTAGAGGCTCTTGACGGTTCGCCGCAGGTAATTGTAAGATGTGAGCCTGTTTCGGACTATGGCAGAACAAAATTGCACGTAAATCGCGGCAGCAACCATATTCAATTTTTAGGAGGCGACGAAAATATAAGACTCACCACCAATATACCCATTAGTTACGTATTTGACGAGCAGCCTTTTGTACTCAATGAGCCCAAATTTTTGGTGTTAACCTATGGGGAACCTCTTGAAGCGCCATTAATAAGCACTGCTGAACGCTTTTTACGCGAAACAACCGAATATTGGCGAAGATGGATAAAACACTCATCAATAGCTACCTATTACCAGCCATTTGTAATTCGCTCCGCATTGGCCCTAAAAATACATCAGTATGAAGATACAGGGGCTATTATTGCGGCAAGTACTACTAGTTTACCCGAGTCGCCGGGAAGTGGGCGTAATTGGGACTACCGTTATTGCTGGCTGCGCGATACTTATTATGTAATTACCTCGCTCAACCACATCGGACATTTTGAGGAGATGGAAAAATATTTCAGCTATGTTACTGATATATCATTTAATGAGCTGGAACGGTACCAGCCGTTATATGGCATTACTGGTAAAAAGGACCTTGTTGAAGTAATATTGGATGATCTGGAAGGCTATGAAGGCAATAAACCGGTAAGAGTGGGCAACCAGGCCTCTGAGCATATCCAGAACGATATATACGGGCAGGTGATGATATCGCTTTTGCCCTTATATACCGATCATCGTTTTGTTTTTTCGGAGAGAAAAGACTCGGTGAGATGGATTGAGTTTGTGTTAAATAAAATTGAAGCCACTATTGATGAAAAGGATGCTGGAATATGGGAATTCAGAAATATGGCAAATATCCATTGCTATAGTAACCTTTTTCAGTGGGCAGGAGCCTCCGCAGCCGAAAAAATGGCCAGGACTATTGATAACTTGGAGCTTGTTGATAAAGCCATATCATTAAAAAATCGCGCTGCCGAGCATATTGAAAGTTGTTACGATCCGGAGAGAAAGGTTTATACCAATGCGGCAGGCAGCTCAAACCTCGATGCAAGTACTTTGCAGCTAATAATGATGAACTACCTTGACCCAGCGTCTGATAAGGCCAAAGATCATTTAATTGCCCTTGAAAAAGAGCTAAGAACACCTAATGGACTATTTTACAGATATTTATATAAGGATGATTTTGGTAAGCCGAAGACGACCTTCCTTATTTGCGCTTTTTGGTACGTTGAAGCCCTTGCCAGTGTTGGCCGGCTCGACGATGCTACGCGCGAATTTGAGAACCTGCTGCAATACTCAAACCACCTGCTCCTATTTAGCGAAGATGTTGACGAAAATGATGGCAGCCAGTGGGGTAACTTCCCGCAGGCTTATAGTCATGTTGGGTTGATGAATGCGGCTTACCGAATAGCCATGAAGCTGGACAGGCCCATATTTTTGTGATGTTAAAGTCGGTGAAAGGCGATTGGTAAGAAAAGACCTTTACCCTTCGCCTTTTACCTTTATCCTTTCACCCTATAAAACCTTTAACCTCTCGCTTTTTACCTCTTTAATCGGGGCGCTTTCAGCAAAGCTTGTTAATAATTTACGCACTTCAGCCGGATTGCGCAGGTAAAATTTGGCTGCCGAAACGTTACTGCCAACTTTTATGGTAATTGATGAATCCGGCAATGATTTGAAAACATCTTCATCGGTATAATCATCGCCAAGGGCAATAATAAAATCAAAATCTTGTTTTTCGAGCAGCATCAACGCGGCTTTGCCTTTATTAATTTCCATATTTTTTACTTCAAGCACCTTATCGCCGGGTAAAAGCTGCAAGCCTTTGTCACTTGCCAAATATTTCAGGTTGTTCATCAGCTCGCCGGCTCTTAACTCACCGAGTCCTTTTTGTGCATTGCGGTAATGCCAAACCAGCGAATATGTTTTTTCTTCGATAAACGTGCCAGGTGTACGGTCAACGTATGTTTCAAGTAAAGGATATATCTCTTGTTTCCAACTATCTGACAGACCGGGCATTTTATGCCACGAAGTGTTTTTTTGCTTAAACCACGAGCCGTGCTCTGCAATAAGATATATGTTTTTATTGCCAAACCATTCGTCAAGGTTCTCATGCTTGCGGCCGCTTATCAGCACCAGCTCATTTGCAGGATCAGCACTTAGATTATCGATGATCGAAAAAAGCTCATCGTCGGGCAGCGCTTGTGAGATACTGGGTTTAAAATCAACCAGTGTACCATCGTAGTCTAAAAATATAATACGTTTTTTAGTTTTTAAATACCGGTTAATGATAGATTGTTCGGTAGCAAGGCTTACATGCCTAGTTTGCAGCGAGCGCTGCATTTGTTTTACCTCTTTTAGCTTTTCGGTAAATATTTTTACCCAATGCGTAATATTAAACTTGGATACAATTTGCCTCATTTGCTGCATCCGCCTTTTCTGTTCGGCCAGCGGCATGTTAATGGCTGTTACAATTGCATCGCAAACCTCAATGGTATTGTTAGGGTTAACCACTAAAGCGTCAATTAATTCTTTTGATGCACCAGCCATTTCACTCAAAATCAACACGCCATCATCGTTTATGCGGCTGGCCACATACTCTTTGCTAACCAGGTTCATGCCATCCCGCATGGGAGTTACCAAACAAACATCAGCAGAATAGTAAAGGGCCGACAGTGTTTCAATAGGGAACGACCGGTAATAGTAATGTATAGGCGTCCAGTCCATTTTACGGTATAGGGCATTTATGTTCCCTACCCTTTTATCAATCTCGTTTCGGAGCTGTGCATATTGTGGTACTGTATCGCGTGACGGGACGATAATCATATACAACGTTACCTTTTCGCAATATTCAGGATATTTTAACAGCAGGTGTTCAAACGCCTGCAGTCGTTGCAATATCCCTTTGCTGTAATCCAAACGATCAACAGAAAGTATCAGCTTACTACCTTTAAATGTTTCTTTTATTAAGGATATCTGCTTTTTTACAGATGGTTCAAGCGGAAGTGATGCATATTTTTTATCGTTAATACCCATCGGGAATGATTCAACCACTATTGATCTCTCGCCGCTGGTAATGATATTTGCTGAGGCGGTCACCGGAAGTATTCGTGTAGCAGCTCCGGTAAAATGGCGTACATCATCAAAGGTATGAAAACCAATCAAGTCGGCCCCCATCATGCCTTCAAGCAGTTCGCGTCGCCAGGGAATAAGCCTGAATAACTCCTGTGACGGAAAAGGGATATGTTGAAAAAAACCAATTGATACATCCGGAAGCTCATTTCGGATCAATGCGGGTAAAAGCAGCAACTGGTAATCATGTATCCAGATTACGTCTCCGGGCTCAGCTATCTTTAAAACGGCATCTTTAAATTTTTGGTTTACAACGTTATAATAATCCCAGTTAGACTGTTTGTAAACAGCGTAAGTAGAAATATAATAGTGAAATATCGGCCATAAAACCTCGTTCGAAAAGCCTTCGTAATATTGGTTGATTTCTTCCTGATCAAGAAATAACGGAATTAAGCACATCTCGGCTAATTCTCCCGTTATTTTATCCCTGTCCTCCTGATTTGGCACCTCTGTACCGGGCCAACCTATCCATTTATTGTTTCCTTGCTTATAAACAGAAACTAACCCGGTAGCCAACCCGCCTTCGCTTGCTGATAAATTATATCGGTCATCAGATTTTGAAATTTTAACAGGCAGCCTGTTGGAAACAATTATGGTTTTTGACATAAAAATTTAAATAGTTTCCATTAAAAAGGCTTTATAGCATCAAGTTGTTTTAAATTTTAATAAATATTGAATTAGAAATCAAGACACAGAGCTATGAGTCCAGATAAAAAGATGGTATTTAGGATAAACAATTGCACATTGAAAACCGGTAAAAATATTTCACAAATGCAAATTGTCTCGCCGCTCTTGGTTCTTGCCTCCCGACTCTAAAAAGCTCTGTAAACAAAAAAGTCACTCACCTTGCGGAGAATGACTTACAACTAAAACTATTTAAAAAGTAGATTATTTTACTTGTTTAAAGAACTCAACTTTACCAAAGTTGGTGATTCTTACTAAAACTTCGTGATCTGTATTTTTCAAATCAACAAAGTATGTAGTTTGGTCGATGTCGCTATTTAAAGCTTCGTTGGTTTGATAAACAATTACGCTACCAACTTTGTAGCCTTTGTACTGCTCTTCAATTAATTTTTGTGACTTAGCCGGGATAGCATTATAATCAACATATTGAGTTACACCTAAGAATTCACCTGATAAATTGTAGAAAGCTGTTTTTTTAGCACCAAAAGTAACAAAGTCAACTTTTTGTACATTTTTAGTTACAGTCCAAACTACGCTGGTGGCATCAGAGAAGTCAGCATTGAAAGCTTGCTGAACGCTATATGAAATATTAAGAGCAGTTTCATTTGCTTTTTTACCGCCATCGGCAGCAAAAACGTTTACGCTGATTAAGGCAGCGGTTGCTATTGTTAAAAAGATCTTTTTCATGGTTGTTTTTAATTTTAAATCCGCAACAAAAATAACTAAAATTTGCAAATTACATTCGTAAATTTTCACTTTTATGAATATTTCATAATTACTATGGTTTTTTGATGATAAATTTAAATTTCGACAAGGTACTTAGTGTATTTTTTACAATATGTCAATCTTAAAAAAAACAAAAAAAGCCATTACGCTTATTGTTAATGGCTTTTTTATGCTGAGTTAACGTTAATTTAATAAAATTCAACTCTATTTAATGCGAAGATTGCAATAATTGCAAGTACCAAAATGTTTAAAAGTGTTATAATTATGGATTTTGTTCTACCTGAAATAATAATGGATTGGATTTTTAATAATGTCAATAATCATCAATTCACTCCATCAACTTTATCAACCATTCATTATCCTACCCATTATCAGCAAAACCGGGATAGAGGGTCATCCCGCCATCCATAAATATGGTGGTACCGGTAATATAATCGGCATCATCAGATACAAGCCAGGTTGCCAGTTTGCCAATATCATCAGGCTCGCCTATGCGGTTGTAAGGTATCAGCGTTAATAATTTATTTAATGCTTCAGGGGTGTCCCATGCCGATTTATTAATAGGTGTTTGGATAGCGCCGGGGCCAATACCAACAACACGGATCTTATGCGGGGCAAGCTCCTGTGCTATACTTTTCATAAACATGCTGATTCCTCCTTTGCTGGTTGCATAGTTTACATGGCCCCCCCATGGAATTACCTCGTGTACACTGCTCATGCAGATTATTTTACCCGCGGCCTTACTCCGCTCCAGTACCACTCCCCTACGGATAAATTCCCTTGCTGCCTCACGTGCGCACAAAAATTGGCCGGTAAGATTAATTCCGATAACCGTATTCCATTGCGCCAGTGTCATATCTACAAACTTTGAATCTTTTTGCAGGCCTGCATTGTTTACTAATATATCAATAGTGCCATATTGTTGATACATTTCGGCAAACATGGCTTGTACTTCGGCTTCGTTGCTTACATCAGCATGAATAGCGTAGGCCTTGCCACCGGCAGCGGTGATTTCGTCAACAGTTTGCTCTGCAATTTCGTGGGCGTCAACATGGTTAATAATAACATTAGCGCCAGCAGCCGCAAGCTGTAGTGCAACGCCTTTGCCTATCCCACTATCGGCGCCGGTTACTAATGCCGATTGTCCTTTTAATGATGGTGAATTCATAGGGTAATTTTAAGTGTTTAATATAACGCTAATATTTTTGGAATGATAACGTTTTGGTAAATAAACTATTACCCTTCAATGAATTCTTATGCCTGCACGTTAAAGTGCTTTTACATAATCCAAAAATAGGTATAAGGCTTTTTTCTTGTCTTCAGTTAACTCAAAATCAAGCTTGTGCATCAGGTAGTCTTCCAAATCAAAGTCGGGTCTTGCGGGAAGTTCTTTTAGTAGTTCGGCTCTATGATCGAGGCCGTATTTAAGGGATTGGTTAAGCTCGGCCATAAACTCAGTAGAGATAGATTTGTTGGCTATCCATGCTGCAAACACAAAAGGCAGGCCGGTAAATTTTTGCCATTCTTCGGCAAGGTCATATACAAAAGGGTATTTTTCTTTTTTGCCGAAAGTGCGGTCGCCAATTTGTACAAAAGCCGTTTTGGGGTTGTTTGATTGAGCATAATCACCTGCATTTTCAATCATCCGATGATCTGCCTTCCAGAAATTCTTGATCAAAACCCTGGCCAGGTTATTAGATGAACGCGATTCCGGATCAAGCTGCAATATTTCAGCTTCCCTTATATCACAATTGCTAAAAATAAATACCGAATTAACCGCACCCACTGCGCCAATACAATAATCAGATACAATTTCCCATACCGACAGGCTTAAGATTGCCGCTACGGGGATCAATCCTATATCTACAACATCATCAATCAGTTTTTGAGCACAATCTGAAGGCATATCAAGACTCAATTCAATTTTGTCCATAATGCCTGTATGCTTCAGGCCGTACATAAAAGGTTTGGTATTAGTATAACTAACTGCCGATATTCTGATCTTCTTCACAAGTATTTATTAGGGGTGCTTATATAATTAGGCGTGTTTTAAATGTTCGGCGTTATTAAAGTCGACGATTTCGTATTTCGAGCCATCATAAGTTACTTTATATAACACCAGGTTTTGATGCGGAAAAGTATCCATTTCGGTAAGTGGCTTGTCTGTCAAGAGGCAAAGGATAAGTCGTAACGCGCGGCCGTGCATACAAATAAGCACTGTTTTTTCTTCGGGATGACTCATTATTACTTTAAGCGCTTCCTGTTGCCTTGCTTTTACTTCGTTAGGGCTTTCGCCGCCTTCAAACTTAACATCAAGGTTACCATCAACCCAATTGCGCATAATCTGCAAAAATTCAGCTTTATTTTGGGGCGTAGCAGGCTGCCCTTCGTGTATACCCCAACCTAACTCGTCAAGGCCTGCCAATTTTTCGTAGGGAATACCCAAATCAATGAACGGCTGGATACTTTGCTGCGTGCGTTTAAGTTCGGAGATATAGATTTTATCAAACGGGACATTTTTATAGGCATCAAAAAACAAATCCGCCTGTCTGCGGCCCTCGTCATTTAAGTCGGTGTTCATTCCGCGACCTTGTATAATACCGCGTTTATTTAAGTCTGTTTGCCCGTGGCGTACTATGTATAGTGTCTTCGTGATTTCGTTCATTCGTTCATTGGTTCATCAGTTCATTGGTTTGCATCGTTGAACTTCTGACGTATGTTATATAGAATTATTAATTTTTAGATTATTTCCAGTTATTATAGCTCATTAATTTTTGTTAAACATTAAGCACCACTAAACTAATGAACCACTAAACCAATGAACTAATTAATAACCGGCAATTTATAAAATTGCGGCTTTTGTTCGGCAGGGAATTCAAAGTTGGTATAATCTGTTACTACATTGTATAGCGTGTCGCGCTCAATGGGTTCTCTGCCAACATGCCTTATCAACTCTACCAATTGTTTAGTACTCATTCCGGGATGCTGTTCTTCGGCTCCAGCCATTGTGTAAATTTTGGTGGTATCATCCAGCGTGCCGTCAATATCATCAACACCAAAGTTTAAAGATAACTGTGCCGTTGTCCGGCTGATCATGGCCCAGTAAGCCTTAATGTGATCAAAATTATCAAGATAGATGCGGGCTATTGCATAATTACGCAGGTCTTCTACCACGGTTGACTCCGGCACATGCGACATCTGATTGTCCTGATTGCGAAATTTCAATGGGATAAATGTTTGAAATCCGCCTGTTTTATCCTGCAAGGTACGCAGTTGTTCCATGTGATCAACTCTGTGCCAGAATTTTTCTATATGACCGTATAACATGGTTGCGTTTGAACGCGCACCCAGTTTGTGCCATTCCTCGTGGATAGCCAGCCACTGATCACCAGTACATTTGTCTTTGGAGATTTGCTCCCTTATTTCGGGGTGGAATATTTCTGCCCCTCCGCCGGGTATTGACCCTAAACCGGCATCATACATCATGCGCATGCCTGTCGCATAATCTATTTTAGCTTTTTTAAAGATGTAGTGATATTCAACGGGCGTTAAGGCCTTAACATGCAATTCGGGCCTGTGCTTCCTGATGCTGCTGAACAATTCGCTATAAAATGCCGCGTCGTACTGCGGCAAAACACCGCCAACAATGTGTACCTCCGTAACTGGTTCACCATCGTATTTTTTAACCATATCCAGCATTTCTTCCATGGTGTACTCCCACCCTTCCGATTTCTGCTTTAACAATCTCGAATACGAACAAAACTTGCAATCGTAAACGCAAAGGTTTGTTGGCTCAATATGAAAATTACGGTTAAAGTATGTTTTATTGCCATGTCGCTTTTCGCGGATGTAGTTGGCAAGTATCCCCAGATAGCCTAATTCGCCCTCTTCGTAAAGTAAAACACCCTCATCAAAAGTGATGCGCTCGTTGCTAAGCACTTTTTCGGCTATTTTTTTTAAGCCGGCGGATAAATGAGGATTTTGTAATAACAGTAGTAAATTATTTTCAGCTTCCATTCAAAAGACTTTGTGCAAAAATAGGAAATGTAAATGTAATGATGGTGTAACATTAATTATTAATATGAATGTAGAGTCAAGAAGCTAGAATCAGGAGTCAAGATATTAAAGCCACCACAGGGGAGAAAAATAAAAGTCTATTCTTAATTATTTTCCTGGCACTTGACTCTTGATTCTTGGCTCTTTACTCCGTATTGCAAGTTTTTATATTCCAATTCCTCATTAATAATCAAAAACCATTATCTTCAAAGCCTCAACAGCATTATATGGCGCTTAATTACATCTGGGTAGCATTTTTTTTAGTTGCATTTGTAATAGCGCTTATCAGGCTTGTATTTTTTGGCGATACTGAGATCTTCATGCACCTGGTTTCAGGTATGTTTGATTCGTCAAAATCGTCTGTAATGGATATCGCCCTGCCATTGGCCGGTAATATGGCCTTATGGCTGGGGATTATGAACATTGGCGAAAAGGCTGGTGCTATTAACTATTTATCGCGCATTGTAGGGCCGTTTTTCAGCCGTTTATTTCCAGAAGTTCCTAAAAATCACCCCGCTACCGGGCAGGTGCTGATGAGCTTTTCGGCTAATCTGCTTGGGCTTGATAATGCGGCGACTCCGCTCGGGTTAAAGGCAATTGACAGTTTACAAGATTTAAATAAAGATAAAGAAACCGCCTCAAACGCGCAGATCATGTACCTGGTGCTGCTTACGTCGGGTTTGCAGATACTACCGGTTACAATTATTGCACAGCGTGCTATTTTACATGCAACCGATCCTACAGATATTTTTATTCCCTGCATAATTGCTACTTATGTATCAGCGGTATGCGGTATGTTATTGGTTGCTATTAAACAGAAAATAAATCTGTTTGATCGCGTTATAATTGGCTGGCTTGTAGGTATAACGGCTGCAATAGGCTTATTGGTATGGTACTTTACCGCATGCTTAACAAAAGAACAAATTGGCCTGGTATCAAAAGTGGCCAGCAACCTGATGCTTTACCTGGTGCCCGTTGTGTTTATTATCGGCGCACTTTATAAAAAAGTAAATGTTTTTGAGACTTTTGTTGAAGGCGCAAAGAAGGGTTTTGAAACCTCTATAAAAATTATCCCTTACCTGGTAGCTATGCTGGTAGGAATAAGTGTTTTCAGAGCATGTGGGGCTTTGGATTATATGAATGATGGTTTGCGATGGGTATGTGTAAATCTTCGCCTTGATACCCGGTTTGTTGACGCCATGCCGGTTGCTTATATGAAACCGTTAAGCGGCTCTGGTTCAAAAGCGATGATGATTAATGTAATGACTACTTACGGGCCTAATAGCTTTGCAGGGCGTTTGGGATGTGTATTTAACGGATCAGCAGATACTACTTTCTATATTGTGGCTTTGTATTTTGGATCTGTAGGGATAAAAAAATCGCGTTACGCTATACCAGCCGGCTTATTTGCCGACCTCGCCGGTATTATCGCCGCCATTTTAGTATCTTATTTGTTTTTTGGTTGATCTTTTGCGCCGCACGTTTGAAATCACTTTGTTCAAAAAAAAGCATTTAAATCATCAAAAATATAAAGCAATAAAAAAGCAGGCCCGAAGTAACCCAAGCCTGCTTCAATCACTCTAAAACAATCACCTCTAAATTAGAAGTACCTTAAATATTTTTAATTATTTGATCACTAAATAATTAGTCAAATATAACCATTAAGTTATTGAGAAAAATAAATACAGTTTCTTTTTACTAAAAAGTGACAGAATAGGCGACAAAATGGCTTAAAATCAGCTTACTAAACCTTTAATAAATATGTCTGTAAGCAAGAGGCGTTTTGAGCGAATTTCGTCCAGATCTTCCTTACGGTGGAACATTGTTTTTTTATAAGATACAGAGCTTACTCTAACCCCGTGTAAAGCATCCAGCAACAAGCTTACAATTTCGGTTGGATTTGAAACTGCTTTGATATTCCCCTTTTTGGTTTCTTTATTTATAGCATTAACTAAAAGATCAATTTCGGCCTGGTGCACTTGTTCAACAATTTCCCATATAATATCGGGCAGATTTTGTTCGTTAAGCCTGAAAAAATCAAAGAAGTTGTAGTTTTTTAAAATAAAGTCGTGCTGGGCATTGATCTGGAACACAAAAGCTTCCTTTAAACTGTCTAAAGTATTTACCTTACTTTCGAGGATATTTAAATACTCTCCTGCAATTTTGCGCATCACCGCAACATATAACTGGCTTTTATCCGGGAAGTAATAGTAGAGCAACGCCTTTGAAAGCGAAAGATCACCGGCTATTTCGTTCATGGTTGTTTTTGAATAACCATAATGCAAAAAACGGTGATGCGCGGCTTCTAATATTTTCTCCCGCTTAATATCCTGTTGGTCAGTTGCTGAAATCATTTGACAGATCAGTTATATAATATAAATACATGAAAACTTTAAAATTGGTTGCCCGTTTATCCTGACTTTTTTAACAAAGTTATCAATAAATATAAATATAATATTTTAGCCTGCAAATTGAAGCATGATGTTACTGCATTTTTACACCAGGCTGTTTAACCCCACCCCTGCTCCAACAACCAGCGCATCTTCAATTGCACCGATAATTGGATCAAAAACGCGTAATTTCCTTACAGTGTCTTTCCGTAAATAATAACTTCCAAAAGTAGAACCCAAAGCTGCTATCGATCCTAATAAAACACCATGTAGCGCATTATTGCCACTGGCTTTATAAATACTGGCACCGGCCAACGACCCAGCAAGGCACCTGAAAATTACACCTGCCGGTTTTATCCTATTAGTTGTGGAAGGTAGTTTATCAACAAATAACTCGCCAATGGCTAAGACCTTCAGTACCGTGGCTACGTTTTTTGATTGCATAAACCCGAGCGATGATTTCTCGATGTTTGCTGAATGATGGTGGCTCAATATATGGCTGGCTATAGCGGGTGCCGAAGCTGTTCGCATACCTGCCAGTACACCTAACCCGATTGCTTGCCAAAGCGGCTGTGATATTTTAAATTGCATATAAAAGAAGCGTTTCTATGTATAATTTCCGCCTAAAGCGGCCTACTTATCCGAACATCGTTTACATCAAAAAGTTTGACTGAAAGAACATGTATAAAAAAAGCCGCCTCCGGTTTTATCCGTGGCGGCTGTATATAATATTTATTATTAATTATTAAGCTTCAGCTGGTTCAAATGCTTCAACCGACACTTCTTTTTTCCCACCGGAAAGTCTGTCTTTCATCCTTACGCGGATGATGTACATACATGGTACCAGTATTAATGTAATTATAGTGGCGAAACCTAAACCAAATATCATTGTCCATGATAGTGGGCCCCAGAATGCAACGTTATCACCACCGAAATAAATATGTGGTTTAAAGTGAGTAAACAGACCTGCAAAGTCAATGTTAAAACCAACAGCCAAAGGAATAAGACCCAATATAGCTGCACTTGCAGTAAGCAATACTGGTGTCATACGGGTTCTGGCAGCTTCAACAACGGCATCGTGCAGATTTGCACCCTGCTCAAGTAGCATGTCAGAAAATTCAACCAGCAAGATCCCGTTTCGGACGACGACACCTGCAAGCGCAATGATCCCAACACCCGACATTACAATAGAGAATGTCATGTGGAAGATACTTAAGCCAAGGAATACACCGATGATACTGAAGAAAATTTCGCTCAATATAATTAATGTTTTACCTATCGAATTAAACAGAGCCATCAGAATGATTAATATCATTCCAAATGAAATTAATAAAGCTTTGCCAAGGAAAGCACCTGTTTCGGCCTGATCCTCTTGTGAGCCGCCCATTTTAATGGAAACATTATCTGGCAGTTTAAAGCTTTTAAGCGCATTTGATATCTGTGCATTCACATCAGCAGGCGTATTTGGCTTAATTACGTTCGAGCCCAATGTAAGTACCCTTCTTTGCTGTTTGTGTTTAATATTAGCATAGGTGTTTGTGTAACGAATATCGGTAAAGGCCGAAATCGGCACCTGCCTTATTGCACCGCCAGAGGCCAAATCACGGTAAGTGATTTTTAAGTTGCGCAATGCATCAATATTATTGCGTTGATCTTCCTGTGCACGTACATCTATTTCGTAATTATCTTCGGTTGTATTTCTAAAATCAGATGCTTTTGCACCGAATATAGACGCTCCCAGGGCCTGATTAATCTGGTTGGTTGTAATACCTTCCCTATTTGCGCGTTCCCTGTCAACATCAAAAATAATTTCTGGCTTATCACTTTGTACATCCGGAACAAGCTGCTCTATCCCAGCAATATTTTGTTGTTCAAGGAATTTCTTAAGCCTGCTTGCAGTATGTACCAGCGTATCCAGATTATCACCAGCTATTTCTAAACTGACATCTTTTTGTACCGGCGGTCCACTTGCCTCTTGAGTAACAGCTATTTGGGCACCAGGAACGCCCTGTACAGAAGCTCTGATTCTTTTTAAGATCTCTTTAGTGTCCTTTCCGTTTCTTTTGCCAAATTCAACAAAAGCCACAGTAACCTTACCCTTGTTATAATAGGTGCCCTGATCTTCATCAGAAGGATCGGTTACACCAACGGACACATTTGATATAATAGAGGTTACAATATCCTTATCTGGTTCAACCACTTGCGCAACCCTTTTTTCTAATTTGGAAACTATCTGGTTAGTGTAGGCCTGATCGGTTCCTATAGGCATGGTTACATACACATAAGCAAAGTTAGGGTCGGCTGATGGGAATAGTTCCACATTAAGCTTGCTTGCTATTGAAAATCCAATAGTGAAAAAGAAAAGCAATACAGTGCCGCCCAATATCCACCACGGGCTATGTACAGCTTTTTCGAGCAAGTTTGCATACCAGGTTTGGAAACGCGGCCATGCTTTTTTCTGGAACCTGTCAATCACCTTCAACAATACAAAGTGATTAAACAGATACAAGAATATGATGAGTACCATAAAGTTACCAATACCAATACTGGCGATACCAGCTGCCGCAAGTGCGTAAAAAAAGACCGCTATTGCAGCAAGTATTCCGGTAACGCGTGCAGTTTTACGGTCAAAGGTTTGATGATCATGTTCACCTTCGTGGTGTGCTTTCATAAAATCAACCGCAAAAACAGGGTTCATAATATAAGCTACAACCAGTGAAGCAAGTAAAGTAATAATCAGCGTAATTGGCAGATAAAACATAAAGCTACCAATTAAACTATGCCAGAAAGCTAACGGAATAAATGGCGCCAGGGTGGTCATCGTGCCCGAAAATACTGGCATAAATACCTCACCTGCAGCTATTTTTGCCGCCTTTTTAATTGGCACAGCGCCGTTATTAAAAATACGGTGCGTATTTTCAATTACCACAATTGCATCATCCACAACTATACCCAATGCCAATAGGAACGAGAATAATACGATCATATTCAGTGTAAACCCTATCCATGGCATAATTAAAAATGCAATAAAGCAGGATAAAGGCACTGAGAGTGCCACAAATATGGCATTGGTACTCCCCATAAAGAACATCAGGATAATAGTTACCAATATGAAGCCAATGATAATGGTATTGATTAAATCATTTAATGTTGAACGCGTTTTATCTGATTGATCACCTGTAACCGTTATATTTAATCCCTTCGGAAAAACTGTGGCTTGTTTTTGTTTAATGAGCGAGTATATTTCATCAGAAGCTTCTATCAGGTTTTCGCCGGATCTTTTGCTTACATTAAGGGTAATTACATTTTTAAAGTTGGGATCGTTTGGCGTTTTTAAACGTGCATAACTCTTTTGATCCTGAAAAGCATCTTTTACCTGAGCAATATCACTTAGATAAATAGCCCGGCCCTGTGGATTTCTGATTACCATTGCGGCAACCTGTGCAGCGTTTTTAAAATCCTCTTTTATATCCACAGCGCGTTGTTCACCGTCCGCAGTTATAGTGCCGGCAGTCGAAAGTATATTTTCATTACCGACAGCCTGTATGATATCATTATAACCGACCTGCGCCGCAGTCATTTTGTTGATATCGACATTGATTTGTATGTTTGGCTCCAGAGCTCCCACTTCATCAACTTTGGAGATCTGCTTCATGCCTTCAATATCGTCTTTCAGGTTGTCGGCATATTCTTTTAATTTTTTAAGGTCATAGTCACCTGATATGTTAATATATAAAATCGGTTGATCGGCTATATTAATATCAGAAATGTCAGATTCCTTTAAGTTATTATCATTTTGCGGCAAATCTTGTTTTGCTTTGTCAACAGCATCCTTAACGTCCGTTTTAGCATCCCGTATGTTTACATCAGTATTAAACTCCGCGGTAATCACAGAAACGTTCTGCTGAGTATTTGAGGTGACCTTTTTTAAGCCTTTAAGCGATTTTAATTGCTTTTCGAGCTGGCGGGTAACTAACGTTTCAATATTTTGAGGCGATTGGCCAGCATACAGCGTTGTTACATAAATTTTAGGGATGGCGATATCCGGGAAGTTTTCTTTTGGCAAACTATAGTAGGATGAAAATCCCAATACTACAAGTAAGAACATCAGTACGTAAACCGCCCGCTTGTTATCAATGGCCCAACTTGACGGGCCGAATTCTTTTTCCTGGTCTTTCATTTTAACTCAGTTTAAATAATTAATTAATTACCAGCTTGTAATATTCTTATTTTGTCGCCGTCGCCCAGCTCACTGGCACCTTCGGTAATTACCTGGTCACCAGCTTGTAAGCCTGATTTTATTTCGGTTAAATTGTTTGAAGTTGCACCTTCTACAATATTTTTACGTTTTGCAAAGCCGTTTACGTTTACATAAACATAATCGCCTTCGTCTGATTTTTGTATGCTGTTTAGCGGAACTACAATTGCATTATGTTTTGAATAATTGGCAATCTTTACAACAGCAGTCATATTAGGGCGAAACTCTTTATTTTGAGGCAGTTGCACTTCTATACCGAAACTGCGCGAATTAGCGTCAATAACTTTAGCAGCAAAGGTAACTCTTGTTTTTAATGAATCATCAACATCTGGAAACAGGATTAAAACGCTATCGCCTTGGTTAACACTGCCTGAATATGATTCCGGCACATCTGCCTTAACCTTTAAATAGTTAGCGTTTACAATACGTATACCAGTACTTCCGGGCTGTGCAATCTGACCCAGTTTAAGATCCATCTGGTCAATAGTTCCATTTATTGGCGATACAATTCGATAAAGATCAGCCTGTTGACGCAGAGATGCAACTTGTTTTACCGAGCTTTGCAATGCTGTTTGAGCCTGTAAAAATTGTACTTCTGTACCGATTTTTTGATCCCACAGGTTTTTTTGACGTTCATATAAAACTTTATTCAAATTAACCTGTGTTTCTGCCTGTGCAATGTTTTGCACCAAAACACTGTTATCTAACTGTACTAATACTTGCCCCTTAGATACTTTCTGACCAGGCTTTACATAGATAGCAGTAATAGACCCCGGAGATTGCGGATAGGCGATAACATTTTCCAAAGCATCTATTCTACCCTGAATTTGCACATAGTTGGTGAAGTTTCTTGCTTTAATGGTAAAAGCACTTACATCTGTTGATTTTACTGAATCTTTTTTGCCAACCTCTGCTTGTAACGTGGCTATTTTTGCATTTATTGTTGCTTGCTGACTTTTTAAATCAGCCAGTTCAGTAGCTTTATCTTTAGGTTTACCGCAGGCCGCTAAAACCAGTATGCTCGAAAAGTATAGTATTTTTTTCATGTCTCTTTTTATATGCTGTTAATAGTATAAGGTTATAATTATTGAATGCGTCCGTATGCTTTATCCAAATCAACTTTACTTATCAGGGCATTATACAAACCGGCTATATAAGTTTCGTCCTGTTGGGTTACGGCCGTTTGTGCCTGGGTAACTTCAATACTTGAGCCTACCCCTTGTTCATATTTAATTTTTGATACCCGAAGTACCTCTTCGGCTAACTCCATATTTTTTTTCTGGTCGTTAAGTGTTTGTAATCCATTTATATACGTTACCCGGGCCTGGTAAACCTGTAAGTTAATAGTGTTTTTCATGTCATAAAGATCATTTTCGGATTTTAACACGGTGATCTGCGATTGCTTAACCTGATTAAGATGTTGGAAGCCTGTAAAAATTGGTATGCTTAAATTTAAACCAATATAGCTTGATGCAAAGTCAGATGAATACAAGTCAGCAAAACTATTGTTTTGGTAAGAAGGTGCATAACTGGCGTTGGCAGTTAATTTGGGCAAAAACTGACCTTTCTTGCTTTTTAAATCGTATTCATTTAATCTTTTTTGTGTTTCCAATAATGCATACTCAATGCGTTTGTGATAAATAGTTGTATCGTTATCAGCAATAGCTACAGAAGCGTCTAATTGTATATCTTCTAGTTTGTCCTTTAAAAGTAATTGTTTATTGATAGGCATACCCATTTGAAATTTTAACAATTGATAATTTAAATCCAAAGTACGAAGTGTGTTTTCTTTACTGGTAACAAATGAATTGTACTGAACCGTTATCCTGTCTACGTCTATTTTTTCAACAAAACCCTGCTTGTTACGCGCAACCGTTTCGTCCATCTGTTGTTTGAGTTGATCGATATTATCTTGTATCAACTTAAGCTGCTCAACGCTAACTAAAACCTGATAATAAGCTTTGGTAACATTAACATTCGTTTCAATTTTTGTTCGAATATAGCTGCGTTCATACAATTGCTTATAAGTTTTACGCGCCTGCAAACCAACAATGTAATTTGGATCAAACAAAATTTGATTAGCAACAAGCCCTAAATTTGAATTATACTTTTGTGTAAAGCTTGCTGGCACCAACGTTGCTGGGCCATTAGGGACTACGATAGGATTACCACTCCCATCTTTCACCCCCTCTTTAGCTAAAGTTCCATATACTAGCGGCGTAATAAAATCCGGAAACAATATAGTTGGGGATTTAAGGTAGTCTTGAAAACTTGCGGAACCGCTAATTTGCGGCAGTCCCTGACCAACAATTTCCTTTACATGATATTCAGCACTTTTTACATCTAAGTTCGCATTGATCACGTCATGCTGATGTGCATAAGCATAATTTACACAATCGGTCACAGTAAAGCTATAAGACCCGGTATCCTGAACTGCTTGCTGCGCATGACTTTTTAAGGCCATTGTGCACAGTATGGAAGCTATTAATAATTTATATTTCATTTTTATTGGTTGTGTTTTGTGTTATATCAATTTAAAATCTCTTAATTGGACATCATCAAAATAAAGTATCGTAAATGACAACCTTATGTCAACAGGTTATTCATCATTAATATTTTTATATTGATTAAGCAGTTTGTACCCCTTTAAGGTGCAAATACCGTAATTAAAGTGTTCGTTAAACTGCTGCTGCACTGTCCATGTATTAAATTCGGCCACGGGGAAAACGTTCGAATTAAATCCGAGCTCCACCAGGTTCATACGCATACGGGCAATTACCTTAACATCAATATCAGGTCTGATATAGCCCTGCTTAATTCCCTTAGTTAAAAGTTCCTCCATGGTATGTATCATCACACCTGATTTAAAGTTCTGGAAGTGCGTCCATGCTTCAGGGTGATATTTTTGCATCTCGTGGATAACAATCGGATTTATCCTTGAAAATATTTCTTCCGAACATTTCATCATGTTAACCATCTCTTCAATTACATTGCCCGATCTGCTAATAATGTCTGCCATTTGGTCTTCATCCTCCTGTAGCTTTCTCTTAACCAGCGCAATCACCAATTCGTTTTTATCCTTAAAAAACTGGTAAATGGTTTTTTTTGACATGCCCAAATGCCGGGCAATGTCATCCATTGTTACGCTCTTGATCCCTGTGGTTAAAAACAGTTCTTCGGCGCCTTGTATTATTCTTTCTATTTGAACCATTGACTTAATTAGTCAAAACTATGGAAACATTTTTAGATTTCAAAGTTTCCATTGGAAATTACCTTTCCCTGACAAATCCAGCTCATGGGTCATTGCTAACCCATCGAACAATACTGCTACCGATTTATTACCTTTGCAAAAATTTAAAGAACATGACCCTTACTCCACTTTCAGCAATTTCACCAATTGACGGCCGCTATCGTAATACCACAGCCGAACTGGCTTTATATTTTTCGGAATATGCGTTGATCAAATACCGGGTGTTTGTTGAGGTTGAATATTTTATTGCTTTGTGCGAGCATCCTTTACCTCAGCTACAAAGCTTTGATAAAAATGTAGCAGAAAAGTTACGTGATATTTACAAGAATTTTAGCGAAGCTGATGCCGAAAGCATTAAACAGATTGAAAAAACCACCAATCATGACGTTAAAGCAGTTGAGTATTTTATAAAAAATGAATTCGATAAGCTTGGTCTTCAAGAGTTTAAAGAGTTTATTCACTTTGGGTTAACCTCGCAGGATATTAATAATACAGCTATCCCTTATACCTTTAAACTGGCGTTAACTGATACCTACTACCCTGCTATTAATGAATTGGTTGCGTTATTAAAAAATTACGCCGCCGAATGGGATAAAGTTGCCATGTTGGCACATACACACGGGCAGCCTGCTTCGCCAAGCCGCCTGGGAAAAGAAATACAGGTATTTATTGAACGATTGGAAAATCAATTAAACCTGCTAAGGCCTATCCCCTTTGCTGCTAAATTTGGTGGAGCTACCGGTAACTTTAATGCTCATAATATCGGTTATCCGGCTATTGACTGGAAAGCATTTGGAAACAATTTTGTAAACAATACTTTAGGATTGAGCCGCTCACAATTTACCACCCAGATTGAGCATTATGATAATTTTGCTGCTCAGTGTGATGCCTTAAAGCGGATAAATAATATCCTTATTGATTTGGACCGGGATATGTGGGCCTATATTTCCATGAATTATTTTAAGCAGAAAATAAAAGAAGGCGAAATTGGCTCATCAGCAATGCCGCATAAGGTAAATCCAATTGATTTTGAAAACTCAGAAGGTAATTTAGGTATTGCTAATGCTTTATTTGAACATTTTGCTGCCAAACTTCCTATTTCGAGGTTACAACGCGATCTTACTGATTCAACTGTGTTACGTAACATTGGCGTTCCGGTCGCACATACGTTGATCGCCATTAAATCAACAATAAAAGGACTCAACAAATTGTTGCTTAACCAAAACGCAATAAACGCCGATCTGGAAGCCAACTGGGCGGTAGTAGCCGAAGCCATACAAACCATATTACGTCGCGAAGGTTATCCTAACCCTTACGAAGCTTTAAAAGAATTAACCCGCACCAATCAACAGGTTAACGCCGAAACAATAGCTATTTTTGTTGAAGGATTAGACGTGAGTGATACTATCAAGGAAGAGATAAAGAAGATAACACCATCAAATTATACAGGCATCTGATGTGAAAATGCGTGGATGTGCAGATGTGCGGATGCTTTAATGAGGATAAAGATGTGAAGGTGAATAAATGATTTATGCATCTGCACATTTGAAATCTGCACATTCGCACATTAATTTTCAAATCCGCACATTTGCACATCAGCGTCATAAACAGGTCATAACAATTTAATAGTGATACATTAATCAAAAAGCTATCTAAATTTGTTAATTCAAATACTAATTCAATAAATAAAATGAACATCAGCGTATATACAGAATCTACTCCTAACCCGGCAACCATGAAGTTCATTGTGAACAAGTTGCTGATTAATGGCAGTGTGGACTTTGCTACAAAAGAAAGTGCCGAAAAATCGCCGTTTGCTAAAGAGTTATTCAAATTTTCGTTTGTTAACGGTGTTTTTTTTGCAAGTAACTTTGTTACCGTAACTAAATTTGAAGACGATAGCTGGGACGATATTTTACCGATAATAAAGGAGTTTGTAAAAGGTGCCGTTGAATCGGAATTAAAAGTTCAGGATGAAGAGCAAGCTGAAGCCGGCGACTTTGAAGGCTCAGAAATTGAAGTTAAAATACAACAGATATTACACGATTACGTTCGTCCTGCGGTTGAACAGGATGGTGGTGCTATTACCTATAAATCATTTGACGAAGGCGTGGTAACAGTTGAGTTGCGTGGTTCATGCAGTGGTTGCCCTTCATCAACAGTAACCCTTAAATCCGGAATTGAGAATCTGCTTAAACGTATGGTTCCCGAAGTTACCGAAGTGGTATCAGAAGCGTTATAATTGATTTAGAACAATAATCAGCACATATTTTATCGAATTGCACGAATTGAAGTAAACTCAATTCGTGTTTTTTGTTTTCACGCGTTGAGTTACGCTGTTTCTGAAAAGTAGTAGCTTAGTTCAGTGAAATTCGATTCAATTCGTAAAATTCATATCTATTAAAAGTGTTTTCGGATCGTTCCCAGCATTTCAGCAGTTATTTTTCCATTTGTAGCGAGTAGTTCACGGGAAATAAGACATTCCTGTCCGCCTTTAAAATTAACCACATCTCCCCCTGCTTGTCTTACTATTAAAATTCCGGCAGCAACATCCCATGGGTTCAAATTGTATTCGTAATAACCATCAAATCGCCCACAGGCGGTATAGGCCAGATCAACCGCGGCTGATCCTAAACGGCGCAAGCCATGGCAGCTTTTCATTAAATCGGTAAATAAGTTGATATAGGCAGGTTGTTTTTCAAAGTCGTAGTACGGAAATCCAGTGGCCAACAGACTTTTATCAATACTTTTATTGTCGCTAACTTTAATCACCGTACCGTTAAGGTACGCTGCCGATCCTTTCCAGGCATAAAAACATTCATCTTGGTTTACTTCATATACAACACCTAAAACCAATTCGTCCTCATCCTGCAAAGCTATACTTACCGAGTAAACCGGCATACCGTGTATAAAATTGGTGGTGCCATCAAGCGGATCAATAATCCAGTTGTATCGTTCGCCGGTTCTATTTATAGTTTTTTCCTCAGTCAAAAAGCCAGCTTCTGGCAAAATCAGTTCGAGTGCGGCTACTATTTTTTCTTCGGCAGTTTTATCAACATAAGATACCAGGTCGTTAAGGCCTTTGATCTCAATTTTATCCGGACTAAATATTTTTCGTTGCTCTCTTATAAAAGCGCCGGTTTCTTTAGCAATTTCAATTACTTTGAGTGTTAGCTGTTCCAGTTGCATGATTTCTTAATGATAAACTGAACGAAAAGAACTTATGTATAAAATAACTTAAAAAAAACAGACTTAAAGCAGCAGAAGGCCTTGCTACAAGCGGATCGATATGCAAACTCTGTATAAATAATTTTAAAAGCGTGAGATTTGCAAAATAGCCTAATATAGCCACTGATATAAACCTGAAAAACTGTTTATATGGCGGTAACTTTGACTCCGAAAAAACAAAGTACCTGGTGATTAAAAAATTAACCAGTACGCCTAAAAAAAACGAAATAGAAAAAGAAAGCGTATAGTTACGTACCGTAAAAGACAGGATATGATAGGTTTTTTGAGTAAGCAAATTATGATAGAACAGGTAAAATGCAGACATATCAACCAAAAAGCCAAAGCCTGCCGAAATTACAAACCGTATAACATGGTTTTTTAATAATTTATCGCCCAATGTTATACTACCCATGTTTAGTCGAAATATCTTTTTTATTGAGTCCCGTAAAAATTAAAACAGCCCCTCCTATTATCATCAACAGCGAAATCATTTCGGCTTGTGTAAAGCTGATACCGGCAACGTGATACTTGGTATTAACACGTATCAATTCAATAAAAAAACGTTCCACACCGTTTAGTACCATATAAATACCAAACATTACACCGGGTATCTTTATCCTATCGCGAATGCTCCACAAAAAGAAGAACAGTAAAATACAAATCACTGATTCGTAAAATGAAGTAGGAAATACTGGTATTGGTAGTTCATGGCAAAATTTTCCACCACAAAGTGGTATTTGTACGCCTTCATCGTTAACATTATGCGGAAATTTGAACGACCACATCCAATCGGGCGCCAAGCCTAAAAAATGAGGTTTGGGTGCTGTATTATCGATTCCCCAATCCCCATCGCCCGACATCTGGCAGCCGATACGGCCAACGCCATAAGCCAGCATCATGCCGGGGCCGCCAATATCAAGCATATCCAATGGCTTAACGCCGTGTTTCTGCGCAATATACAATACAGCAGCGCCGCCGCAAATCAGGCCGCCGTAAAATGTAAGGCCGCTAAACCCGATGAGCATGCCCACGGGATCTTTCATAAAATCGCCCCA
>OLKV01000040.1_pt1 | contig 129957 bp, 107 predicted proteins | sample 1604391 | NCBI WGS metagenome assembly OLKV01 (sample SAMEA104055711, study PRJEB20765) | soil metagenome | isolation source: soil | reverse complement strand
CATTGATGTTTTCTACCGACCTTTTGCGCCGATGGCGCATCTTTTGCAATTGCACCTACAGAATCCCATGGGGTTTTATAACTCAGGATGAAAAATTTTATTTGTTAATTTTTATCTTCCGAACAGCTATGGTGACAACACAAACATAGGCGGAGTGAGGATTGTCACGCTACGCTCAGCAATGACATAGGGGATAAAAGATAAGGATTCTGTTCGCCAACTGAATTGCCTTAGGCAGGTGCAGCTTTGGCTGCACCGCCCTCAACAACTCAAAATTATAACTAGGGGTATTAGTACGTTTATCACCTCCTGCTTACCACGCCGCTTTCAACGCGTTTGCGGTAGGACCAGAAGAATACGATTGGGAAAATAAATAAGTTAAATATGGTATTGGTTATTAAACCGCCAATTACCACAATAGCCAGTGGTTTTGAGGCCTCGGAGCCAATACCGTTTGACATGGCTGCAGGTAATAAACCAATTGCCGCCATCATAGCCGTCATCACTACCGGACGTAAACGATCGGCAACGCCTTCTTTAATAGCAATTGCAAATGATGTCCATTTGGTGTGATGTTTTAACTCGGTGATGTTGCTTTTAAATTTGGTAATTAATATCACCCCGTTTTGTACACAGATACCAAACAGCGCAATAAAGCCGATACCCGCCGAGATATTAAAGTTAACCCCTGTTACCAGTAAGGCCAGGATACCGCCCATAATAGCAAACGGTACGTTATTGAGCACTAACAGCGAATCCCTGAAGTTGCCAAACAAAATAAACAGGATGAAGAAGATGATGAGCAAGCTAATAGGCACTACCTGGCTTAAACGCTTGGTTGCACGCTGCTGATTTTCAAAATCGCCGGCCCATTGTAACGAGTAGCCTTTTGGTAATTTAATTTGCGCGTTAACTTTATCCTGAGCTTCTTTAACGGTGCTACCCATGTCGCGGCCGCGGATAGAGAATTTTATAGCTCCGTAACGCTGGTGATCGTCGCGGTAGATCATGCTGATACCAGTTTTCTTTTTGATGCTTGCAATTTCTCTTAGCGGTACGGTATTGCCTCCGCCCAGCGTAGGTACGCGTAAGTCGCCTATGGATTGCTCGTTGTTCCTGAAATCTTCGGGATAGCGGATGCGGAGATCAAATTTGCGTTCGCCTTCATAGATCTGGGTAACGGCTTTACCGCCGATAGCCATTTCAATTACCGCATTTGCATCTGCAGCGGTAACGCCATACTGGGCCATTTCCTGCTGGTTAAGATCAATATCCAGCTCCGGCTGCCCAACGTTGTGCAGGATGCCCAGATCTTCGATACCCTTAACTCCTTTTAGTATGGAGTCGATATCTACTTCTCTTTTTTCGATATAATTATAATCGTCGCCAAACATTTTAACAACGATGGAGCCTTTAACGCCAGATACTGCTTCCTCAACATTATCAGAGATAGGCTGCGAAAAATTGATATCAACACCGGGAAAAAACTTTAACTTTTCCTGCATCCGCTGAATCAGCTGCTCCTTGGTTTCTTTGCGTTTCCATTGGTCCTGCGGGTAAATATCTACGTGGAATTCAATGTTATAAAAGCCGGTTGCATCGGTACCATCATTTGGTCGGCCGGTTTGCGACATTACCTGCTTTACCTCATCAAAGCTGAGGAAAATGTTGCGCATCTCGTTAGCCAGTCTAACCGATTCGTTCAGCGAAATACTTAAAGGGCCGGTGGCACGTACGTATATAGCACCCTCGTTCAGTTCGGGTAAAAATTCAGTCCCTAAAAGAGAGAAACAGCCCAAACTTATTATCAGCGAAACGATGGCAACAGGAAAAACTATCCTTCGCCGCTTAAAGCAGAAGGAGTAAAAACGCATCGCATTTTTTGTGATGAACTCAACAAAAACGTTGTGTTTTTCTTTAACATCCTTGCGGAGCAGCACACTTGCCAGGGCAGGCACAAAAGTAAAGGTTAGTACAACTGCACCCAATAGGGCGAAACCCAAAGTCCAGGCCAGTGGCGAGAACATTTTACCTTCAACCTTTTCAAAACTAAAGATGGGCAGCAAGCCGGTAATAATGATGAGCTTGGCAAAAAATATACCTTTACCATTAACCATACAGGCTTGTTTTATTAAGCCCAGTTTGCTGATCTTATTGTAATTCTCCATGCCGATCTCCTTGGCGCGATGATCGAGGACTACAAATATACCCTCAACCATTACCACGGCCCCATCAATAATAATCCCGAAATCAATGGCGCCCATTGACAATAAGTTGGCCGACATGCCTTTGAGCTTTAAGCAAATAAAGGCAAACAACAGCGCAAGCGGGATAATAAGCGACACAATTAAGGTTGTGCGCCAATCGGCCATAAACAGAAATACGATTACAGTAACGAATATGATGCCCTCGGCCATGTTGTGCAACACGGTGTGGGTGGCAAAGTTTACCAGGTCCTCGCGATCGTAAAATGTTTTTAGCTTAACATCATCGGGCAAAATTTTGTTATTAAGCTCGTTGATCTTGAGTTTTAGATTTTTGATCACCTCGCTTGGGTTTTCGCCCTTGCGCATTACTACAATCCCCTCAATTACATCAGGGTCCTTATCGCGCCCAACCTGGCCAAGGCGCGGTAATGCCGATTCTGTAACCTCGGAGATTGTTTTTACATAAATAGGGGTACCTTTAATATTATTAATTACAATGTTTTTGATCTCATCAATATTGTTGAGCAAGCCAATACCGCGTACCACATACGCCTGCCCAGCCTGATCAATAACATCGCCGCCAACGTTTACGTTACTTTTTGATACGGCATCGAACAGCTGTAATGGCGTAACGTTATATTGTACTGCTTTTTGTGGGTCGATGGTGATTTGGTAGGTCTTTACCTGGCCTCCAAAGCTGTTAACATCGGCAATACCCGGTACCGAACGTATTTCGCGTTCTACTACCCAATCTTCAATTGTTTTTAATTCGCGGGGCGATTTTTTGCTGCTGCTTAAAGTAAAACGATAAATTTCGCCTGTAGGGCCATAAGGAGGCTCAACCGAAGGATTTACGCCATCGGGCAAATCAGCATCGGCAAGGTGATTATTGATCTGTAAACGGGCAAAGGCATAGTCTACATCATCATCAAAAGTTATTTTTACTACCGACAGACCGAAAAGAGATGACGAGCGGATGCTGGTCTTTTTTTCGGCCGGGTTCATGGCGATCTCTAATGGGCGGGTAACAAATTTTTCCACCTCCTCGGCACTTCTGCCGGGCCATTGTGATATAATGGTAACCGATGTATTAGTTACATCGGGAAAAGCATCAATACTGATGGTTTTAAAGCTGATATACCCGGCAACAGCAAGCAAGGCAGTCACAAAAAATATGAAAAACCTGTTTCTGAGGGCGAATGAAAGAATATTTTTTATGAACTTATTCATTTTATATTTCGGATATCGAATTTTCGATTTCGGATTTGTTTTTTTATTTCAATCTACCAATAGGTAGAGCTGAATTAATCTTTATTTATTGTTGTAGTTAAAAGGATAACGAAAATCAAACATCCGAAATGGAACATCCAAAATCCGAAATCACTCATCAGTCTTTCAATGACTCGTACAGGTAAGCCTGTCTCGACGCTACTATACGGTCGCCCGGTTTAATGCCATCTTTTATATAGGCCCTGTCTTCAACTGTTTTAGCTATGGTGATGGGTTGGATATGCACTTTGGCTTTTCCATCAACCACAATCACATAGTTTTTGTCGTTATCAAAAACCAATGCATCAGAGCTAATAAAAGGCAAACTTTCGCCTGATTGAGCTTTGATCATCACATTTGCAAACATGCCCGGTTTAAGTAAATCACCCGGATTTTGAATGGTGATTCTGGCGTGCATTACTTTGTTATCCGGATCGAGCATATTGTCGATTCTTGCTATTTTCCCATCAAATACTTTGTCGGGATATGATAGCGTTGTGATCTTAACCGGGTCGCCGGTTTGTATTTTTGAAATGTCAGATTCATAAACATTAACCAGCACGTATACGGTAGACAGATCAGCAATTGTAAACAGGTTTTGGCTGTTATCAGCTCTTACCTGTGTGTTATCGGTAAGGTTTTTTTCAACTATAAAGCCCGATAGGGGTGTTTTAACCTCGTAGCCATTTGCATTGCTTTTGTTAATATTTACCACGGCGCCTGCACGTTTACCTTCGGCAACTGCTTTTTGGTAATCAGATTTAGCCTGCTCCAGGTCTTTTTGCGAAGCCAGGCCACCTTTGTACAGATCTTCTGTTGATTCAAGAATGCGGTGTGTGTTTTGGATATCAGCCTCAGATGAAATATAGTCTTTGGTAAAGCCGGCCATTTCGGCGCTTCTTAGTGTAGCAAGGGTTTGTCCTTTTTGTACCACATCACCCAATTGTACGTGTACATCCTGTGCAACGCCGCTTACCATCGGGAAAATCTTTACCATTTTGTTTTCATCGGGAGCAATGCTGCCGGTAAGGGTTATCTGCGAAAGTGCGCTTGCTTCTTTTACGGTGTCAATTACCAGGCTTCTTAACAGGCTGTCGGTAACTTCAAAACGGGCATCTTTCTCCTGGCTTTCATCAGCATGGTGGCAGCTTTGCAAAGCAAAAGCGGTAACCGAAAGGGCAGCTGCGAGGGTTATTATTTTATATTTGGTGTACATGGTTGTGGTTGTCAATTATTGATTAAAAAAGGGCGTTCCGGTAACGTAGTTCAATTGCTCAAGCGATGTTATACGGTTAAGCTCCAGCGTGTTTAGCTGTAAGGCATTGGTTTTATAAGAATCATAAAAATCAAGAAACTCCAGCATGCTGATATTCCTTTTTTCGTAATTTTTAAAAACTTCCTGTATCAGGTGTGTAAAATCAGCCTTAAACTGCGGATCAAAACTGTTGTATAATTTTTCGAGGCGTAATGCACCTTTATAATTAGTAGCTATATCGCTTTCAACCAAATCCTGCTGACTTTGCAGCTGCACTTTGCTTTGATCAATAGCAATACGCGCTTGTTTTATGCCGCCCTGGTTACGGTTGAAAAATGGCAGGTTAAACTCAATGCCGGCACCTAAAAAGTTATTGCCATAACCGCCCAGTTTATCATAATTAAGTGATAACGAAACATCGGGCACGGCAGTAGCTTTTTGCAATTGCAGGTTTACGTTGTTGTAATCAAGTGTTGCTTTAGCCAGCCTTAAATCATAACGGTTGTTATAAGCCGAATCAAGCAGGCGTTGGTAAGGCACACTTTCAACAATGTTTTTGCCATCCAAATCGTAATTTACAATTGGGGCAACGGTAATAGTGGGGCTTGCTTTTATCAGCAACTTAAATTCGCTTTGTACGGTATCAATGCCAACCTGCAGGTTGTTATACTCGGCTTGTAGGGAGTATAACTGCGATTGGATGCGTAATACTTCCTTTTCGGCAATATTGCCTTTGGCGTATTGTTCTTTAAAAACGGTTAGTGTTTTTGCAAACGAGCTGATCTCATCGTTATAAACCTTAGCCGACTGCTGCTGGAAGTAGATACTATAAAAATCACTTCTCAGCGTAAATTTCAAAGTGCGAAGCAGATCAAAAAATTGATATTTAGATTGCTCTACACCAATTTTAGCCAGCTGGATGTTTTTGTTGCGTTTGCCTGCGGTAGTAAACAGCTGTGATAAACCGAAGGATTGCTCTTTATAAGCAGGCCCGGCGGTTACATCAGTAGCATATATACCGTTTGAGAAATTAAAATCGGGGTTAGGGAATACGCGGGCAGTAATGATAGCTGCGCTGGCATTATCAATATTATAGCGTTGTATAATAAGCCTCAGGTTGTTTTTTACAAACTGATCTTCGGCCTGTTTAATGGTTAGCCGGACGGTGTCAGTGGTGGCCTGTGCTTTGGCAACAGGTGCAAAGGCCAGGTATGTTATGGGTATAAATAAAAAAGCAACAACAAGTTTTTTAAACATAGTATTATTTGATGGCGCAAATTTAAACTACGCTTATTAAAGCTAAATTAAAGAGAGATTAGAATGCGATTAGAATTTGCGGTGTAGGTTAAGTTTTGGCGGTGATGGATGTGTTTTAAAAGGCGGGATTGTCTGAATCAGAATTTGCAGAATTAGAGAATTAACAGAATTTTAAAACAGACTTATTTACTTATTAAACTTAATAGTTACAGTGGTGCCCTCGTTTTGTATTGAATTTACGGTTATTGTACCATTAAAAAGATTGATGATTTTGTTGGTTACGTACAGGCCGATGCCGTTGCCATGATAGCTTTTTACATTGGTGCCCCGGTAAAACGAATTAAAAACCTTATCCAGTTCTTCGGCTTTAATGCCGATACCAAGATCAGAAATATTGATGACGATGGCGTTTTCATCGGCAAAGAGATCGCATTTTACACGCTTGTTTTGGGAAAACTTAAAAGCGTTACCTATAATGTTGTTGAATGCTATGGTTAACAAAGGCTTATTGGCCAGGATCTGCAGCTTCTCATGATCTTCGGGTAAATGCAGGATGTTAACGGTGAAAAGTCCTTTGCCGGCTTTATCGTTCCAGTAATCGTTGAGGTCCCAGATTAATTCGTCAATGGCAACAGGTTTAAACGCAGGTTGGGTATAATTCATATCAACATTGGCCAATTCCAGCAGGCTGGTTATGGTTTCGTTTAACCGTTCGGCATCATTTAATACCGATGCAAGTACATGTTCGTATTCGGCATTGGAGCGTAATTTGTTTAGGGCAATTTCAATTTCGCCTATCATAGATGTGATGGGCGTGCGCAACTCGTGCGAGGCGTTGATCACAAAGGTTTGCTGTAGCTCAAAGGCGTTTTCGAGGTGCTCCAAAAGCTGGTTAAAATTATGAGCCAGTGCGCTTATCTCGTCTTTGCCATTGCCTTCATCTACCCGTAAACTAAGATTGCTTGCCCTTACCCGGCGCATTTGATCAATTACCTTATCAATGGGTTGCAGGGATTTTTCGGCAAACCAACGACTTATAACGAACAGAGCCACTGTAACGGTTATCAGCAATATGGCCATTGTTTCTACAAGATCGGTAAGCCTTTTACCACCCGGGTAATCAATTGCCGAAACCAGTATTACAAAGTTGCCCTGGTTATCGTTATAATAAATACCAACGGTTTGCCTTTTTCCTTCGGTAAACTCCAATTGCTTGCGCTTGCGCACGGCGTTAATTACCGGGCTGGTCCAAAACTGGTTTTTATCTTTAATAAATGAGGCGTCGTTTTTATCGTCGTATAAACGTACAACCTCACTGTTTAAAGGTTGCAGGTAACGCTCTCTTACATGGCTTAACGAATCAGCCGAAATTTCATCAGCTTCGAGATACAACTGGGCGGCAACGTTTGCCCTGTCCATCAGGTGGTCGTAAAAGTCAGTTTTGATGAGCGAGTTAAAGGTGAGGCAAATAACCACCTGCACAATTAAGAGCACAATTGCACTTACTGCGGTAAAATAAAGCGAAAGCCTGTTCTTTATTTTCATGGGTTATCTTGTTTTCTACCAATATTTAGCCCCGACGGGGTTAATCAAAAGGTGTATAAATACAGTAGCTAATTTAGGTTGGGGTTTTATCATCCGCTCTTCAAAATATAGCCCATGCCAATAACGGTATGGATCAGTTTGTTTTCGAAGCCTTTTTCAATTTTATTGCGCAGATAATTTACATATACGTCGATAAAGTTTGTGCCGGTGTCAAAATCTATCTTCCAAACTTGCTCAGCAATATATTCCCGGGATAAAACTTTATTAGGATGCTTCATAAATAACTCGAGCAGGGTAAATTCCTTTGCTGTTAAAGTTATCTGACTGCCTGCTCTTTCGGCAACATTGGTCCAGGTGTCAAGCTTAAGGTCTTCAAAAACAAGGGTGTGGTCTTCGGGTATTACAATATTTTGACGGCGTAACAGTGCTTCAATACGTGCAAGCAACTCACTAAAATGGAAAGGCTTAACCAGGTAGTCATCAGCGCCGGCCTTAAGTCCTGAAACTTTATTATGGATCTGATCAAGCGCGGTGAGCATCAATATGGGTGTTTTGGTGTCAGATAGCCGTATTTGCCTGCAAAGCTCAATGCCATTAATATCAGGCAGCATTATGTCCATAATCAGCAAATCAAACTCGGTGTTTTGCAGCAACTGCCGTGCGGAGGTGCCATCGCCGGCTGTTTTTACTTTGTAGCCCTGTTCCTGCAGCCCCTTGCAAATAAATGCTGCTACTTTTTGTTCATCCTCAATTAAACAGATACTGGCCATGCAAACAAATATGGGTAAGATTTATTGAATTTACGGAAGTCGGGATGATTATTCATGAAGTTTTGCCCTGTAGAGGTAAAAGGTAGGTAGAAAGAAAAGCCAAAAGCAGCAGGTACCTATGGCACGCTAAACCATTTTGCATGGATATTTTCTACCGATCTTTTGCGCCGATGGTGCATCTTTTGTCATTTCCTCTTCGGAATCTCACGAGATTTTAACCCTCACAGCAATGATATTTTTATTTTAGATAAGGGACGCTTTAAAAAATCCGCTGTTGTATCACAGCCATAAATTTATCTTTAAATTTTTCGCTGATGGGGATCTGTTTGCCGGCTATGTAAATGTGGTTGTCCTGTATTTTGTTAAGCTGCCGGGTGTTTACAATATACGAGTTATGTACTCTTACAAAAGGCGCGGCCAGCTGTTCCTCAATATCCTTTAGGCGACGGTATATTAAAATCTGCTCAGCCGGGGTTACCAGGCGCACGTATTCTTTTTCGCCCTCAAAATATTGAATCTCTTCTAAAAGAATCTTACGTAACACTTTGCCCGATTTTACAAAGAAGTATTCTTTACCTGTTGCTGTTTGTATGTGTGTGGTATCGCGGTTGTTAAAATAAGCTTCAATTTTTTGCATCGCCGCCAAAAAACGTTTAAGGGTAATAGGCTTCAGCAAATAATCAATGGTTTCAAAAGTATAGCTTTCGGCGGCGTATTCGGAGTAAGCTGTTGTGAAAACTATTTTGGTATCTTTTGATAATAAGCCAGCCAGCTCCATACCGGTAAGCTGGGGCATATTGATGTCTAAGAAAATAAAATCGGGTTTGTTTTCTTTTAAAAAGGCGATGGCTTCCAGTGCGTCATAACATTTGCCCATTAGCTGCCACCGGGTATTTTGATGCACCAGTATTTCGAGCAGGTTTACTGCATTGGGTTCATCGTCAATAATAATACAGCTTAAACTCATTATCCTAAAGGTACTTTTAAAAAGGCGGTGAAAAAACCATTGGAGCAATCAATATTCATCTCGAACCGGTTGCTATACAAAAAGTCGAGGCGTTTTTGCAGGTTCTTTATCCCAAAGCCGGTAGTTTCGGGTGTTCCGGTTTTATCATATAGCCGGTTTTTTGTTTGAAACAACAGAAAACCATCCTGCTGCACCAGGGAAATTTCTATTTGATTTTCGCTGCTTGATTTATCAATACCATGCTTAAAAATATTTTCAACAAAGGTCATCAGCAGCATGGGCGGGATACGCAATTCGGCATTGCAATCCTTTATAAAATTAAGCTCAATTTCATGCCTGATCCTTATTTTTTCGAGCGCGATGTAGTTTTCCAAAAAAAGGATCTCTGTGGATATGGAAACTTCATCCTTCGGGCTTTCATCAACAAAATAGCGCATAATGTCTGAAAGTCTTTCAATAAGTTTGGCGGTGCGGGGGGCTTCGCGGTAGGCTTCGTAATAAATATTGTTTAAGGTGTTAAATAAAAAATGCGGCTGCACCTGCGATTTTAGCAGGTTAAGTTCGGCCTGGCTTTTTTGTGCCAGTATTTTCTCTGACTGTTGCTTCAACGTAAAATAAGCCAGCGCAATGCGGAAAATGAAGCTAAGCATATAGCTTAAAAACCCGGCTACAACATAGTTTAAAGCCATGCCGAATGTCATGGTCTCGGGTTTTGTAGCCATGTATTTGTTGTAAACAGCCATGATGAGATAACCACGCGATAAGCCACCGATAACCAGCAGTAAAATAACATAGATAACATATTGTATCTTATATCCTTTTTGATAAAAGCGGGGAAACAGAAATTTGATGTTGCCATAAATAACCAGCAAATAAAACGCAATGCTTATGGTGGTAAAGCTTATCGATTCATAAAAACCCTCCTCGGGCAGCAGGGAGAAAAATATAATAAAGAATACCGCAAGCCATATCAACCACTGGATCCTGGCAATGGTTAGCTGCCAATTGAAAAATTTCATTTTTAAATTTACAAAGCTTTTTGATTTTGAATTGCTGTTTTCAATAAACAGGCTGATTTATTCAACAATTAGGGCCGCCTTTTATATTTAAGCTGTTGATTTTATTGGTGTAACGGTTTAAAATAACAACCAACAGGTTGAAATTATTTTACATTTTAAGCAATAAAAATCAGCTTTATTGAATAAAATATGAAGTCGGTGAAAAGCCTCACCCTGCCCTCTCCAAAGGAGAGGGTTCTATGAGGAGCGAAATTAAAGTCCTCTCCTTTGGAGAGGATTTAGGTGAGGCTAACCATCTACACAAACGCAAATAACTAACACTTAAATCCTTTTTATATGAAAAAGCTTTTTAATGCCTTTGTGATTATGGCATTTATTCAAATTTGTTTTATTGGTTTTGCCGAGGCGCAATTAACGGCTTTGCCCAGCGGCGGCAATAAAAGAGCCTCGGTTAGTGAAGGGATAGGTATCACCGAGGTAACTATCCATTATAACCGGCCACATGTGAATAAAAGAGAGGGTCATATCTGGGGCGAGCTTATTCCACCGGGGTTTGTTGACCAGGGTTATGGTCCGTCAAAAGCTGCGCCTTGGCGTGCAGGGTCAAATGAAAATACAACTATCGAATTTTCGACCGATGTAAAGATAGAAGGGCAGCCTTTGGCAGCAGGTAAGTACGGCTTTTTTATAGCTTATGACCCCAATGAGTGTACACTGATATTTTCGAAAAACGCATCATCATGGGGTAGCTTTTTTTATAACCCTGCCGAGGATGTTTTACATGTAAAAGTAAAACCAGTGCCGGCCGATAAAAGTGTTGAATGGCTTAAATATGAGTTTGCCGATGAAACACCCAATAGTGCCACCGTACAATTGCAATGGGAAAAACTGATTATTCCTTTTAAAATAGAGGTTGATGTGGTGGGTATCCAAATTGCTTCGTTTAGGAAGGAATTACGCAGTGAAAAAGGTTTTAACTGGGAGGCCTGGGATCAGGCCGCCGCTTATTGTGCGCAAAACAAAACCAATTTGGATGAAGCCTTGCTGTGGACCGATACCGCTACAAGCGTAAATTTTGGAGGCAATCAAAGCTTTACTGCTTTAAGTACCCAAGCAACTGTTTTAGACAGCCTTGGCCGTACCGCCGATGCAGCGGCGGCCATGAAAAAAGCATTGCCTTACGGCTCTATTAATGATCTGTATTTCTATGCGCGGACTTTGGCCAGAAATAAACAAGGTAAAGAAGCTTTTGAGATTTTTAAAATGAATTATGATAAACATCCCGATGAGTTTTTAACCAATGCGGGTATGGCCCGCGGCTATTCTGCCATTGGCGATTATAAGAAAGCTTTGCCTTATGCGCAAAAGGCTTTGGCGCAGGCACCAAATCTGCCTAATAAAAATACGTTAACCAAAATGGTAAAAACCTTGCAGGATGGTAAGGATATTAATTGATGCATTTAATCATTAAAAAATTAAACTGATGTACTATTTTGAAATTGCAATAAAGTTTTTATTCTGGTTTTATAGGGAGATTATTTTTGGGGTGGTTATTACCTGGTGTACCATTTTGTCGTCATTTGGGCAGGGTATGCAGGCGGTAACAGCACCACAAAATATTATTGCTGTTCAATCAAAGGCGGTTACTTTTGCGCCTGGCGTGATATCAACTGCCGATGATGAATGGGCGCCATCGTTTACGCCCGATGGCAATACGGTGTACTTTTCGTCGGGCTCGCCAAGTATCTGTTTTTCAAAACGGGTTAATGGCCAATGGACCAAACCTGTGATAGCCCCGTTCTCGGGACATTGGAAAGATACTGATCCATTTGTTAGTCCCGATGGTAAACGGCTCTTTTTTGCTTCTTACCGCCCCTTGGATGGTTTGTTGCAGAGCCCCAATCAAAAGAACGCTCATATTTGGTATGTTGATCATCTATCTGGCGATCAATGGTCTGAACCGCATCATTTAGGTGCACCGGTTAATTTAGAGGGAGTTAATAATTATGCACCGGCGGTGAGCCGTTCGGGTACGCTTTATTTTTTCTCGCCCGGTCGCGATCCTAATAACAAAGGTAAAAGCTATTACGCCAAATGGCTGGGCAGCCATTACGATGAGCCCAAACTGCTTTCATTAAACGGGACTGCCGGAACAAAGGACCCTTATATCGCTCCCGATGAAAGCTATATTGTATTTGCCAGCGCGAATGAGCTTTATATCAGTTTTCGTAAAGGTGATGCCTGGCTGCCGGGGCAAAAATTAGGGCCGCAGGTTAATAGCGGTGATGCTTATTCATCGCCTTACATATCTGCAGATGGTAAGACGCTTTATTACTCGGCCGACCATACACATGGCATCCTGATGATTCCGGTTAATATTCCTAAGAATATAAATTAAAAGAAGTATGCATCATTTATCTAAAGTATTAAAAACCATAACCCTTAGCGTTGTTCTTATTGGTTGCGCGGGGTATTCGGCATTAGGACAAACTGCGCCCGCGCCGTTAATCGCCAAAATAATTGACACCGGCTCAAAGCCGACGGTATTTGCAGATGGGGTAGTGTCAACCCAATATACCGAATGGGCAACATCATTTACGCCTGATGGCAAAACGGTATATTTCTCACGCGGAGCTGTTTACTGGACTATCTGTTTTTCAAAAATGGTTAACGGTAAATGGGCCAAACCCAATGTGGCCAATATATCCGGGCGATGGACGGATACTGATCCTTTTATTACTCCTGATGGAAAACGGATCTTCTTTATTTCCAACCGGCCTTTACCCGGCGCACCGCAGGACAAGCATCAACCCAGTACACATATCTGGTATGCCGACCAACTTTCGGGGGATGAATGGAGCGAACCAAAGTACGTGGATACAGTTATAAATTTAAAAGGGGTAAGTAATTTCGGTATTTCGGTGAACCGCTCGGGCGATCTTTATTTTTGCTCGCGCGATAGGGAGGGGCATAGCGGGATGTCGAGCTATTGCGCCAAATGGCTTGGCGATCATTTCAATAAACCACAACTACTTGCCTTAAGGGGCAGCGAAGAAATACAGGACCCATTTATTGCGCCCGATGGCAGCTACCTGCTGTTTGAAAGCGGTCCTGATCTTTATATCTGCTTTAAAAACGGAAATGATTGGTCGCCGACTCAAAAACTGGGCAAGCAGGTAAATAATGGAGATTATAATTCGTCGCCCTGTGTATCGCCTGATGGTAAGATGCTTTATTATTCAACCGGCCGCATACAAGGCTTTTATAAGCGTGATTCAAAGGCCAATGCGCTTAATTACGATGGTTTGGTAGCGGAAATGCAGAGTGATTTTAACGGGCAAGGTAATATACTGATGATCCCTATCAGCTTGCCAAAAGGCTCCTGATTATTTAAGATAATGCCTGGTTAGGCGGAAGCAAAAGTAAGTTACAACAGGTGCCGCCAAAATATCAATGGTGTAATGGATGTGCTGGATAACCAGCAAACATGCTAAAACAAGGATGGCAATAAAGCCGATTATCTTATCGGTTCTTTTTTCGAGACATAAAAATATCAGCACTACGGTAGCCATGTGTCCCGAGAAAAACAGATCCTTTGTGATGCGTGCTTCGCCGTAAAAAATACCGGTAAGCGGGTCAGTTAAGGTAAGCAACCCGTGTGGTGGCGCTAATGGAACCATTGCAATACAGGCCAGGCGTGCAAGCGAAACAAATATCAGCGTCCAGCAGTAATTGATATAAATGGTTGGGGTGTATAGTGTGCGGATGAATGCCAGCAGGATCATTCCCCATATCACCGCAAAAATTAATACCGATACGTTATGCGGCGGAACGGCAGCTAACAGCCAGTCGTTAAGCAATATCCCATCTCTTTTTTCAATATAACGAAAGAAAAACGGCAGGGTGAATACAATACTCAGCATTATAAAAGTGCCAAGGACTATCTGCCAACGCTTATCGCTTTGGCCCCATGTATTTTTCCAACTATTTCGTATTGATGATGATGGCATATTATTGCACCGTACTGTTTTTTTTTGCGCTGCAAAAGTAGTAATTGATAAGGTATTAAGAAATGATTAATTGTAGATTAACATAATGTGAATGTAAAAATGGGTAAAATAAATGCAATTGTGTTGCGTTTGATGTTTATATTTGCAGTATGATTCGCTCCAGGCACAGTTCGAAATTAGATAATATCGGGATGACAGCATCCATACTATGCGCCATACATTGCGCCTTTGTACCGCTGTTACTTACCGCTTTGCCGCTTTTGGGCTTAAGTTTTTTAGCTAACCCATGGGTAGAGTGGAGTATGATTGGTTTTGCGTTGATGATAGGCGTTTATGCCATTGGTTCGTCTTATTGGTTTACCCACCGCAAGGTATTGCCGATAGCCCTGATGGCTGCGGGGTTTTTAACTATTATAGCTGGCCATTTATTTATTACCGACTGGCACGAGGCCATTATTGTGCCCATAGGCGGTCTGCTTATTGCCACGGCTCACTTTTTTAACTTCAAATATACAGGTGTATGCAAAGCGGGCGATTCATTTTTTCATTTGACGCATTCGCATCAGGAGGAATAAAGAGGTAGGCTTGAATTTAGGCGGGTGCTTAAGCTTTAAGTAGATTTTTGTTTGTTAAACAGATATTGAATAACTATCACAAAAAAGCCAAGTACATTAACTGTTGTTGTTCCTAATAATGCAATCAATACTGGATTAGAAATGGAGAACCCCCAGATTTTGAAACCTTGCAGCAGCAAAATTAAAATAACAGAGCCCAGCCAACAACTTGTTATTACAAAAATGCGATTTGAATATATTTTCCTGGCACCTTGATTTTGTACAAAGTTATTTAGGTTAGCTTCATTAAAACGGTTTTGATAAAAAGCTTGTGACTCAAATGTTTCCTTGTCTGGTCTTGATGGGGAAGTTTGGATGTCACTTATTAAGTTGCTGACTATAACATTTTTCTTTTTAGTCATTTGTTATTCATTTACTAAAAACTTTTTGAAATAGTCCTTCATATAGTCATCTGGTATTACAGTTAAATTTTCTGCCTTTGCTTTGGTCCACGGAGAATCTTGATTATGTGTCCAATTTGATAATTGCACAGCATCAACCTCTTTAGCTATTTTCCAGGCATCTATAAATGCTTTGTTTTCGTTTTCTGTTAACTGAACATCTAATGGATAGATACCAAAAGCATCCAGGCAAATATTTGAATTGCCGAACGCTTTATATGTACGGTATACATCTGCCACAACTGGTCCATAAGGCCATACTTCAATCCGTTCGCTTATTAAGGGTTCATTATTTGTAGCTAAATATATTCCATTAGCAATATATATAAGCTTTTGCAATTTCATGTGCGAGAAAAGCGAATCCTCTTTTTCAGCTAACTGGATATATTTATTTGCTATTTCAACTGCTGAGTGCATAGAGATGAGAATTTAAAGGGCTTAAATATACTAAAAATATTAGTAAAAACAAGCAAATAATAGATGATAAATAAAGATAAGTAAAATTATTTAGTATTATTAATGATTTTAATTTCGGCAGCAATTTGCTATCTGTGTGTTTCCCTGGTCCTTAATAAAATGGCTAAGGGCTTTTTTAATATTTAATAATAATTGAAAGTTAAATAACATAAACTGCTCCAAATTTTGTATTTTTGATTAAGGGCAAAATCATGCCGGGAGGGTCTTCCCAAACTTTAATATATTATTCGACTTTAAAAAATTCTCTGAAATGTCATTGCGAGGAACGAAGCAATCGCGAACTTTACAGGGCCGCGTTGCAAGTTCTACACTTTTCTGATCGCTCTGCTTAGCATGCGATTGCTTTGTTCCTCGCAATGGCATGGTTGTAATTATTCGCTCTATATAGTCGGTGATTGCTTCGTCGTTCGACGTGGTTTTTAGTTTGTGTTTTTATTTAGTTCGTTGATTTTTAACTATTTAAGTAAACAACATCCCCCTTTTTATCACGCCTAAAATACGTTTAGGGCGTTAACTGGCCGTTTTTTATCACGCTCTAAACGCATTTAGGGCGTTAAATAGTAATTTTTTATCACGGGTAAAACGCATTTAGGGCGTTAATTGGCGATTTTTTATCACGCCCTAAATGGATTTAGGGCGTTTTAATTTCGTCAATCAGTAAAAAATTGACCTAAAAACGGATATTTGAAGCCGTAACAAGGGTGAGAAAAGACGTGGCGTGAAGATTTGAATGGTAAGCAATTGCCAATGTATGTTTTATTCTTACTAAATTTGCACCTTTAAAATATAGCTTCAATGTCACATACCCATACACATAATTTTGAAGCCCTGCTTGACAGACATCATCTAAAAAAAACAGCCCCGCGGCTAAAGGTTCTGTCGATGTTAACGGCCAAAAATGTTGCCACCTCGCAGCCCGACCTGGAGAGTGTTATGGATGATATTGACCGCGTTACCCTGTACCGCATATTAAATGCATTTGAGGAAAAAGGCATTATACATAAAGTGTTCGACCTGAATGGCACCGCCAATTATGCCATGTGCTCGTCAAACTGCGAAGAAAACCATCACCATGATGAACACCTTCATTTTAATTGCACGGTATGCAAAAACGTTTACTGCCTTGACGATTTGACTTTACCCCCAATAACCCTCCCACCCGGTTTTAAGCCCGAGGGCTTTACCTTATACGCCAACGGACTATGCCCCAAATGCAGCAAATCAGCAGAAAAAAAATAGTTCCAAACAAATTTATTACTTACGCTCTTATGTATTTTAATGACTAAAAACAGCTACGGTTTAAAAGCAATCATTAATTATACCCTGTTACTATATTTTATATTAACATCATTTACGGTAAATGCTCAATCGGCCCCTGCGGCATCGTCATTTAAGTTTAAAACGGTTGTTATTGATGCCGGGCACGGAGGCAAAGATCCCGGGGCACACGGGGCTTACTCGGTGGAAAAAAATGTAGCCCTGTCTATTGCCCGCAAAGTGGAAGCTATTTTAAAAGCCGACATGCCCGAGATAAATGTAGTGATGACCCGCCGCACAGATAAGTTTATTGAGCTGAACCGCCGGTCGGAAATTGCTAACGAAAATAAGGCTAACCTGTTTATATCCATTCACTGCAATTCGTCGCCCGAGGGAACGGCGGCAGTAGCACATAAAGAAAAAGGGGTGATGATTTTGGTTTACGGTTATCACCGTAAGGAAGAGCAACTGGAAGCGCTAAGAGAAAATGCTTCTATTTATATTGAAAAGGACTACCAAAAAAACTACGATGGCTACAGCGAAAATGACCCGACATCGCTCATTGTTTTAAATACCTATATGCAAAAATATCGCAGGCAAAGTATTCTGTTCGGCGAAATACTGGATAAACAATTTACAGATACCGACGGACGCCGGAGTCTGGGCGTTAAAGAGCAGGGGGTGCTGGTTTTGGCGCATAGCGGCATGCCAGCCGTTTTAGTTGAAACCGGCTATATCAATAATCCCAGTGAAGAAAAGTATTTAAATTCTGAAAGCGGGCAGGAGGCTATAGCACATTCAATAGTACGCTCCATTAAAGCATACAGGCAGCAGATTGATATAAAGTAATACTACCGCAAAAAACACTAACGTTTTTAAGACGAAAAACAGACCCCACTCGGGGTCATATATTGGTTGCATTTTGTATATTGATTTTGTTACAAGTGTTGTAGTTTCAATTAATACAGAAGCAATAAATTTACACTATGAAAAAAATAACGTTTGCATTTTTTAGTATGATTGCGTTTGCTGGCACGGCAATGGCCCAACAGTCGTTTTCGGCAGCTGATTTTAACGGTAAGCTTGGCAAAACAGGTACGTTGTGCGATACTGTTTACTCCCTGCATGTTTTTAGCGATACCCTTACGCTGTTGAATATGGGTGCACCATATCCAAATCAAAAATATACCGTTGCAGTAAAAGGCAACAAAGTTAACTTAAACTGGACCAGCCTTAAAGGGAAACCTCTTTGCGTGACCGGCGTTTTTGAAATGTATAAAAACAAACCGGAAATTGAAGTTACCGAGCCAGATCAGATTAATGCGCATTAGTAATGACGAAATAAATAGTTACTACGGGACAATATCTGAGGTTATTTGTTAAGAATTTCTAAAAATAATAAAAGGAATGTAATTGCCACGCTCGTTCCTCGCTCGCAATGACATTTTTTAGCGTATCCTTATACTCTACCCCCAATCAAAATCAACTTCCCGGTTGTTTAATCTCCATTTGGCGGGCAGGGGATTGGTTAGCCAATCCAGCGGTTCGGCAACGGGTTGTGATTTGGCGGCTTTTGCAAAACATTCTTTTATAAAAGCTTTTTGTTCGGTACCTAAAGCATCGGGTTGGGCCGAGATAAACAACGGGGCGCTGCTTTCGGCTAATAGCTGCATCCATTGTTTGTTTTTATCCCAGGGCACCTGGTTGGTTAAGCCAACACAATCGCCATCGGCAGCATAAAAAGTGTTGTGCTGCGGCATACGGAAGGCCAACGTATTTACGCCCATTTTGCGCGTGCGATCCCATTCTTTGCCGCTGGTATCGTCGCCAATGCGATTTTGCTCAAACACTCCCGCCGACAGGTGGCTCATGGTATTACAGCCGATAAGGTACATATCACCTGCCGATTGGCGAATAGAGTGGTACAGGTGGTTAATGATTTCGGCAGTAGTTTTACTTTTATCATAAAAGCTCCAGCCAGGCAGGGTAATGCTTTCGCCCATATCAAAACCCCAGCGGCCTGTAATATCGTAAGTGCTGAAATCGTGCTTCACCATATCAAACCCCCATTTTTTATAAATAGCGATATTGGTTTTTACCCGTTCAATATTTTCGGGAATGGTTGGGTCGAGCACAGGGTTTTTAGGGTCATCGCGGCCTTTTATTTTAGGAGCAAGCAGATTGGCGCTGTCATCGTGTTTGGCACATAGCGGGCGCATCCATAAACCGGGACGCATGCCCAGTTTAACAATGTCCTGAGCCATCAGGTGCATGTCCTTAAATTTTTCATTCGGTCTGGAAAAATCTTCCTGCCAGCAACAGTCGCCCGGCAGCAGAGGTGAATATGCCGCCCAACCCGCATCAATTACCGAGAACGGACGGTTGTTGGTATCCGTTACCAGTTCGGCCATTACAGCGGTTTGTTCTTTTATCAGCTTGGGCGAATTATTACCATAAGCGTAATACCAATCATTAATACCGTAAACGGGCTGTTTGGGCAGGCGCGGATTTTCGCACATTAGCCTGCAAAATCTTTGTGCAGTAAAAAAAGGTGTTTCGCCGGCCTTGCTTTCAATGGTTACAATATCGGCAGCGTGAAGTTTCCGCTGACCCAGTTCAACCCCAACGCCACCCGAGTGGGTATCAAGCGTTAACTCAAGATTATCGGGACTGACAGTCCACCAGCATATTGCATTGCAACCAGTTTTTACGCCGAAGCCTGCCGTGCTTTTATCATCGTACAACAAAACATACCAGGGGTTTTTGGTTTGGCTGTTGATGGATTTCCAACCGGCGTCGCCATAGGTGCGTTCCCAGTTATCGCCATAAACTTTGGATGATGCCTTTATATTATGCGCCCATTTTAACCGCACGCCGGCTAATGCTGTTGAAGGCGACTGTACGTAAACCCTGCTGGCATTGCCGCTTGTTTTGATACTTACCTCCATATCATTAAAAGTGAACAGTGGGCCGCCTGATGGCTTTAATTTAAACCATCCGGCATCTGTTTGCACCCATACTTCATCAGGGGTCTTTAACAGGTTATTGGTACCTTCGGCATAAGTGAGCCTGCTGAATATTAGCGCAGCCATGGTTGTGGCCGAGAGTTTTGCAAAGTGGCGTCTGTGCATGGTTTTATAATGAAGGTTATTAATTGGCGTATATATAAAGTTACGGTAATGTTAGCAAAAGGAGGGCTGCTAATTGAATACGATTTTATCAATATATACAATTAATGTAATGCTGTAAATATGGCCAACAAAAAGCCCCGCCTTGTCGGGCGGGGCTTGACTAATCAGTTACAATATATTCTTAAAAATTCCAGGTTAGTTTGGTAAAGATCCTGGTGCCGTTAAAGCCCATTTGTACTGCCTCATACGGGCCGCCTGATTCGCTATCGCCAAAAGAACTGCTGCCGCTTGTTGGGCTAACCGAACCTTTTACAAGAGCTACATCAGGGTGTACATTGAATAGGTTGTCTACACCGGCAGTCCACAATAAAGCTTTACCTACTTTTAATGATACATACAAGTCGGTAGTGATTTTTGGATGGAAATCAAAAATCTCAGGAACCACAGTAGTGCTGTTATCCAAAGTTACGTAAGGGAAAAACTGATCAGGCGCATTTGCAGGGACGCCGGTTTCGCCAAAGCCTAATTCCTTCACGTCGCCATAATAAGTTAAGTGAGTACCAAAAGCAAATTTCTGTATACCGTATTCAAGGTTAAGCGTAAACTTGGCCTTTGGAGCACTTGCCTTCAGGAAATATTGTTCCCTGTCTGAAAAGAAAGTTGCACTATCAGAAGCAGAGTGCCTGAAAGTTTCGGGAATGTTTATTTTATCGATAGTCAGGCCCTGTATGTTACCCGCTAATAAAAGGTTAAAATGCGTTTTGTCCCAACGTTTTTTATAATCTATAACAATGTCGATACCTTTATTGGTGGTGTTTACAGCGTTAGCAAAAAATTGAGCATCGCCTATGCCTTGTGATGCTAAAATATTATTCAAAGGTGCACCAAGTGTTGGATCGCCGGCTGCATATAAACCGGAAATAACGATCCTGTTTTTGATGATGATGTCATAACCATCAACCGTTACAGTAAGGTTATGTACAGGCTGCCAGGCAAATCCTAAACTGTAGTTTACCGAAGTTTCCTGGGTTAATTTAGGGATACCCGCAGTTTCGGCAACATCAGAATAGTTAGGAACCAGCTTAGTGTAAACCAGATTACCGCCAATAATAGAGGTATTGGTATTACTAAAATTTAACTGTTGTAAGGTTGGCGCACGGAAACCTGTGCTTATTGAGCCGCGTAAATTAAAATTGCTGGTTAGTTTATAACGTGTTGCAAATTTTTCGGTAGCAACAAATCCAAAGTCGGAGTAGTTTTCAATACGCTCGGCTACATCAACCAACCATGCATTGGTTACATCAAAAGCAAGTTCGGTATAAGCTGCTTCGCTTGTTCTGTCGGCTGTATGTGCATCGCCCGGATTAGCAGGGCTGGTATAAGGCTGGTATCCTGGATAGCCTTCTGATCCTGATGCTTTCTCTGTTCCATCGGGCAACGTGGCGCCGCCGTAATTATAGGAGTTAGGTTCGCCGGCATAAAGTTGGTAACGTTCGTATCTGAATTCGCCGCCAAACGAAAGCTGTAACCCCTGGCCTACGCCTTTAAAGTGTTTGGTTATATCGGCATTGGCCGTGTTTTGCAAAAAGTTAAAGCCTCCATCATCAAAACGGGTTTGAATTGGTTGACCTGCAACATAGGGTATTGATGCATTAAAGGTGTTGTTTCCAAAGTAATGAAAATCATTGCGCCCTGTAACGTTGCTGATATCCCAATCCCATTCGCTCGGGGTTGTTCCTTTAAATCCAAAAGCAGCCGATTCGTCCTTTATGTAAACGTCTTCTTCCGGATCGTAGAATACGTTATTAGGATCATAGGGTGCGCCTGCAGGAGCATCTACTTTCATAATGCCCGGTACAAAAATCAGGGCGCCGGTTACCGGATCTGTAGGGAATTTTGTTGGGTTTTGGCGCAAGCCACCATCATAGTCCCAGCTTCTGGTATAGGCATAAACATTGGAGTGTTTATAATTATAACCACCAAAAGAGTAGAAGACTGTACTTGTACCTTTTATTGGTACTTCCATGTTGTACATGCCGCCACCTGATTCCACAGAGCCATCACCAAATGCACGACGCTCGCGGCTTACAGCCAGATTGGGATCATCTCTAAAGGTTTTGCCCTGGTTTTCGTAATTGCCGCCAATATTAAGGAAACCGCCGTTGCCGCCTATGGTTATACCATAATCGCCGCCAAGGGTTAAGGTTTGGCCATCGAATTTTTTGCCGGTATAATAAGCATTGGGGTCTGAGTAATTTAAAGTATTATGGCTTGGATCGTCATAGCCGCTGAAGCCTGCAGTAAAATTAAGGTGATTAATATCTTTTTTCAAAACGATATTGATAACACCAGCAATTGCATCAGAACCATATTGAGCCGAAGCACCATCGCGAAGAATTTCCACATGGTCGATAGACGATTCAGGTATGGCATTTAAATCGGTACCGCTGTTGCCGCGGCCGCGGGTACCTACCTCGTTTACAAAGGCCGAAAGGTGACGGCGCTTGCCATTAACCAATACCAATGTTTCGTCAAAGCCTAAGCCGCGCAAGCTGGCAAAGTCAATCGCATCTGATCCGTCGCCCCCGCTTTGTTTGTTGTAGTTGAATGAAGGTACATTCTGATTCAGCTGGCTCATCAGATCGGGTTTTGCCGTAGTTTGATTAACCGAGTTTACGCTGATCACATCAACCGGCACCGCCGATTCAATTTTAGAACGGCCGGCGCCGCGTGCACCCAATACTACTACTTCTTTCAATGATTCAGAAGCAGAAGCCAGTTCCACATTCAATACCTTGTCTTCGCCAGCGGCAAGTTTTACCGTTACGGTTTTCTTTTCGAAACCAATATCTGAAAAGGTAACCTGGTAAGTGCCGGGTTTTAAAACAAGGGAGTAATTGCCCACACTATCGGTAGAGGTGCCTCCGCCCGATGGTAGGGCCTGCACACTTCCGCCAGCCAGCGGCTTCCCCGCGCTTGTTACCGTGCCCGTGAGCTTTTGGGCAAAAAGCGGAGTGCAAAACAAAAGAAATGCTCCCGCCATCAATAGTAAACGTACATTCATAATTTTTTCAGTTAAGTCAGTTACTTGTGTTAATTATTTACTAAAATTAAATTAAATCTTTGATTTATCGATATTTATTTAACTAAAATACATTATATGTGCAATAATTGTAATGAAATAACCTATTTGTTTTAATTATTTAAGTATGATGATGAATTATATCCAAAAAAACTGTTTATTTTTAAAATTTTAATGTGAAATAATTGATACTTATTTTATTGAATAGTTAAATGACTTAAAAAATTAGTTGATTTGTGTTTTCTATGAAATAAACTATTTTAAAAAGATTAAAATGTAAGATTAAATTGAAAATGTAAAATTTTTATGGTTGTTATTTTTTAATAGTGTATTATATACACTATTAAAGATCTAAAATTTAGGTCATTGATTTGATCAACAAAAAAAGGGCTTCCTCTATTTGAGGAAACCCTTACTATAATGTGTTAAAGCTAAATAATTAGCTATCAATTAGCTTTATTGTGCGAATTGAAATCAAATACTCTTGAGATCGTAAACCCTATACGGTATTGTCCCTTTGACCACTTAGATTCTGTATCACTCAAATAATTAATTTCATCAACGGCTCTTGCATTGGTAACGTTAATTGTAAATACGTGCCCGCCTGTTTCCATTTGTATACCGAAGCCCAATGGGTCGGTAAAATTGGAATTGTTTTGCCTGAAGGAAGAGAACGGATGTGCATAATCAACCACGAAACCCATGTGTTTAGACATTTTTATTACAGCCGTTCCTGATAATGATATAAACTGCTGCTCATTATTACCCGGAACGGTTGGCATTGGCAAGTTATCGCGCACATAAGATGGCGCCACCTGCAACGAAAGCCACGACGAGAATTTGCGGGCAAAAATGGCCTGCGCAAAGTAGGAGATCCTGTCGTTAAATGTAGGGTAGGTAATAAAGCCATAAGGTCTGATGCCTGCTTCGCCAATTAGGGTTATTGCCAATGGCGAGCTGCCATCTGTTTTTTGATGCAGCACGGCCCATTTCAACTCCAGATCGGCCAGGCCGCCGATGGTAGTTCTGCCAATATCAATATTAAGATTGTTTGATATGCCGTATTCAAAGCCAATGTAAACATCGGCTATATCATCAAGCCCATAATAAAGCTGACCGCCGCCCTGTGAGCCGGCAAAATCACCAAAGCGGTGGATGATTAAAAAGTTAAGGTTTTTCTTTTTGGTTAGCTCACTACTTTGCGATAACACAAGCCTGGTAGCTTTAAAAATAACCACATTTTGTGGTTTATTATCCGTACCAAGCGAATTCAACAGCGAGTCGGCCGACGTCTCTTTTTTTGTTGTATCAACTTTTTGGGCCATCGCGATGCTACCTGCCAGCAGCAGTATTAATATAAATGCGTACTTTTTCATTTCGGTTAATTGTTTAGTTTATTTTTTATAAGGTGAATAGGTTGCCGAAACATTCATTTGAATACTTTCGGCAATATTGTGAAATACTATTTGGGGGATGCTAATATGGTGATCGGCGCATTTTACCATAAATTCAGATGCCATGCTGACTACACCGCCTTTAACCGTTAAGGTTCCCTTGATGGTTCTGTTTTGAGTTACACCATGTACGTTAAGGTCGCCGGTAACGGTAATGGGGTAGCTTCCATCTTTGGTAACATCAACCTTTTCGTTAATTTTTCCTTTAAAGGTTGCTTTTGGATACTTATCACTCTCCATGTAATCTGAGTTAAAGTGTTCCTGCATCAGCTCTTTCTCAAAGGTGAAGGAGGAGATAACTACAACAAAGCTTAACTCGCCGGTTGCTCCGTTATAAACGGATGCTCCTGTGTTGGTTACGGCTTTAATATCCTCAATAGGAGCGCTTGAATACAAGCTGATTTTGGCATTTTTACAGACATAGAGGTCCTGTCCTGTCTGGTTGATAACGCTCAACCAGGCAAGTAAAATAATACTGATATGTTTCATTTTTCTAAGGTTTTGACATCGAATTTAAATTCCAGCGAAGCCCGATAGCAACGCCCGTAGTTTGCAGCCTAACCTGGCTGTACCCAATATTTGTTAGCGGAAGTTTTAGGTATGGAGTTAGGCTGATGCCCACTTTTTCATTAAGCTGACGATCATAGGTAGCATTTAAATTAAGGATGCCGAAAAAATAACTGCCACTGTTTGGAACCGTAAATTGGGAAGGCCCATTAGTATAAGGATTGGCATAGTTAAATTTATAACTCTCGTGCAGCATGATATATGATGACAGGCCTGTGCCCAGTGATATTTTATTTTGATGTTTATTATAGATTTGATAACCCACGTTAATAGGGATATCGAGCATACGGCAATCAGCCGTAACACTGGTAGGATCAACCTGGAACTGGTACCCGGTATGATAATCTTCAAATCCGGAAATGTATGGCTTTACTGAATAAGTAACTCCCGTACTTATAATAAGCTTTTTGGTTATACCTGCCGAAAACTGGAAACCCACATTGTTGCCAAGCTTGCTCTGCTGAAAAGAACCGACACCGTTAGCATCGGGTGCTGCAAAAACACTCAATGCATATTGAGGTTTGTATGCAGCATGCTGCGTAACTTTCTTAGCCGGTAAACCTGTCGAAGTTCCGGCTTTTTTTAGTGGCAGGTTAACAGCCGTAACCTGCTGGTTATTAATTGGCCTGTTTTCAAATACAGGGGTTGCGTTTGCAGTAAACAAATCCTCGTTACTGTCACTATAAGCAGCAATATTTTGAGTTAATCCTCCAGATTCGTTTGTACTGGTATTTTGACCGGCTGCGATGACTTTGCCGCCATTATCACCAGTTAAAACAGATGCGGCTTTGTTGTTAGCGCCAACCTTTAAGGTTTTTGCATAGTTTTCAGCAGCAGGAGTTGTTGATCCTGTTGTTTTTTGCCCGGTAATTTTTTGATGCTGATTTATCGCAACACTGTTTGTATCGGTTTTATAAGGCTGATGATTAGCAGCAGCAGCAGCAGCCTGTAATTTTTTTGGTGTATTTTCTATTACCGCTTGTGGCCTAAATAACCACCATCCAAAAAATAGCAGCAGTAATGCAGCTACGCTGCCCAATATGGGCAACAGAAACACGATACCTCTTCTTTTTTTATGCTTATCCAGCATTTGTTCAAGGGAATCCCAATCCTCTTCCCTGTACCCGAATTGGTCAACCGGGTCGTCGAGTTTCTTTTTAAAGAGGTCGTCTAATTCCTTATCCTTGTCGTTGTTCATTCTCTAATACCTTTATTAAAAAATATGCCTTGCATATTTATGGCGTGTATGGCAACTATAGGGGTGTAACCAGTTCCGCTGTTATAATTATTTCTATTTGGGGCAGGTGCATCTGCCTTTAGTATCATTTGTTTAAGTTTTTGCCTTGCTTTATGCAGGTTTGATTTTGATGTGCCCGCATTAATGTTCAGCATGGTGGCAATCTCTTCGTGCGAGTATCCTTCAATTGCAAAAAGGTTAAAAACCGTTCTGTAAGCCTGCGGCAGTTTTTGCACCATTGCTAACAGATCATTGTAATTCAGGTTTCTGTCGCTCAGTTCCCCATCGCTGATGTGCTCGGCTTGATCAAGATCATCCGTATAGGCCATTTTTAAATTTGCCCGGTAAAAATCAATCGATACGTTCATCATTATTTTTCCAAGCCAGGCCTTAAACGGTCGTGATATATCATAGCTTTCGATATGGGTAAAAACCTTGAAAAAGCCTTGGTTCATTACTTCGGCGGCCTCATCCCTATCGTTGGCATAACGCAAACATATACCCATAGCAAAGCCATAAAAAGCCTTATAAAGCATCTTTTGACACTTTCTATCCTGCTTAATACAGCCCCTGATCAGTTGATGTAACTCTTCTTCTCCCATACGGGTTATCTGTTTGCCTTTTTAATTTTCACCTTTTATAACTACATCACGTTATTTAGTAAATAAAGGTTGCCTGAGATGTGAAAAAAATGTTCATCGGTCTGATAGCTCATTAGTTCACTGGTTTATTAGTTAATTGGTGTAAAGTTCAAGATGCAGGGCAATTAATAAACCAATGAAGCATAGTAGCATGATATCCGATTGATAAGACCAATAAACAAATGAACCAGTGAACAAATGAACCAACAGTAGAGGAAATTTACTAAAATTAATTGGCAAGGCAACCCTTTTTAATAAACCAGCGGTATATTAAATAAACACATGGTCGTTTTAGGCCGATAAATGCTTTACAGATGGTGCCGGTTTCTATCGTGATAATTACAAAAAATGAGGCGGATATTCTTACCGCCTGTATTAACAGGGCTAAGCAGATTACGGATGATATTGTTGTGATCTGTAATGACACTGCTGATGAACCGGGCGTTTATCTTGATGGCTGCCGTGTGTTTAAAAAAAGCTGGGATGGTTACGGTGCCAACAAAAATAAGGGAATAGCGGCGGCAAAATACAATTGGATTTTAAGTATCGATGCTGATGAGGTACCTGATGATACGCTCATCGCAAGCCTTCATCAATTAAACTTTAATAATCCAGCGGTTATTTATGATGTTAAGTTCTGTCCATATTTTGGCGGAAAGGTTATCCGTTTTGGTGGGTGGGGCCGTGATCATCATGTGCGTTTATTTAACCGTACATTGGTTAAATGGTCCGAGACTGTGGTACACGAAACGCTGATGTTGCCCGCTAATGTGCAGGTAAAAAAAATAAACGGCTGCATGCACCACTACTCGGTTAAGGATGTTAATGAATACAACGAAAAAGGCCGTTATTATGCAAAACTAAGTGCCAAAAAATATTTCAATGCCGGTAAAAGGGCAAGTATAGTAAAACTTTATCTTTCGCCGGCTTTTGGATTTATTAAGAATTATATTTGTTTACTGGGTTTTTTGGATGGACGCCAGGGCTGGGACATTGCCAGAACTTCGGTAAAGAACACCTACCGTAAATATCTTTTTTTAAGCCAGATGCAAGAGCGGCAGAAAAAGCAGGTTTATAAAGATACTTTTGTTGTTGAATACTGATGAAGAGAATCAAGAGTCAAGAGCCGAAAAGAAAATAATATTTAAAACACAATAAACTGAGCACATTTTAACTTGAATCTTGATTCTTGCGTCTTGGCTCTTGAGCTTAAGCCCGCCAACAAAAGGCAATGAAAAAAAGACTAATCCAAAACCTTTCAGTAAATGCCACTCAGCTTATCATTAATCAGGTATTAGGGCTCGGCATCTTCTATGTACTTTCAACCGGGTTAGATAAAACAAGCTTTGGCGAAATTAATCTTGTTTTAGCCATTCTATTGGCTGCTTTTAATATTCTTTCTTTTGGTATTGATCAACTGGTAATAAAAAAAATTGCTGCCGGGGCCAATGCTTCAACCATTATCTCTATTTACCTTTTTCATGTTGTAATTGCCGGGCTGGTTTTTTACGGGATCTTATTTGCAGGGAACGCCTTATTCCCGCACATAAAAAGCATTTACCCTTTACTGTTGCTCATTGGCATTGGTAAGCTGATGATCTTTTTTTCGACACCCTTTAAACAGGCGGCAAATGGCATGGAGCGCTTCAGGTTGCTGGCTTATATGTCTGTTGTTTCAAATATTATCCGTTGCGCCGGATTAATCATATTTGCTTTGCTCAACCTGTTAAACCTGCACAATATTATCATTGTATTTATTGCCGGCGATGTTATTGAGTTATTGTTTTGTATTGCCTTATTTAAAAGTGCCACGCAAGTAAAACTCAATTTTAAATGGCCGCGTAAAGCATACGGCCAGTTACTCGGCGAAGCATTGCCTCAAACAGGTGTTGTTTTAATTACTTCGGCACTGGCCCGGTTTGATTGGATATTTATCGGCTTTATACTATCGGCAGTAAAACTGGCCGAATACAGTTTTGCTTATAAAATTTTCGAAATATCAACCCTGCCGCTGCTGGCTGTAGCGCCGTTACTGATCCCTCGTTTTACAAAAATGTTTCAGCAAACGGAGGTAGATACAAAAGAACTTAAGCTGCTGATAAGGGCCGAGATGATGATTGCCGCCCTGGTAATATTGTTTTTAAATATATACTGGAGTCCGGTTATTGATGCCATTACTTCAGGGAAATACGGCGCGATAAATGTAAAGACGATCTTTGTTTTATCGTTATGCACCCCTTTTTTATATCTCAATAATTTTTTGTGGACGATATATTTTGCCCGCGGGCAATTAAAAATGATTCTCACTTCATTTATTCTCACGTTTGTAGTAAACGTTATTGGTGATGTGGTGTTGATCCCTTTTTTTAAGAACGAAGGGGCAGCATTTGCCTTTTTAGCAGCCTGCATTGTTCAAACCATTTACTACCTCAAACAAAACAATATCATTCGCATTAAAAGTATTTGGCAACCCCTTTTTTTTTGCTCAGTAAGTGCACTTGTGGGTGGTTTTGTTGCAAAAGCAATTTTCCCCCACAACTGGCTCATCATTCCTACTGCACTCGGTTTTTATGTTTTATTGCTATTTGCAACCCGGCAAGTAAGGCTCTCAGATCGAAATGTCTTTGTCTGAACCATGATTTTCGGGATTTAAGAATTTACATGATTAAAAAATAAATAATCTTTACATCCACGTCTCCTCACATCTGCACATCTACGCATCTGCACATTCGCACATCCACAGGCAACCCTTTCCATTTTTAGGCCGTAATCTATATTGAAGATCAGTAATTATTTAAGCTGACTCGATAACATTTACTAATCAACAAAAATGACTTTTAATGCCCCCGGGTTTAGTTTAAAAAAGCTGCTTAACTATGTGGATTGGAAGTTGCTGCTGTTTTTGCTGCTGTTTTTAAACGTAAAGCTGGCTATAAAAATTCCGGCTATTGTTATTATTTACTTGTTACAGTTCAATTTTAAATTCGGGTTTAGTTTCAAAAATTCCCGGCTGCCGCTTTTCTACCTGTTGATTATCGTCATAGGTTTTGTTGATCTTATCGTTAACAAAAGTTATCAAGCGCCCAACTACTTTATTGTTTTTATTACGGGCATGGGTTTCTGGCTGTTATGCTTGCTGGCAGTTCATCAGGTTAAATTATCAGTTGAGCGCACCACAGCGGAGATTTTGCATAACACCATACTCGTTTTTTTTGTAATTAATGCCGTTGTTTCCTTTTATACCATAGGGCATATTATGTGGGAAACTGGAGCCATCAACCCGTACCGGTATCAGGGTCAGTATCAAAAATATTTTATCGGCACCGGCGATTATATAAAAGGATTAACGTTTGATATATCAACCACCAACGCAGTGTTAAATGCTTTTGGGGTAGTATATTTTCTGGATAGAAAAATGCCTGCAATGGTACTGGTTTGTATGGCTGTTTTACTGCTTACGGGAAGCAATTTTGTTAACCTTGCCTTGCTGCTGGTGCTTGCCCTTATACTTCTGTTTAAAAGCAGCCGCGATCAAAAAAGCGTTGTGCTTATCTGTTTTATGTTTTTGGTTGTGTTTATGGCTAAAGTATCGCCGCAAAACAATCAATACACGGTAGAAACCTTTAAGAATATTATTCATCCTCCAAAACCTCCTTTTAAAAGTATAGCTGTGGTAGCCACTGCCGATAGCTTTTCGGGTACTGAAGCAGTTAGACGAAGGATTGCTAAAAACTACCTCGATAGCCTTAAAGCGATCATCAACAAACAGCACGAAAATCAACAAAGCTTTTTGCTGCGGGGTGTTTTAAAAACCGACCAGGGGAGAATTTTTGTTGCAAAAGCCGATATTAATACACCGCCCTATCAAACGCCAACCGATACATCAGATGAGCAACGGCTACTGTTGGCATTTATCGCTTCGCATAAAGCGGTTCTTCCGATATCGGGGAACGATTCAGTTAAAATATATACACCCGGTAAAGCGCTGGGATTTGTGCAAACAGCCAGGTATTTAAGGCAGCACCCGGCAAAAATAATTGCCGGTGATGGGATGGGCAATTTCTCGTCAAAGCTGGCATTTAAAGCATCGGCGCTTGGCTTTTCGGGTGGATACCCTACGAGGTATGCTTACATCAGTAATGATTTTTTGCTGAACCATCTGGATCTGTATTTGAATTTTTTCAGCAAGGCATCGGGCCTGCACTCGCTAACTAACAGTCCATTTTCGGTTTATGACCAAATGCTGGCTGAGTACGGTTTATTAGGTCTTCTTGCTTTCGCGATATTTTACCTGGGCTTTTTTGCCAAACATTTAAAAAAGCTAACCTACGGCATTCCCTTACTGCTATTGATGATGGCAGCATTTTTCATCGACTATTGGTTTGAACAGTTATCAGTGATCGTCCTTTTTGAATTACTGCTTTTGATCAACATTAAAGAAACTACCACTAACCCTATTGCCACCTATGCACATCAATGAGCCAAAAGTTACGGTTTTAATGCCTGCCTATAATGCAGATAAATATATTGCCGAAGCGATAACATCGGTACTGGGACAGTCATTCGCCGATTTTGAATTGTTGATCATTAATGACGGCTCAACAGATGATACTGCCGCAATTGTCGCCTCGTTTAAAGATCCGCGTATTACACTAATTAACCAGCAAAATAAAGGCGTAGCCGCGGCGCTTAACCTGGGCCTTGCCCATGCCCGCGCACCGTATATTGCCCGCTTTGATGCTGATGATATATGCTACGCCAATCGTTTAAAAATTCAATACGAATTTATAACCACCTATCCCGAATACAGCATAATAGGCTCGGCGGCTGACTACGTGGATGTAGGTGGTCATTTTATCTTTACCCACCATCCGGCGGCTCATCTTAACGAGGAAATTCAGCAGTTACAATATTCGGTTTGCCCGTTTATACATTCCAGCGTGTTTTATAAAAAAGAGGTAATTGTAAATAATGGCGGCTATAATGAACACGCCTACACTTACGAAGATCATTTTTTATGGGTCAACATTCTGAAAGATCAAAAAGCCTGTAACCTGTCACAGGCGCTCATAAAAGTAAGGCTTAACCCCGAGTCGATAACTATTGACGAGAAGTGGCATTCGCGCAAGTTCCGTTCTATCAAATATTCAACATTAAGAAAACGCAGTATCACCGAAGCAGAGGGCATCGAGTTATACCAGATCAGTGGGAAACACCACTCGCCCAAAGTAAAAGAAGGAGCTTACTATGCCTTATGTGGTAAAAAATTTCTGCTCAACAACTACCAGCCCGAAAAGGCGCGAATGAATGTAGTTAGAGCTATTAGTTTGCACCCTATGCGTTTGGATAATTACCTGTTATATACCGTAAGCTATCTGCCCGAGCGGTTAATCAGCTGGTTGCATAAAATTAACCCTAACCGATTGTAATCAAACCCAAAAAATGAAAACGATCATGAAGGTAGCTTTTATAACACGATCAACCTTGTACAAAATCCCCGGCGGGGATACGGTACAGGTTATGCAAACGGCGCACCAGCTAAATGAAATGGGGGTTGATGCCGAAATTGTGTTAACCAATGATGTGATAAATTATGGTAAGTATGATCTGCTTCATTTTTTTAATTTGATAAGGCCTGCTGATATTCTTTATCATAGCAGAAAAGCCAAAAAGCCCTTTGTGGTTTCAACTATACTGTGCAACTATAGTGAGTATGACAAATATCACCGTAAAGGCTTAGGCACGCTGTTTACCTATTTGCCTTCCGATGCCATTGAATACCTTAAAACCATGGCCCGGTGGGTGCTGGGCCGGGATCATCTTTCCAGCATTGATTATACCTGGAAAGGGCAGCGCAAAAGCATTATTGAAATACTGCAACGTGCTGCAATGATACTCCCTAATTCCGAATCGGAATACAGGCGCGTTCAGCAAAATTACGGGTGTAAGGTTAAGTACATGGTGGTGCCAAATGGCATTAATCCAAACATGTTCAACAATATATCGGCTATAAAAAAAGATGATAAACTGGTGTTGTGTGTAGCACGGATTGAGGGCATAAAAAACCAGATCAACCTTATTAAAGCATTAAATAATACACCATTTAAATTATTGCTTATTGGTGCTTATGCGCCTAATCAGGCAGCTTATTACCGTGAATGCCTTAATGCGGCAGCAGATAACGTGATTTTTATTGACCAGATTCCGCAAGCCGATCTGGTGGCTTATTACCAGCGTGCCAAAGTGCATATACTGCCCAGCTGGTTTGAAACCACCGGCCTAAGCTCTGTTGAGGCAGCGGTAATGGGGTGCAACATTGTGATAACCGATAAGGGTGATACCCGCGAATATTTTGGGGACGATGCTTTTTATTGTGATCCGGCAAACCCTGATAGTATCCGCGCCGCGGTTGAAGAAGCGAGCCTGGCACCTACAAACAAAAACCTGCAGCAAAAAATACTGGAACAATATACCTGGGAACAGGCGGCAATACAAACATTAAAAGCATATCAATTAGCAGCTATAGCATGAAATTAAGAATAGCAATTTTAGGTACAAGAGGAATTCCCAACCATTACGGTGGCTTTGAGCACATCTCTGAATATGTTTCGGAAGGGCTGGTAAAAAGAGGGCATTCTGTTACGGTTTATAACTCCCATAACCACCCTTACAAGCAAGATAGCTGGAACGGGGTGGCCATACAGCATTGCTATGATCCGGAATACCTGCTAGGCGCCGCAGGGCAATTTGTTTACGACCTTAACTGCCTGCTTGATGCCCGTAAAAAGAAGTTTGATGTGGTATTGATTATGGGGTATACCAGCAGTTCGGTTTGGGGTAAATTGTATCCGCCCGATAGTACGATTATTACCAATATGGATGGTCTGGAGTGGAAAAGATCAAAATACTCACCACAGGTGCAAAAGTTTTTAAAATATGCCGAAAAACTGGCCGTAAAATACAGCCAATTTTATATCTCCGACTCGCTGGTGATAAAATCATACCTGGGCGAAAAATATAATATCAACAGTAAATATATCCCTTACGGCGCTGATCTGTTTTCGGAAGAGGAACGTGAACAGGTTGACAGCAGCGCAGTCCTTAAGGAAGACTATTTTTTACTGATGGCCCGCATGGAACCCGAAAATAATATTGAATCCATTTTAGAAGGGTTTAATAATAGCAGTTCGCACCGGAAGTTTAAGGTTTTGGGTGATACCAGCAACAGGTTCGGGAAATTCATTACCCATAAATTTAAAAACGATGAGCGTATTGAATTCAAAGGGTCAATTTTTGACACGGCTAAGGTGCGGTCCTTACAAAATAATTCATACCTGTATTTTCATGGGCACAGTGTTGGCGGCACCAACCCCTCATTGCTCGAAGCTATGGCCAGCGAGGCTTTGATTGCTGCACATAACAATCCTTTTAACAAATCGGTATTAAATGCCGATGCCTTTTATTTTTCGAACGCTAAAGAGGTTAGAAACATTGTTGAAACCGTGCAACGTAAAGAGCCCGAAAAAACAATGGTGAGCAATAACCTGCACAAAATAAAATATCAGTTCAACTGGGAAAAAATAATTGATGAGTATGAGGCCTTTATTATAGAAAGTCATTTTAATTTAAAACATGCGCAGCTTGCTTAACATACACGATAGCCTGGCCAATAAGATAAGTTATTACCACTTAATGTTGTTAATGGCCAGCCTGCCGTTTGATAGGTTTTACAGCCATTTAATCCTGATAAGTTATGGCATACATACGCTTATCCAATTAAAGCGTAGTATGGTTAAACCCGTGTTTAAATTAAGGACGTTAGCATTACAGTCGATATTTTTGGTAACGGTATTAAGCACAATTTATAGTACTAACACACGTGAGGCATTTACGGAATGGGGCAAGCATGTTACTATTTTTTTGTTCCCCTTGTTTTTTTGCCTCAACCCGCTGGATGTAAAAAAATACAGGCAGCAATTACTACTGTCATTCGCGCTGGTTTGTACGGTAACTATTATTTACCTGTATGCCGATGCAATTATCACCATAAGGCATTACGGGTTGCCGTTTTCAATCCTTTTATCCAGTGCATTTACCAATCATAACTTTTCGGAACCGATTGATATGCATGCCACTTTTTTCTCGATGCAGGTGACTATTGCATTGGTTTATATGTTGTCTGTTTTAATAAAAGAGCAGATACTTTATAAAAGGTTGTTTTATCTGGCTTGCAGTATTGTACTAACCGCAGGTCTTGTTCAGCTTTGTTCAAAATCAATTTTCATAGTGTTATTTATTGTAATGAACGTAGCACTGCCTTACTTTTTGCTGAAAGGGACAAGGCGATGGAAGTTTGTTGCTGTTTCTGTATCGTTTTCTGTATTACAGATAGCAGGCATTTTATATTCAGGTACATTTAAGGATCGTTTTGTAAATGAGTTAAAACAAGATCTTTCAAAATCGAAGGTAACTGAAACTACAGATGGCCGCCTGGCCCGGTGGAGTGTTGTTACTGAATTGATAAGCAAGGCCCCCGTAACGGGTTATGGCGCCGGTACCGAGATTGCTCTTTTGCAGGGTGGTTTTTATAATAAAAAGCTCTACAATTCCTATTTATACCGACTGAATGCACATAATGAATACCTAAGCTTCTGGTTAAAATCGGGCATAATTGGTCTGTTACTTTATCTGGCTACTTTGATTTTTGGGTTTAAAATAGCTTTGAAGGAACGAGACCTGCTGTTTTTTACTTTTATGTTGCTGATGGCTATTGTGTCGCTATCAGAGAATGTGCTTGATGTTGACAAAGGCATATTCTTTTATGCCTTCTTCTATTCGTTTTTTGTTTTTTCAAATGAGCCTACCGGGCCTTCGCCGGATATAAAACAACCTTTAATGCCGGTTCGGAAACTGCGGGTAGAAAAGGGTTTGGTAGATGTGTAATATATGTAATAAAATGCTGTTAGTTAATATTTTAAGTGTTATTAAATATTTAGTGCGCTGGGCAACCAAATGGTGAAACATTCCGTCATTATTAATATAAAGATTGATGTAAACCGGTTATAAAAACAAACAGATGCAAAATAAATTATACCCTTTAATAAATACGAACTTGTCGGAAATTAAAGAAAATATTTTAACGACCCTGGCTTATTTCGATATGTTCAACTATCCGTTGACGAGAGCCGAAGTGTATTTGTTTTTAAACAATAAGCATCCTTATGAGCTGTTTGATGATGCCTTGAGATGCCTGGTTGATTGTAGCGCAATACATCAGTTTGATAAGTTTTATGCTTTAAAGAATGATCAATATTTGGTGGTAAGAAGAATTGAAGGAAATAAAAAAGCAGCGGAACTGATTAAAATTGCCGGCAAGGTAGGCAGCTTACTCATCAGGTTCCCTTACGTACGCGGGATAGCCATTTCGGGTTCCTTATCAAAAAACTTTGCCGACGATGATTCTGACATCGACCTGTTTATTATAACCGAAAAAAATCGCCTCTGGATAGCCCGTACCATAATGCATTGCTTTAAAAAAGTAACTTTCCTGGTTAATAAAGAGCACTTGTTCTGCATGAATTATTATATCGACATGCAAGAACTTGAAATCCCCGAGAAGAATATTTATACGGCTATTGAAATAGGCACGCTTATTCCTTTACAGGGAGATGTAGTATTTGAGAAATTTTATGCGGCAAATGCCTGGACGAGACAGTTTTTACCAAACAAAAATATGCGGGTTGCTTCGGCAAAGCCGGTCAAGAAACTATTTATGAAAGGCTTGCTTGAGCGCATTTTTAATATCCGGCCGGTTGATGCTATTGACAATATGCTGATGAAAATTACGGCGAACAGATGGCTTAAAAAAACACTCCTCAACAGGCTCAATAGCCACGGGACAGTTTTAGGCTTGTTAACCGACAAACACTTCGCAAAGCCCGACCCTAAAAACTTCCAGGGCAGCCTGCTCGCGAAATATGAGCACAAAGTCGCCCACCTTTTAAGCGAATATGAGCGTGGTTTGGTGCATTGAGTTTGATGTGCAAATGTGCGGATTTCAGATGATTGATGTGCAAATGTGCGGATTGGCGGTCTTATTATTGCGAAGAATATTCAATTTCAAACATCTGCACATTTGAAATCTGCACATCCGCACATTCCTCACACATTCACGCATCTGCACATTCGCACATTAGAACATTATTTTTTCCGCAACGATATAATGTAATAATCCCCGATGTATTTCCAGGGCCAGCTTGATTTCAAATGATCTTCCTTGTTTTTCAAAAACCGATAAGCAGTAGGGTGTTTTTCTGCAAAACCTTCGATGTATGATGGTGGTACGATGGTGCACAGGCCCTCAATCCCCAATACCTCAAATTGATCTTTAAGCCGGTTTGTAATAAATGAGGTATTATAATACCAGCATTTAAAGTAAGTGCCGTCGATATGGGCTTTACTGCCCTTGCTGCTAAAAAATCGACGAAAAGCGGTGCGGAATTTTCCCTTAAACACAAGTAAAGTTTCCCATAAACAAAATTTGGGCAATATTACCAGTGTAACAGCTCCGTTTGGCTTTAGCAGACTGCTAAATGAATCCAGCACTTTTCCCAGTTCATCGGTGCAGTTTAGGCCCGCAAAGTTGGAGAATATGTGATCATAAGGGCCTTTATTTATTAGTTGCGGCAACTGAGTGTATGAACATAATTCGGCGCTTATGTTTGCCTGCATTCCGTTCAGCTCCACTTTGCTTTTTAGTTGCTGTTGCATGCCGGTTGATATATCGGTAGCATGTATTTTATGTCCTTTTTGAGCAAAAAACAAGGCATCTTCGCCGGTGCCGCTGTTTAGTTCCAGTATAAAACTATTGGGTTTTAAATATTGCAGCACATGGGTACGCACGCGATCCCTTTTATAGCTAACAATGGTATTGGCGGAATAGATGTCATCAAAAATAACCGATTGGGTAGTAAATGCAGCCTCTGCAAGTTGCTCGTTATTTGCGGTCATGGTTTTCATTACTACGCTTCCTCCAGCTGTTTTAATTTTAAGCCCTCAATAAAGGTGGCCGGTGCATGGTAAAAAACAGAGAGGGCTTTCCGCAGGCTTTTAGCGTTTATACGCAGTGGATTTCGCAGTAGCTTAATCAAACTGTTTTTGGCCAGGTGCTTATGATAGTTTTGATGCACATAGCGGTGCAGTTGCTTATAGTACGATGGCGGGAAAGTGTTATGAAACATCAGCGCCATTTCGTCGGAGTCGGTCCAGTTGGTTTTTTTCTTCAGATCTGCCTTTACTTTTTCATAAAAAAGCGTTCCGGGCAGCGGGTACGAAACGGAGATGCCTATCTCAAAGGGCAAAAGCTCATTAATCATTTTTATGGTTAATTGTATATCGTCCTTCATTTCGCCGGGATAGCCGAATTGGATAAAGAAAGATGGCTTTATCCCGGCTTCTTTCATTAGCCGGCTGGCTTTACCAATCTGATCAACGGTAATGCCTTTGTCCATGGCGTCCAATATTTTCTGTGAGCCGCTTTCGGCACCTATCCATGCATTTTCGCAGCCCGAATCTGCCAGAGCCTTTACCGTATCTTTATGAACCAATAGATCCGCTCTTGATTGTATTTTAAACCTGATGTTGATTTCTTCCTCTTTTAAAAGCTGAGCCAGTTCAATAGCCCAGCCGGTTTTTAAACCAAAAATATCATCACAAAACCAAATATGATCTATATGATACAAATCCTTCAGCAGCTTAATTTCAGCGACTACATTTTGCGGACTTCTTGAATTATAACGATTGCCATAAATAGGTTTGGCGCACCAGTTACATTTAAAAGGGCAGCCCCGGGTAGTACTCATGTTTAAGCTAAAATAACCGGCGCTGTTTAGCCACTTCTGGCGGTATTGTTCCATATCAACCAAATCCCACGCGGGCAGAGGCATACTATCCAAATCCTTTAAAACCGGGCGCGAAGGTGTTTTAACAACTTTGCCATCCAGTATATAAGCCAGGCCGGGGATGGAAAAATAATCTTTATGCCCGTTTTTAATATGGTTGGTTAATTCGAGCAAAGTATGTTCGGCTTCGCCGATGATTACAAAATCGGCGCCCTCTTTCAAATATTCTTCATACCGGTCGGTAGAGTCTGAACTCGAAACAATAACGGTACAACCCTCTGCCCGTGCCATTTTACACATGCTGAAGGCCGCCGCCCGCATATTGGTAAGACACATTTTGGTGAGGTAGTTAAAACCATCATCATATATTACAAAAAAATCAGGACTGTTTTTTAAAATGGATAAGGCAACTTCTTCGGGGTCATTTACAAACATGGTATCAAACAGCGATACCTGGTAGTTATTCTGGCGCATTAAAGCGGCTGCATACAGCGTACCCAGTGGCGGGTATGGCTGGCCCAACTGCCATTGCTTAGGATCAAAACGTAAAAAGTAAGAATGGGTGAATAAAATGCTGTTCATACTTTTATCATTATGCAATTTTTACAAAAGGCGATAAGTTTAACGAGCAAACACATTTAACACAGGTTGCGTTGGTATGCATATTTGTACTTAATGATTTGCGGAAACGGATAGCCTCTGTACTGTTTAAAATATTGGTTAATGATGTATCTCTTATATTGCCGATAACATCATGAAAAAAACAAGGGCGCACACTGCCATCAGCTTCAACAACGGTTGATACCCATGGGGCATTACACTTTTTAAAAGGGAACGGATTTAAACCATAAAACGCGGCATAATATTGATAGATCTGCCCAATCTTTGCAGGCGATTCCGCAATAAAACCCGATTTAAAATCAGCGTCTTTGCTAATTACCCTTTCAATTACCTCATGTAATTCTGGCAGTTCTTTTTCAGCTATTAAAATCTCGTGCTGTTTGGGTTCTTCCCAGGCCATCTGGCGGTTAAAGGCATGGCTGCTTACATCGGCAGGTAAAAAACTTACCTGGTTAATCCCCATTTTTTTTGCCTCGCTGATAATAGCTTCCCAGTTTCTGAAGTTGAGCCGGTGAATCACGGTACGGGCAGTTATCCGGTAGTCGGGTTTCATCGCTTTAATATATTGCACCCCGTCTCTTAATTTACCGAATGCGCCGTGCACGTTGCGGATAGCATCATGTAAAGGTTCATAATAGTCTCATCAACCCATTTTATAATTTGTTCCGCATTTTTTTTTACGGATAAGCCTGTTGTAAGCAGCGTTACACTGATCTTTTCCTTTTTAAGGATCTCACACAGTTTAAAGAAATTCGTATTCAGCAAAGCCTCTCCGCCGGACATGGCCACCTGCCGGGTGCCAAATTTTTTTAAAGCCGATAACAGCCCTTCAACGTCCTGCTCTGTTAGCTGTTTAAGGTTTTTATTGTCTTTCCAAATATCACACATCACGCAGCGGCAGTTGCAGGCACTGTGCGGCATTAAAATAACCACCGGAAGGGCAGCTATTTTATGCGTTTGCAGCGTTCTGTAGCGCTTGTAAGTTTGATATAGACTTTGCAGGGGCATGATTTAGCAGTTAATAAAATAGAAAATTAAAATCCCTGTATTTCTGGCTGCCGGTATCGCCATACCTTTTGCAGCAGTTTTATTTCGTACGGATAGCTATACAGGCTTACCTTATAACGCAAGCCGGCAATCAGTTTTATTGCTTCACGTTTTATTTTGCTTAGCCGGATGTCTGTTACTGTAGGGTAAACGCCGTTAAGCACTACTTCAAAGTTCCTTATTTTATCTATCATCTCGGGTGTTAACCACGGCGTAAGCGGGTTTTTCCTTAAGTCAAAGCTTTCCCAGGCGGGGCTTATCCAATCTTCCAGCGTTTGCGGAAATTTAAAGCCACTGGCCAACACCTGTTTGTACATTTCTGATCCTTCGGTTGGCACAGGGCTATAGGTATAAATAATTATTTCCGTTCTGGGGTTAACGTGTTTTACTTTTTTAATAAAATCAATCTCAAAATCAATTTGGGCCTGTACTTTCTGCGGCGTAGGCGCCGGTGTGCCCAGTACAAATGAATACTCGGGTATGATGTCGAACTTTTTTAGTCTTTCCGCAAATTCTATAATTTGATTGCCGGTTTGTGTGCCGCCTTTATCCATCTGCGCCAAAACTTCGTTGTTACCACTTTCAGCTCCAAAAAATATGATCTTGCAGCCAGCCTCGCGAATGGCAGCTAACGATGAATCTTTAAATTTGCTCATCGTATCAATTCGCGCCATTCCCCACCAGGTCATGTTCTCGTCCTTTATCAGCCTCGAAAACTCAACCGCCCGCTTTTCGGATACGAAGAAATTATTATCATGAAACTCAATGGCATCAGCACCCCATTTATCTTTAATATATTTTACATCCTTGTAAACATTCTGTGCCGATTTACCTTTCCACCTTGCCTCATAAATGGGCACCACTGCACAAAACGAGCAGGTAAACGGACAGCCGATGCTTGAATGATAAGCCATCGTTTTTTCGCCGAGATAGGTTTTGCCTAAAAATTTGGGGATAGGATAAAACTGGTTTAGCTTATCGTAAGGTAAGGATGGCAACGCATCCTGATCCAGCAGGTCTTCCTTGTCGTTTTTGATGATCTTATTGTCAACACCTTTATAGATCAGGTTTTTAACAAACTCAAAAGGGCGTCCGTTTTCTAAAGCATCAACCAGGTTAGGGAAAGCATTGTCGCCGGGGCCGTTAATAATAAAATCAACATAACCCGAATATAACACCGCATTAGGTTGATTTGACGGAAAATATCCACCCCAGATCATAACCGTATCAGGAAATTTTTCTTTAATTGCTTTTGCTGCTACAATGGCCTGCCTTAACTGCGGGCCAGGCATTACCGTAAAGCCCAGGTATTTATACTCGCCGGTTTTAAGATAGCTTTCTATTTTTTTTTGTGGATCGATTTCACAGTTACCATCGATAATTGCCCAATCATATTTCCCATCAACCGAGGCGGCAATGTTTAAAATAGAGTTAGGAATACGATATTTATTATTGGCACTCTTCGGATTAAACAATAAGATCTTATTCATCTTTTAATTACAATGTATTAGCAGTAAAGTCCCTGCATCCCGGTGAGCATTACTCACCGGGATTTTTTCCCACAAATTGCAGGGACAACCATTCACAATAAACCCTCTTAACTCTAAATAAATACACAATATAAATACGCCCCCAAAAATGCTATGGTTGCCTGCCGTCATAAATAAATTAACGGGCAACCTTTACAGGCAAGCTGCCGTAACTCCTGTTATGCAGAATGCACTACGGCTACAGCTTTAATTGATCGCCTTGCATATTTAAATTATACTAACAACATATACTTTTAATTACCCAGCATTGATCACTACAATAAAGAATTATATAAAACGGCATGTTTTTGCTCACCCGGTACAAGAAAGGGGAGTAGTAGAAGCTTATGATATTTGGGCAGGAAATTATGATGCCCAGCCCGGTAACCTGATGCTCGATCTGGATGAATTGGTGTTTGGCCGGTTGCTAAACAATATCGACATAAAAAACAAAACAGTGGCCGATATTGGCTGCGGAACCGGCAGACATTGGTCCATAATTTTAAGCAAAGAGCCTGCGGGTTTATCAGGGTTTGACGTATCGCCGGGCATGCTTAAAAAGTTAGAGGAGAAATTTCCATCGGCCAGTACTCATGTTATTACTGATAATCTTTTTTCGGGGGTGGATGATCAAACTTATGACATCATCCTATCAACCCTTACCGTTGCCCATATTGAAAATATTGAAGAAGCATTAGCGGTGTGGTGCCGGATCACCAAAAAAAAGGGGGATATCATTATTACCGATTTTCATCCTGATGCGCTGGCGTTTGGCGGTAAACGGACTTTTAAACATCAGAATAAGCACATTGCTGTTCAGAATTTTGTTCATAGCACCGATACGATCAAGGCAATCATGCTAAAGAATAATTTCCATGTGGTTGCTGAGGAAGAAATGCGGGTTGATGAGACCGTTAAGCACTATTATCAACAGCAAAATGCGCTGCATGTTTACGAACGGTTTAAAGACTTCCCTATAATTTACGGAATCCATTTCAGGAGGGTATCATGATCCTTAATAACGTAAAGAAAGCAGGCACGGATGAACTAATTAATATCCTTATTAATGACGGGAAAATAGCGGATGTATCAGCAACTGCATTTAATGCTGCCAATAATAATTTACAACTAACCTTTGATAACGCGATCATTTTCCCGGGATTGATCAATTCGCATGATCACCTGGATTTTAATTTATTCCCTCAATTGGGCAACCGTACTTATAGCAACTATACCGAATGGGGCAAATACATCCATAGAAATTACCGGGAAGAAATTGCTGCGGTGTTAAAAATTCCGCCTATGCTGCGTGCCCAATGGGGCATTTATAAAAATTTAGTTTGTGGCGTTACCACTGTAATAAATCATGGTGAAAAGCTGGCAACAGCAAACGACCTGATAACTGTTTTTGAGGAAACCAATTGTATTCATTCTGTAGGGTTTGAAAAGCGATGGAAGCTTAAATTGAATAACCCTTTAAAAAACGATCTTCCTGTTAATATACATGCAGGAGAAGGTGATGACTGGTCATCATACAACGAAATTAACCGGTTAATACGTTGGAACCTGTTCAAAAAAAAGCTGGTGGCCGTACATGCGGTAGCCATGACGGAAGAACAAGCGACCGAATTTGAAGCTATTGTATGGTGCCCGCAGTCCAACTATTTTTTACTAAAAAAAACAGCACCGGTTGACGTCTTAAAAAAGCAGACTACAATGTTGTTTGGTACCGATTCAACCTTAACCAGCGGGTGGGATATATGGGATCACTTAAAGTCGGCTCGAAAAACCAGATTGCTGGATGACGAAACGCTGTACAAATCCCTCACCCAAAATGCCGCACGGGTATGGAAGTTAAACTGCGGCGAAATTGCAACAGGTAAGGATGCCGACATAGTTATTGCCAAAATAAAACCTAAAACGCGGAGCTTTGATACCTTTTTCGCAACTGAACCAGCTGAGATATTGCTGGTGATACACCGGGGACATATCAGGCTGTTTGACGAAACTTTGATGGCTCAGTTGCAGACTACCGACCTGTCGAAATTCAGCAAAATTTATGTTAATGGTGTTGGCAAATACGTTGAGGGTAATTTGCCCGGTTTAATAGAAAACATAAGGGAATATCAGCCTGAAGCTAATTTCCAGGTTCAATTGCAGGATATGGAAGTAGCGATGCAGACAAATTAAATTTACCGCTACTGGTATAGATACTTTTTAAAATGAATACACTGATCAGGAAGCTTTTTTTTAAGGGCACGAAAATAAAGACCTTCTTTATTTCGCGATTTGCTGATGGCCTTGTTGAAGAAAAAGTATTTTTAAAAAATGGCAAATATCAGTTTGATGTGAGCAAACATCAGGGTATGATATGCCTTGATCCATTTTGCATTGCGGCATGGCTGCCCAACAGCGAGATGGATTTAATGAACGATAAATGCACAAAAATACAATTCAAAAAAGGGCAGAAGTTAAATGCATCCATCGAAGTATCGCTGATAGAAAAAATCGCTACAGTAAACGGAGCACTGCTTTTGTATAAAATTGAGCGGGTGAAAAATTACCAGCTAAATCCTTTACACAGGCTTGTTTTATTTGCTTATTTGTTGCGGTCGCCCAAAAATACATATTATAGCCGCAAAGTAATCAGTGCCTTGTACTCATATCCGCGCAGTATAATTATAGTATCGTATCAGGATGAAAATTATTGTAATATTTTCCCGATGGACATACATAGTTTTATAGCCGAAGAGGGTTTATACCTTTTGGGTTTAAGAACAACAAACGTTACCCTCAATAAAATTCTTGAGGCTAAAAAGGTGGTGGTTTGCGACACCGATACGGTTGATATCAATACGGTATATGGACTGGGTAAACATTCGAGCACTTCGCCAACCCCAAAAGAGCAAATGCCGTTTGGCACTAAAGCAAGCGAGCAGTTCGGTTTCCCTGTTCCTGATTTTAGCGGATCATACAAAGAAATTGAGATAATTGAAAGCAGGGCTATGGGTTATCACACATTGATGATCGGTAAGGTTGTTAATTATAAAAAGATAAAGCCCCAACCGGCTTCTTTTTATCACGTTGGTTTTTTACAATTCCAGGGAAGTAATTATGAAAATATTGAAGGACTATATTAGGGTAAGCAGGAGGAAAGGATGAAATTTGTTTTTGTCAGTTATAATTATTCGCCCAATTTCAGCTCGCCCCACGTGTGGTTAAAAAGAACTGAAAGTTACTCGGGCATATTGGAAAGATTAGCAGCAAATAATACGGTTGTTAACGTTAAGCAGATAGATTTTGAGGGGAACTGCATCCATAACGGGGTTTATAACCACTTTGTTGATTTTGGTAAAAAACAAACCTTTTTTCCTCAAAAACTAAATAATTACGTAAGTGATTTGGAGCCCGATGTAGTAATGGTACAGGGCTTACATCACCCGTTGCAGGTGATGCAGCTAAGGCTGGCGTTAAACAAAAAAATAAAAATTGTTGCCCAGCACCACGCCGAAAAACCTTTTATTGGGATAAAAAAACATATCCAAAGGCTGGCCGACCGCAGTGTTGATGCTTACTTGTTTGCTTCGCACGATATAGGGGCTGATTGGGTTAAAAATGGCAACATCGCTTCGTCAAACAAAATACACGAGGTTATGGAGGTGTCATCTCTTTTTTATCCAATTAAAAAAGAAGAGGCAAAGGTAAAAACCGGCGCGTCGGGTAGCCCGGTTTATCTGTGGGTGGGCAGGCTTAACGCCAATAAAGATCCATTGAATGTAATAAAAGCCTTTTTAGAATTTACGATAATAAACCCGGCAGCACGTTTGTATATGATCTATCATACCGACGAATTGCTTAACGATATTAAAGCGCTTTTAGCAGACGATAAAAACGGCGATGCCGTAACGCTGGTAGGGCAGGTGCCGCACAGCGAATTGCTTTACTGGTTTAACAGCGCCGACTTCCTTATTTCGGGATCATATTATGAAGGAAGCGGAACGGCGGTTTGCGAGGCGATGTCGTGCGGATGCATCCCTGTGGTAACGGATATTCCCTCATTCCGGATGATAACAGATAACGGGAATTGCGGATTGTTGTACGAAGCCGGTAACCAGAAAGCATTACTTGCAGCATTAACCGAAGCGCTAAGTTTAAATGTGCAGCAAAAACAAACCAATGCATTAAAATATTACAAAGCCAACCTTTCGTTTGAAGCTATTGCCGCCAAAATTGATGAGGTAGCTTCGGGATTGTTAAGTTAATAAGTCTTACTTAAGCCATGCTACATTTGCAACGACAAATGGTCAATCCCGAAATCGGAAATCAATTAATGCATATCCCCAAAGCCAAACTCTTTATACGTATTCGGCACCTCGTCTGAGCTGCTGAAAGCGAAGGTGTATGATGCCCACCAGCTTTCAAAATCGGCGTCTTTATCCTTGGTTGCTTCAATACGCAGGCTGCGCAGCAGGTAAATGCCTTCGCGGCTCATGCTGAATGTTACCTGTCCGCCTTTATCGGCAGTAAGGTTTTGTGTATAAACATTGCCGGCGATTGATTTAATATAAAGCTGAACTGAAGCACCCACAGCAGGTTTATCTTTAAACTTTAATTGCGCAACCATGTCATCGCCATATTTCTTTTTATAAGGATTATCTACTAAAATAATCTCAAAATCATCCTTCATCACTTTTCCATAAGCATTGCCGTCGTGATCATTAACCGACACCAGTGTTTTTAAATACCTTGTAAATTTTTGGCGGATCCTGAACTGACTACCGCTTTTTACCTTTTCGGCCATTTTATCAAGTCCCTGGGCGGTTAAAAAGTCAGCGAAATTATCTCTTGATGCATCATTATGCTCAACACCGCAGGTCATCTCTATCAAAGCCTGTCCTGTGCTTTCCATTGGGTAGGCAATAATTGAGCCCGAACTATCTCTACCAACCTTGGTAAGGTCAATTTTCTTTGATCCTTCAAACAATATGAATTTTTCGGTGCTTTTTGGCTGTTGTTTTATCTCCTCCTCTTTAACAAAAGTTTCGCCACCTATCAAATGCAAGTTAAGCTTATCGCCTTTATGCAAAAAGAAATTCTCGGGCATCAAAAAATAATCATGGGTAGTAGCTGCAATGCCTATTATAGCTGCAAAAATTAATAAAAACAGAGGAGTACGTTTCATTTTATAGTTCATGGGGTTCAGTTGTTCTTTAGTTTAATGTTCATTAGTTCAATTGTTCATTGGTGTGTTAGCGGTGATGTTTGTTGAATCATCAAAAAAACAATAAATTATTGCGTGTAACAGATAATAAAGCTGCTAAACTGTAAAAGCAGACCAATGAACCAGTGAACAATTGAACCAGTGAACATTTCGTGTAAACATACAAAGTTTTAAAAACTTCAGTAGTTTTGTCACATGATTTTTGACCGGAAAAACCTAAATAATAACCAACTGCTTGAGTTTTACAAAAAGTTGTTATGGCCACGGCTGGTTGAAGAGAAAATGCTGATACTTTTAAGACAGGGTCGTATAGGTAAATGGTTTTCGGGAATTGGTCAGGAAGCCATTGCTGTTGGCAGCACATTGGCCATGAACAGCGAAGAATACATCCTGCCCATGCACCGTAACCTTGGTGTATTTACCAGCAGGGAGATCCCGTTATCGCGTTTGATGGCGCAGTGGCAGGGTAAGGCATCGGGCTTTACCAAGGGACGTGATCGTTCCTTTCATTTCGGCACGCAGGAATATAAAATTATAGGTATGATATCTCACCTGGGGCCACAGCTTGCCCTGGCTGATGGTATTGCCCTTGCCGATGTGTTAGGTAACCGCAAAAAAGCAACGCTGGTTTTTACCGGCGAAGGTGCCACCAGCGAAGGTGATTTTCACGAGGCGCTAAACATTGCTGCAGTTTGGGACTTACCGGTTATATTTTTAATTGAAAACAATGGCTACGCACTATCAACCCCGGTAAGCGAACAATATAAAGCCAAATATTTGGTTGATAAAGCCATAGGCTACGGTATGGAAGGCCATCAGATTGACGGCAATAATCTGCTCGAAGTTTACCATAAGGTAAATGAACTGGCCATCAGCATGCGCGAAAACCCACGCCCGGTATTACTGGAGTGTTTAACCTTCAGGATGCGTGGCCACGAAGAAGCATCGGGAACTAAATATGTACCGCAGCATTTATTTGAGCGCTGGCGCGATAAGGACCCACTGATGAATTTTGAAAGTTATTTGTTGGATGAAGGTGTGCTGCGCCACGATTGGCTGCATAAGATGCGGGAGGAATTTACCGCCACCATAGAAGCCGAGATTGAAAAAGTATTTAATGAGCCAGATATAATACCCAATGTTGAAACCGAACTGGCCGATATGTATAAGCCATACAGTTTTCCTTCTTTTAAGCCCGATACTCATACAACAAACAAACGGTATATTGATGCCATAAGCGATGGCCTTAAACAAAGTATGCGCAAGTACCCTAACCTGGTTATAATGGGGCAGGACATTGCAGAATATGGCGGTGCCTTTAAGATAACACAAGGCTTTGTAGAAGAGTTTGGCAAAGCGCGGGTGCGTAACACGCCTATTTGCGAATCGGGCATAGCAGGCACGGCTATGGGGCTTGCGCTTAACGGCTACAAGGCTGTAATGGAAATGCAATTTGCTGATTTTGTGAGCAGCGGCTTTAACCCTATCATCAATAACCTCGCAAAAACTTATTACCGCTGGGAACAGCCTGTTGATGTGGTTATCCGCATGCCTGCCGGTGCAGGCACGGGTGCCGGGCCGTTCCACTCGCAAAGTAATGAAGCCTGGTTCACCAAAACGCCTGGATTAAAGGTAGTTTACCCGGCATTCCCCGATGATGCCAAGGGGTTGTTAATGGCCGCCATTGACGATCCGAACCCGGTAATGTTTTTTGAGCATAAATACCTCTACCGCAGTACCAGCGGAGAAGTGCCCGATGGCGATTATTATGTAGAGATAGGCAAAGCCAAAACCATACAGCAAGGCGACACAGTTAGTATTATAACCTATGGCCTCGGTGTACACTGGGCTATGGAATATGCCGAAAAACATCCCAAAATATCTTTAGAAATAATTGACTTGCGCAGCCTGCAGCCCTGGGACAAAGAAGCAGTAGAGCAAAGCGCCAAAAAAACCGGACGGGTTTTGATTTTACAGGAAGATACCCTCACCAACGGTTTCGGCAGCGAAATTGCCGCGCACCTTGCTGAGCATTGCTTTGCGTTTTTAGATGCCCCAATAATGCGCTGCGCCAGCTTGGATACTGCCATCCCCATGAATAAAGCACTTGAGGATCAATTTTTAGCCAAAGCACGATTGGAAGAGACAATGGAAAAACTGTTGGTTTATTAGTTCAGTGGTCTTAGCGTGTGGGGAACAGTCCACTTGGCGTGGCCTTTATTTCAAAAAACACAACACCTCTTCTTCACGTCATTGCAAGCGTAGCGTGGCAATCGCGAACTGTGCATTATCGCTCTGTAAGGCACAGTTTGCGATTGCCACACCCAATTAGCGCTCACATAAGAAAAGCCCTGCTTTTTACAACAGGGCCTCTCAATTATTATTTTACAAATTCGTTTATCAGGATTTTGAATGCTGTGATAAATCAAACGGTACTACAACCTTAAAGCTGATATTGCGGCCCATATTAAATATACCCGGCTGCACACCCGCCGGAACGATTGGGTTATCAAAATACTTCAACCTACTCATGTTACTCTGGTAGTTTATGCTGGCAAGGTTGGTTCCTTCAATAAATATTTCGATTACTTTTTTGCCGGCAGCATTTACAATGTTGCCACCAATGCCGGCACTTAACAAGTTATAACTTCCGGTATAGGTTTCGGTTCCGTAAGCCGAGAAATAATGATCCTGTGCGCTGTAATGGTCAAACCCTACAAAAGCATACAGGTTTTTAAAATTGTTAATTCCCTTGGCAAAAGTTCCGCGTAACTCAGAGTGGGTATGCAGCGGCGGTATAAACGGAAGGTACTTTAAACTATCAGGTACCTTGCCACCGGTACCCAAATTGGTACCATAAGTTAAGGTAAGTGAATTTTCAAAATGTAACCATGATACCGGGTGAATATCCAAACTAAACTCGCCGCCTTGTATACGTGCCTTGCTTTGTGCATAAGTAAACTTACTGTATTCTCCAGCCAATTGATTAGGGGTCCCATCAGCGTTAACCCGTTCAGGGTTGCCGTCCGCATCCAATATTTGTTCCTGAAAAATATAGTTCTGAATATTATTCCTGAAAATCTCGGCACTCGCCGAAACGTTCGGCAAGCTTAAGAAAGCGCCTATGTCTTCCTGTACACTAAACTCTGGCTTAAAATTGCTATTGCCTACGTGATAGATCTGCGAACCGGGATCGGGGCCATTGGCTGATAGTTCGGCGATGCTTGGCGCGCGGAAACCGCGGGCAACATTTCCCTTTATCAAAAACTTATCCGAGAAGTTATAAGTTGCACCTATACTTCCTGATGTGCCCGAAAAAGTTTTATTTAATGCGTTAAATTGTTGCGATACATTTGGCGTAGTGGTTGGGTTTGGCCCGGTGTAAAGCGAAGGAAAGTAGGGTATAGAAGTATCGATATAAGCTGCCTGTCCGCTAAACGAGCGACTATCCTCACGTATTCCGCCCGAAAGATCTAATTTTCCATAAGTTTTTTTTAGTACCAAAAACGGACCAATATCAAACTGATGATAAGCAGGGATAGGGAAATCAGTACTATAACCCAAGGTATTGTTTTGGTACATACCATTTACGCCAAAAGTGGTTTCGTAGCCTTTGCCCAAATCAAAATCGTATTTAACATCGTAGGTCCAGGTGGTTAACTCAAGGTTTAAGCCCGGCACATCGGCATCTTCGGGGTGGGTATACTCCCTGCGGTGACTGTATTGATAACCTAAGTTTACAATGAGGTTGCCACTGCCAACATTAAAATTACTGTTGCTATAAATACGGTAAAGTTGTACATGCTGATGCAAAACCGGGATAGCATACGAATTCAATGCGGACCCCGGAACAATAGTGCGGTAAGTATCCGAATCGGTAATCTGTTTGGTAAACTTGCGCGTAGCTGAATCGCGGCTGCCATCAGGAATATCCTGCAAATCATCAAAAATAGATGCGTTAAGATAGGTTGATCCCCACGATTTGTTAAGACCGATCATTGCGCGGGCGTCTTTTTCTTTAAAACCTGTTGCGTAAACCCTGCCGTCGTGCTGGTTTTGATAGTCTTTTGCTTCCTTATCAGAAAGTACCGTACCCCAAACCAAACCATTGTTATTGCCCTGTAGTTTAAACGAGCCGTTAATTAACCCGTTATTTGTTCCGTAAATTCCGGCAACTGATCCTAATATTTTACCATCCGGAACAGCAGGTGCGGTAATAAGGTTAACAACGCCGCCAATTGCATCAGAACCATAGGTTAAACTGGCTGGGCCTTTAATAATTTCAACCCTATCAATTGAGTTTTGATCAACTTCAATACCGTGCTCATCACCCCATTGCTGGCCCTCCTGGCGGATACCGTCCTGAAGGGTTATTACCCGGTTGTAACCCAGCCCGTGTATGTAAGGTTTTGAAATATTAGGCCCTGTTGTAACCGCGCTAATGCCAGGCAGGTTGGCAATTTCATCAATAACATTGCCCGATGCTGAGTGCTCATCAATATAAGCCTTACCTACTGCAACCATTGGCACCGGGTCTCTTTTTATTTCGGTGGCCTTGCTTACCCCGGTAATTACAACTTCGCCCGTTTCAATCGATGATGGATCAAGTTTAATATTAAGCACCGTTGTTTTTGAAAGATCAACATTTTGGGTAAAGGCAGCATAACCAACATAAGTTATCTGTATTAAGTGAATGCCTTTAGGTAAATGACTCAAGGCAAAACGGCCATTGGCATCGGTAATGGCACCAATCCTTACATCCGGAACACTTACTGTGGCACCTATGATTGGTTCGCCGTTAGATTTATCAGTGATTACGCCCGTTAAAGTACCGTCGCCGTCGTCGCCGGGTGGTTTAACAGCTGCAATGGCATTTGCAGAGAACAAAAATAGCAATGCTGATAATATATATAATCGGATTTGAATGCTCATATAATTGTGAGTAGAACTAATATTTTAAAAAAATGAATGTTATTTTTTATGGCCTGTTTTATAGTTGGCACGATAAAATCATACCAAAAAACGATATTAACCTATAAAACGTATTAAGTATTTACCGTTTTTGAATTTTACACGTCGCGATTAGTATTTATCTAAGCGGTGTATAATAGGAATTATGATAACGGGGGTGCCCGTCCGCAAGAAAGGATGAGCTGAATACTGGTAAAGCTGTATTCGAACTTATTATAAACATGGCCTGTAACAGCAACGGGAGCAAAATACACGTGTACACTTGCAACCATAGCGTTATGAAGCATTACATCGCACAACGAACATTTTTCGGTAACGGTTTGCTGCGGAATGCTTTTGGAGGTATTATAAATTTTGCCGGTATAGTTAACGTAATTATGCTGGTGAGCATACACCATTGCCTGCCCTGCAATAAAGCAGATTAACAATATGCGCGCAAAAGCAATATTAAGTTTACTCTTTTTCAAACCGGTCAGTACTTTTTTAACAACTTGAGGCAAAAATAGTTAATAAAACCTTCTTAATGATGTCATAATGTAACAATATTGATAAATGCAACAAAGTTTCATTTAAGTAATTGATTCACTGGTCCATTTTTTTTGTGCGATGCTTGAAATTGCCTTTTGATTACCAATGTACCATTGAACTAATAAACCATTGAACTATCTTTGAGGAATGAAACCTGCCGAAATTAATTTGAAATGGTCTGCATTGCAGCAGCGTATGGCTGACGAGTTTGACAACGAAAAGCCCGATATAAAAGTAATGCTGTTTTTAATTGGCGTACAAGAGCTGGGTAAGGGTCCGCAAAAATTCAGCAAGCGGCAAAAAGAGGAGTTGATGCATATTGCTAACTGCAAACTATTTAGCATGCTGGGTTTTTATGAATTGGAGGGGCTTGACCAGGACGGCTGGCCGCATTGGAAAAGAGTAGGTGTTATTCCTAATTATACCATTCTTGAGCAGGAGATGATATTGAAATCGTTAATTATTAATTATTTTGAGGAGTTATAAATGAAAAAGCTTTTATCCGTTGTTTTACTGCTACTTATGCTGTCGTCGGCATTTGCTAAGGGGCCGCAAAATCAATATGTGCGGATAAAAACCAGCTATGGCAGCTGTATTATTCGCCTATATAACCAAACACCAAAACACCGCGATAATTTTATTAAGCTGGTAAAAAAGGGATTTTATAACGGTACATTATTTCATAGGGTGATACAAAACTTTATGATTCAAGGCGGCGACCCGGATTCAAAAGATTCGCTAAAAGCAAAAGCCGGTGCCGAGCTGGGCAATGGCGACGTAGGTTATACCATACCGGCAGAGTTTAGAGACAGCCTTTTTCATAAACGCGGTGTATTAGCCGCCGCGCGTGATGATAACCCGGCTAAGGCATCAAGCGGATGCCAGTTCTATATTGTTGAAGGCAAACGTTTTACCGATGGTAAGCTGGATACGCTTGAGAAAACCCGGCTAAAGGGAGCTAAAATACCTGCCTGGGAACGGGAATATTATAAAACCGTAGGCGGCGTACCACACCTGGACCAAAATTATACTGTTTTTGGCGAGGTGGTTACCGGCCTTGATATGGTTGACCGTATTGCTGCTGTAAAAAAAGATGATAATGACCGCCCTGTGGCTGATATCCCCATGACGGTTGAATTGCTGAGTTCAAAAGAATGCAAGCAATTGGATGCAATACTTTTTCCGGCACAGTGAGTTCCTTATTGCAAAATACAACTTTAACAGTTCTAAATCCGAAATCGAAAATCCGAAATCCGAAATGAAAATAATCACTTATAACGTTAATGGCATACGCTCGGCAATGAGCAAAAACTGGTTGGGCTGGCTGCAGGCTACCGATGCCGATGTAGTTTGTTTGCAGGAAATTAAGGCTTCGCCTGATGTTTTAACCGATCTTCATCTGATTGAGCAATTGGGTTATGAGCACTATTGGTATCCTGCCGAAAAGAAAGGATATAGTGGTACAGCCATATTAACCAAAAAAACACCGAAAAAGGTTGAATACGGCTGCGGAATAAGTGATTACGACCGTGAGGGCCGCAACATACGGGTTGATTTTGATGATGTTTCGGTAATGAGTGCTTATTTCCCATCAGGATCAAGCGGCGACGACAGGCAGGCATTTAAATACCGTTTTCTGGATGAATTTGGGCGTTATCTTGAACTCCTGCAATCGCAATGCCCCAAACTGGTAGTATCCGGCGATTATAATATTTGTCATCGCCCTATTGATATTCATAACCCAAAATCAAACGCCAATTCATCAGGTTTTTTGCCCGAGGAACGTGAGTGGATGGAAAACTTTATTGAATCGGGATATATTGATACGTTCAGGCACATGAACAAAGAACCGCATAACTATACCTGGTGGAGTTTCAGAGCTAATTCGCGGGCCAAAAACCTGGGATGGCGCATTGATTACAATATGGCCACCAAAGCACTCGAAGGCAATATTAAACGCGCAGCCATACTACCCGAAGCAAAGCATTCAGATCATTGCCCTGTTTTACTGGAACTGGAGTTTTAACGAAAAGTCTCTGCTCGATCGTTTTTTTTGCGAACGCAACGATAAAATAAAAAATGTAATTGAGGAGGAACAACGAGGCGATCGCGTAGCTATGCATATTCACCCTACATAGTATTTAATTGCGATCCGCCATTTTGCGGATCGCAATTACTACTAACCCTCTAAATTCTTATCCCTCCATTGCTGGCTGAAGGATTTAGCGGCAACTTTAGGCATTTCGCGATAATGTCCCCATGTTTTTTTGAAAAAGGTGCGTAGCAGGAAGTTTTTGGTCTTTCCGCTAAAAAAATCGGTGAGGCTGCGCTTAAGCATACCCTTTTTCCATGCCGACCATCCCCAGCGCTCTTTGGTGGTTATCAAGTGTTCTTTTACGGCATCGCGGCGGTTAAGGAGCAGCATTTTGTGTATGTCAATTTTTACGGGGCAAACCTCAGTACATTTACCGCACAGGCTTGAGGCGTAGCTGAGGTGTTTAAACTCCTCCATGCCATTCATGTGTGGGGTAATAATAGAGCCTATGGGGCCGCTGTAAGTAGTTTCGTAAGTATGGCCACCTATGTTCTTATAAACAGGGCAGGCATTTAAACAGGCCCCGCAACGGATGCAGTATAAGGCCTGGCGCTGTTCTTTTTGCGCCAATAGGTTGGTGCGGCCATTATCAAGCAATACTACATACATTTCGTCAGGACCATCGGTTTCATCAGCCTGGCGTGGTCCGCTTAAAATAGTGTTGTAAACGGTTAAATTTTGCCCTGTTCCGTGTGTTGAAAGCATAGGCCAAAACAAATCAAGATCGGCAATAGATGGTACGAGTTTTTCGATACCCACCACCGCAATATGTATTTTAGGGAACGATGTACTTAAACGTGCGTTGCCTTCGTTCTCGCTAATGGCTATGCTACCTGTATCTGCAATTAAAAAATTGGCTCCTGTTATGCCAACATCGGCGCGCACATATTTTTCGCGTAGCAGTTCGCGGGCCTTTTGGGTAAGCTGCTCGGGCGTAAAATCGAGGGGGGTGCCAAAGCGTTCATTAAATAATTTGGCAATATCTTCTTTTGAAAGATGCATGGCCGGGGTAACAATATGATAGGGTTTTTGCCCCAACAACTGCACAATATATTCGCCCAGGTCGGTCTCTAATGATTCTATATGATGATGCTCCAGAAATTCATTCAGTTGAATTTCTTCTGTAACCATTGATTTTGATTTAACAACAGTTTTAGCACCAGCCTTATTAATAATGTTCAGGATCTCGCGGTTAGCTTCGTCGGCATCGTTGGCCCAAATTACCTTGCCGCCGCGTTTTTGAAAGTTGCCCTCAAACTCGGGTAAAAACTTATCAAGGTTTTCCATTACCTTCCACTTAATCACATGCCCCTTGCGTTTAGCATTTTCAAGGTTAATGATCTTTGATAAACCCTTGTCAACCGCAGCATCATACTTACCAATATTGTAATTGATGATGCGCCTATGGCCCATATCAAATGCCTTATCCGCAGAGGCAACCAAAAATTCATCAGCAGTGCTTCCCATATTTATCAAATTATTTTTTAGTCTTAAGCGTTAAGTCACTCTTATACAAAAATATTGACTTAAGACTATCGACTACAGACTTAAGACTTTATCAGCAGGCTATCTTATTCACTCTATTAGCATGCCTGCCTCCTTCAAATTCGGTGGTCAAGAATGTTTTTACAACATTTTTTGCTTCTTCAATTGATATAAAACGCGCAGGGATACAAACCACGTTAGCATTGTTATGGCTGCGTGCCAGGGTGGCTAACTCCTCGTTCCAGCAAATTGCGGCTCGGATGCCCTGGTGTTTATTGGCGGTGATGGCTACGCCATTGGCGCTGCCGCATATAAGTATACCTAAATCAAATTCGCCGCTTTCAACTGCTGATGCTACGGGGTGGGCAAAGTCGGGATAATCAACAGAGGCTGAAGAATAAGTACCAAAATCTTTTAATTCTTTAAGCTCCAGGCCCTCGGTTATGGCTTGTTTATAATCAAAGCCGGCATGGTCGGCACCAATGGCAATCTTTAGCCCTTTAGTCATAGCATCAAATTTAATATTAACGAAGTATCAAAGGTAAAGTTTTTGCCAGATAAAGGTGTTTGTTGGAGGTGGAAAGGTTTAAAAAAAAGTCTGAAGTCTTTAGTCTGGAGTCGAGAGTCAAGAATCAAGCGCCAAGATGAAAAGCAGATGCCAATCCGAAGCCTTAAAATAAAAAAACCGGACATTTTAAATATTGTCCGGTTTTCTGATATTTCTTGATTCTTGACTCTTAGATCTTGGTTCTTGACCCTTACGTCTTGACTCTAATTATGAGATTGTTATTTCTTCATTTCTCTTTTTGCGTCTGCGTTCTACTACGCCGGCCAGTATAATACTGAACTCGTACAGCAGGAATAGCGGTAAGGCTACAACGCCCATGGTAAGTGCATCAGGCGTTGGTGTAATTATGGCCGCTATAATTAAGATGATAATTACCGCGTAACGGCGGGTATCACGCATAAACTTAGGAGTAAGGATGCCCAGGCTTGCCAAAATATAAACTACAATTGGCAGTTGGAAAACCAAACCCGAAAGAAACGTTAGCATTGTTATTGATGAGATATAAGAATCAATGCTAAATAGATTTTGAATAGTGGCACTTACAGTGTAGCCTGCTAAAAACCGGACAGACAGCGGTGTAACCACAAAATAGCCAAAACTAACACCCATTGCAAACAATATAGAAGCGTAAAACACAAAGCCGCTGGCCGCTTTGCGTTCTTTCTCATGCAGCGCAGGCCGTATAAACTTCCATAATTCATAAAACAGGTATGGGATGCCTAATACCAAACCAATAATCAATGACGAGTTCAATTGCAGGTTAAACTGCCCCGCCATATCGGTATTGATCAGTTTTACATTGATTGTTTCGATGCAAAAACTTTTGGCATTAAAATAGGAGCTTAAACTCTGAAAAAAAGTGCCCGCACGGCACATCATCCTGTAGGTGATGAAATCGGTATGAGTGGGGGCCATGATGATATTATCAAAAATCTCATCAAAGTATATAAATATAACAATGCTGAATACAACAACGGCTATACCTGCTCTAACCAAATGCCATCTTAAAGCTTCCAAATGCTGAAAGAACGACATTTCTGCCTCCATGGTCTTTCCTTTTTCTTTGATCGCATCGACCAGTTTGTTGCTAAATAAGCCCATTGTTCTATAAATATTCCCGGCGCATAATGCCCCGGGATTGTTATATACGTTTAATTTTTAAAACGCAGTTTCTTTTATTCAGAATATTCAAACGTTTCCATAAACTTGGTGGTAAAATTACCTGCACGGAAGTTAGGATCCTGCAATAATTTTAAATGGAAGGGTATGGTTGTTTTAACACCTTCAATCACAAATTCACTAAGGGCGCGTTCCATTGTGCTTAAGGCTTCTTCGCGGGTTTGTGCCATGCAAATAACTTTAGCAATCATTGAATCGTAGTTTGGAGGGATAACATAGCCTGTGTAAACATGCGTGTCAATCCGTACGCCATGACCACCCGGCGAGTGGAAGTTGGTGATTTTACCCGGTGATGGGCGGAAGTTGTTAAATGGATCTTCGGCATTAATACGGCACTCAATAGCGTGCAATATTGGTTCGTAGTTTTTACCCGAGATTGGGATACCAGCAGCAACCTTTATTTGTTCTTTTATTAAGTCGAAATTAATTACCTCTTCGGTAACCGGGTGCTCCACCTGGATACGGGTGTTCATTTCCATAAAATAGAAGTTACGGTCTTTATCAACCAAAAACTCCACTGTTCCGGCACCTTCGTATTTTACCGCTTTGGCACCTTTAATGGCGGCGTCGCCCATCTTTTTACGCAGCTTATCTGTCATAAAAGGAGATGGCGATTCTTCAACCAGTTTTTGATGACGGCGTTGAATAGAACAATCGCGCTCAGACAGGTGGCAAACTTTGCCATACTGATCGCCTACTACCTGTATTTCTATGTGACGAGGGTCCTGTACATATTTTTCAAGGTACATGCCATCGTTACCAAAGGCAGCGCCAGATTCGGCACGGGCCGAGTCCCAGGCAGCTTCAAACTCTTCATCTTTCCAAACAATACGCATACCACGGCCACCACCACCGGCAGTAGCTTTTAATATTACAGGATAACCGATTTTTTTGGAAATCTCGATGCCTTGTTTAACACTTTGCAGCAAACCTTCGGAACCGGGAATAGTGGGCACGCCCGCTTTTTTCATGGTTTCTTTGGCCGAAGCCTTATCACCCATCGAGTTGATCTGATCAGCTGTGGCACCTATAAATTTTATACCATATTCAGCGCAAATTCCAGAGAATTTAGCATTCTCTGATAAAAAGCCATAACCCGGATGGATAGCATCAGCATTGGTTAATTCGGCAGCTGATATGATATTAGGAATATTTAAATAAGAATCTCTACTGGGAGGGGGGCCAATACAAACAGCTTCATCAGCAAAACGTACATGAAGGCTGTCGCGGTCGGCAGTTGAATATACAGCTACGGTTTTAATGCCCATTTCCTTACAGGTGCGAATAATTCGCAAGGCAATTTCACCCCGGTTAGCTATTAATATTTTTTTAAACATAATTTTAAATGTGCAGATTACTAATGTGCAGATGTGCAAATGAATTTTTGAATGTGCATATCATCTGCACATCCACACATTTGCACATACGCACATTTACATAGGTTCAACCAAAAATAACGGTTGGTCATACTCAACCGGTGATGCATTATCAACCAGGATTTTTACGACACGGCCAGAAACTTCCGACTCAATTTCGTTAAATAATTTCATTGCTTCAATGATGCAAAGCACGCTTCCTGGTTTTATTTCGTCACCAACGTTAACAAACAACGGTTTGTCGGGACTTGCCGAACGATAGAAGGTACCGATCATAGGCGATTTTACCGTGATATAGTTAGATGTATCGGCAACCGGCGCAGCGGCAGCTGCTGGTGCAGCACCTACGGCGGCAGGAGCTGGTGCTGCTGCTAAATGTTGTACGTCAGGAATAGTTGCGTTAACTATGGTTGCAGCCTGATTGGTTTTAATAGTGATCTTAAAATCCTTTTGCTCAATTGCAACTTCATTTACTCCTGATTTGGAGACAAAGCGTATAAGATCCTGAATTTGTTTAATATCCATGCCCGGGACTAATTGTTTTAGATAAAGTTAATATATTTTAATGTGCAAATATGCAAATTGCAAATATGCATATTGTTTTATTTGTTATGTATTGGTTAACAACTCGTTTCTGATAATGTTCAATTTTTCAGATGTGCAAATTAACAAAATTTGAAAGCTTATGCGCATCTATTATCGGCACATCAATAAGCCCATTTTAAGTAAATAGATCCCCAGGTGAAGCCACCGCCGAAGGCAGCTAATATCAGGTTATCGCCTTTTTTAAATTTACTTTCCCACTCCCATAAACATAATGGTATAGTACCGTTTGTGGTGTTGCCATAGCGCTCAATGTTTATGATTACTTTATCGGCACTAACACCTGTGCGGTTGGCTGTTGCATCAATAATACGTTTGTTAGCCTGGTGTGGTACCAGCCACGCAATATCTTCTGATTTCAGACCATTTTTTTCCATTACCTCGGCAGCAACATCGGCCATGTTTGTTACGGCAAATTTAAATACTGCCTGCCCTTCCTGGTAAGCAAAGTGCTCAAGTGCGTCAACGGTTTCGTGTGAGGCTGGTTTAATTGAACCACCTGCTTTTTGGTGCAGATAAGGCACTCCAGAACCATCGCTTTTTAAAATAGAATCGATTATACCGTTGCCTTCGTCATTTGGCTCCAATAACACTGCACCGGCGCCATCGCCAAAAATAATGCAGGTAGCACGATCCTTATAATTGGTTATTGATGACATTTTATCGCCGCCAACTACCAGTACTTTTTTATGTTTACCGCTTTCAATAAATTGTGAGCCGGTTGCAAGGCCGAACAGAAAACCAGAGCAGGCAGCCTGCAGGTCATAGCCCCAGGCATTTTTTGCCCCAATTTTATCGGCTAAAATATTTGCTGTAGCAGGGAATACACGATCGGGAGTAGTGGTGCAAAAAATAATCAGATCAAGATCATTTGCAGTGATACCACGTTTTTTAAGTAAAGCTTCAACAGCCGGTACGGCTAAGTCTGATGTGCCCAGGCCTTCGCCCTTTAGTATGCGGCGTTCTTTAATGCCTGTACGGGTAGTAATCCATTCGTCATTGGTATCAACTATTGATTCCAATTCCTTATTGGTTAACACGTAATCGGGCACATAACCGTGTACAGCTGTAATAGCAGCATGAATTTTACTCATTTTAGTATTTTTATATAAAAAGCGGGTTTAATATAGCTTGCAAAAGAAAGAACTTTTAATTACTGTGCAAATTTCAGACGTGCAAATTAGTAAAATATTAAAAGGGATTTGCATATCAATTTTAACATTTAAAAATTGCATGTCCGCAACTTAAATTAATAAGCCCATTTTAAATAAATAGAACCCCAGGTAAACCCTCCGCCAAAAGCGGCCAATATTATGCTGTCGCCCTTCTTAAATTTGTTTTCCCACTCCCACAAGCATAGCGGCAGGGTTCCGTTGGTGGTATTACCGTAACGTTCAATATTAATAACAACTTTATCGGCGCTAACACCTGTGCGGGTTGCTGTGGCATCAATAATACGCTTATTGGCCTGGTGCGGTACAAGCCACGCAATATCGTCGGCAGTAAGATTGTTGCGTTCCATTATTTCGGCTGCAACTTCGGCCATATTGGTTACGGCAAATTTAAATACGGTTTTACCTTCCTGGTATAAAGAATGCTGATTGGCATCAATTGTTTCGTGTGTTGCAGGTTTCATTGAGCCTCCGGCTTCCTGGTTAAGGAAAGGTACACCGGCACCATCGCTCTTCAAAATAGAATCGATAACGCCATTGCCTTCATCATTAGGCTCAAGCAAAACAGCACCACATCCGTCGCCGAAAATGATGCAGGTAGCACGATCCTTATAATTAATAATTGATGACATTTTATCGCCGCCAACTACCAGTACCTTTTTATGTTTACCGCTTTCAATAAATTGCGAGCCTGTTGCCAGGCCGAATAAGAAACCCGAACAGGTTGCCTGCAAATCGTATCCCCAGGCGTTTTTTGCGCCAATTTTACCTGCCAGAATATTTGCTGTAGCGGGGAATACTCTATCAGGAGTAGAAGTACAAAAGATGATGAGCTCAATTTCGTCAGCACCGATACCGCGTTTTTTCAATAAAGCTTCAACTGCTGGTACGGCCATGTCTGATGTTCCCAGGCCTTCGCCTTTCAAAATCCGGCGCTCTTTAATTCCAGTACGAGTGGTGATCCACTCGTCATTTGTTTCTACCATTGATTCCAGCTCCTGGTTGGTTAGTACATAATCGGGTACGTAACCATGCACAGCTGTAATAGCAGCATGAATTTTAGTCATTTACAATATTTTTTACTGGAAAGCCAGTTTTATTTTATCAACAAGGTTGCTTTCAATCATGTTTCTTGATAGCAGCACCATATTCTTAATCGCTTCGGGGCTTGATATACCATGCCCAACAACAACCGGTGCATTAACCCCTAATATTGGGCTGCCGCCGTATTGCTCGTAATTAAACGCGTCAAAAAAGTCGTCTTTTATTTTCTTTTTAACAGAAACCACGTAAAATGATTCGGCAAGCTTTAGTATAATATTGCCGGTAAAGCCATCACAAACTATTACGTCTGCATGGTCATCAAAAGCATCGCGGCCTTCAACATTACCAACAAAGTTAAACAGACCTGTTTCTTTCATCAAAGGATAAGTGGCCTGGCAAAGCAAATTGCCTTTTTCCTCTTCTTCGCCAATGTTCATTAAGGCAACGCGGGGTTCCTGTATGTTATAAACATGCTGGGCAAATAAACTGCCCAGTACACCAAACTGCACTAAAAATTCGGGCTTGCAATCGGCATTGGCACCTACATCAATTAAAATACCTAAACCGCCTTTCAGTTTAGGTATAATACTTGTAATTGCAGGCCGTAAAATGCCAGGGATAGTTTTTACACTAAACATGGCACCAACAAGCATTGCACCGCTGTTGCCAGCAGATGAAAATGCACCAATTCCACCTTCCTTAAGCATTTTAAAGCCTACAGAAATGCTGGAATCGGGTTTTTGAACAATAGCTTTTGTGGGGTGTTCGCCCATGCCTATCACTTCGGTTGTATGAACAAACTCAAAATGATCAGGACTGAAATTATTTTCCTGAAGGATGCTGACCGCCTGTTCTTTATCACCGATAAGAACCAGTTGCTGGCCGGCCGACAGAGCCTTATAAGCCGCAATTGCCCCTAAAACCGTTGCTTTGGGAGCGAAATCACCGCCCATAATATCTAAGCCAATCTTCATTTCAGAAAATTAAACTTATGCTACAGCTGCTTTCTCAATCAGTAATTTACCGTTGTAGTAAACATTACCATCAACAGTATAAGCTCTGTGTGGTAAATGCACAGCGCCTGTTGTTTTGCAGGTAGTTAAAGTAGGAGCAACAGCTTTGTCATGTGTTCTGCGCTTATCTCTTCTTGATTTGGATATTTTACGTTTTGGATGTGGCATAAATCCTGTTATTTATTTATTTAAATTTTTGAGAGCATCCCACCGTGGGTCTGTTTTCTCATCTTGTTCACTATTTGCTGCCAGCTTGTTAAGGCTTTCCAGCATCTCTTTATCACAATAAGGGGTATTCCCCTCATCGTTGCATACCGTTATAAATGGCAGGGCAACGTTAATATATTCATATATCAGCCCTGCTATATTGATCTCATGATCATTTTTAGTAAGGATGATGATTTCTTCATCTTCACTTATTTCTTCTTCACCAAACTTAACAACCTGCTGCTCGGTAATATCCACCTGTTGCGGATATTGTGCCAAACATCTGTCGCAGTTTGCGTCTAATGTTCCTGAAATGTGAAAATTCAGGATAATCATAGTTTCCTGTCTTTCCAGTTCAACCTCACATTTTAAATCGGCCTTTTTTACCAACGAATATTCAAATTCGTCAAAAAAAGCATCTTTAACATCATAAGCAAACTGGTGCTTCCCCAGTTTCAGGCCGGTAAAAGGAATCGAGTAATTTCTTAGCGATTTCAATGAGCAACAATTAGCCCGCAAATGTAAGGATAAATATGATATTTGGAAAGTGTTTTTTAAAATAGGTTTTTTGATGTTTGAAGACCCTTTAAAAATGAAAAAGCCGACGCTAAATGTATCGGCTTTTTCATTTAGATTGAAGGAATTATTAGTTTTTAGTAGCTAAATCCCACCATAACCTTGTACCTCCGTTGTCGGGACCACCTAACAGGCTGATAGCTTTTGTTACTTCAGCAGCATTAGTTTGATATTCTTTTTGAGAGAAAGGAAGCCTTCTGATCATTATTTTAGTATCAATTGTTCCCTGGCTTGCATTGATAATTACAGGTAATAAAACAGGGTAATTAGTTCTTCTGAACTCAGCCCATGCTTCGTCTCCGTCTGGCCATAATGCTAACCATTTTTGAGTAATGATACGCTCAAGTTTACGTTGATAAGTATCCCCATCATTCCATTTAATAGTAATGGTACTTAAATTAGTTGAGCCTGCAGGTTCGTTATTAGTTGCACGAACAATATCAACAAATGGAGCTTCTGTACTGGTAGCATCAGTCAAATAGTTACCTAAAGGTACATTGCTTTGTGCAAATGAAAGCGTAATTCCTTGCTCATAAAATGATTGAGAGGTACCTCCGCCCATGTTCCATCCGCGCAATACGCCTTCTGCCTGCATAAATGATACTTCTGATGCAGCCATAAGCCTTATTGGAGATGTATTGGTCATATTAAATTTACTTGCTGGTGCATATTCAGTACTGTTGTCTAACAGGATGCCATTACGGATACCATGATAAACACTTTTGCCCGTTGCTGCAAGAGTATCCGGATTAGGAACAAAGTATGCTGCCAAGCGGGGATCATTATATCCCTTAAGGTAACATTCCATTGGTGCGCCCAAATTGGTATCGAGGTATTCATAACATACTGACCAAAATGGATTAGTAAAGGTTACACCGTTGGCTGCTTTTACATAAGCATTATCGGTGTTAGTGCTGATCAACCCTCCCGGATCACTCACTGCGGTTTCGGCCTGTGTTTTTGCTGTAGCCGGATCAACCATTGCAATGCGGATAGCCAAACGAAGCCTTAATGAGTTAGCAAACTTAATCCACTCTTTGTAATCACCACCATAAACCAAATCATATGGTTTAAAAGGCTGAATGCCTGGATTAGCTTTTACATATTGAGTTAACGTTTTAACTGCAAAATCAAGATCGGCAAAAAAAGTGGTATAAACTGTTTGCTGGCTATCATATGGAGTGGTAAGACCACCTTTTCCAACCTGTGTATATGGCATTGGGCCGTATACGTCAGTTACACGCTGCATGGCATCAACTTTAAGTATGTTTGCTACTGCTAAATAGTCCTGAGAGGTAGCTGAAACGTGAGCTTTTACTTGCACCCAATTAGCCATAATAGTTCCAAAACCAATGTCAAACGGGGCTGTATTCCAACCCGGGTTAAGCGCATACGTATGATTGTTAGGATTAAACCCAGCATCGCCGGTCATCATAAAGCCCGAAAAAATGTCTGCGTTAAGATTTTCCTGAACCTGGAAATTATAATTTACTGAGTTAACAATTCCCAATTGCATAGGCACCAGAAATGTACCCAGTCCTTCGCCGTCAATCTTCAGAAGCGAGTCAGTCGCATTATATTTATTAGTATTGTATTTTTCAAAATTCTTGGTACAAGACGACTGGAATAATGTAATAAATATAGCCGCAAGGGTTAGCATTGCGTCTAAATTCAATTTAAAATATTTCGTTTTCATATATCTTTTCATTTACCGGTTAATAATTAAAACTGAGCGTTTATTTTAAAACCTATACTTCTAACAGTAGGCTGGTTAAACACGTCAAGGCCCTGCAATCCATTTGCAGTTGATAAAGCAACATCCGGGTCAAAAGGAGCATCGTTCTTGATAAAGAATAAGTTACGTGCAACAAGCCCTATTCCTAAGCTTTTAATTTTATCATTAAACATGGCACCCGGGAAAGTGTAGCCAAAAGTAAGTTCGCGTAAACGGATATTGGTAGCGCTATAAAGGTATTGAGACGCAACACCGTTTCTACCGTCTATCAGATCATAATAAGATTTTGCATCAACCATTTTTCCATTTATGTTAACACCTCCGGCATTGCGTGCTGCGCCGGTAGCTGCTGATACACCGTATTGATCAAGTACAGCTTGAGTCATTGACACAACCTGTCCACCAAAACGGCCATCAATCAAAAAGCTTAAGCTAAATCTTTTGTAGTTAAATTGGTTTTCAAAACCTGCCAGGTAGTTTGGATTATAATTACCCACTTTTTCAAAATCCTGCGAACGAATAGGTAGGCCATTAGCATCCGTAATGTATTTTCCGCTGGCATCTTTCTCCAAAACATTTGAATAGATATCGCCATAGCTACCACCTTTTTGAACCCTCAAATCATAATAATCTGTTGATAAAGTAACATATTGAAGGCTTTGAGCAGCGCCTGTTGACGGATCAGTATATTCCAATACATCAAGAACCTTGCTCCTGTTTAGCGAAAAATTAACACTTGGTTTCCATGAAAAATCCCCCGATTTTAAATTGTAACCTACTGTCGCTTCTAAGCCTTGGTTTCTTACATCACCACCATTATAGTAATAAAGGCTATGTAATGTTGCTGCTGAAGGGATGATTGAGTATATCTGGTCTTTTGTATAGGTTTCATAAGCATTAATAGTTAAGGTAAGCTTATCCTGTAAAAATCTCAGATCAGTACCGATTTCATATGAACGAGTGTTTTCTGGCCTTAATGAAGAAAGCGGTGCTGCTCCTATAGCGTTGGTTTGTCCATTGCTAATAGCATAGGTGGGATTAGTAGCATACAGAATGGCGCTGGCACCATTACCAACGTTGGTTAAGTTAGCCCTTAATTTGGCAAAAGAAATGAATTCAGGGAGTTTAAAAATTTGGCTCAGTATTGCATTTAAACCAACCGACGGATAAAAGAAGTTATCCTTAGTGGTATATGCAAGACTCGAATCCCAATCATTTCTACCGGTAAGATCTAAAAATAATTCGTTTTTGTAACCTATTGAAGCCGTTCCAAACAATGATTGAATTTGGTTACGGTCATCATTCTGAATAGGAAATACTCTTGTATAATCAAGATTTGAAACTGAGAATACGTTGGCAAAGTTTAAGAGATAACCGGAAGAGTTTGAACCGGTGCTTTCGTTATTCTGTATGCTGGCGCCAAGGTTAGCATTAAATGAGAAATCGGAAACCTTTTTGTTAAAGTTAGCAATGAAATCAGCATAGGTTTGTGTTACTCCAGTAGGGTTATAGGTATAAGAACCATTAGGACCAACTATTGTGGTATTTGAAGTAGCAAATTCCTGTGCTTCATAAATATCATTTGAATGGTCAACCTTTATACGGCCCTGAATATTAAACCAGTCTGTAAACGTGTATTTTGCTGATACAGTACCCAAAATGCGACTTAAACGATCCTGATTGGTATTACGGTTAACTATCCAGTAAGGATTTTGAGTAGCAATGTCACTTACCTGATAAGGCCAGTTTTGAGCCATCAGGTTTCTGGTTGGGTCATAAACCGCGTAATTTGTTTTGTATTGATTAAAGTCGACACCACGCGGGAAGATGTACAAAGGTACTATAGGGTTGTAATAAAAACCCTGGCTTGGCCTGTCTTCTACATTCTGTGAAATATAGTTAGCCGAAATATCAAGCGTTAATTTGTTATTTAAGAACTGGCTGCTATTACGTACGGTGAAATTATATTTATCCAATTGATTGTTTGGAATTATACCGTTAGCATTTGTACTTTCAAACGAAAAATAGGTTTGGTTGGTTTGGTTGCCGGTTTGTACGGACAACGAATTGGTAAAAGTTTTGCCGGTATTATAAAACGATTTAGGGTCAAATGTTGATGGGTTAGCTAATTTTGTAGTAGCCCAGCTATCAATTGCACCTGGTGTTGCTTGTCCGTAAGTGTCTTGAAACTTAGGGATATCAAATGGATTCTCAAATGTTGTATTAGTTGAGAAGTTAATGATCGTTCTGCCCGCTACCCCTTTTTTGGTTGTTATTAAAATAACTCCATTTGCACCCTGGCTACCATATAAAGCAGCTGAGGCAGATCCCGGAAGAATGGTGATACTTTCGATGTCTTCTGAATTGAGGTTTTCAATAGCATCACCTCTGTCCATACCACCGAATACACTACTTATTTGTGTCGACTCTAATCTTGGCATTGGTATACCGTCAATAACAAACAGTGCATTATTATTGCCTGTAATTGATTTGTTACCACGTAGCACAACTTTTGTAGAACCTCCGACACCAGATGAACTTTTTGTTATTGAGGCCCCTGCAACTTTACCCGAAAGCGTATTAACCAGGCTTGGGTCTTTTACAGCATTAAGTTCATCGCCGCTAATGGTTTGTACGCCGTATGTAAGCGTTTTTGACTCTCTTTTGATACCTAAAGCTGTTACAACAACTTCCTTCAATGAGTTTGCAGATGATTTGAGTATTACATTTATAGCGGTTTCATCCCCAACTGTAATTTGTTGGGTTGCATACCCTATGTAGGTAAACACAAGTACATCGCCCGGGTTTGCATTTAACGTAAAAGCACCGTTAATGTCGGTTTGTGTTCCGGTTGTTGTACCTTTTATTGATACGGATACACCTACCAGCGCTTCGCCCGTTGAATCTTTTACAATTCCCTTGATCGGCGTGATCTCTGTTGATGAACCCGGATTACCGGTTACGATCAGCTTGTTTTTAAATAACGAAAAGTGTAAACCTGTTTGTCCTGTAATTTCGGCCAAAACATCTTTAACAGGTAGGTTTTTACAATTAATAGAAACAAGCTTTTCCGTGTTAAACTCGGTCCTGTCATAATGAATGTCAAGGCCGGTTTGCTTGCCTACACTTGCCAGCACGTTCTCCAATGGCTTCTTCACAACGTTAATAGTTAAGGTTGTGCTTTGGTCATTTGCGTTGCTGAGTGTTTCGGGCTGTGCTGCAGAGGTGCCTACCGGGGCCAGTAGTACCGCAATGCAGCAGATCTTCAAAATTTGTAAAGTGATTTTCATATTATAGTTTGATTAGTTTGCTAATTAAGTGTGATGTTGTTTTTATTTATGCTACAATTTATCCCTTCGGTAAGGCATACTGTTTTTAACACATCCGCAAGTGATTCATCCTTAAAGGCGCCCGTGTAACTCCAGTTAACACGGCTGCTTTTATTTACAATAACTACGTTGAAGTGATTTTCAATAGCGTTTAAAACTTCATCAGTAGGGGCATCTTTAAATGATAAAACACCATCTTTCCATGAGGTGATAGGGGTTTCATCATCAAAGTTGGATTTTACAAGCGTGCCTGATTGTTTGTTAAGTACGATTTGCTGGTGCGGCATCAATATTTTGGTAATTGCCTTGCTTGCAGGATGCAGATCATCAACCCTTATTTTACCATGGATTAATGAAATAGATACCTTATGCTCGCCGGCATAACTGCGAATGTTAAATGCTGTGCCCAGCGCGGTAGTGGCAAATTTGCTGGTATAAACCGTAAATGGGCTTGTTTTATCTTTAGCAACATCAAACAGCGCCTCGCCTTCATCAAGGTAAATAGGGCGTTTATGGTTGGTGAATTTTACGGGGTAACGCAAACGGCTGGAAGCATCAAGCGTAATGCGGCTGCCATCGGTAAGGTTAAGGTGCTTTATAACGCCTTTTTGGGTTTGTACATATACCCAGCCGTTTTTAATATACTCACTAACGCCCGGTTGTGAAGCTACCGTATTGCCGGTTTGCTTTTTTAAGTTCAACGCCCAAATAGTTGCTATAGCGCTAAATAAAACCAATAACGTAGCTGCTATCTGCATGAAATTGATTTTCCTGGTACGGCCAATAACCGGTTTTTCACTGATGACCGTATCTATGCTCAGTTTTGTGTTTTTTAGCTGAACATCAATAAAATCATCATTAAAATGAGCAACGTCATCAATATTTATTTCGGCCAGCCATTTATCAATAGCATCTTTTTCTGCAATGGTGCAGGTGCCTTGTCTATACTTTTCGAGCAGTTTTTTTATTTGATCTGTATTCAATTTACCTTTTGTTTAACTGGTAGTCGAACAAAGGAGGCAATGGTACTATCGGATTTTAAATTTTTTTTTTGAAGAATGAATAATTCGAGATGATGGAACATAATTCAACAACCGGTGAGATATTTTAAAACCATTCCATTCTGATTCTCTTGTAAAATTGTAAACTACGCTATATTGCCTTGTTAAATTGTAAGATATAGTGTATTATTGCCTTGTAAAAATGTAAAATAAGTACACTTATTGCCTTGTGAAAATGTATTTACCTAGAAAAATCGATCAGGAACTAACCTTATGGCGAAATGAAAAAGAAGGTAAACCTTTGTTATTACGTGGGGCCAGGCAAGTAGGTAAATCTACAGCTGTAAGAGAATTAGCAAAACAATTTGATAACTACCTTGAAGTTAACTTTGAAGAGCAAAGGCGCGTTCATAGTTTATTTGAGGGTGACTTAAACCCCAAAGAATTATGCGAAAACTTATCTATACTATATAATGTTCCAATTATCCCCGGTAAAACCTTGTTGTTTTTTGATGAGATACAGGTTTGTATCCCTGCCATTTCCTCTTTGCGCTTCTTTTATGAGAAATACCCTGAGCTTCATGTAATAGCCGCGGGTTCGTTGCTGGAATTTGCCCTTGCTGAAACGCCATCTTTTGGCGTGGGCCGCATCAGGTCACTTTTTGTATATCCATTATCATTTGACGAATACCTTACCGGAATAGGTGAATTACAACTTTTAGCAGCAAAAAAAGGGGCGACATATCAAAGACCGCTGGCAGAACCAGTACATCAGAAATTGCTTAACCTTGTTAAGCGGTTTTTAATATTAGGGGGCATGCCCGAGGTGGTAGCCTCTTTTGTACAGCATGGTGATATTAATCGATGCGGACAGGTTTTGGATGATCTGATCACCTCCTTAAAAGCAGATTTCGTCAAATACAAAAAAAAGGCTCCTTTTTTGCGTATTTCAGAAGTATTCGATTCGGTAGTCCAGCAGGCAGGCGGTAAATTTATCTACACAAAAGCAGCTACAGAAGCTAATCATAAACAGATCAGGGAAGCCGTTGATTTGTTAGTGATGGCAGGGTTGGTGATCCCTGTTACGCATACTGCCGCAAACGGCCTGCCATTGGGTGCGGAGGCTAATCCGAAGAAACGTAAAATGCTACTGCTGGATACGGGCATCTTTCAACGTTTACTGGGTTTGCAGTTAGCAGAAATATTATTCGGAGATGATTTTGATACTATTAATAAGGGCGCCATTGCTGAACAATACGTTGGATTGGAGCTATTGAAGTCCGCCTCTTGTTACCGGCAGGAAAATCTATACTTCTGGCATAGAGAGGCCAAGAGCAGTAATGCCGAAGTTGACTATGTGATCCAGCAAAAAGAAAATATTGTGCCTATCGAAGTAAAGTCAGGAAAGAAAGGCTCGATGCAAAGCCTTTTCCTGTTTTTATCAGAAAAGAAGGCTCCGGTGGGTGTCCGCTTTTCACTGGAAAATTATTCGGCATACCAAAATATTCAAGTTTACCCCCTTTATGCAGTATCCGAATTGTTTCATCGGGGAATGTGAAAATGCTCCATTGCGTTCTGTTATTATATGATTTACATAAAGAAAATACATGAAAAGAACAGCAGCAGGATATCAATACTTATATAATTGATCCGTAGAATGCGTAAAGCTTTTGAGATTTGGTTTTTTACGGTTTGTGGCGATAGGTTTGTTTTGCTGGCAATATCGCGGGTGGTTTGGTGTTTAAAGCGGCTTAGGATAAAGATCTCCCGCATCCGTTCTGGAAGGTTGTTAACCGCAGTTTCTATTTCTTCCAGTTTTTTCCGGTTATCAATACGGTCTGTAATGGTTGACGGATCAACAATAATATAGTCGGCTAAGTTGGCGAGGTATTTTTGGTATTTGGCGTCCTTGCGGTATAGGTCTACAATTTTATAGCGGGCAGCCTGATATAAATATGCTTTTAGTGAAATTTCAATTTGCAAGTCGTCTCTTTTTTCCCAAAGGGTGATAAAAATATCCTGTAACACATCATTACAAAGTTCAGGATCTTTTAATTTGTGGAGGAGGTAAATGTATAAAGGCTTGCTGTAATAATGGTAAATAGCATCAAAAGCCGAAGAGTTATTTTCCTTCAGCCCATCAAGCAATTCTTTTTCAATACGATCAGTTACCATTTACCAGAAAGGTATAAGGCTTTAAAGGTAAAGATTTTATAATAGGAATTTAACAAAAAACGCATTGAAAATACACTTTTTGCCTTAATGCCTTAGTGTATTTAATACAAAAAGATACCCATTAAAATGTTGGTTTTAATGGGTAAATAAGATGTTTCGGTAAGGTGTTTTTGCAAACAAATTTAATCCCTGTCGCGGCTGAGTTTGGTTATAGCTAACGGGTTTTCATTCAGTTCAACCGTTTCGCGGCGGTGTTTTACAATATGGATGGCCGCAAATAATGCCTCGCGGAATGAAATCTCTGATGCCTGGTTTTTGCCGGCAATATCATAAGCGGTACCATGATCGGGTGAGGTGCGTACAAACTTGAGCCCTGCGGTAAAGTTTACACCCGATTCAAACGCAATTTGTTTGAATGGGATCAGTCCCTGGTCGTGGTACATGGCCAGTACGGCATCAAACTGCAGGTAGCTGCCATTTGCAAAAAAGCCGTCGGCAGAGTAAGGGCCAAAAGCCAGTATATTATTGTTGCGGGCTTCTTCAATAGCCGGGATAATTACTTTTTGTTCTTCATCGCCAATGAGCCCGTTATCGCTTGCATGTGGGTTTAAACCCAATACAGCAATTTTAGGTTTACGAACCCAGAAATCATTACGGAGACTATGATCCATCAATTTTAATTTTGCCAGTATCTTTTCTGTGGTAATGCTTTCGGCAACTTTAGCAATGGGGATATGCCCGGTAACTACACCCACACGCAGGGTATCGCTCACCAAAAACATCAGCGACTCGCCCGCGCCGTCACGTTCCTGCAGATATTCGGTATGCCCGGGGAAATTAAACTGATCGCTTTGTATATTATCTTTATTAATGGGGGCTGTAACCAGCGCATCAATTTCGCCGCTAACCAAATCATTGGTGGCACGCTCTAACGAGATAAAGGAGTATTTGCCAATGGCTGCATTAGTAATACCGGGCTCAATTTTAACATCCTCCTCCCAGCAGTTAATCATGCTTGGCCTTCTATGCTCTTTTTTGCTGATGGCTTCGGCAGGGCTATTGATCACCGCAAAGTTAAGGTCATCAATATGTGTGGTACGGCGGTAAAACGATGCCAGCTTGGTATGACCATACACAATTGGGGTACAATAATCATAAATACGGCTATCGGCCAGGGTTTTTATTATTATCTCTAATCCAATACCGTTTACGTCGCCTATACTTATCCCTATTTTAATTTTCTCGCTCATGTTAGTTTTATGATTACACCGATTGTAAAATGATTACACCGGGTTTATTTGTCAGTTTGTCATTGGTCATTTTTTATAGCGGAAATAGTCTGATATTTCAGCCATTACAACTCTTTTAACCCTTGCAACTTTTGGCAACTAAACCACAAATAAAAAGATTTTAAGCTTATAGTTTCTTATTAAAGCACAAATATGCCTTAATTTGCTCAAATATTTGATTAATAATGACATTGGTAAGAGCAAAAAAACATCTGGGACAGCATTTTCTTACTGATAAAAATATTGCTGCAAAAATAGTGGATAGTTTGCGCCCCGATAACGGGTACAAACAAGTGCTGGAAGTTGGCCCGGGTATGGGCATCCTTTCTGATTTTTTATTGCAAAAAACCGAATACGAAGTTTCTCTGATTGATATCGATACAGAATCATACCTGTATCTGCAAAAAAAATATCCTGCTTTAGGAAGTCGGCTAATTAATGCTGATTTTTTGGATATGGATTTTGCAGCGTATTTTACCGGGCCCATGGCTATTATTGGTAATTTTCCGTATAATATATCGTCGCAAATACTTTTTAAGGTACTTGATAACCGGCAGCAGGTTATTGAAGTGGTAGGCATGTTTCAAAAAGAAGTTGCCGAGCGTTGTGCTTCCAAAGCCGGCAGTAAAGAGTACGGTATACTAAGCGTTTTTTTGCAGGCTTATTACAAAGTTGAGTACTTGTTTACAGTGAAAGCGGGCGTTTTTAATCCACCGCCAAAGGTATTATCGGCAGTAATACGGTTAACCCGCAACCCAACCCAAATGCTAAACTGCGATGAAAAACTGTTTTGGCAGGTAGTAAAAGCGGGCTTTAATCAGCGGCGCAAAACATTGCGCAATGCGCTGTCGTCCTTAATCAACAAAGAAAAAATGACCGACGAACCTATGCTTGATTTAAGAGCAGAGCGTTTAACTGTGGATGATTTTGTGAAATTGACAAATAATATTACAGCCAACAGGTAATTCCATAAAATTAAAACTTCAGGAATATTTTCTTCACTGTTAAATGCATAAATTAGTGACTTATCTAAAAATCGCTGATTTATGTTTAAAAACATACTGCTCATTACCCGCCGCACATTACTTAAAAATAAAACTTATTCATTAATAAATATTGCAGGCTTAACACTGGGTATAGCATCTTTCATATTAATTAGCGCCTATGTTAACTTTGAAAAAAGTTACGACCGTTTTTTTAAAGATGCTGATGGTATTTATCGTGTTGAAAGCAGTTTTTATAAAGACAGCCAGATAACAGACAACTGGCCCACCAGCACCAATGGTTACGCTACCGCTATGAAAGCTAATTTCCCAGAAATAGCTTCAATTGTGCGTATTAACTGGAACAACTCCGAAAGGGTGATCCGTTATAACAATATTCAATACCGTGAAGAACACGTTTGCTTTGCAGATACCAACTTCTTTTCCTTTTTCTCCTATCCGCTTTTAAAAGGTGATCCTAAAAAGGTGTTGAAAGAAGTAAATACAATGGTTATTTCTGAATCAGCCGCAAAAAAATATTTTGGAAATGCTGAGCCAATAGGGAAGATCCTGGAAGTAAATACACTTAACAACTCCATACATTGTATGATAACCGGTGTGTTTAAAGATGTGCCAAAAAATTCAACAATGCAGTTTAACTTCCTCATATCATGGAGTACATCGCCTGTATTTATAAGGGATTTTTGGTATATTCATGAGAGTTATACTTTTTTAAAGTTAAAACCGGGAGCCAATATACACGCCGTTGAAGACAAATTCCCGGCACTGGCCGAGCGTTATAAAAGCGGCCCATCAATGAAAGATCTTAAATGGGCCATCACCCTTGTGCCGTTAACAGAGATCCATCTTAACCCGGCCAAGCAGTATGAAATTGAGGCAAAAGGCAATCGTTTTGCAGTGAAGTTTTTAGGGATTATCGCTTACATTATATTGCTTATTGCCTGTGTAAACTATATTAACCTTGCAACTGCAAAAGCTGTTGACCGCGCCCGTGAAGTGGGTATAAGAAAAGTAAATGGGGCAAATTCTGTGCAACTGCTTTTTCAATTCCTTTTTGAATCATCCATACTTACAGGTATTTCCCTGGTGCTTGGTATTTTAATAGTAATGCTGATAGCAAACTTGCTGCCGCAAGTATCGTTTGGGTTGCTTTTCAATAAAGGTCTGTACTTACAGGTTTTATCGGTTTTTATGGTGAGCATTCTTTTTTCGGGTGCATACCCGGCAATATTGTTATCGAGACTAAAACCGGTAAATGTTTTAAAAGGACGGTACAGTTTTTCAAAAACAGGCACTATACTCCGTAAGGGCATGGTTGCATTTCAGTTTGCTGCCTCACTATTGCTTATAGCGGGCACTTTTGCTGTATACCGGCAAATTATTTACATGGGCAAACAGCAGCTGGGTGTAAATGTTGAGCAAACACTGGTGATAAAAACACCGGTGAATGCCCCACAATATGCACAAAAGGTACAGAGTTTTAAACAGGCAATTCAAAGTATACCGGGGGTTACCGGGTTTACTGCATCGGGCGCGGTACCCGGCAAAGCAGTAGGTGAATTTTTAGCCGATCGCAGATTTGGTGCGTCAAAAAGCGAAGAACGTACTTATGAAATGCTAAAGGTTGACCATGATTTTATAAAGAATTATAATTTACAGATGGTTGCCGGCCGGGCCTTTGATAAAAGCCGGCCAACCGACTCAACGGCTGTTGTAATAAACCAGGCCGCAGTAAAACAATTTGGCTTTGCATCTGACGAGGCGGCTGTGGGCCAACAAGTATGGCTGGAAACTAAAGATAAAAGTCCCGATTTGATTATTGGGGTAGTGAAAGATTATCACCAGCAATCGCTTCAGCAAAATTATACACCTGTGGTGCTGTTTATGGATCCTGCATTTAAGTGGATTCCCGAAAATTATTACTCCATAAAATTTAACAGCAGCAATCAGAATGATATAATTGCCGGTGCCAAAAGCGTTTGGAATAGCTATTTTCCTGAATCAACATTCGATTGGTTTTTTCTTGATGATTTTTATAACCGGCAATATCAGCAGGATCTGCAATTTGGTAAGTTGTTTTTGCTTTTTTCGTCACTGGCTATCTTCATTGCGTGTATGGGGTTGTTTGGTTTAACTGCCTACTCCACCTCACGAAGGATAAAAGAGATAGGCGTGAGAAAAGTAATGGGCGCTTCGGTAAGCAACATCATTACTATACTCACTTTAGATGCTGTTAAGCTGGTGCTGTTTTCGGGCTTAATAGCCCTGCCATTGGCCTACCTGTTTATTCAACAGTGGCTCAACGGTTATGCTTTCAGGGCTGTTTTAACCTGGTGGCAGTTTGCAATACCACTGGCAGCATTGCTGTTAATTTCTGTAGCAACTATTGCTTACATCACTTTTAAGGCTGCTGTGGTTAACCCAATTAAATCATTACGTGATGAATAAATAATTAAGCAGCATATTTTTATCTTTAATCTAATAAAAGATAGTCACGGCCGATGAAACACACAAAACTGACGTTAATTATATTCATAAATATTTACTGGTTAATATCCTTTGCTTATGCCCAAAGGAAACTTGTTGAGCATATTGTATCAACCCAAACAGTTGTGCTCCGCTATCAAACACAAACGGATACGTTAAGAATCCCCATCGTATCAGATAAATATCCTGAACTAAAAAAAGCATTATCCGGTAAAAATATATTTGATGGCGATGATCTTGCCACTGTGATAAAAAATTACGGATCATGCGGATGCGGTATGACCGGGTTGGATTATGATGTAACGTTTGACAGTAAAGGCGTCATATCCGTGATTTTATACTATAATACGATGGCGGCTTATCCTGATAGCTATCAAAGATGGATAACATTGGATATTAAAACGGGGCAGGTATATCCTATAACAAAAGAGATAAATGCCAGGGGGCTTAAATGGATTTTTGATAGCTATAAAATTACCCTAAGGAAAAGGATTGACGCCGATAAGAAAACTAATGACGACGAGAATGTTGACGAATATAATAACCTAAAAGAAACCGTTGACAGCCTTGGACGGGATGAGTTATTTGGAAAATACGTTTTTACCCCAAAAGGAATCATGTTTTCGATTGAAAAGATATTGCCACATGTGATAGAAACCTTTGAACCCGACCGCGACTGGATTGTCCCGTACAACAAGTTAAAAGATTACAAAACAGCAGGCGCCGTAATATTGCATTAAGCCCGGTTGCAAACTGGCTTAATTGTCATCTTTGTTGATAAAAATTACAGAATCCAGCCAAGTAATCCCCTCATTTTATAATTTTACATTTTTACTTAAAATACCGTTCTGTTGAAAAAAAGTATTCTTATTGTTGATGATATTCACCCTGTTTTTATTGAACAGGTAGAGGCTGCAGGCTATCACTGCGATTATAAACCATTAATAAAGCCCGATGAAGCGCTGCAAATTATAGGCAATTATGAGGGGCTGGTAATGCGCTCAAAATTTAAATTAAACAGGGAATACCTTGATGCCGGTAAAAACCTGCGCTTTGTTTGTCGTGCCGGGGCCGGGATGGACAATATTGATGAAGCCTACGCTGCCGAAAAAGGCATAACCCTGATAAACGCATCCGAAGGCAATATGGATGCTGTTGGCGAACATGCCATTGGCCTGTTGCTTGCCCTGATGAATAATTTTAACACCGCCGATGCCGAAATACGGGCAGGAAGTTGGAAACGCGAAGCAAATCGGGGTTATGAGCTTAAAGGCAAAACGGTAGGCATTATAGGCTACGGCTTTATGGGGCGCAGCTTCGCAAAAAAGCTATCGGGCTTTGAGGTTAACGTAATTGCTTACGACAAATATAAAACCGGCTTCAGCGATCAGTATGCCCGTGAAGTTAGTATGGAAGAGATTGTAAAGCACAGCGATGTTTTGAGCCTGCACATTCCCTTAACGCCCGAAACCAGTGGTATGGTTAACGAAGAATACTTGTTTCATTTTAAAAAGCCTATATTTTTAATTAACACAGCACGCGGTAAAGCAGTACAAACCCGAGCGGTGCTAAATGCTATAAAACAAGGCAAAATTTTAGGCGCCGGTCTGGATGTGCTCGAATCAGAGAAATTTCCGGCACTGGCCGAACAGGAATGGTTTAACGAGCTCAAACAATCAGGCAAAGTGATCCTAACCCCACACGTTGCCGGCTGGACCTTTGACTCATATCGCAAATTAAGCGAAGTAATGGCGGAGAAGTTGAAGAAGTTCATAGTTCAAGGATCATAGTTCATAGCCGGATAATGCTAATGATTATTCTTTATTGATAACTGCTCCGGCTATGAACCATTAACTGTCAACCATTAACCAAAACAACGTTGTCAATCAACCTTGTTTTACCAACTTTTGCGGCAACCAGGGCTACAATTGTTTTGGCGTTTTCGTTGGCTGGTAATAAGGTTTCACCGTCAGCAATTTCAAAATAATCGAGTTCTACTCCCGATTCCGCGTTGATCATTTGTTCGGCGTGGCTTTTTAGTTTGGGCATTTTGGCTATGTCAAAATTGTCTTTAACCCAGTTCAGTGTTTTGGATAGAACGAGGCTGTGGCGGCGGTCGTCGGTAGTTAAATGGATATTCCTTGAGCTCATGGCCAACCCGTCGGTCTCGCGTTTAATTGGGCACATCACCAGCTTTACCGGCATGTTTAAAAGTTCAACCATTTTACTGATCACCGAAAACTGCTGATAGTCTTTTTGGCCAAAAAAAGCTTCATCGGGCTTAACAATATTAAACAGTTTGTAAACAACCTGCGTTACCCCCTGGTAATGGCCCGGCCTGAATTTGCCTTCGAGCAAAAACTCGAGTTGGCCAATGTTTAAATGCCATTGTTCATTACCATCATACATTTCGGTAACGGGCGGGTTAAACAGTACATCGCAGCCAGCCTGCTCAAGCATTTCAATATCGGCCTCAATGGTGCGCGGGTATTTTTCCAGATCCTTAGGATCATTAAACTGACTTGGATTAACAAAAATGCTGCATACAGTAATGGCATTACGTTGCTTTGCCAGCTCAATTAATGACAGATGGCCCTGGTGCAACGCACCCATTGTAGGCACAAAACCAATGGTTTTGTTGGCGGTTTTTATTTGAATCAGGTGCTGCTGCAGGCTGTTTTTGGTTGTAAAAACTTTCAATGTTTGTTTTATAAAGTAATGTGCTTTCGCACGTTTATTTCTTTTATTGTGCCTTGTGCTTGCCTTTTGATTTATATTTTAATTTTAAGGCAATTTGCGGCGCGTAATCGGGCAAAGTTGTATAACTTATTAAATATTACCAAAAGTTACTTGCATAAATCGTTGCCAGTTCATATAATAATGCTTATATTTGCAAACTCAAATTTTTAGGCTTCTTAATTTTAATTTAATACTGATATAGTGATGGGTAAATCTAAGCTCTTGTTTATAACTCACGAAATGTCTCCCTTCCTTGAACTCTCAAAAATTTCTGAAATCACCCGCCAGCTTCCGCAGGCAATGCAGGAGAAAGGTTACGAAATTCGTATCCTGATGCCGCGTTTTGGAAATATCAATGAGCGTAGGAACCGTTTGCATGAAGTGATCCGTTTGTCTGGCATGAATATCATTATTAATGACAATGATAACCCATTGATCATTAAAGTGGCATCAATACCAGCAGCTCGTATGCAGGTGTATTTTTTGGATAACGAGGAGTACTTTCAGCGGAAACATGTGTTTGCCGACAAAGACGGAAAATTTTATGCTGACAATGATGAACGCATGATATTTTTCTGCAAAGGTGCGTTGGAGACAGTGAAAAAATTAGGATGGGCCCCGGACGTGATTCATTGTCACGGATGGATGAGCGCATTGGTACCGGCTTATTTGAAAACAACTTATAAGGACGATCCGACATTTAAAAATTCAAAAATCATTTATTCAATTTACGAAAATGATTTTACTGAAAAGCTTAGTGCTGACTTTTCTCAAAAAGCAGTTATGGGCAATATGACTGAAAAGCATACAGATGTTTACAAACCAGCGTCAAATTCGGCTTTATACGGCGGTGCTATTCACTACAGTGATGGTATTGTTTTAGGCAGCGAGAATATTGATGATGAAGTGTTAAATATTGTTAAAAACAGCAATAAATCGGTTTTAGAATTTAATTCTACCGCGGATTTCGAAAATTATTACAATTTTTACGACGAAATTGCTAATGAGGAATTGGCACATGTTGTATAAGCTTTGATATCATATATGAAATTTTTCCGCTTAGACTTATTGACCCTGTTGATAAGTCTTTTTATTTTGAATAGTTGTAAAAATCAGGATGCCATCGGATTGGGTGCGCAAACGACCGCTCAGCAAAATGGTACGCTGGTAGATACTTCAACGGTTGCTGCGTATACAGTTTCTGAGGATTCTGTTATAACATCGGGCTCGCTTGGGAAAAACCCTTTGGCGTTTTTTAATGATCCTGCTTTCGGTTTAACTACATCTGATCTGGCAACGGATCTTAATTTACCGGATCAGGCCCCTTATACACTGCCCACAGGAACAGTTTATATCGACTCGGTAAGACTTATACTTGGGTATGCTGATGGTTCCTATGGCGATTTGCTGACATCAACCTATACCGTCAACGTTTACCAGTTAAAAGAAAATTTTAAGGCTGGAGTTAGCTATTATAACACCAAAACATGGGGTGTTACCTCAACCTTACTGGGAACAAAGACATTTACGCCAAGTCCCAATGATTCGGTAAAAATTGAGAATATAATTACCGGCGCACCTGATACGCTTAGAAAGGTTTATCCGCAAATACGTATCACAATAGATCCAAACTTTATTAGCCAGAATCTATTTAATGCGAATGGCGTTTATCTGGGTTCGAATGCTGTGTTTACCAATAATATAAAAGGGTTATATTTAACGCTCGATCGTACAAAAACAACCGGGCAGGGAGGGATCATCATGTTAAAATCTACAGATTCGATTGCTGTTTATTATCGCTCTGTACAAGGAACAACTATTGATACTACCCAGGTATATTTGCCTATTACCAATATGGCGGCTTCTATTAGCCATACATACCCAGCAGCAATTAGAAATGCTATTAACAACTCAAGTTCACAGGGCCTTGTTTATTTACAGGGACTGGCTGGCTTAAGAGCTAAAATCAGTTTTCCAAACCTGTTGTCTAAGTTAAGGGCTGACTTGGCTGCAACTGGTAACGATATTGTGTTAAACCGCGCCGAGTTGGTAGTAACGGCAAGTCCGGGAACAAACATTCCTTATTCGCCGCTTCCTAAAATTACTATGTATAAGCTCGATTTGGCTAACCAACGAACATTGGTTCAAGATGCTAATTCAACAGGTGATCCGCGCGCCCAAGGGGTAGGTATTTTTGGTGGATATTACAACAAAACCACGCATGATTACCATTTTATAATAACGGCTTACCTACAGGATCTTTTGAGCGGTAAAACAGTTGATTATGGTACTTATATTGCACCTGTTGACACCACAAATACCAGCTCTGTTGATATAGCTCCAACAACACAGGTTGCTGCGCGTACAGTTGCTATAGGCGGAAATTCATCATCGCCTTATAAAATGAAATTAAATATTATTTATACCAAAATTGCTAAACAGTAATTTTGACGGCTTAAGTTGGGGTTAAATATTCACCCTGGTATAAAGATTTTCTAAAATCCGGAAGTGGTGCTTTAAAATGCAGGACTTCCGGATTTTTTGTTTTTATGACGTTTTATGAATGACTTAATTTATAAGTATACTATACTTTTTAAAAAACTTTAATATTGGCCGACGGGGCCGTTTTACATCTCTTTGGCCCTAATCTTATTACTTTTGTGCCAATAAATTAAAAAAATTTGTATGTGCGGAATTGTTGGTTATATAGGTTTCAGGGATGCTTATCCCATAATTATTAAAGGCTTACACAGATTGGAATACCGGGGTTATGATAGTGCCGGTGTATCGATATTTAACAAGGAACTTAAGGTTTATAAAAAGGCCGGCAAAGTGAGTGACCTTGAAAATTTTGTTAAGGATGTTGATTTGAGCGGAACGATAGCCATGGGCCACACCCGCTGGGCAACCCACGGCGCACCTAATGATCGTAATTCGCATCCGCACTCATCAGGCAATCGTAAGCTTACCATTATACATAACGGTATAATTGAAAACTACGGTATTATTAAAGAGACGCTGATAAACAAGGGGCATGTTTTTAAAAGCGATACCGATACCGAAGTTTTAATTCATTTGGTTGAGGATATTCAGGATGAAACAGGATTGGACCTCCGTGAAGCTGTGCGCGTGGCTTTAACAAAGGTGATAGGCGCTTATGCCATTGTAATAATGAGTGCCGACGAACCTGATTTATTAATAGCTGCCCGCAAAGGCAGCCCCATGGTAATTGGTGTAGGCAAAGGCGAATATTTTATAGCATCGGATGCTACGCCTATTGTGGAATATACCAAAAACGTGATTTATTTAAATGATAACGAGGTAGCTTATATCCGCCGCGAAGACCTGCTGATTAAAAATATTGACAACATAGTACAAACCCCATATATACAGGAGCTTGATCTGAAGCTTGAAACGCTTGAGAAAGGCGGTTACGATCACTTTATGCTAAAGGAGATCTATGAGCAGCCGCGGTCAATCCGAGATTGTATGCGTGGTCGTATTTACCCGCAGCAGGGTAAAGTACAGCTGGGCGGGATAAAGGAATATACTGAGAAGCTTAAAAATATCGACAGGATCATTATTGTAGCCTGCGGTACCTCATGGCATGCCGGTTTGGTGGGCGAATATCTGATAGAAGAACATGCACGTGTACCTGTGGAAGTGGAATACGCTTCGGAATTCAGATACCGGAACCCAATTATTACCGAAAAAGATTTGGTAATAGCCATTTCACAATCAGGCGAAACAGCCGATACCATGGCAGCCATTGAGCTGGCGAAGGAAAAAGGCGCTACCATTTTTGGTATATGCAATGTTGTTGGTGCTTCTATTCCGCGTACTACACATGCCGGGGTTTATACCCATGCAGGCCCGGAGATAGGCGTTGCTTCAACCAAAGCTTTTACTGCCCAGGTTACTGTTTTAACGTTGATGGCATTTTACATCGCGCAGCAAAGAGGCACCATTACCCAAAGTAAGCTGGTTGAACATTTAACCGAACTGAACTCAATCCCAGAATTGGTTGAGCGTGCGTTGAAATCAAACGACCACATCAAAAAAATAGCGGCTAAATTTAAAGATTCAACCAATTGTTTGTTTTTAGGTAGGGGTAGCTCGTTCCCTGTTGCGTTAGAGGGTGCTTTAAAGCTTAAGGAGATCTCCTACATTCATGCGGAAGGTTATCCTGCGGCTGAAATGAAACACGGTCCAATTGCCTTAATTGACGATGACATGCCGGTTGTATTTATTGCAACCAAAGATTCATCATACGAAAAAGTGATCAGCAATATTCAGGAAGTAAAAGCCCGCAAAGGACACGTAATTGCCATTGTTACCGAGGGTGATACCGAAGTTAAAAGCATGGCCGATTACGTAATAGAAATACCCGAAACCGATGAGGCTTTTGTGCCGCTATTGGCCACCATCCCGTTACAACTATTGGCCTATCACATTGCCGTAATGCGCGGCTGCAACGTTGACCAGCCCCGTAATTTAGCGAAATCTGTTACGGTGGAATAGAAGTTCATGGTTAATAGTTAATAGCCTATAGTTTGGGTTGTTAGATAGTACGAAAAGTTAATAAAAAGCCGGCATTCAAGAAACGAATTACCGGCTTTTTACTATGATCTATGAACCATCAACCATCAACAGAACTAAGCGTGCTGCGCCATTGATTTCATGGCTTCGTCCATATCTAACTGCAGGCCTTTGGCAATGGCCATTCCAAGGCCAATATCGGCTCTGAACCAGTGGCAAAGCTGTCTGTTGATTATCAGCTCTTTTTTAGGACCATCTATACCGCTCATGGAGTGAGCAATGTTTTTTATCAGGTCGTGCTTAGCTTCATCAGTCATTAAACGATATAAATTGCCCGGTTGGGTATAGTGATCGTTTTCGCCTTCGGCATTGCGGTCGTACCAATCGGCCACTCCGGTTCCTAAATCCCATGATGGTTCTTTGTAAGCGGGGTCGGCAACAATATCATCAAAGCTATTTGGCGAATAGTTTGGCGCTGAGCCGCCATTACCGTCAACGCGCATATAGCCATCGCGCTCATAGTTATTTACAGCAAACGGACATCGGTTAACCGGGATCTGCTCGTAGTTGCCACCCAAACGATGACGATGTGCATCGGGGTAAGAAAGCAAACGGCCCTGCAACATTTTATCGGGCGAATAACCAATACCATCAACCACGTGAGCCGGTGCAAAAGCTGATTGCTCAACATGTGCAAAATAATTATCCGGATTTTTGTTTAGCTCCAATACGCCAACATCAATCAGCGGGAAATCGGCATGCGGCCACACCTTTGTAAGGTCAAACGGATTCCAGGTATAGGTTTTGGCCTGTTCTTCAGTCATTACCTGAATCTTTAATTTCCATTTCGGGAAATCGCCGTTATCAATATGGGTTAAAAGATCATGCTGGGCAAAGTCGGGGTTTTTGCCGCGCATTTCACCGGCTTCCTCATCAGTAAAATTTTTGATGCCCTGCTGTGTTTTAAAGTGGAATTTAACCCAGTTACGTTCATTATTAGCATTGATCATTGAAAAAGTATGACTGCCGAAACCGTCCATGTGGCGATAACCGTAAGGCGTACCCCTGTCAGACATCAGGATAGTTACCTGGTGCAAACTTTCGGGGTTTAGCGACCAGAAATCCCACATCATGGTGGCGCTTTTGCAATTGGTATACGGATCGCGCTTTTGGGTATGGATAAAATCACTGAATTTTTTAGGGTCTTTTACAAAAAAGACAGGGGTGTTATTTCCTACCAGGTCCCAGTTACCCTCTTCGGTATAAAATTTTAAAGCAAAACCACGTGGGTCACGTTCAGTATCTGCTGAGCCTTTTTCGCCGCCTACTGTAGAAAAACGCAGGAAGGTTTTTGTTTCCTTACCAATGGTATTAAAAAGTTTGGCCTTGGTATATTTTGAAATATCGTGTGTAACGGTAAATGTGCCATAAGCACCCGATCCCTTGGCGTGTACAACCCGTTCCGGAATGCGTTCGCGGTTAAAATGAGCCATTTTTTCGTGCAGGATAAAGTCTTGCAACAAAATGGGACCTCGTGGCCCAACAGTCATGGAGTTTTCATTCTCAACATACGGTATACCCGATGCCGTAGTTAACTTTTTCTTATTCGTTTCCATATAGGTTTGTTTTAGATTATATCAAACTTCATTATAATTTTTCAATAGAAAAAATCAATAATTGCTATATTTGAATAGAGGAAATCTATATGACCATCACCCAGCTCGAATACATTGTAGCAGTTGATACTTACAGAAGTTTTGTATCAGCAGCCGAAAAATGTTTTGTTACCCAACCAACTCTGAGCATGCAGGTGCAAAAACTGGAGGATACACTGGGTGTTAAGATATTTGACCGCAGCAAGCAGCCCGTAACCCCTACCGAAATAGGCATTGAGATTATCACACAAGCGCGGATATTATTATCAGAAAGCGAGAAGATCAAAGAGATCATTACCGACAGAAAAAAGGAATTATCGGGCGAGTTAAAGGTGGGTATTATCCCAACTATCGCACCTTATATTTTGCCAAAAATACTGCATGGTTTTATCGAGAAATACCCGCAGGTAAAACTGATTGTGTGGGAGCAAACCACCGAACAAATTGTTCAGCAGCTAAAATTGGGTTTGATAGATTGTGGTATATTATCAACCCCGCTTAACGAAAGTAATTTGACGGAGCTGCCGGTTTTTTATGAGAACTTTGTGGCTTACGTATCAAAAAACAGCAAGCTCTCCAAAAAGAAAAACATTAGCCCGGAGGATATTGATATGGAGGAGATCTGGATATTAAACGAAGGGCATTGCATGCGCGAGCAGGTTTTAAATATTTGCCAGCGCCGTAAGGCTACACAGGGGTTTAAACATTTTGAATACAATACGGGCAGCGTTGAAACACTAAAGCGGATGGTTGACCAAAATAACGGCGCCACCATTTTACCCGAACTTGCACTGGCCGATTTGACAGACAAACAATTGGATAAGGTGCGTTATTTTAAATCGCCGGAGCCTGCCCGCGAAGTGAGTATTGTGATACAGCGCAACTTTTTAAAACGACGGATGATTGAGGCCCTGAAAAGCGAAATACTGGAGTTTTTACCCAAACGAATGAAGAGTAAAAAGAAAAAAGAAGTGATGGATATTTAGAAGTCGGGAAAGTCCGAAAGTCAGTAAAGTCCGGAAGGAAAAAAGCTTCAACGCCATCGTCTGTGTCTTTACAGACGATTATAGAAGGTTGTTTGTGATGACGCAGACAGCGGGGAGGAAAAGAAAATTGAAAGGTTAGTTAAATCCGAAATCGAACATTCAACTTCCGAAATTAAATAATCGTACTTTTGCCTCATGGCTAACATCCAATCATTCACCAATAACCCATACCAGGAAAATACTTATATTTTATATGATGAAAGCGGCGAATGCGCCATTATTGATCCGGGTATGGAAACTGCTGCCGAACAAAATGTAGTAGTTAACTTTATCAGAGATAATAACTTAAAGCCTGTTTTATTGCTTAACACGCATTGCCACGTTGACCATGTGCTGGGTAATAAATTTATATTCGACCAATACGGATTAAAACCCCAATTTAATAAAGGCGAGCTGGAATTGCTGGAAGCTGTAATTGCTTATGCCCCGGCAATGGGCATCCGTTACGAGCCATCGCCCATACCTGATGTATATTTACCCGAAACGGGCAGCGTACATTTTGGCAATACCGAGCTGCATTTGATATTTGCGCCGGGCCATTCACCTGCGCATTTGTGCTTTTATGATAAAGACGCCAATTTGTTAGTTGGCGGTGATGTATTATTCAGAAACAGTATTGGCCGTACCGATTTACCGGGCGGTAGTTTTACCCAACTGGTTGATAATATTGAACAAAAGTTATTCAGGCTGCCTGATGATTGTACCGTTTATCCTGGTCATGGCCCCGAAACCACTATCGGTTTCGAAAAGCAAACCAATCCTTTTTTAAATTAGTAAAACCATCAATTCACAAACTCTCCACTCACAAACTCACTAATTAAAATATTTGAACACGTCCATCTACATAGCTAAAAGGTATTTATTTTCACGCAAGAAAATGCATGCCATCAATATTATCTCGGGTATTTCAATGCTGGGGGTTTTAATTGGCAGTGCGGCGCTCATTATCGTATTATCCGTATTTAATGGGTTCGAGGAAGTGATCTTATCGTTATACAGCAATTTTACGCCCGAAATAAAGATAGAACCGCGGCTGGGCAAAACTTTTAATCCCAATACCGTTTATTTTAATTCATTGCATCACAATCCTAAAGTTTTTTCGTACACCGAAGTATTGCAGGAAAAAGCATTGATAAAATATGATGGCAGACCCTTTATCGGTACAATAAAAGGGGTAAGCGATGAGTTTTTAAAAAATCCGCAGTTAGATAGCACCATTCAAAGCGGATCATTCACTTTAAAAGCTGATGGACAAAGCTATGCGGTTATAGGTTCCAGCATTCAGAGTAGCCTGAGTATAAATGTACATGACCAGTTTACGCCACTCGAAATCTACTCTCCAAGGCGGGAGACTAACCCGTCTGCCAACCCTCTTGATGAATTTGTGGTGCGTTCCATTTATCCTTCGGGTGTGTTTGCCATTGAGCAGGAATTTGATGATATTGTAGTTACTCCCATTGGCTTTGCGCGTGATTTGCTTAATCAGCCGGTAAATGTATCATCGGTTGAGATCAATTTTAAGAAAGGCACTCCTATTGAGGTAGAACAAATAGCGATTCGAAATAAAATAGGGACCGACTTTACAGTAAAAAGCCGGAAAGAACAAAATGCCGAACTTTATAAAACATTAAACTACGAAAGATGGTTTATTTTTATGATATTAACCTTTGTGTTAATTATAGCCATATTTAACATTATAGGCTCATTAACCATGTTGGTAATTGATAAGCGGAAAGATATTGCCATTTTAACCAGCCTGGGAGCAAACAAGCGGCTTATACAAGGGATATTCTTTTTTGAAGGGATGATGATATCATTTATAGGCTGTGTTGCCGGAATAGTTTTAGGGTTGATATTTTGTATATTGCAGCAACGGTTTGGTTTGGTAAAAATGGGATCGCGGATGACCATAATGGATGCTTACCCGGTTGCGTTGAAGCTCTCTGATTTTGGTTTGATATTTTTAACCGTAGGTGTAATCGCAGTTATAGCATCAGGCATAAGCGCCCGCCTCAGTATTAAAGGACTGGATGACATTAAACAGGATTTATAATTTTACCCAATGCAGTTAAAGCAGGCAAAATATTTATTTTGTATTATAGTTACCGGCTTACTTTCATGTAAGCCGCATCAGAATAACAATGATAAAGCTGCTGTTTATAAAGGTGTGTATAGCTTTGGGCCCGAAGTGAAATCATTTAAAGATTGCGACAACGGGCGCGAGTTTTGGGTTACCGATAGCTCTAAGCAGTTGGAACTTAAATACTCGCAGCTAAATTTCGAAAAGCCTTACGAGCCTGTTTATGTTGAGGTAGAGGGGGTAAAGGTTCGCTCGGGTAAGGATGGTTTGGGGTCGGAGTATGACAGTACACTGGTAGTAAAAAAAGTAATAAAAATTACAAAAGAGATACCGTTGGATTTGTGCAATTGAAACGGGTAAGTGAAGAAGAAATAAAAATAAAAAGTAATTTGCGGAAGGCTGATTAAACAATTAGCTTTAGGTTTTAAGCCCTCCGTTCAAAAAAACATCATGGAATCAAAACGTCAGCAAAAATTTGCAGGAGTAATACAACAGGACCTTGCGACTATATTTCAGCGCGAAGGCATTAACTATTTGCCCAATACGCTAATTACCATAACTAAAGTAAGGGTAACGCCCGATTTGGCTATTGCCCGCGTATTTTTAAGTTTTTTTAATAATACCAATTCGCAGTTGGCACTGCAAACAGTTAAATTACATGCTTCAGAAATACGTTACAAATTAGGCGCCCGCATAAAAGACCAGGTAAGGATAGTACCCCAGCTTGAATTTTTTGTGGACGATACCAGCGAATATGTTGAGCGCATGGATAAACTGTTCGACAAAATAAGCAAAGAAGACAGACAGCCCGAAACCGAATAAAGCAATTTTGATGGATGCCACCGATAAGTTAACCGCTTACCTGCAGGCTAACCCCAGTGCTATTGGCAAAGTGGTTGATTTTGATGCTGCTACCAATAGGCTTTATCATTTTAACCTTACCGCAAGCAATACAGCGTTAGGAAGCGATACCTTTGCCGATACCGAAAAATTTAGCCTTTGGATAAATGATGAGCTGCACGCCAGCCATAGCAAATATGGTATTGGTGGTTATATGGAGCATCGTACCATTTATGCACGCAGCGCCCATTTTGATACGGATGACGAGCCCCGCCGCCTGCATTTGGGCGTTGATATTTGGGGTTCGGCCGGAACGGCGGTTTATGTTCCGTTGAAAGGTAAAATCCATAGCTATAAAAACAACAATAATTTTGGCGACTACGGCCCAACTATTATTCTGGAACATGATTTGGATGGGCTGATATTGTACTCTTTATATGGCCACCTGAGTCGCAAAAGCCTTGAAGGGTTAAGTGTTGGTATGCAGGTTGATGCTAATCAGCAAATAGGCAGTTTTGGTACAATACCCGAAAACGGCAACTGGCCCCCGCACCTGCATTTTCAACTAATGTTTGATATGGAAGGTATGCTGGGCGATTATCCCGGCGTTTGCCGCTACTCCCAAAAAGATAAGTACTTCAAAAATATTCCAGATCCGCAGTTGATATTGAGATTTCCTGAGGCGGTTAATAGGTAGTTAAAATAGCCGAATGTCATGGCGAGGGACGAAGAAATCGCATATCATACAGAGCGAATAAGCATAGTTACAAGATTTTACCATCGTTCCTCCTTACAGCAATGACATTGTTTTTTAATTATACAATGTAACAATCTGCCATCAATTAATAAAAATGTCAGAAACACATTAATAATCTATCAATTTTATTTAGTTTCGAATAATTATAAACCAGACGCCAAGTCCATAATTATTATCTGATGAAATTTAAATTATTACTACTGTTATGTTCCGTTTTTTCGATCAGCATTGCATCGGCACAATCAACAAAAACTTACCAGGTAAAATCTCCCGACGGAAAGATCGCCTTAACGGTAACAAACGGAGCAGCCATTAACTGGTCGGTAAAACATGAGGATACTGAAATCATAACACCATCAGAAATTTCGTTGAGCCTGGCTGATGGCACAGTATTAGGTAAAAATGCATTGGTGAAAAAATCGGCAACTGTTACAGTTAATGAAACCATTAATACACCCATCTACAAAAAGGATAAAGTAAACGACAACTATGATCAGCTAACTTTAACTTTTAAGGGCGATTATGGCTTGATTTTACGGGCTTATAATGATGGCGTTGCTTATCGCTTTTTCACGCAGAAAAAAGGTGAGATCACCATTTTGAACGAAGAAGCTAACTTTAATTTTAAAGATGATGATAAAGCTTTTTTGCCTTTTGTGAATGACTATCGCAATAAGGATAAATATACCACCTCATTTGAGGCACATTATGCTAATATCAATCTATCAACAATTGAAAAGGACTCTTTGGCCTTTTTGCCTGTGCTGGTTGATGTAGGAAACCCCAAAAAGGCGGTAATACTGGAAGCTGATCTGCAGGATTATCCAGGCATGTACCTTACTGCTGATGGTCAGCATACAAAAAATCTGCACGGCATATTTGCCAAATATCCAACGGAAGAAACAACAGGGGGCTACCACAACATCAATTATGTAGTAAACAAACGTGCCGATTATATAGCCAAAACCAGCGGCACACGCAGCTTTCCGTGGAGGGTAGTAGTGATAAGCAATGAGGATAAGCAGCTTGCTGATAATGACATGATGCAGCGTTTGGGTGCGCCATCGCGGGTTAGCGATCTGTCGTGGATAAAGCCCGGCAAGGTGGCCTGGGACTGGTGGAACGATTGGAATATTACCCATGTTGGTTTTAAAGCCGGTGTTAACATTGAAACTTATAAATATTACATTGATTTCGCGGCAGCAAATAAGCTGGAATACATTATAGTTGACGAAGGCTGGTCGGACGATAACGATTTGACCAAAACCAAACTGGATGTACAGCAGATAGTTGATTACGGAAAGCAGAAAAATGTAGGTGTAATTTTATGGTCGAGTTGGTATGCAATAACCCGCAATTTAGATGGACTGCTTGCAAACTTTGAAAAAATGGGCGTAAAGGGTTTGAAAATAGATTTTATTGACCGCGACGACCAGAAGATGGTAAATTCCTTGTTTGAAGTTGCCGACAAAGCAGCTCAGCATCATTTGCTGATTGATTATCATGGTATGTATAAACCAAGCGGTATCCAACGCACTTTCCCTAATATTGTAAACTGTGAAGGCGTAAAAGGACTCGAAAATATGAAATGGGGGGTAGATAACCAGCCGGGTTACGATGTAAGTATTCCGTTTATCAGGATGATGGCGGGCCCTATGGATTATACTCCTGGTGGTATGCGCAATGCTGCGAAAGATGCCTTTCGCCCGGTAAACTCAAACCCAATGACACAGGGCACACGCAGCCATCAACTGGCTATGTACGCCATATTTGAAGCGCCGCTGCAAATGCTGGCCGATAACCCAACCATTTACCAGCGCGAGCAGGAAAGTACCGATTTTATTGCCGCTGTACCTACTACATTTGATGCCACCGTTTCGCTTGATGGCAAGGTGGGCGAGTTTGTGAGCATTGCCCGCAAAAAAGGAACAACCTGGTACGCTGGTGCCATGACCAACTGGCAGGAACGTGAAATTACAATTGACCTTTCGTTTTTAGGCGATGGAAAATATAAAGCAATAATATTTGAAGATGGCTTAAATGCCAACCACGATGGTACTGATTATGTCCGTAAGGAAATTACGGTAACATCAGCCGATAAGCTTACCGTTAAAATGGCATCAGGCGGTGGCTGGGCAGCCAGATTTGAGAAGGAGTAGTTGTTAGATATGAGATTTGAGACGTGAGATAGTCTTTCATTATATCATTCTTCTATAAAAAGGTTTAGACCTACGAAATTTTCAAAACTTCGTAGGTCTTTTTCATGCTATTTCAATTCCATTTTGATCCAAATGCCTATCAAAATGATATAATAATCTCATTTCTCACATCTCAATTCTAATATCTAACTCATCAATTCTTATATCTAACCTATCAAAATGATAATCATACTATCATTTTGATAGGTTTATATTATAGTGTAATTGTTACACTATGCTGGTAAAATTCTGTAAATCAATTATTTATATGTTAATGGGATAGGTTTGCCTACTATGGCATGGGTATTGGATTGCGCTATCCACTAATTACATATATAATTGATTTCACTCATAATGCGCTATTGTTATTCTTTAACTTTGTCTGCCAAATCCGGGCAGGGAAAATTTACCCTCTCAAACAATAACTATTCAATCTTATCCTGATCCATGAACTCACACATTAAAAAACTTTCTTTTGCGGGTGCATTGATCACTCTTGGTATTATTTTCGGCGATATTGGTACTTCGCCGTTGTACGTTTTTCAAACTTTATTGGTTGAAGGCGGTAAAGTAGATTCAGCGTTGGTGCTGGGTTCAATATCCTGCATCTTTTGGACGCTTACACTGCAAACCACTTTTAAATACATTTTTATAACACTGCAAGCCGATAACCACGGTGAAGGTGGTATATTCTCGTTATACGCTTTAGTTAGGCGTTATGGTAAATGGCTGGCCATTCCTGCAATAATTGGCGCCGGTACTTTGCTGGCCGATGGTATCATTACGCCGCCTATATCAGTAACATCAGCTATTGAGGGTTTAAGTAATGTACCTGCTTTGGCGCAATCATTTGTGCCGGGCAGCAGGCTTATTTTAGGTATTGTAATTGGCATTATGGTAGCGCTGTTTTTCTTTCAGCAGTTTGGTACCAAGGTAGTAGGCTCGGCATTTGGTCCGGTTATGTTAATGTGGTTTATAATGATAGGTACCCTGGGAACATTGCAGGTACTGCATGATCCATCTATATTTAAAGCGCTTAATCCATATTACGGCATCAGGTTGCTGCTTGATCATCCCAAAGGATTCTGGCTGTTGGGCGCTGTATTTTTATGTACAACAGGCGCTGAAGCTTTATATTCTGATTTGGGGCACTGCGGCCGTAAAAATATTCAGGTTAGCTGGATTTTTGTTAAAACTACGCTTGTACTAAGCTATTTGGGGCAAGGTGCATGGGTATTGGCGCAGCCAAAAACAACCAATTTTAATGGAATAAATCCATTTTACGCTATCGTTCCCGATCCGCATTTATTTATGATCCCTTGTGTGGTATTGGCAACAATGGCAACTATTATTGCCAGCCAGGCCCTTATCAGCGGTTCATTTACTTTGATAAGTGAGGCAGTGAGCATGAACTTTTGGCCGCGTATCACTATTAAATATCCATCAAACATCCGCGGTCAAATTTATATTCCAAGTATCAACTGGATTTTGTGTGCCGGCTGTATTTTGGTTTCGCTTTACTTCCAAACTTCTGAAGCCATGACGGCAGCTTATGGTTTCTCTATCACCATAGCCATGCTAATGACCACCATCCTGATGTCGTACTTTATGCGCTATGTTAAGCATTGGCCTATGTGGCTGGTTGTAATTATTTTGTGCGTTTTCTTAACGGTTGAGTTCTCATTCTTTGTGGCAAATGCTGTTAAATTGTTAAAGAGGCTGTTCTTTGTGGTATTTGAAATTGGGTTGATATTCACCATGTACATCTGGTTTAAGGCCCGCAAGATTAACAATCGTTTCCTTCATTTTATCGACCTGAAAGATCAAATACCCCTGTTAAATGCGCTAAGCGCGGATGAATCGGTAAGTAAATATTCAACCCACTTAATCTATCTTACAAAAGCTAATAACGCCAAGCAGATAGAAGAAAAGATCATGTACTCTATCATGAGCCGGAAACCTAAGCGGGCCGATACTTACTGGTTTATCCATATTGAAACCACTAATGAACCTTATACTATGGAGTACAGCGTTGACCAGGTAGACCCAGGTAAAATTATCCGGATAGAGTTCAGATTAGGATTCCGTATCCAGCCGCGTGTAAACGTGTTATACCGCAAGGTTATTGAAGATATGGTGGCCCGTAACGAAATTAATATTGCCAGTAAATACGAATCATTAAACAGATTTAAAATAAGTGCCGATTTCAGGTTTGTGATTATGGAGAAATTCCTTTCGTACAATAACTCATTCGGTGTTAAAGAAGGCTTTATTTTGAACAGCTATTTCGCTATTAAAAAATTGGCGCAATCAGAAGCCAAAGCTTTTGGTTTGGATACCAGCGAAACCTATGTAGAAAAAATACCACTGGTAGTAAAACCGGTAGGTAATATAATATTGAAGAGGATAGAAGCTGTATAGACTAAATAAGTTTGAACCGGGATTTATAGATCCTGGTTCAAACTTACTTTACAGCGAGAAAGTGATTTTTAAAACCGGCATAAAGCCGGTTTTATTGTTTGCAGCATAAACAGGTTGACTGATTACCCCCGGACTTATTTTAAAACTCAAATTGTCATCCATTGAAAAGGAATGTGAAAATTTAGCGTCAATATAAGCATCCACCGTTTGAATTCCCCAAAGTGCCGCAATACCTAATAGACTTAGCTGAAAATCCCGATCATAACCGTTTGCTGCATCGGCAACCTGCTCCTGCTTATATCCATAGTTTACTAATTTTTGAAAATAGGCGTAGTCGGGTACAGTTTTGGGCACTTTCGTGGGATCGAAATAATAGTAATGATAGATGCGCAGGTATCGTTCATAATTGCGGTGATTATAAATCATGGTTACGGTAAGCGTACTTAATCCGCCATAAATTAAAGGTACTTTCCACCAACGATTGTTATAAAGCTGCCCCAGGCCTGGAAGAATTGCCGATTCGATAACCGCCTTTGTTGGGCTGTGTGTACTATCAGGATGATACACCTTTTCTTTAAAAGGTTTGTTTTTGGCAGGTTTTAAATAGTACAGTGTATCCGAAAGGGATTGAGTGCTATCGGCTGACGCGTCTGATTTACCTTTGATTTTTTGCTGCGCTGATGATGCCATCGATGCAAAAGCAATAAAGGCTATAAAAAACAGGGAACTCTTGAGTAATATCGAAAACTGCATTTTTAGTTATTGATAAGAATAATGAACTAAAAACGTAGTTTATTATAATTTAATATGAGCTACAGATAATATTTATTGGAGTTTTAACTAGTAATAAGTACCAGCCTAAAATTTAAAGATCTCATTTTGTATGGCATACAACACAAGGCCGGTGCGCGATTTTAGGTTTAGTTTAAGGAATAGTGCCTCGCGGTAATTATCTACCGTGCGCGGGCTTACAAACATTTGGTCGGCAATTTCTTTATAAGTTAGCTCAGAGCAGCAAAGCTTTAAAAACTCCATTTCTTTTTTTGAAAACAGGGAGGCTTCATTACCTGTAACCGAGCGCATTAATTTGCCCGAAACCATTTCATTAATAAAAACGCCTTTTTGGTTAATGGTTTTTATAGCCTCAAGCAAGTCCCTGGGTTTTGATTCTTTGAGTACATAGCCGCCTGCACCGCACTTAATCATACGAATCACTGCTTTATCATCCTCAAACATGCTTAAGGCAAGTACTTTAATTTGAGGATGCTTTTCTTTTACCCATTTGGTTGCCTCGTAGCCATCAACCTCGGGCATATTAATATCCATTAGTATTACTTGCGGCAGCGGATGTTTGGCCAGTGCGTATTGCATTTGTAACCCGTTTTCAGCTTCAAAAACAACTTTCAGCTCGTCAAACTCGCTCATCAGGGCGGCAACACCGTTCCTGAAAAGAGTATGGTCATCAACTATGGCTATGTGAATTTGTTCTGTTTCCATGCTTTTAAGGATATGGAATAAAAATTGTAATACTGGTGCCCGTACCAGGCTTTGATAGTAATACTACCTGGCCGCCAATGATCCCGGCTCTTTTCTGAATATTTTGCAGGCCCATACCAAGCTGCCCCGTGCTTAGATTTTCAGTATCGAAACCAACACCATTATCGCTGATACACAGTTGCAGCATACCATTAACATAGCCCAATTTGATGCTTATTTCTGACGCCTTTGCATGTTTAATAATATTATTAAGCACCTCCTGCAAAATCCTGAACATAATCAAATCCTTATCCGGATTGCCAACAGCCGGCATTTCATCATCCTGCAAATAACTGATCAGGTATTTACCCGACCGTTCCATCCAACTAATCTCGTACCGGATAGCTTCTGATAAGCCCATCACCATCAATTGGTCGCCCTGTAACAGCTTACCCAGCAACCGCATTTCTTTAATAGACCTAACCGTAAGATCAATAGCCGCGTCAATTTTTGCCCTGGCTTTCTCGGTATTATCCAACTCAACCGAGTTTAAGGTTAAGGAGGTAAGGCTAAGTAACTGGCCAATATTATCATGCAGATCGGCACCAATGGTTTGCATGGTTTGCTCCTGTACTTCGAGTTGGGTTTTGGTTAGTTCAGCATCGAAGGTGAGCTTCATCAATTCTTTCTCCTCCATGTGCTTTTTTTTGCGACGATTATAAACAATCACAAGTAAAATAAGGCCAAGTGAAATCATCAGGAATATAGCTGAAGTAGTTATTATAGCGCTATAGATTTCTTGTTGATATTTAGGCATATAAAAGATTTGATCCAACAGCCATACAAAATAATATTTAAAATATTCATAATTATATAACGTAGTGACACAGAGTTATTAACTCTTAATTCAACCAATTTCTCGAAAAAAGCATCTACACTTATACTGGTTGTGTAAAAGATGAAATTTCCAGAAACAAACCAAAATGTTGGGTCTTTTAAGATATTAATGTATTCAACTTGCTGAAAAAGCGTGTAGTAATAAATCATACACAAACAAATTATTAATACCGATCCGGTTGTATCTGCCTTATCAAAAAAGACGTTAATACCTTTACTATTAATAAGTGTTATTAAGTAAGTTGCTCCAAATATTAGGTAAGCAAAAAGAAATATTATTTTTGATTTGCGTAAATCGACAAATCTGTAAAATATCCAAAAACTGAAGCCATATTCCACAGGAATGGAAAGGTTGTATAGCCATTGATTGCTTGTACATTTAGCTATCCAGACCATGTAATAACAAATGCTTTCAATTAATACAACAAATCCAAGATAAAGTCGGACGGCGTTCCAATCTTTGTCAAAATTATTTATTAGCAGTACAGATGTGATAAAACACACCCATTCTGCTAATAAATAATATGGGAAGTACAACATTAATTATGAATTAGCTACATCCTGATGAAAAAAACCATAAGCGTCGGCACTCGGCGGACAATCCGGCGGACAAATAGATCCTTTATCCAAGCCAATTGCCAATGCTGTGATTGTAACAAAATTACCCGTGTCATTTCCATCTGCGGATGCAGGCTTTAATTGGTCCTCCCATTTGAGACTATTGAGCTGTGTATTGCAAAGTATTGCGGTATCTTTTCCGATATAAGGATTGGTAGCCGCCGTGCTTGGTGGGGTATCGTATTTTGTCATATGCGTTCCCACGTATATTTTAAGACCAAATCCGGGTAAATTATTCATCTGTTGGGATATTGGCACATTCGAGTCTATCGCTCCATTTTTAATAAATAGACTAATAACTTCATCAAGACTAAAATGAATAAATTTTAAGCAATTTTTATCAGAAGAGTGGTTCGATCTGTACGTCATCACCATGTCTTTGATAGTACCTTTATCCAAAAATGGACTCCCATCTAAATGGTGTTCAAAGGTGCTTTTTAATTCAACTGGCATAAGATTTAGGGTTTAAGTTTTACAATACCCAAAATTCATTATTAACTGTCACACTGCCAATGTGTTTACACCCTTTTTAATACCGTAAAAACACCCTGTAAATAAGGGAGATTTCACGGTGCCGTGATTTTGTTTTCCAGAGAGATTTGGGGTAATAAATTTTACTTAAATCAAAAAAATCATGAACACTCAGGAAATTTTAAAAAATGCAGACAGCATCAGCCTTGATCAGGCAGCATTGGATGGTCAAAGCAAACTTTGCGAGATATGGCCAACTGTAAAAGAAGGCCTTCAAATACTTGCGGAGGTGATTAAAAACCCGGTAGTTAAATTGACCATTAATGCAATTATTGCTGCAGGCGACGCCATTATCGGAAAAATCTGCAAATAACTCCAAGAGGTCAATTAGCATATAATCGATCATTTTACAATCCTAATATTAACACCTAAACCGGGAAAGCCGAAAACGGATCAAGAGTAGGCAAAAACTGTAAATATTATGCCATACAATTTTCAAATCTTAGGAACTGTAATAGCTTCAGTTCTTGAATACGACCATCTTATTAGAATTACTGGTGATCCTGCCGTAGTTAATCCAGCGGTTTCCAGTTGGGTACCTGCCGATGGTCGTCCAATAACGGGTTCAGCACTTGAGAGGGCTGGCGTAGCTAGCGCACCTGATCTAAGAGGTAGGTTTTTAAGAGGACTGAATACCTTTTTTAACAACGGACAACCAGCGCTGGTTTTAGCAACAGCTGACCCTGATGATCCAGCCAGTAACAGAACGGCTGGACAATTTCAAGGCGATCAGATAAAAAAACATGCCCATCCTTTTTCGCACGTCATTCAGGTTGCCCCTAATGAACCACATAGTGCAGGCGGCGGATTTAAGCATGATGCCGGAGGAAGCGAAGGCTATAATAATTATAGCTCCGTAGACGAAAATACAGATGGTGGAACTGAAACCAGGCCCAAAAATATAGGTGTTTATTACTATATCAAAATAAATTGATCGGCATAGTTTAGTATCATTTAACCTAATCTTATCATGAAAAAAGATTTAGCCGTTACTCAAAAGAGTTTAACAAGCGATGTTTTGCGCTTCGCTCATCCCTTTTATACGCCAACACATGTCGATCAGCGGCCTGTTGTAAATAATATCGGCACCAGAATGACCGACTATATTAAAACACAACTGGAACCAATACCTAAACCTCAACGCAATACTGCAATGATGTTAGCGGATATTATAGGTGATGACGGTGTTGACGCAATTAAAAATGCCGGTGTGCTCAGATTCCATTCCGTTGGTGATACCGGTATGCAAACCGGTAATACAGAACAAATGGTGGCAGACGCAATGTCTGAAGATTATGATCCCTCAAAGCCAACTTCATCGCCCGCATTCTTTTTTCACCTGGGGGATGTAAATTATTATAACAATACCGATTTAGGTTATCACGCACAGTTTTATGAGGCTTACAAAACCTATCCAGGCAAAATAATTGCGATACCCGGTAACCACGATGGGGAATTGTTTAAGTATGATGGCACAAGTACTGGTCAGACTGAAACGCTCCAGGCATTCCAACGAAATTTTTGTCAGCCTAAAACAGGCGTTCCGCCCGCAGCGGGGACAATTTACAGGGAGATGGTCAGTCAGCCGGGCGTTTATTGGTATCTTAATGCTCCATTTGCTGATATTATCGGACTTTATTCAAATGTTGCTGAAAACCCGGGATACATTTCGGGGCCTGCAATAGGGAACAGTCAAAAAGATTGGCTAACCGAAACCCTAAAGACAATAGGTGATAAACGGGTAGGGGGAGAACGAAAAGGATTGTTAATTGCGACGCATCATCCTCCAATCAGTTCCGGTTTCCATTCTTCAAGTACCGAGATGCTTAACGTTATTGATGATTGTTGTACGGAGGCAGGTATAATGCCGGATGTCTTTTTATCGGCACATGCGCATAACCTGCAATGTTATACAAGGTATTTGTCTTTTGGAGGGAAAGACATTCAGATTCCGTATTGTATTTGCGGTGGCGGCGGTCGTACTGTGCAACATGTTCCAATTGCCGACGGCACAAGGGTTGATGATCCAACGACCCTGAAATCATATCACACATTTAATAAGTCAGCCAGTGCCTATGGGTATATGGACATTAAGGTTACGGCGCTTAAAATAACAATTGATATTTATGAAGTAACAGAAGGTGCAGGTAAATCCATATTCAACACCATTGAGGTTGACATCATTTGAACTGATATTTCAATAATGTATCTCTTAAAACCAAAAAACTCCCGACGCACAGCCCCGGGAGTTTTTTTATTAATATTCATTATTCTATTTCAACCATCAATGCTTCACCACCTTACCAACGCGTCTTTGCAGTTCCGCAACCGGCATGGTGATCATGCGGCCAACGGGCTCTTTGCCACGGTAAGTAATTACCCTAAGCTGGGTTGCATCTTTGGGTATTACCAATGGGTCGGTATATTTGGGATAAAACCTATCGGGATATGAATTATCCAGGCTATAATAGATATCAAGATTGGGGATTTCGGTTGTTAGTGAAACCTTTACCAGGCTGTCGGTACCCATGCTGGCGTTAAAGTCGGGGTCGTACATACTTGGTGCATATTTAATTTCGGCTTCGTTAAGGCGGCTAAATTGTTTTTCAACTCTTGGGTAAAAGTTATCCCAGTTTTTCTTTTCTTTAGGCGACCATACTGATTCGGCAATAGCCAGTCCCCGTGGCCATGTCATATACTCCACCTGCCTGAAATTAAATACCTGCTCTGTCCATAAATTGGCTTGTCCGCCTAATATCAGACGTGCATCAACACTGTCGGGCACCGGTTCAAACTGGTAGGCTTTGCTTAAACGCAAGGTAGCGTAAACATGCGGTTCCATAATGCGGTCGCTCTGCATATAATCCAGATAAGCAAAAGTAGTTGGGCTCATCACCACCTCGTGGCCAAGTTTGGCAGCGGTAATACCACCCTGGATGCCACGCCAGCTCATAACAGCCGCTTTGGGGCCCAGGCCGCCTTCAATAATTTCATCCCAGCCCATAAACTTTTTGCCTTTTGATTCCACTATCGTCTCTACACGTTTTTCAAAATAGCTTTGTACTTCCTGCATGTCCTTTAAACCTTCTTTTTGCATCAGCGCCTTTACAGAGTCACTTTGTGCCCAGAAGTTTTTGGCACATTCGTCGCCACCCATGTGTATGTATCCAAACGGGAAAAGCTGTGCCACTTCGGTTAATACTTTATCCAAAAAGACATAAGTTTTTTCACTCGACGGATTCAGCGTATTATCAATAAGTGCAGTAATACCACCCTTATTAAAATTCATTATATGCTCGCCAGATCGGGTATGATAATTTTCGGCACCCGGCGTGCAGGATAGCTCGGGATAGGAGGCAACTGCGGCAAGGCTGTGTCCCGGTACATCAATTTCGGGCATAATGTTTAAGAATCTTTCTTTGCCGTATTGTACCAGTTCTTTAATATCTTCCTGAGTGTAAAAACCGCCGTAGTTACGCGGTTCATCAGGTGTTGGTGCCGAGAAATTGCCAAACTCGCCTACCCGTTTAACATTATAAGCTCCCACAGTTGTTAAACGCGGAAGACTTTTTATCTCAATGCGCCATCCCTCATCATCAGTTAGGTGCATGTGCAGCAGGTTAAACTTATAGCGCACCATCTGATCGATGTATTGCTTAACCTCATCCTTGGTAAAAAAATGCCGCGAAACGTCAAGCATCAATCCCCTCCAGGCAAACCTTGGGTAATCTTTAATATCAACACAAGGCACTATCAATTTTATATGAGGTACCACTTCGGCACTTTCAATTTCTTTGGGTAGTAATTGTATAAGGGTTTGTACGCCGTAAAATAATCCGGCAGGCTCATTGGCTTTTATTAAAATGCCTTTTTTAGTTACCCATAAATGGTAGCCTTCTTTGCCTAATTCATCGTCGTTTTTTTTGTTTAACGATAGTTTGATGGTTGACGGGGTAGTATAGCTGCTTTTAACAGTTACCAGGTCACCGGTTGAAGCGGTTATTTTATTTTTAAGATAGGTGGTAACCAGCTTAATATCTTCCTGTGAGGCAGCTTCAATCAATACGTGTTTAGGTAGCGTAAACTCGCCCGGTTTAGTAATAGCACTTACCGGCTGCGGAATAACAGACAAGGTACTTTTACTGGTTTGACTGAATGATGAAAATGCTAAAAAACAACAGACCAATAACAAGGATAACTTCTTCATAATTTGTTTTTAAAAGGGTTTAAAGCGGGATATCGGATTGCAAATTATACTTTTTAAATAATTATAAAAAGTATTTCATCGCAAAAACATCATTTATAAATTATTATATTGCGTCAACCAGACACATTATTAACCAGTTATTATGAGAAAGTTACGCACAATGGCTACCTGCGCGGTTTTGGCGCTTGCTATGCTGTTTTTTTATTCATTTAAAACCTTTAATAAACCCGGTAAAAATTCTGATACAATCCGTATCAGTACCGGTTTAATTTCGGGCGTTAAAAGTACTGCGAGCGAGGTAGTAGCCTACAAGGGCATTCCGTTTGCAGCGCCGCCGGTGGGCCCGTTGCGATGGAAAGCCCCGCAACCTGCCGCCGTCTGGCAGGGCGTTAAAAACTGCGATGCCTTTGGCCCCAGCCCCATGCAAGAAAAACCTGTTCCATTCGCTGTTTACACAAAAGAATTTCTTATCCCCGAAGAATCTATTAGTGAGGATTGCCTCTACTTAAACGTTTGGACGAAAGCTAAACCAAGTGCCAAAAAACCTGTTTTTGTATGGTTTTATGGTGGAGGATTTATTAGCGGCGGTACCGCCGTGCCTATTTATGATGGCGAGGCAATGGCAAAAAAAGGAATCATCTTTGTATCCGTTAACTATAGGGTTGGTGTTTTTGGGTACCTGGCACATCCGGCACTTACCAAAGAATCAGCTGATCACGCTTCGGGTAATTATGGTCTGATGGATCAGATCGCTGCTTTAAAATGGGTAAAGAAAAATATAGCCGCTTTTGGTGGTGATGCAAATAATGTAACCATTGCTGGCCAGTCGGCAGGGTCAATGAGTGTTAATTGTTTGGTGGCATCGCCGGTGGCAAAAGGCCTTTTTAACAGAGCAATTGCCGAAAGTGGATCATTACTGATCTCTAATCCAACTATAAAACTAAATAACCTTGCAACTGCCGAACAACAAGGTATACAGTTGGGCGAAGCAGTACATGCAACAACCATAGAGGAATTGCGCAAAGTGCCTGCAGAAAATTTGATGAAAGTGCCGGCGCGTTTAGTCCCCATTATTGATGGCTATGTTTTGCCCGAACAGGTTTCGCAAATTTTTGCCGAGGGAAAACAAAATAATGTACCGGTACTTACAGGCTGGAATGCCGACGAAAGTTTTGTGCCGGACTATAAAAAGAAAGATTCGTTTACCAAATGGGCAAAAGAGCATTATGGTATGAAAGCAGATACTTTTTTAAAGTATTTTCCGGCAAATACTGATGAAGAAGCAGCTCGTTCACAGATAAAACTGAGCAGGGATATGACTTTTGCAGCATCGGGCTATAGATGGGGTGTTGTGCAGAGTACGCAAGGGAAAGCGCCGATTTATATTTATTATTTCGCACGCAAAATACCCGCCACTCCCGACTTTGTTAAATACGGTGCTTTCCATACCGGCGAGGTTGCCTACGTAATGGATAACCTTAAATTCTTTAACCGCCCGTTTGAGCCAGTCGATCAGCCATTGGCAACATTAATGTCGGCCTACTGGGTTAATTTTATTATAAAGGGCAACCCCAACGGCAAAGGATTGCCTCCATGGCCAAAATTCAACACACAAAATTATCCGGCAATGGTGTTTGATAAGACTTCCGGAAAACAACTGCTCCCCGATAAAGATGAACTGGAGTTTATGGGAAGGCAGTGAGGGGGGGTGATTAGTGATCAGAGGTTGGAGATTAGTGGTTAGCCAGAAAAGAATTAATACGCTGTATTTAATTGTAAAATATAAAAGCGGTGATTAGGGTTTGAAGATCGGCGGTTAAGGACTAACCTCTAACCTCCAATCTCTAATCACTAACAAAAACCAAAAAAATAAAATTATGTCAACTGATAGAAGAAAATTTTTAAAGCAATTAGGCGGTACAATTGTACTGAGTTCGGCCACGCTTTCGGGCTTTGCGGCATCAGAAGCTAATGAAAGAAGGATTTTACAGGCCCAAAAGCGCGTAAGTGCAAATGACAAAATACGCATTGCCACTATTGGTATGGGTATTATGGGCTATAATGACACCCGCGCGGCGTTAAGCTGCCCCGGTGTTGAACTGGTTGGTTGTTGCGACTTGTATACCGGCAGGCTGCAGCATGCAAAAGAGGTTTTTGGCGCCGATATATTTACCACCTCAAATTATCACGAGATCCTCGATCGTAAAGATGTAGATGCTGTTATTATAGCCACCAGTGATAACTGGCATAGTACCATTGCTATTGAAGCCATGCATAAAGGCAAAGCTGTTTACAGCGAGAAACCTATGGTGCATTATATAAGCGAAGGTTTAAACGAGATTAAGGCACAACAGCAAACCAAGGCGATTTTCCAGGTGGGCAGCCAGCGGGTGAGCAGCCTGGCTTTTCAAAAGGCTAAAGAGTTGTACCAGGCCGGGGCAATAGGGCAAATAAACTCGGTTGAAGCCTCATTTAACCGGCAGGATGCACTGGGGGCGTGGCAATACACCATTCCGCTTGATGCGTCGACACAAACGGTAGGCTGGAATCAGTTTCAGGCGATGGAAAAAACAAAGCTGCCTTATGAGAGCAACCGGTTTTTCAGGTGGCGCAATTACCGCGAATATGGTACAGGTGTTGCAGGCGATCTTTTTGTACACCTCCTATCGGGCATTCATTTTATAACTAACTCTAAAGGGCCCGATAAAATATATTCAATAGGAGGTACCTATTACTGGAAAGATGGCCGCAATGTGCCCGATGTAATGAGCGCGGTTATTGAATATCCACAAACAGCAGAGCACCCCGCTTTCCAGGTGGCGCTGCGGGTTAACTTTATAAGTGGCGAAGGCCAGCGGTCATCAACCAAAATTATCGGATCAGAAGGGGTTATTGATCTCGACGATGATCAGGGTTTTACCATACACAAAAATAAAATGCCGGTAGCGCCGGGAATCGGCGGCTGGGATTCGCTCTCTACCTTTAGCGATGCGATGCAGAAAACGTTAGTTGACGACTATAATAAAAAATATTCGGCAGCAGACCAGCAACGGCCCAGTTTGCCAGGTGTTACCTACCAATCGCCGCAGGGATACAATTCATCCAATGATCATTTTGCTAATTTTATGGACTCCATCCGCACCGGGAAACCAGTGGTTGAGGATGCTGTATTTGGTTTCAGAGCTGCGGCGCCGTGCCTGGCCTGCAACGATAGTTATTTTCAGAACAAAGTGATCCATTGGGACCCTGTAAATATGAAGCTGATGGATAAGGCTTGATTTATCAGCGAAGTAAAATAATATTATTTGAGCTACGATATACCGGAAACAAGGGGCATCGTGGCTCAAATATTAATATGGCTTTCGTAGTATGCTGTAACTTACTGCTTAAAAAAGTCGAGGTCCTTTGTTTTTAAAAGGAAAATAGGGAACGCTAATACTGCTGCCCCGCCCAAGCCGGCCAGTACCATTGATCGTGGCTGCACACCCCATTGCATGGCGACGTTAAAACAGCCCAGGCCAATCGGCAAAAACAAAAATATAGCGGTGATTAAGCCCGGCGAAAACTTTCTTTTTGAACGGATATAGGGCAGTATGTGAGAAAACAAGGCGTTTAAGATCATAAGTGCCGGAAAAATCAAACTAAAAGTAGGGTGCGACCAGCCAACCGACGCACAGGCTACGCCCAAAAATAGCACAACTACGTTGGTAACGTAAAAGTGGTTCCAGTCGGCATTTAGTTTGATTACTTTTTGCGCCCAGCTTTTCCAGTCGTAAGTATACTCTTCTAAAATGTGTAATGCGTAAGCCGCCAAAGCGACCCAAAAAAGGTGATCGGGTTTCATTAATTCAGGGTTTTAAGAAGGGAAGATAAGTAAATAATGCCGATAAAAGGAAAAAGCTAATTTTTAACCTGATAAATAAATTTTGAAAGTTTAAAATTATGTTTCATATTTATAAATCCAATTTAACCAATAATAAAGTTGAAAAAACTGATTGCTGCAACCATGCTCGCTATCTACCTGTTTAACATAGGTGGACAGTTAACACTGCATCAATATTTCAGCTATTTATCAGACAGGTTTTTTAACGAACAAGCCAGTAAAGGGCTTTACAATGTAAATGACGTTACTGAGATCACAATCCCGCTAAATATGCCCGGCATTACGGACTGGAAAAGTTACGAAAATGTAAGCGGCCAGATTCAGTTTGAGAACGTAAGTTACAACTACATAAAAATGAGGATGACGCGTACTGCCATGTACCTGGTTTGTGTGCCCAATTATAAAACTACCCGTTTATTAACCCAAAACATTATCGGGGCCAAGAAAATTAAAGATATTCAGCTGCCCAAAAAAAATCATGTACCTTATGGCAAGGCAGCTGTATTGGGCCAGTTTAGTTTAGCCTTTATCCATTTTGAATTTAATACACCTTTTAAAAATATAACAATAAAAGTGGTACATACTGCCCAGCAGATATTTGATCATTCTCCTTCAATCCCTGAGCAACCGCCACGGCAGGTTTGCTAAACTCCTTCCATTTTTTGTTTTAAATAAATTTCCGGAATTACAACTGTATTGGTGCCGATTTGATGCGTTAGAACGATTATATCGTTTTGATACCTTTCATTTCTGCAATTGATTGATCTCTTTTAGCAAGGGTTGGATCAATGTATTACCATTCGGCTTTCCGGTAAAATACACCCATTAACACGTTTATTATGCCACATATTACGCTCGAAGCACATTTGCCCGGTATTACCGGATTGTTGGAATACAGAAAAGAAACCGGCGAACCTATTCGCGACCTTACTGAAGTTTTAATGCGCGGCCCTTCAACACTTACCTGTGCCGAGCGGGAGCTGATAGCCACTATAGTATCGCACGGAAATCAATGCAAATTTTGTACAACGGCACATGCCTCAACAGTTGATATGCTACTGGGCGAAAGCGAAACCTCAAAAAAAGTAAGGCAGAATATTGCATCGGCCCCGGTTAGCGAAAAAATGAAAGCCCTGCTTTCCATAGCTGCCCTAACCGGCGAAAGCGGCAAACTGGTTACTGCAGCGCATATTGAAAAAGCCAAAGACGCGGGCGCCACCGATCCTGAAATACACGACACCGTTTTAATAGCCGCCTTGTTTAGCCTGTATAACCGTTATGTAGATGGTATGGCCACCAGCATGCCTGCCGAAAACAGTTATTTCACCTATTTGGCGCATCGCCTGGTAAATCATGGGTATACCCGTCTTCCGCAAGGCTATGATCATTTAAAAAGAGATTAAAAATCACCCTAATTATCACAATAAACCCACACAAATGAAATCAATACTTTTACTATTAATAATAACATTTAGTTCGTTTTACCTGCACGCGCAACAAATTAAAATAAAGGGTGCCGTAAATGATTCGGTGGCCCAAACCGCTATAGTTAATGCAAGCATTGTAGTTAAAGGCAAAATATCCGGAACAATCACCAACTCAAAAGGAACCTTTGACCTAACGGTTGATCACATCAAGCTACCTTTTACCATAGTTATTTCATCTGTTGGTTACGCGCCAAAAGAAATAACAGTAAATACAGCTAATAACAATATCAATGTGGTGTTAAAACCTACATCATTATTACTTAATGAGGTGATAACCGCTGCCACCAGGGTTAATCAAAATATCCTGCAATCGCCGGTAAGTATCGAGAAAATGAACCTTAACGCAATTACCGAAAATCCTTCGTTTACCTTTTACGATGGTTTGCAAAGCCTTAAAGGGGTGGATGCCGTTACCAGTAGTTTAACGTACAAGCAGATAAATACCCGGGGCTTTAATGATACCGGCAACCCGCGTTTTTTACAATTGGTTGATGGGGTTGATAACCAGACTCCAGGCTTAAACTTTGCTGTCGGCAATCTTTTTGGTGCTTCGGATATTGATATGGAAAGTGCCGAAGTGATACCGGGCGCAGCGTCAGTGCTGTACGGTCCTGATGCTTTTAATGGTGCACTTTTGATGCATACTAAGGATCCTTTTCAATACCAGGGCTTAACATTACAGGTTAAAACCGGCATAAACCACGTTGGCGAAGAAGGTACTGATCCTAAAGGCCTTTATGATTTTGCCGTACGGTATGCAAAAGCCTTCAACAACAAGTTTGCATTTAAAGTAAACGCCTCTTATTTAACCGGTATCGACTGGTATGCCACCAATTATACCGATGTAAACTACTCTGTACCTGCTAACATGCGCGGGCCGAATGACCCGGGCAGGGACGCGCTTAATATTTATGGTGATGAAATTTCAAAAACATTGCCGGGCATAGGTTTGGTTTCACGGACAGGTTACGAAGAAAAAGACCTGATGAATTATAATGTTTACAGCCTTAAATTAAATGGTGAGCTTGAATACCGCATTACCAATAACCTCGAAGCCATTTATCAATACAATTTTGGAAAAGGCACAGCCAGCTACACAGGCAGCAGCCGTTACGATTTGAATGATTTTACGTTACAAAACCACCGTATTGAATTAAAAGGGAGTAATTTCTTTATCCGCAGCTATGCCGTTATCGAAAACTCCGGCAATTCATACAACACCCGTTCGGCAGGTGAAGAAATAAACCGCGATTGGGTAAAGGATTTGAATGGTAACGTAGTGGCACCAGCCGATGCTGATAATATGTGGTTTACCCGCTACCAGGATGCTTATAACGGAACCATTGCCGGGGTAACCGCGAATAGCGATGCTTCTGCCCGTTCATTTGCAGACCAGGGAAGGTTTTTACCCGGAACATCTCAGTTTAACCAGGCAAAAGATGCTGCAATTCATGATTATAGCATCAGCGGCGCGGGTGTAATAAGCAGGAGCAAATATTACCATACCGAAGGCCAGTATGATTTTAGCAATAATATTAAGGTGTTTGATTTATTGGTTGGCGGCGATTATCGCCTATATGACATGTTTTCTGACGGAACCCTGTTTGACGATAAAAACCAAAAAATAACCATAGGCGAGTATGGTGCATTTCTTCAGGCCGGTAAAAAATTATTTGATGATAAGCTGAAGCTTACCGGATCAGTAAGGTATGATAAGGACGAGAACTTTGACGGTAATTTTACACCAAGAATAGCCGCTGTTTATACTGCTGATAAGGATCAAAATTTTAGGGCATCGTACCAAACAGGTTTCCGTAACCCAACACCGGTTGATCAGTATATCCATCTTAACGTTGGGCCAATTACCATTTTGGGCGGCGTGCCAAACAATAGCAAAGGGCTCGATGCTTATACAAACTCTTTCACGGCGGCGTCGGTAAGTGCATTTGGTTCGGCGTTTGGGCAGGAAGTAGCTACCGGAAAACCGTTTAATCAAGCCGTTGCAGATAATAAGGATTTGCTGCAAAAATCAAATGTGCCTTATATTAAACCCGAACAGGAAAAGGCCTTTGAAGTAGGGTACAAGGGGTTGATTAATGATAAACTATTGATTGATGTAAACTACTACTATAATACCTATACCAACTTTATTTTAAACACCGTTGTAATTGCCCCGCAAAGTAACGTTTTAGGCAACGATGGCAAACCCAACATAGCGGCCGCAGGTGATATATTAAGTGGCAATGAGCATGCTTATCAGTTATACACCAACGCTCCGGATAAGGTATCGGCACAGGGTGGTGGTGTATCATTAACTTATATGATGCAGCGCGGCTATACCGTTACCGGAAACGGCACATTAGCCATCTTTAACCTGGGCAGTGCAAACCGTAACGATGTTGCCGAATTTAACACACCCCAATACAGTACCAACCTGATTTTTGCTAATAACAACGCCTACAAGGGTTTTGGTTTTAATATTAACTGGCACTGGCAAAGTGCGTTTGACTGGTACGGTACCTTTAATGGCGAGCAACCCGGCCGTATAAATGCTTACTCATTGGTTGATTTGCAGGTAAACAAAAAGATAGCAAAATCAAAAGCAACTATTAAAATAGGGGCGAGCAACGTGTTTAATAATCATATTTATGAGGCTTACGGATCGCCAACTATTGGCGCTATTTATTATGTAGCGGTAACCTTTGATAACCTTTTAAAATAATATGGAAGCAGTAGTAATTAACCCCGGAAAAAAAGCAGTAGCAGATACCGGCACCCTGGTTTTACTTTTTGTGGTATGCTTTGTAAGCAGCGCATTTGGTGGTGCAGTTTCAACCCTTATGTCGGTTTATTTACCTGTTGTGGTAAAAGAAATGCAAGGCATCAGGAACCCCGAACAGCTTAATAGTATAAGCGGATATATTAACTCCTTATTTATTTTTGGCTGGGCCATTGGTGGCTTCTTATGGGGCGTAATCAGCGATAAAACCGGACGAAAAGCAGCCTTGCTGCTGGCCATAGGCTCTTATGGATTTTTTACAATCCTAACCGGCTTAATGCCCAATTGGTACGGATTAATGGCCTGCCGTTTTATGAGTGGTTTTGGGGTTGGCGGTGTTTTGGTAGTGTCATTTACTTTATTGAGTGAAGTATGGCCCGAGCCCAGCCGTGCGGTTTTTACCGGCATTTTATCAATCGCATTTCCGGTTGGTATTTTTTCGGCCGGTTTGGTTAATTACTTTGTTACCTCATGGCGACAGGCATTTTTTATTGGTTTTATTCCGGTGTTACTTGCTATAGCAGGCTATTGGATGATAGCTGAGTCGGAATTGTGGCAGGCCCATCGTTCCCAAAAGCTGAAGCTGTTAAAGCCGGCCGATAATTTGTTCTCCTTAACTAATCGTAAGGCCCTTATATCCGGCGCGGTGGTGTTTGGTACCATGCTTATTGGCCTATGGGCCATATTTTCATGGCTGCCCACCTGGATTCAAAGTCTCATAACTACCGACGCGCATAAAGAACGCGGTTTAAGTATGATGTGCCTGGGTATGGGCGGTTTAACCGGCGGCTTTTTTTCGGGCTGGCTGGTAAACTTAATAGGTTTAAAACGATCGCTCATTACCAGTTTTGCTGTTTGCGCGTTAATTTCATTTATCCTGTTTAAAACAAACAGCACATTTTCTCCAATAATTTATGCCGAGATAGCGGTATTGGCGCTGTTTTTTGGCGCAAGCCAGGGCATATTATCTGTTTATATACCGCTGTTGTTTCACACTTCCATACGTGCAACAGCCACGGGATTCTGTTTTAATATCGGGCGTTTATTTACTGCCGCGGCGGTATTGTTTGTGGGTGTTTTGGTAACGGTTTTAGGCGGATACGGAAACGCCCTGCTCATTTTTTCGGCAGTGTTTTTAATAGGATTGCTGGTTGTGTTATTTATTAAAAATATTCAGCCTGTTAATTAATAATTGATAACAAAAAAATATAATTATGGCACACATTGAGTTAAATAACGAATTACCGGGAATACGGGGTTTAATGGCTTATCGCCCGGATACAGCCAACGCTTTAAACGCCCTGGCCGAAACGCTATTGCGGAATGACGACAACACGCTTAGTCGTGGCGAACGTGAGCTGATTGGAACATACGTGTCGTACTTAAACGATTGTTTTTTCTGCCAAAATGTTCATGGTGCATTGGCCGGGCATTACCTGGGTTGTGATATTACACAGATTGATAGTATAAAGCATAATTTTGAAACATCCGCATTGAGCGATAAAATGAAGGCGCTGCTAACTATTGCCGGCACGGTGCAAAAAGGCGGCAATTATGTTACCGCTGAGCAAATTGAGGTTGCTATACAAAACGGGGCTACTGATATTGAGGTGCACGATACTGTTTTGATAGCGGCATCGTTTTGTATGTTTAACAGGTATGTGGATGGCTTAGGTACAAGTGCACCTGCCAACCGCCAGTTTTATATTGACAGAGCCCCGCAACGGGCTTTGGATGGATATCAATCAAGTGTTTTTAAATAAAAGTTGATTCGGTTGATCGGTTTATCGGGCGGGCAGTTAATGCCGCCCGGTAAAATCCATTCAGCTTGATTAACACCATCAGACATAAAAAACTTAATCAACAAAAAAATGCCACACATCAATTTACCAAAAGAATTTCCGGGCATACGGAGCCTGTTTATGTTCCGCCCGGAAACTGCGCGTGCGTTAAATGCCCTGGTGCAAACCTTGCTGCACAACCCGCACCCAACCTTAAGTGCCGGCGAGCGCGAGTTAATTGCAACCTACGTATCGGGCTTAAATACCTGTAAATATTGTTGCAGTATTCATGGCGCAATTGCCCAGCATCAGTTAGGCAATAATGCCGAAGTTGTGAAACAGGTACTCGCTGATCCGGATACCGCGTCCATCAGCAATAAGCTTAAAGCATTACTTAAAATTGCTGCAAAAGTACAAAGCGGCGGTAAAAATGTTATTGATGCCGATGTAGCGTTTGCCCGCAGTGAAGGCGCTACGGATATTGAGATTCATGATACCGTATTAATAGCGGCTGCATTTTGCATGTTTAACCGTTATGTAGACGGACTGGCGACCTGGCAACCCGATGATACCGATCTGTACGACAAAATGGGCGAACAACGCGCACGCGAAGGTTATTTAACAGCACCTTTTAAAGTGGAATTGGTTGATTAGGTTGAGTGAGTGAGTGTTTGATTTGGTTTAATAGTTAACTAAGCAATTGGCATATTAAACTATACAAACTTTACCTGGTCAACCCAATCCAACCTAATATAACTTAATCAACCAAAAACAACCCAACTTAATCAACCCCAAAAAATGGCACACATTAAATTATTAAACGAAGAATTACCGGGCATAGTAGGCTTGCTGAATTACAGACCCGAAACCGCTAAACCATTACTTGACCTTGCCGAAATATTGCTTCGCGGCCCATCGACCCTGAGCAGTGGCGAAAGAGAAATTATTGCAGCATCTGTTTCCTATTGGAATCAATGCCATTTTTGCCATACTTCACACGCCGCCGCCGCTGCTGCTCATTTAAAAACAGGACTAAGCCTTATCGACGATATAAAGGCTGGTTTGCCACAAACAGAAGTATCAGAAAAGTTAAGGGCATTGCTGCACATTGCCCACCAGGTACAGCGCAATGGTAAAAACGTTACAGACGAAGATGTAGCTACGGCTCGTGCATTGGGCGCTACAGACACCGAGATCCATGATACGGTATTAATAGCTGCTGCCTTTTGCATGTATAACCGTTATGTTGACGGCCTGGGCACCTGGGCACCGGGGCCCAACGAAGCCTACGCCGAAATGGGCGAAAGAATGGCCCATGTTGGATATGGTAAATTTTAACTGATAAAAACAAATATGTCATTTCGAACGAGGAACGAGGAGAAAACTTGTACAACATGCATTGCGAACTATGCAAATAGCAAAAGGTTTCTCTCTATCGTTCGAAATGACATAGATTTTCAAATTCACATCACTTTGTATTGAAAAAATTATTGGCCATATCGCTGCTCTCCATTCACCTGTTTAACATAGGAGGGGCTTTGATGCTACGCCAGTATTTTGTTTATAAAGCCGACAGATTTTTTAATGAGCAGGTCAATAAAAACCTTTATAGTGTTGACGACCTGACAGAGATCAGGATTCCGGTAAATATGCCTGGTATAACTGATTGGAGCAGCTTTGAAAATTTGAACGGTCAGGTTCAGTTTCAATATTCAAGTTACAATTACGTAAAGATCAGGGTAACGCGGCATGCCATATACCTTTTGTGTATCCCAAACTACGCAACAACCCACCTTAATATACAAAATATAATTTGTGCAAAGCAAATACCAGATATTCCGATTTCTAAAAAAGAACATGTTCCGGTTGGTAAAGTAAGTTTGGTGGTGTACAATTGCCCGCATCTGTATTTTGTTTTTGAAATACCGGCTATAATATCCCCCCGATCTATTTTTAGCCATCATTTTGCCGTTCTTAAGCTCTTTATCAGCGGCCCCAGCGAACCACCCGACTATAGTACATCCGTTTCTTAAAATTAAATTTTACCCTTGTTGTTATACTTTTTGCCTGCATTAGTAGATGAAAGTTGCCGTTGATATGCTCCTGTAATTAAAGGTTGCAGCTTGATGGAATAAATATAAACCAGGGAGTTTTTTCAAGAAAAATTTCAATCCAAAAGAAAAACGTAAAAACTCTTTTTTTAATTATGATGGATGAATTGTCCGTAGTAATTAAAAAAGAATTAAAACTTAAACGGACTTGTTCTGCAGCCTGTAATAGGGTTATGTGGATAGTCAAAAAAACTAATAAGATGCCTAAAAGAAAAATATCAGCAATTATTATGCTGTGTTTGATGTTTATAATATTATCATGTAAACAATCATCGCACCAGCAAATGATAGATTTGCTGGCGCAACTCAATAAAAGAAACCATAGCACCAGAAACTCATTTATTCCCGAAGAAAAGTTAGCGCAAGTTGATTCGCTGCTTGCGATTAAAGGAAATGGGCAGAATCCTTATTTATTGTCTGTAAAAGCACCGCTTTTACTTAAAACGGGCCAGGAAGAAAAATCCGTAACCATGTACGAAGATCTTGTTAAAAAATGGGATCCGATGACTGCTGATGAAATGATGCCGGACATAGCCATAGCCTATATGCGGTTGGGCGAGCGCAATAATTGCATGCTTAATCATAACGGATCGTCGTGCATTTTCCCTATAAAAGATGGCGGTGTCCATCTCATCAAAACAGGGTCAACCAAGGCTATTGAGACATATAAAATTATCCTTAAAAACCATCCGAATGATCTGGAGTCAAAATGGCTGCTCAATATTGCGTTTATGACCCTGGGCGGTTATCCAAAAAATGTACCTAAGGAATTTTTGATTCCGGGGCTTGATGCTGATACAGCTTATAAGGTAAAACCATTTACCGATGTGGCGGCCGATTTAGGGCTTGACATAAATGGCCGTGCCGGAGGCGTTATTGTTGATGATTTTAATAATGATGGCTACCTGGATATTGTTACATCTGGATGGAGTTTAGACGATCCCATGCATTACTTCCAAAATAACGGAGACGGCTCTTTTACCGATCTGACCGAAAAAAGCGGGTTAAAAGGAATTACCGGCGGGTTAAATATTCAGCAAATGGATTATAATAACGACGGTAATAAAGACATTTTTGTTTTACGGGGTGCATGGAACAATAATGGCTTTGGAAATCAGCCCAGCTCATTATTACGTAATAATGGCGATGGTACTTTTACTGATGTTACCATATCTGCCGGCCTGCTCTTTTTTCATCCTACACAAGCTGCGGTATGGGCCGATTTTAATAACGATGGATGGCTTGATGTATTTATAGGTGCCGAAAATCCGAATAGCCCGGATGCAGGCGGATCGCATGCATGTATGTTATATATTAACAATCATGATGGCACTTTTACCAACGTAACCGACCAGGCGCATTGTAATATTGCTGCATTTGTAAAAGGCGTTACCGCTGCCGATTATAATAATGATGGCTGGCCGGATATTTTTGTATCAACGCTTAACGGCACAAAGTATCTGCTGAAAAATAAAGGAAAGCCGGGAGCAATTCCTGATTTTGAAGATGTTACCGATAAAGCAGGCATTGGGCAAAATATTAACGGAACTTTTACCACCTGGTTTTATGATTACAATAATGATGGCTGGCCCGATATTTTGGCAACAGATTACCGTTTTCGTAAAAGTTTGGGATATTATGCCGCCGCTGATGCGTTAGGTAAGCCCGAACCGCAAATGGGAAATGTTTATTTGTACCGTAATAACAAGGATGGCACCTTTACCGATGTAACCAAAGAGACGGGGCTGGATAAGGTGGTTTATAGCATGGGCGCCAATTTTGGCGATATTGATAATGACGGGTACCCCGATATGTATTTTGGCACTGGAAACCCCGACTTTAAATCGCTTATACCTAATAAGTTGTTTAAAAATATTGATGGGAAAAAGTTTGTTGATGTAACAACATCTTCGCGTACGGGCAATTTGCAAAAAGGACATGCAGTAGCTTTTGCCGATTTCAGGAACACAGGGCAACAGGATATTTTTATTGAAATGGGTGGGGCATTCAGTGGCGATTCTTATACCAGTTCGCTTTACGCCAATCCGGGACAGAGTAACAATAACTGGATAAACTTAAACCTGGAAGGTGTAAGGGCCAACAGAGTTGCAATAGGCAGCCGTATTAAAGTAACCTTTACCGAAAATGGGGTTAAGCGAAGTGTTTACAAAGATGTAAACTCAGGCGGTAGTTTCGGGTCATCGCCCCTGGAACAGGAAATTGGAATAGGGCAAGCCAAATTAATTGATGAAATACAAATAAAATGGGCCGGAAGTGAAACGGTGCAGTATTTTAAAAACGTAGTGCCTAACCAGTTTCTGCACATTACAGAGGGCAATAACCAGGTGGAAGTTATTCATTTAAAAAAGCTAACTTTTAAAAAGAAGCCAAAAGGGCCAATGTGTATGCCTATGGTAGCCGGTTTAAAACAGTAAGCGTAAATAGGTTGGAGCCGGCAAATCAACGTAACTTGTAGTGTTGATTTGTCGGCTTTTGTTGTTTAAGAAAAATATTAGTTTATAGATGCTAAGAAATCGAGTTGATTAGCGTAAGTAAATTAGCGAAACAGTTAACGCTGCATTTTGTTAAATAATTAACTACATTTATATAAAAGATCAAACCTTTAAAAAAATGAAAAAAATTTTGTTGATATGCTGTTTGTTTATTGGATCAATAGCAGCAGTAAATGCCCAAACACATGCTACATCTTCTGCCGATCCGGTGGAGAAAGCAAAATCGTTACAAAAACAATTAAAACTTTCTGACGATCAGACTTCAAAAGTTTCAGTTATTTATGAGCAATCAGCTCAATCGTTCGATAAAATAAAGGCAAAGGATCATGGCGATACCAATAAAATGCTGGCTGATGTTGGTCCGCTTCGTACCTCAACCATTAAAAAAATAAAGGCTGTATTAACTCCCGATCAATCGGCCAAATATGATAAATTGGTTAGTGAATCAAAAAATTCAAGCCTTAATGGCGGCTGGAGTGATGGCTGGAGCTCAACTGCGGCGCAATAGTTAATCAGTGTGATTTTAAATAGAAAAAGCGGCTAATTGCCGCTTTTTCTATTTAAAAGTAGTTTCTAAATTCCGGCTATAATCTATACTAAATAACCTTGCAGTGAATATTTCAGATCCTCTTATCTTTTGCAATAAACCACAATTGATGCCTTTGCCAAAGTTTGCCCGTTAAGCATAAACCCTGTTAACGCCGCGGTTGAAGATGCTGATGTCCCTAATTTGGCTGTTTTAAGTGCGTAAACCGTAATTATATACCTATGTGCGGCATCGCCCTGCGGCGGGCATGGGCCAAGGTACCCGGTAAACCCGGCATCATTAATACTTTGCAGGCTACCTGCGGGGGCAACTGTGGTTTTTGCATCTCCGGCAGCTTGTTTAAGTTCTGTTATGTTGGCCGGGATATCTACAATTACCCAATGCCAAAAACCGCTGCCGGTAGGGGCGTCATAATCATACATGGTTACTGCAAAGCTTTGGGTGCCGGCTGGTGCATTGGCCCAGCTTAGTTGCGGCGAATTATTGCTGCCGGTGCAGCCAAAGGCGTTGGCTGTAAATTCATTGGTAAACTGGCCCCCAAGCGAGCTGCTTTTTAGCGTAAACGTTTGCGAAAAAGCAGTATGTGTAAGTATTATGCCAAATAAGAAAGTAAATAATTTTTTCATGATATAAACTGATTTTGTTTAAAGCAAAGTTGACGTAAATGGACCTGCTTTTTTATTGCTTTCAGTTCATATCCTGTTGCGTAAAGCTCAAATTGCAGTTTTGTTGAACTGCGAGGGCGTTACGCCAAATTTCTTTTTAAAGGCAGTATTAAAGTTAGATAGGTTTTCGTAGCCATAAGGCAGATAAAGTTCTGCAGCTTTTTTGCCCCGTCCCAATTCATGGCAGGCAGCCTCGAGCTTTTTTTCTCTGATGTATGTTTGCGGCGCAACCCCATAAGCTTTTTCAAAATCCCTTTTAAATGACGACAGACTCCGGTTAGCTAAAAAAGCAAGTTCGGCAAGCGAAAGATTATTTAACAGGTTATTTTCAACTACTTTTTTCAACGATAATTGTTGTTCATTTATATTTACAGCAAACAGGGCGGTAAGCTCAGCGGGATAAAGTTCATACAATACCAATAAAAGTTCTTCCAGTTTATGCTTTGCAATGGTATAGGAGATTTGTTGTTGTTGTAAAATGAGTTCCTGTATGGTTTTAACATATTGGTGCAAATAATTATCGCGCTTAAAAAGAATATAATCTGGATTTATTGTAGCTGCGGGGCCGTCTGTTGTCGGTTTTTTATTTAAAAAATCAACAGCCAATTGTGTAGGGAAAAATACGATAAGGCTGCTGTAAGGCTCGTGATTGTTGCTGCGCTCTGCTATGATAGAATTTCCTGCCGGGATAAACATTCCCACGCCCGGCGTAACAACTTCCCGCCCGGCCGAAAGATAAATCTCTTTAACACCATTAAGTACAAATGAAATTGCTGCATGGTTAAAAATGACATAGGTTTTGCCGAGGTTGTTTTTTTCGGAATACCAAACAAATGAAATGTCGCCCGCGGCAATTTGCGGATGATTTTTTACGGCTGCGGGCACCGGGAGGTTGATCATAAGCGTTTTAAATAGTAACCATACCTCTGCTTAGCTGATATTACTGAAGGCTGATAACAGATATGGCGGCGCAAAGTATTCAAATTTATATTAACCGTGCTTTTTTTGTGATAAGTAAATAGATATCTGATTAGGAAGGATAGTTTAAAACGGGTAAAACCTAAGGATTAGCAGGGAAATACCCGCAGCCATTCATTAGTAATGTTAAATCAATATTAGTTTGTGATTTTAGTATGAAATACCGCAGCCCGATTACTCTTGACGAAAGTAAATACTACAGAATACCGGGATGTAAACATAGGTATTACTTAGGATGAGTTTATATAGAAAAACGGAAGATTTACTTTTTAGGAAGCAAACGCACCGCTATTAAACTAACAAGAAAGCCTGATAAAAGAAATAAAATAATTAACCGAATCATATAATTTAGTAAACGTTAAACATACAGTTATTATTATAACGGATTACTAAGTTATTAAAAATGGAATAATATTATGCATGAAAATAATAATAATTTAATGATTTTAAGGTGGTTAACTCTTGGGTAACTTTTTAAAGTTAGCTAAACGGACGATTGTGCGTTATTGTTTGTATAAGATGTTGATAATTAATATTTTATGATTGGCTAAAATTTGCTCGATGGAAAAATCAATTTAAACGGAATATTAAGGACTTAAACTATTGATTAAGCCAAATATTATTTTGATTAATTGATGGGTCGATATATTGACATAATTATTGCGGCTAAACAGAACTCCTGTTTGCTGTTAGATAGTTTTAAAGACCTTTTTAATCGGTTTGGGATACATTTATTGTCCTTTGGTTTTTAGGTACATGTAAACAATGCCGCCAATAACCATAATAGCCAGTACAATAAGCCCGGTAGTTTTTGAGCTTTTACGCTTATCCTGACGCATTATCCAAACTAAAAATGCAACAAAGGGCAGTAAAAAAAACAGGTAGAAAATGAGTGATGGAATGTTCATATTATTTGGTTCATGGTTAATAGATCATAGATCATGGTAATTGATTTATAGTTTATAGCCGAAGTAAACGCTTTGCTATGAACTATGAACCATCATCTATGATCTACAGGGGCATCCTCGCCAATGGCGTAACAGATTGATCAACAAATTCCCCTTTTAAAAATTTATAATACCCGGCAATAGCTATCATAGCGGCGTTATCAGTACAATACTCCAGCTTGGGTACAAAACTGCGCCAGTTGTTTTTTTCGCATAGGGCTGCAAGGCCCTGCCGTAAACCTGTATTTGCTGATACGCCGCCTGCCAGCGCAATGTCTTTTATGCCATATTCTTTTGCGGCTTTGCTCAGTTTATTCAGCAAAATGGATGCAATTCTGCTTTCAACCGAAGCGCAAATATCGTTTAAATTTTGCGCAACAAAATCAGGGTTAATGGCCACATTATCTCTTATAAAATAGAGTATGGATGTTTTTAACCCGCTAAAGCTAAAGTTATGGCCAGGTATTTGCGGTTCCGGAAATTTATAAGCATTCGGGTTACCTAAGCGGGCGTATTTATCAATTAACGGGCCGCCGGGGTAGGGTAATCCTAATATTTTGCTGGTTTTATCCATGGCTTCGCCGGCGGCATCATCCAGCGTTTGGCCTATCACTTCCATATCAAAGTAGTCTTTCACAAGTACTATTTGCGTATGTCCGCCTGATACGGTAAGGCATAAAAAAGGAAACGAAGGTTTATTATCGCCAATAAAATGCGCCAATACATGTGCCTGCATGTGGTTTATATCAATAAGGGGCAGGTTTTTTGCAAGGGCAAAAGCTTTGGCAAATGATACCCCAACAAGCAATGAACCTAAAAGTCCCGGTCCGCGGGTAAATGCTACTGCATCAATGTCATTTTTGTTTACTTTTGCGTTTAATAATGCTTGTTGTACAGCGGGAACAATATTTTGCTGATGAACCCTTGAAGCAAGCTCAGGGACAACGCCTCCGTAGGCTTCGTGTATGGTTTGATTGGCAATTACATTGCTCAATATTTCCCCATCAACGCAAACCGAAGCAGAGGTTTCATCACATGAAGATTCGATTGCTAATATTACAGCCACAGATTATTGAATTATTGATTGAAGGAATTAGTGAATTATAATATTGAATTTTTGATTTATTGAACCGGATGTTAAACTTTAACTTGCAAACGATGTTTAAAAATCAATAATTCAGTAACGCACTAAATCACAAATAAAATTTAAAGCTGCAAAGTTATTAAAAAACTACTCAAAATAGCGTTAAGTATAGTATTGGTTATATTGCTGGTAGTTAGCATACTATTACTGCTGTTTCAATATAAACCGGTACAAACCTGGGCAGCAAAAAAAGCGGCGGGTTATCTGTCTGAAAAATTAAACACCAAAGTTGATATTAAAGGTTTGTATATAAAGCCTTTTTCGTCAATAGTGATTGATAGCTTATATGTGCTGGATAAACAAAAAGACACGCTGTTAAGCACACCCAAACTGGAGATCAACTTAAATGATTTTTCGCTGATAAGCAGCTTACATAACCGGGTTATTGATTTTAAGCTGATACAATTGGATAATGGATCGGCTTATCTTAAAAAACAAAAAGACAGCACCAGCAACCTTAAGTTTATTATTGATTATTTCAGTTCGCCCGATACTACTAAGACCAAGGGCAAACCCTGGACGATTATTTTTGAAAAGGTTGCGCTCAATAATTTCAGATTCAGGTATAAAAATAAGCTGGTTGATACACTTATTAAAGGCGTTAATTTTGATGATATCGATATAAAAAAATTCAGCGCGGTAATCAGGAATATGGATTTGGTGCATCACCTTTTTAAGGGTAACATAAGCAACCTTACCCTGCGCGAAAAAAGTGGATTTTATCTTAAAAAGTTTAATGCCGCGGCCACGGTTGATACCAACCAGATACTGGCGCAAAACCTGTTTGTTTTAACGGAACATTCGAGCCTCAAAAATTACTTCAGGATGAAGTTTAAAACGTTTGATGACGTTGGCAGCCATATTGAGGACCGGGTTTATATGGATGGCGATTTTAAGTCATCAAAGATCTCATCGTATGATATTTCATTTTTTACCGATGGCCTGGAACATGTAAAGTTTGACTTAGGGCTTGATGGTCGCATTAAAGGTTTTGTAAATAATTTGAGTGCAAAAAACCTGCTGGTAACCGGCGGCAAAGCAACTTACGTTAAGGGTAATTTTAGTTTAAAAGGCCTGCCCGACTGGGACAATACTTTTCTGGAACTGAACTTTGATGAAATAGCAACCAACAAGGCCGATCTGGATTACCTGTACAGTCGTTTTACCGATACACATAGTGCTAAAGTACCTGATATTATTTCAAAATTTGGCAATATTAATTTTACCGGCCGGTTTACCGGCATGCAGAATGATTTTATTACCTACGGCACTTTTAAAACAAAGTTGGGTAGGTTTGATTCAGACATCAACCTAAAAATTGATAAAAAAGGCAAGCCATCATACAGCGGTAAACTGGATACTTATGCTTTTGACATTGGTACTTTGCTTGATGAAGCAAGCCTGGGCCGTGCTACTTTAACCGCAAATATTAAAGGCGGCGGCGATGAACTTAAAAATTTGAATGAAACACTGAGCGCGAAGATAAGTGCGATTGACTTTAAAGGGTACAATTATCAAAATCTTACCGTTGATGGTACCTTTATTAATAAAATAGCTGACGCCAGGATAACTATTAATGATAAAAATGTTAAGCTTAACCTCATCGGCAACGTTGATTTAACCCAGGCATTGCCGGTTTATGATATTACGGCAGATGTTAACGACGCGAAGCTACACACTTTAAACCTAACGGATGATACAATAGAATTCACCTCACAGCTAAAAACCAATTTTAAAGGCAATACACTGGCTAACACCAGCGGATATATTGACCTTAAAAAAATAAGGATAGTTGATCCAAGGAATAATTATGTGCTCGATTCGGTTTATCTGGCGGCCAACGGCACGGGTAATGCCAGGGCAATTACTTTAAAATCTGACTTAGCAGATGGTTCAATTAAAGGTGATTACGATTTGGCTACGCTGCCTTCCTATTTTAAAACCGTCGTAAAAAAGTATATCCCATCACTCAAAACAACTATTGAGCCTCCAAAGCCACAGAATTTTTCGTTTAACCTTAATTTGAAAAATCCTGACCCAATTATTGCGCTCTTTATACCCGACCTGCAGATTCCAGATCAGGGCACTTTTATTGGTTCATTTAATTCGGCAACCGAAATGGCTGATCTGAATGTTTATATCAAAACCATTAAATATGGCAAAACAGTATTTCATGATTTTATTATTGACGAAAATACCAGCAAGGATAACCTGGGGTTAAACTTATCATTAAGCAAAATAAACATCACCGATAGCCTCTTTATCAAAAATATAACCATCACTAACTTTTTGAAAAAGGATAGTTTAAACTTCAACATAAAACTATCGGATAAGGATGCGATAAATCAGCTGGATTTGTACGGACTGGTGAATTTTGGGCGCGATACCACGGCTAAAGTTCAGTTGCTGCCATCGGATATAATTTTGGAGCATCAGTATTGGAAGCTTGCGCAAAAGGTGCCTATTAGATTTCTGGATGGTAAAACGCAGGTATCGGGCTTTGAATTGTCAAACGGTCCGCAGAAAGTTAAGATTGATGGCTTTATATCAGACGACCCCGCTGATGAGCTGAAATTGACGTTTGATAAATTTAGCATGGCAACGTTAAATCAACTGGTACGAAGATCGGGCGTTGAGTTAAAGGGAACACTTAATGGTGATGTAGTTTTCGATGCTGTTACCAAATCGCCGGGGGTTAATGCTGCTTTGTCGGTAGACTCGCTGATAATGAATAAAACATTGGTAGGTGATGTAAAGCTTAACTCGAAGCTTGATGAGGACAGAAAGCAGGCCGCTGTACAACTGAATATCAAAAATCATGGCCTCGAAACCATGAATGTAGACGGTGTATACAACATTGGCCACAACGTTGATGACGATTTGGATTTTGATGTTAACATGAATAAAACGGAGGCTATAATTTTTGAACCATTTATAAATGACCTGGTTTCGAATATTAAAGGCACTATCTCAACCAATTTAAAACTTACCGGCAGCCCCTCAAAACCACAGCTAAACGGCAATATTATTTTGGCTAATACAGGTGTTACGGTTATTTATTTAAAAACGCCGTACACCGTTACCGATACGCTTGAAGTTAAAAACAGCGTAGTAAATATTAGTAATATGGTGCTACGCGACAATAAGAACGGCACCGGCGTTGTTAACGGTACCGTTGACCTGAATGACATTGCCAACCCGGATATTGAAGCCACGGTAGATACTAAAAATTTGATGGCGCTGAATACTTCTTTTAAAGATAATCATCTTTATTATGGTACGGCTTACGGCACCGGTAAATTTAGCTTTAATGGCCCTGTGGATAATATGAAAATTAATATCAAGGCCAAAACCGAAGCAGGCACCATCTTTAATATTCCCTTGAATACCAACTTAACGGTTGATGAATATGATTTTATAAGGTTTGTGAGCCATAAGGATACTTCAAAGCAAAAACCAGCATTAGATAAAGCTTTTGACGGGGTTACTTTAAATTTTGACCTTACCGTTGACGAAAACACCGTAGTAAAAATTACCACCGATTATGGTGTGCTAGAAGGTAGCGGCAAGGCGACCAATTTAAAGCTGAATATCAATAGCCTGGGTGATTTTGAAATGTTTGGTGACTTTTTAATTACAACGGGCAAGTTTGAGTTTACAGCAAAAAACTTTATCAGTAAAAACTTTACCGTAAACCAGGGAGGTACCATAAGGTGGACAGGGAATCCATCAAATGCTACCATTAACCTGAGCGCTATTTATGAAGTGCGAACAGATATACAGCCGCTTTACCAGGCTGCAGGTTCGTCATCACCAAAGGGACAATCGTTGGAGTTGGTGCAGGCCGAGCTTATCCTCACCAAAACATTATTGCATCCAACCATTGATTTCGACTTTAACTTTCCGCTCGATCCATCGATAAAAGAAGATTTGGGTAATTACTTAGCCGATAACAACAACCGCAGCCAGCAGGCGCTTAGTATTATTTTACGGCGAAATTTTACTAATGGTGCAAATAGTACGCTAACTAACCAGGTTTTGGGTACTGCAGGCGAAATGATAAGTGAATTTGCGTTTAACCAGTTAAATAGCTTTATATCACAATCAAACATAAAGGGTTTTGACCTAAATATACGATCGTTTAACGATTTTACGGCATCATACCGGGTTAAGGACCGGCTGGTGTTTACCGGTAGCTTATTTAATAACAGCGCAATAAGTAATGATCTGTTTCAAAATAACACCAATATTTTTAACTCCAGCTTTAATGATCTGACGAAGGATTTTGAGGCTCGTTACCTTATCCGAAAGGATGGCAACTTAAGTGCGCGATACTCATACCGGGTACTTAACAGCACTACTATCAATATCCTTAACGACCAATTGGGCGTACAGTATGTAAACGGGTTAGGACTTATTTATCAAAAAGATTTTGACTCTTTTGGTGAGTTTATAAAGAACATGTTTAAAAAACAGACTAAAAAAGCCCCAATCACTCCTAACCCTATACCCGTACCCGGTGCGTTAAATACTAAATCTGAAGAAGAAAATTAATGATCACGCATAATGGCGTGATTCATCTTATCTCTTTTGGTTTTAAGGTATGCTTCGTTATGCGGATTGGATGCAATTTCAATAGGTACGTTTTCAACCACTTCGAGCCCGTAACCAATTAGTCCGGCACGTTTTTTAGGGTTATTGCTCATTAAACGCATTTTTGATATGCCCAAACTACGCAAAATCTGTGCTCCAACACCGTAATCGCGCTCATCCATTTTAAAACCAAGCTCAATGTTTGCTTCTACGGTATCCATGCCATTTTCTTGCAGGTGGTAAGCTTTAAGCTTATTGATGAGCCCAATTCCGCGGCCCTCCTGGTTCATATAAACTACAACACCTTTGCCCTCGCGGTTTATCATCTCCATAGCCTTATGCAGCTGTGGTCCGCAGTCGCAACGGCACGAGCCAAATATATCGCCTGTAACGCATGAGCTGTGTACGCGTACTAAAACAGGTTCGCCGGGTTCCCAGCTGCCTTTTACAAGGGCGAGGTGATGATCGCCATTATCTATCTGGGTGTAGGCAACCATGTCGAAATCGCCCCATTTGGTAGGCATTTTTACTGATACATCCTTACGCACCGATGATTCGGTAGCCAGGCGGTAGGCAATAAGATCTTTTATTGAAATTATTTTTAAGTCGAATTCTTTGGCTATCAACAAAAGATCAGGCAGGCGGGCCATTTCGCCATCCTCCTTCATTATTTCGCATATAACGCCCGCAGGTTCAAGCCCGGCCATTACGGCAAGGTCAATGGCAGCTTCTGTATGCCCGGTGCGGCGTAATACGCCCCCGTCCTGCGCTATCAGCGGGAATATGTGCCCTGGCCTTCCCAAGTCTTCGGGCTTGGTTAAGGGGTCAATAAGGGCGAGTGTGGTTTTTGAACGGTCTGATGCAGAAATACCGGTGGTACATCCCGCCAGCAAATCAACCGAAACAGTAAAGTTAGTTTCGTGCGAGGTGGTGTTATGGCTTACCATAGGTTCGAGATTAAGCTCCCTGGCCCGTTTTTTTGTTATTGGCGCACAAACCAATCCACGACCATGGCGAACCATAAAGTTTATCGTTTCGGGAGTGGCATTGCGGGCGGCGGTTAAAAAGTCACCTTCGTTTTCACGATCTTCATCATCAACCACAATTATTGTTTTACCATTTTTTATAGCTTCTATAGCTTCTTCTATCGTATTTAGCATTTATATAAGGTGTTTGATACAACCGGCCAACAAAAACAAGTTCTATCCTTTTTTGAATTCAGTACAAATTTAAACTTTAATAAAATCAATAGGGTCGTTGCTTTGTAAATTAGTACTGCTTTATAACGCAATTGGTTGCCTTTACAAGCTATAAACCGTTGTTATTGAGTTTTATTGGAGTTGATTAAAGGCAATTAAGCGGTAACCTTCTTTTTGAAAAGCTTGTTAAAGTAGCGTTTGTACAACTCCATATCAAATATTACAGAGTCGGTAGCTGCTTTGTATGAAAGGAAGAAGCCAATGGGCGTTATCACAAAAATGGCTATCCATGAACCGATAACAGGCGAAAGGTCACCATCTTTGGCTGATTTTTCGCCAATTGTTGAGATGATATAAAAAATAAGGAAGAAAATTACCGAAACAACTACCGGAAGTCCCAGGCCGCCTTTGCGGATAATAGCCCCCAGTGGTGCGCCTATTAAAAATAAGGCAATACAAGCAGCAGATAGCGTGAATTTTTTCTGATACTCAAGCATGGCCCTGCGGGTGCTGTTGGCCAGGTCTTTATTCCTGTCGGCACGGTTTTTAATTAAGTCCTGAATGGAATGTGCCTCAGTAGTAGCATTAGATACGGCACTTAACTGTTCGCCGGTTTTTAAGCCCGACAGCGAATGACCATCGGTATGAATGTAATCTTTAACAATTGCCGATTTGGTAGGGACGGAGAAGTATTTAATATAAGAACTTATTAATTTAAAGTTTGTACGTAAGCCGCTATCAGCCTGGCGCTTGCTTACAACTGCGGCTTCCTTTAGCTGCTTTAAGTTCATCATCTGGTACGCCGATTTAAATTCGCTTTCATCGGTACGGTGCAGCTTAAGGCCTGATATATCAAACTTATACTCCGTTGTTTTAAAGCGCTGACGAACCAGGCGCTGACGTACGTTATAATTATTTTCGCCCGGCGACTCAGAGTAACTTACCCCGTCGTTAAGCTTTAAAACAAGGAACTGCCCGCTTGGGGTACGGTACATTATACCGTCTTTGGCTAATAAAACGTTGGTGTTGTTGTCAGCAGCGTTTTTGGTGTATATCATGATGTCGTGCAGGGTTTGCCCGTCGGCATCTTTTCTTTTTACCCTGATGGAATATCCCGGGAAACTAGGGCTGAATACGCCCTCAGGCAAAAAATTAGCTGATTTTTGCTGCCGTGCATCATATAGTAGCGAGTAGTATTTTAAGTTGGCTATGGGCAGCATATAATCCGAAAAAATAAATGCCGAAATGCTTAGGATAGATATTACAATAAACATGGGATACATAGCCCTGTTCAGCGAAATGCCTGCTGATTTGATGGCTACCAGTTCGTAATTTTCGCCAAGGCTGCCATAAGTCATGATAGAGGAGAGCAGTACAGACAGGGGCAAGGCCATCGCTACGTTAGTTGCCGAAGCATATACCATCAATTCGAGGATGATATACCATTCAAACCCTTTGCCGATAAGATCATCAATGTATTTAAATAAAAATAGCATCAATAACACAAACATTACAATAAGGAAAGTAACGATAAAAGGCCTTATGAATGCTTTGAGTAGTAAAAGATGTATTTTCTTCATTTAGAATAACCTGTTTTGAGCCAGCCGCATGCTGTTCCCGCTAAAATAGGGGAGGGCCATCGCCTGCGTTTTTAACAACATAATAACGCTGTGCAATGGTTTTACCGTACAAAAATAGGAATAATTAAATTTTTTTAAGCGCCCAGGGTACTTATAAGGTATTCAATTTGGTTGTCCCATATCAGTTTACGCTCGCTAATGGTTTCTTCTGCGGCAAAATCAGTAACGCCAAGTGCCACATCATTAGTAAGTTCGTCCTGCAGAATTTCCATTTCGAAATAATATTGGGGCTCATCATCCACCCACCTGAAGCGTACTAATTTATTTTCTTTTAAGAGTAAAAGCTTTGCCTTTTGCTGCTCGCCATCCCACGTAAAAGTATAAACCTGGTCTCTTACGCTAACATCATCGGCAAACCATTGGGTTAACCC